>Ga0157371_10001158_pt1 | contig 28366 bp, 24 predicted proteins | sample C45metaG_FD_113462 | JGI IMG/M metagenome (GOLD analysis project Ga0157371, IMG submission 113462) | Corn rhizosphere microbial communities from Kellogg Biological Station, Michigan, USA - C4-5 metaG | ecosystem: Host-associated > Plants > Roots > Rhizosphere > Soil | place: USA: Michigan... | reverse complement strand
GACATCGGAACGCCTATTAGAAAGACGCCAAAAGCATCGCCCGTTGCGGCATCGTTCTGTTGCTTGGAGACGGCCAATAGAGCGGTTTGCTCCTTCAGGTATTCCTGCGCCAATGATTGGCAGTCCATGTTGCCATAAGCGGCCATCGGCACATCGACTGGAACAATAGCATCTGGTCTTTTTGCACAGGCGGTCACGGCCAGTCCTGCGACCAGCAGCGTCAAAATCTTTTTCATGATGTCCCTTTACCCCTCGAAGACGCCCCTACGTCCCTTGATCAACGATACAACGTAAGATCGAGATCGAGTCAATAGTTTGCTGGGGTAGGATGCAGGTGTCCACGGGCTTATTGGAAACTACGAAGATTCATCCATCGATCAACTGACCGTCTGAGATATCGATACCCAACATCGTACCTGCGAACACGAGGAGCAGAAGAACAGTCCGGTTGCTCAACGCTGATTTCATAAAGCGGTGCGCCACTTCTGCATAGATCGACTGGGCCAGTCGCTTCTTATAGCTCCTGTTCAGCCAGGAAAACCATGACCGGACGGGGAGGAAGGTCTTGTCTCCGATGCCGTCGATCAGGACGAGTGCACCGTTCTTCTCGTCCACGACGATATTCTTCAGGTGCACGTCCACGGCAACGATATCGCTCTTGATCAGCCAGTCTAGGAATTCCGAAAGCGCAGCATCCGTCTGCTGGCTGTATTGCCCGCTCTCGATCGCATCCTGAAGGGTCATCGCAAGGGCACCGTTCCTCCGACGCACAGCCTTCACGAGAATTCCCGTGCCCCTGTCGGTGGAAACGACGCCTGCAAAATGCTGCAGATGGCGCGCGGTTCTGGGGCCTTCCTGTGCGACCCGCTCATACTCTCTCAATTCGCGCCGCAGTGCACGATGGCCTTATAAAAACGCCGCACCAGATACAGCAGCCGGATGTTCTGGAAGTAGCGGCGTGGCGGTATCTTTGTCTGCACCTTCACGAGCATGTTGGTACCGGGAAGAGCGTAGACCTCACGCGACATGCCTGACGCCAGCGGCTTTTCCGAAAGTCTTAACGGGGATCGGGAGTTATCGCTTACCGACGCCGATAACGACATCACTGTCTCCTGCCATCATAAATATCAGATACTTCTTATATTAAATATTTATGACGGGGGAAAGCATCAGTTACGAGAGCTAACGAGCCGAACCTCGAAAATCAGAGACGACCACATTTGTGCAAGGCGATCAACCCACCGTTGCCCCATATCGAGGTCTGCAATGAAATGATAATCTCAGCTGCTTTGCATGATTCAGTTGTAAAGCAAAACCCGCGCATCCGTGCACGCAGGAGAGCAACAAGGGGAAAAGCCCATTGGCGCGTTACAGCCCGGTGCCACCACACACTTCGTTGCGGATAGTTGCCATTATAATCTGGACGTCGAGCCAAAAGCTGTAGTTCTCGATATAATGTAAGTCGGCAGCAATACGGGCTCTAGCATGCACCGGATCAACTGTTGGCCCCCGCCAGCCACGAACCTGGGCAAGCCCGGTAATGCCAGGGCGAACCTCATGTCGGTGGTGGTAGTTGAAAACCAGTTGTTCGTACGGAACTCCGGCCGCTATCATCCCAATTGCGTGGCAACGGGGGCCGACCACCGACATGTCACCCATCAAGACGTTGATGAACTGAGGTAGTTCATCGAGACTGCTCTTCCTGAGAAAGCTCCCAAGACGGGTAACTCGCGGATCTCCGTCGATCGTCTGCGAGACTCCGCTCGCGTCGCACAAATCCGTGCGCATCGATCGAAATTTCAAAATTCGGATTTGCTTTTGACCTTTGCCCCACCGAGCCTGCTTAAAAAATACAGGTCCTGGGCTGTCGAGCTTAACTGCCAAGGCAATCAGAAGCATGACAGGCAAAAGAACGATGAGCACTGTCAATGAAAACGTGATGTCAAAACCTCGCTTTAGCGATGACCCTGCCGCCAAAGAGCTTTCGGTCGCCATCAAGCCACTTGCATGACTGGCGTTACTCACGTCTGAAATCGAGCCACTGAGTTGATCGGTGGCGCTTTGATTAGTAAAAAAGCTCATATCAATCCCAACCGCACTAAAGACAATAACGCTCTCTTAACCTAAACTTTTGTCCACGTCATCTTTATCATTAATAAATAGTTAACCTCAAGACGAATGTTGCTTTTTTGCAATCTAAGTTTACCGAGACAACGCCTTCGTGACGTTCCACTGGAACGACTACTGATGTTGTATTTCCGAGCCTGGAAAGTACACATGCGACATTAAGAATCCTCTATAAATTGTTTATATCTGGATTTTTCAACCTTTAATTTAAAATAACTTTACGTAATTCGCTCACTTGAAGAGTCGAGAGTATGGCAGGAAGGAGGAGCGCCAACCCGTGACTCGAGAAGGTGACGTAAGAAGGCGGAAACCAGGCGGCTGACAAAATTCTACGCTTATCATTAGTGAAGCGAGGCCGGTGTCTTTTTCATCCGCAACAAATGGGAATGCCGTCCGCCCAAATTCTACTTTAGGAAAGAAATAGGGTGTCCCCGCTGAATACCCGCATCGAGATAGCGAAGTGGGAAATTTTCCTGCCTATAAAAAAATAACCGTAGCTCTGCTGCTTTTAACCTCTTGTTAAAGGTCTATCTTAAAGGGCTCGCAACGAATCTTCCCTAATCTTGAGCTGATTAGGAGTATGAAAATGACGCCCCGTTCAAAGATTTGGTTGCTGAGTATTTTGATTTCGGTTGGCTTGTGGTCGCTCGCGATTAGAGGCGGGGCGCTAATTGCCGACTCGCTGTCCCCAAATTCAATTGACACTTTTTACACCGCAAGCACGAAGTAGCGCGCCCAAAGCCGCTGTTGGCACGATTTCAGCTTAAAACGTGTCGCGCAAAAGTATGCAGCGATTTTGCGATAACGACATGCAATGACAAGGACCTAAAGCGTATGAGCGGATCGGAAAGATCGCGGCACGCTTTAGACCGTAAGTCGTGTCTGTTAACCCATAGTTTACCATCTACGACAAGTTCCATTGCACATTAATATTAGATTATTAGAATGTAACTATGTCTAGGCGCTTTCGCTATTTACTGTTAGCTACAATGCTCTCGGTCGCTATCTGGGCGCTGCTGGCTGTTGGAATAATGCATAGCCTGTAGCGCCTTGAGAGGCCCGTTAGTCACGGAAGAGATACCATTCAGTGCAGTTTTACGTCTCTCCCGATCAACAGGTCCGCTTTAGATACAGCTTCCGCGACGAATGGGCGTGTTTGATGGTGGCCACCAAAGCGGCGCACGGGCGTCAATCCTATTTCATCAATGAATATATTAAAGCGAGACGATGGACTTCCCCCGCACGGTGACCATTTTCTCTCGCCTAGTTGTTATTGGTTATAACCGTTTTGCCGAGCACGGATAGCATGATGGACGTCCAAATGAACAGACTTCGCTTAGATTAGGAACGCTACAGGCGCGCGTACCCTCTGTACGTTCCTTCTTTCATCCTCGAAGCGCACTACGTTATGGCGATGCGCATACGCACTCCGAAACGATCACTGCATTCTCCGGTTAAGATAAAACCATCGACCTGCATCGGGCTGGCGCCACATTTTTGAACCTTGCAGCTAAAGACGCCGAAACTCGCAGATTTTTTAGCCGTGTCGGGTCGATACAAGCTGTCATGATATCTTTCTCTAGGACACTTGTTCCAAGATCTAGCGTGGTATCGCTTAGCCTGCTCCAAAAACGCAAGCGACCGAAAACGACATCCCCTTCAGACGGAGCCATCAGCTGTGATTGCGATAGAAGCGAGACCACCTCGCTGGGATTCTCCCCGGCAGCATTCTGTATCATAGCAAGGCGCAACCAAAGGTCACCGCGCGTCGGGATGCAGGTCAAGGCATGCAAAAGATAATCCCGGGCCGAGATCACTGCGTTTGCCCATTCCTCGTAGTCATCATCTGGGTTTTTGAAATCAACATCTGCGAGTACCACCGTTGCACTGCTAATGACGACATCTGACCGACACACGCCCGCTTGAGCCAGTCTGAAAACATCCTCCATTCTGGTTTCAACGGCAGCACTATCAATCGAATTAGACAGATTTAGTCGCTGCCCGAGATAGACGACGTCCGCCGCTTCACGGCTCAAGTCGATTTGCTTAAGAGCAGTAATCGCCAGTAGCAGACAGATGAAGGTGATACTGGCAGGCAGGATGGCCGACCTCACGGCGACGCCCGCCCAAAATCAACAGAACTAATCGCCTTAACCCTCGCGATAATAATTTGAATAACTTGAGTGGTAATACTCCGCAGAACCAAACGTCTGGTAAAGCTTCATGCGGTTCATATCGACCTTATTGAGAACGACGCCAAGGCACTTTTCATATATCCGCGGCTCAGCCTGCAACGTTTGACGTACCATGCGCCTCGCAACGCGACCCCACTCTGTAACATAAACAAACGCATCCACGCTGCCCGCCATAGCGCGCGCATCCACGACTGGGGCTAGTGGTGGAAGATCGACGATGATATAGTCTGCGTGATCAGAAATACGATTAAGCAGGTGCCTCATTGCGGCTGAAGATAGCAGTTCCGCCGAATGAGGCAGGCGCTGTTTCATCACGGCAGGTAAAAAAGCAAGATTCGATCTTTTGCTGCGAAGCAAGCACTCTTCCAGGGAGGCTTGCTCAAAGATAGCTTCAACCAGTCCCTTTTCCGCATGTCGCGCGATCGCGCGCGTCGCGCCGGGGTTCCTTAAATCTGCATCTACCAGCACAGTGCGTGATCCCTGGCTCGCTAACAGCTCACTCAGGTTGACAGCAATCGTCGACTTGCCCTCTCCGGGAAGGGTAGAAACAACGCCGATTATCCTGCAAGAGGCCGATGGCAAGACCATATCAGCAGCGATTTTCACGCTCCGCATCGCTTCTGCGAAGGGCGAGAGGGGATGGTCCAGAACGTAGTCCATTACGGCGCTAGACTTTCTAATTTCCCGCTCTGAGGGCTCCGGACCTACCTTGTCTATAAGCTTGCCGATTTTCGAAATGAGCGGTGCCGTACCAAGCGTTTCCAGCCCCAGAACATCGCGCACCTGTTCGGCCGTCCGGAAGAAACGGTCCCTGTATTCGCGGAACATCCCAATGCCAGAGCCTGCTGCAGCCCCTAAAATTGCAAACAGCGCAACCACCAACGTTTTTCTCGGATAGGCAGGCGTCGTCGGCACGACCGCTGGAGAGATGATACGGGCCTCTGTCACCGGGAAGGATTGTTGCTGAACTGCCTCCTGGAACTTCTGCAGAAAAGACTGGTAAAGGTTCTTATAGGTCTCCGACGATCGTTCGAGTTCCCGCAACTGCACCATGGTTTCGTTAGCGCCTGCGCTGACGCTCGTCGCTTGTGTCACGGAGTCCTTGAGACTCTTTTCTCTTGCTTTCGCGACATCGACATCGCTCTTGTAACTCTCTGCGATGCGCCCCAATTCGTCGAACATTTGGCGCTTGTAGTCGGCCATCTCATTGCGTTGTCTGACCACACTTTCGTGGTCGGGGCCGAGGATAGCAGCGAGTTGATCAGCGCGTTTGGATGCGGTCAAATACTTCGAGCGCAAATCATTTGAGATTGTACTTGCTAGAACATCGGTAACGATGGCGTCCATCTGGCCATCTTTAATGATTTGCTGAATTCGATCAAAGCGCGCCATTTTCGACGCTACATCAGCCTGTGACGCAATCAGCGCACTGTTGAGCTCTGTAAGTTGCTGATCGCTAACAAGCTGAGTTCCTGTCGAGACCAATCCATTCGCAGTCCGAAATTTTTGGACGGCGAGGTCAGATTCTAGTGCTTTTTGCTTGAGTTCCGCAATGCGATCCTGAAGCCAGTCACTCGCCCGCCTCGTCGCGTCATATTTTGCGTCCAGCTTATCATTCAGATAGGCTTCAGCGATTCCGTTAGCAATCCTTGCTGAAAGCTCTTTGGAGGGCGATACAAAATTCAACGCTAGAACATAAGACTTACCCGTCCTACTGACGTCCATATTGTTGCGGACCTTGTCCGACGCATTCTGCCGCATACGATCTTTGTCGTCGTTCGTGACGGTATCTGAAACGAACCATGTCGATACATTCAATAACGACCGGACAAAATTCTTGAGCTGAGTAATCACGCCATCATCGGACGCCATGAACACGGTATCTTCATCGAGCTTAAGCTTGTCCACTGTCCCCATCGTGATTGCGCTGGATTTCAGGAGTTCGACCTGGCTCAGCACGGAAGCGTCATCGTCAACGTTTTCGCCGAACTTCGACAGTTGTTCAACGACGACAGTATTGGCCCTATCTATAAGAATGTTTGTTGTCGCCTGATAAAGGGGCACCGCCGTCAGTACATAGGCTATTCCAAGCGCAACAAATACGACGACGGTGGCAGCGACAATTTTCCACTGACGCTTTGCAACTCCAAGCAGCCAATCAAAATCGATAGAGAAGTCGGAAGCTTGATCTTCCGACGACCCCTCATGTTTAACGGTTAGAGACGTGTTTCTAGCATCCATGGATTTAGATCTCAGCCCCGAGCCGTTATGCTATGTATGAGTTGATTTAATTACGGCGCTGTAGGGCTTACCGACGAACTGGACCCACCGCCTCCGCTAGCGGAGAAGAATCTGGCGCTGCTGGCACTCGCCACAAGCGAGCCGTTGCTTTGCCCGACACCATTACTTCCTGCAGCTTGGGCACCAGGCAAACCAGAGCCACCCACAGCACCTCCAGCGCCCGGACCACCGACAGCTGCGCCGCCGGCACCGGCACCGGCACCCGCACCACCAGCGCCACCGAGGGCCGCGGTTGGAGCTTCCGCATTGGCGCCATTAAACGCATCAATCAACGGCTGATTGTTTGACTCCAAAACGCTCCTCTGGATCGTGCCGGCATAAACTGGATCGGCAACAACGCATGCTCTCGCTGCACGTCCCAACCCACCACCAATTGCTGCAACCTGCGCCTGACCGTCAGAAGTGGGGGCAGCTAGTGAAATCAGAGCAGCAAGTGTGGCTGGGTTCGAGCCAGCCAAGGCCCGAACGCGCATCTGCATTGCCATCCCACCAACAGCATACTGCTGAAGAAGGGATTGCGGATTGCTAAGGAAAGCCTGAACATCTGCATCGGGGAGCTTGGCGGGTGCAACGAAACAGGAGCCGCCGGGCGCATCCTGAGCGTGCACTCCAGCCGAAAGCCCGAGATACGCACATGTACATATAGCCAGTAGGCCGGTTGCGCGGAAAGAGAACATCCAGATGCTCCTAGAGCTTAATACTTTGGTTACCAACATATCACCATGGTTTCTGTCCAGCAGCAACCCTGGAAAAAAACAAATATCACTTATGCTTAAAGGCTGATCTACTTCAGTGAAGCTACCACGCTCAGAAAGCTCTTACTGTATCACGCGTCGACTTAACATCCGAAGTAGCGCCTGCTGCAGTCGAAGTGACCGAATTGACGATATTGAGGAACTTTACAAGCTCTGTCGAGTCGGAGTTGGTGACGTAGAGAATGTCCTTATCCTCCATTGGGAATTTTTGGAGAGCAAACAAGCTCGACGGATCTCGCAGGTTTGCACGGAAGATCACAGGCACGGTATCGGCCTCGAAGTGGGATACATTAACACCGAGCTTAGCCAATATCGCCTTGTCAGCCACACGATACAGCATAACTTGAGCAGGATCAGCACGGCCATCCAGCAAGCCACCCGCTTTGCCGAGGGCGTCACCGAGAGAGAGATCAGACTCTTCAAAATCAAAACGACCATTGAGGCCGGCAGCGCCAAAAGCAAGATAAGTCCGGCGCTCACGATCAACAGTGATAATGTCCCCGGGAACCACGTAGATATTCTCCGCGGGCGTTTTCACGAGGTGATCATAGAGGATGGTTCCAGAGCGACCGCGCCGCTGCAGGGTCACATAGGTCTCCTTGCCAGGAGAGTTTAGCCCGCCTGCCTCTGAAAGAACATCCAGAACGCGCTCGCCGGCCTCCGTCAGAGTAATCTTGGCTGGATTTCTCACATCGCCAAGAACAGCAATCTGAGCTGAACGCGCACTGATCTTAGTGACTACCGCCTGCGGTTCAATGGCTCGGTTCGCCAGCCGATCTTCAATTACGCGCGCGACCTGTTCTTCAGTATAACCTGAGACCTGGATCTCGCCTGCATACGGTATGTTGATCGAACCAGAGCGCCCCACGGTTTGCTGCGGCAGTTGGACAAAATTACCCGGACGACTTCCTGCATCGGCTGGAATGAAAAGACCACCCGCCTGAGACTCGAATATCGAAACCTGAACAACATCACCAACGCCAAGAGGCAGGACCGGCGCCCCTCCTCGGCCGCCACCGAAGCCACCCTCAAATGATTTGACTGTCGTCTCGCTGAACGCAGATAGCACCGCTGCATTTATATCCACCAGTGCATAATCGATACCGGCCGTCTGGTTCGACTTCGAGGATACACTGGATACTTTTACCGTCGCATTTGACTCAACAGCGCGCGCCGACGGGCCGGAGGCTGGCAAAGAGGTACACCCCGACACTCCAAACAAAAGTGTACTTAGCAGAATGCCAGATTTAACGTGTTTCAATGTAAGCCCCTCGTCAGTCTTTATGTGCTTAAAATGGTTGAAAAATTAACGCAATACTTGCGTAGTGCACGAATACCTTTATGCATGTGTTTTCCATATAAAGTTGCCGTGGAGCAACATCGAGCTCGTTTTAGCTATCCACATTCAGTGGGCTGTAAATCTTTTTTAAAATGCCTGTTTCCCTTCTAACTGGACTTACATAAAGGGAAGTTTCCAGTTTATGCCGAATAATATGACACGGAGAATTTTATTTTTTGATGAAAACGCGCTTCATAAGCGATGTTCTATTACACAGTCTCCGAGAGAGGTTTTCTCCTACTTATCGGCTTCACTTGGAACAATGCGAGGAAGTACGCGTGATCTCGTGGAGGTCGAACGGCACCGGACGATCTGACTCAGTCCTTTACTGTTTTGACCCTCGATTGCCGCTTACGTGGAAGCATGCAGATCGACACGATTGGCGCGCACATCAAAGCGAAAAACGCGGCGAGGCCTGGGATCTGCAGGGAGAAATCGACGGCCGAATGAAGAACCGTAAGGATGAGGCAGGCCAAACCAACGGCCGCAATGTAACGCTGACGGCGCCTTACTCGTAGCCCATAGATGTACGCGAACATCAAAGTTCCCATGCCGATAAAAAGCAGTGGAATAAAGGGCAAACCTAAAGAAAAAAGGCCCTCTAGATAGACATTGTGTGCACGATCCCAAATAAGATAGATACCGCATCGTGCATCACGGTATGCGGGAAAAACCTCTCGGAAGCTGGCGAGACCCGCCCCGAACGGTATGTGGTCCTTGATCGCGGTGATTATTCCTGGGAGGACACAGACGCGGCTCTCGAAGTTCTGAGCCGCCCCCCGAAAGAGAACACGCTCTGCAAGCGAAATAAAGATGCCGCTTCCAACAAGGAGAATCGCGGTTGCTGTCGCGAATCTCCAACTCCAGCCTTTCCTGACGCTGGTTGCCCGAGCCTCCCTTTGATCTGGGAAGAGAACAAGGATCAGCAGAAGACATAGAAGCGCGGCAAAGGTCGACGCGATACCACCTCGTGACTTGGTGAGCATGAGCGCACACGCGGTCGCCAGACACGATAACGCAGAAAGCGCCGCAAAAATTGTAGCCCGCCGATTGGTAAAGGGTATTCCGTTCAAGTACGCGAGCAACGAGCGTATCAAGTCGGTTTCGCTGGCTTTCTGCCACGTCAACGCGACCTGCAGCACCAAAAGCAGGCCGAAGAACGTTGCCGCCGTATTGCGGTTGATGAATGTGCCGGTCAGACTGTCTTGATAGGCCTTTTTCTTGACAAAGAGAACCATGTCCGGCTGAGCAAGAAACTGCAAGATGCTGAAAACCGAGATGACGGCGCCGACGATCACGATGTAGCGTAGAAGTCGATTGGACTGGTGCTCGCCACTAAACAGTATCAATGTTGCAATGAATACGCCAAACGGGACCGCCAGCATCAAAACCGCGCCGGATGTGTCCCCAGGGGTGAGCGACACTGGGACTTGAGCCGACGGAATATAGGTCCGTACCATTTGCCAAGCGGGATCGTTATAGAAGAGGCCGCTGATACCCGATGCCTGAAACTCGGCCCAGCTGACTAGCAAGGCAACCAGGATCAAAGCGATCATTATGATGTTTCGCGTATCGGCCGGAATTGCTGACACGAGTAGAACAACAGGGATCATGACGAATAGGATCAGCGATACGATGGCAACCGTTTCAGCTTGAACCCCGCCATAGGCGAACACCAGGAAAAGGCACAGCAGCAACAGCAAAACCCTCAGCAAGCTCTGCAACGTTCCTGCTATTTTTCCGCGCTGCCGGTAAAGCTCGCTCTTATCCTTCTCACTATGCGTCCCTCGCTGGGCGGATGACCGTTCCATAAAAGTTCCTGCCGGCGCAACAACGGGCCGCTCCGTAACTGCAATTCTACCGCACCACATACATGCTCCTGACTTGCTATGAAAGCAGGATTTGAATAGTTTGAAACTGTGCAGAGCATGTCAGCACTTTCCGCAGGACAACGTAACGTTTTCAAAAGAAAATCTCTTCACTATTGCCCGGAACTATGCATGCAATACACTGGATACGACTAGACATTTTGGTTCCAACCAGTAAGTCTCGGTTTCTCAATTACGTCTTTTTCGAAGCGATTTTAGGGTAATGATAATGCTCTTTGAGCGACTGAATATTGATGGCCCAATCTTGATTGTTCCAAAGAAATTTGGGGATTCGCGTGGCTATTTCATGGAGACCTTTAGGGCATCTCTTTTTGAAGCAGAGGTTGGCCAATTCACATTTGTTCAAGACAATCGCTCTATGTCAGCGGAAGTCGGAACAGTACGCGGTCTGCACTTTCAGCTTGAGCCAAAGGCACAAGGCAAGCTTGTCTCATGCACAGCTGGCGCGCTGCTGGATGTCGCCGTGGATATTCGCTCTGGTTCTCCGACGTACGGACAATTCGTTGCCGAGGAGCTGAGCGCAGAAAACGCGCGCCAGCTCTGGGTACCCCCTGGTTTCGCCCATGGTTTTTGTACACTCGAGCCCAACACCGTGATCAGCTACAAAGTGACCGACTACTACAGTCCGGAACATGACCGGGGCTTATCGTGGAATGATCCGGCTCTGGGTATCAATTGGCCGGTATCTGCTGACAGAGCGATCCTGTCGGACAAGGATCGCAAGCAACCAACACTCGCCGCCCTTGGCAGTGTGTTTCAATATAGCACGGCGCGGACCGTCTAAGCGTCGAACGGATCGGAAGCAATTATGCGCATTCTTGTAACTGGCGGCGCCGGTTTTATTGGTTCTGCAGTGGTCCGCCACCTCGTAGCTGACAAGGGCTATGATGTTCTCAACGTAGACAAGCTGACCTATGCTGGCACCGAAACATCACTGACAACTGTCAAAGACAATGCCAGCTACCGCTTCCTCAAAGCCGACATCTGTGATCACGCAGCTATTTCAAACGCTTTTGAAAGCTTCCAGCCAAATCGTGTTATGCATCTGGCTGCCGAAAGCCATGTTGACAGGTCCATCACCGGCGCGAAAGACTTTGTCGACACCAATGTGATTGGCACATTCACGATGTTGGAATGTGCCCGGCACTACTGGGCAGGTCTTTCCGGTGAGGCAAAGGCGAATTTTCGCTTCCTGCATGTCTCGACCGACGAAGTCTATGGTTCGCTCGGAGATAAAGGCCTCTTCACCGAAGAGACGCCGTATGATCCGAGTTCCCCCTATTCAGCCTCCAAGGCAGCTTCTGACCATCTGGCCAAAGCATGGCAAAGAACCTATGGGCTGCCTGTCGTCGTGTCGAACTGCTCGAACAATTATGGGCCTTATCACTTCCCAGAAAAGCTAATCCCCTTGGTGATCCTCAATGCGATGGAAGGAAAGGCGCTGCCCGTCTATGGCAACGGAGCAAACATCCGCGACTGGCTGTATGTTGAAGATCACGCCCGTGCGCTCAATATCGTCGCAGAGCGCGGCCGGGTAGGCGAAACCTATAACATTGGGGGCAGAAACGAGCGCCGCAATATTGATGTTGTTACCCGCATTTGCGAATTAATGGACAAGTTATCGCCGAAGCCGATCTCCCATTCCAGCTTAATTACTTATGTCGACGATCGTCCGGGCCATGACGCCCGTTACGCAATCGATGCAACGAAACTCGAAACTGAACTTGGCTGGAAGGCGCAGGAAAATTTCGACACCGGCATCGAGAAAACTGTCCGGTGGTATCTTGACAACGCCTGGTGGTGGGGACCGTTACGACAAGGCTATGCGGGGTCACGGCTGGGGCTCTTGAACACGCCTGCTGCACCAAGCAAAGAGGGCAATGCATGAAGCAGTTGAGGATGATTGTTACAGGTAAGGACGGCCAGGTGGTCCAATCTTTACTGGAGCGAGCAGCCGAAAATGGCCGGTTTGAGGTAGTCGCTCTAGGGCGACCCAGCCTCGACCTCTCGGTTCCGGACAGCATTCATGCAATCATAAGCGCAGCAAAGCCGAACGTGATCGTTTCGGCAGCCGCGTACACCGCCGTCGATCAAGCGGAAAATGAAGAAACTGCCGCCACGGTCATCAACGGCGTCGCAAGCGGAAAGATTGCCGAAGCAGCCAGCGTACTCTCCATTCCTATTATTCACCTATCGACTGACTACGTTTTCGACGGCAATAAGGATATTCCCTATGTCGAAACAGATCCGGTGGCTCCCGTGTCTGCTTATGGGCGCTCGAAGCTCGCTGGCGAGCAAGCGATTGCGGCTGCCACAGCCAACTATGCAATCCTAAGGACGGCCTGGGTCTATAGTCCTTTTGGCAAAAATTTTCTGAAGACGATGCTACGGCTTGCTGAAGCGCGGGACAGCATAAATGTGGTTGATGATCAAATCGGCAATCCGACCTCAGCATTCGATATTGCCGACGCCGTTTTTGCTGTTGCCAGCAATCTGGTCGACAACGACAATGCGGCATTGCGCGGCATTTTCCACATGAGCGGTTCCGGGGAGGCAAGCTGGGCCGATTTTGCTGCGGAGATCTTCGCTCAGTCGGCGCTCAATGGCGGCCCTTCGGCGGAGGTCGTCGGCATCCCGGCAAGCTCTTATCCTACGCCAGCAAAAAGACCTGCCAACTCCAGGCTCAATTGTAGCCTGCTGCAAGATCGCCATGACGTCCGGCTGCCAGATTGGAAGACCTCCACCGCGCACGTTGTCGCACGTCTCACTCTCAAACACTTTAATGATGGGACGAAATTATGAAGGGTATTATCCTCGCCGGAGGCAGCGGAACGCGCCTGCATCCCATGACACTGGTCAGTTCCAAGCAGTTGATGCCCGTTTACGATAAGCCGATGATCTATTATCCGCTCTCGACACTCATGTTGGCCGGGGTTCGTGATATCCTAATCATTTCCACGCCGCGCGATCTCCCTGGCTTTCAGGCGCTGTTGGGTGATGGCGCGAAATGGGGTATTTCACTGTCCTATGCAGTGCAACCTTCGCCGGACGGATTGGCGCAGGCTTATATTATCGGCGCGGATTTTGTCGCGGGCCAATCCTCGTGCCTCGTTCTCGGCGACAACATCTTTTTCGGCCATGGCATCACCGAACTGTTTCGTGGCGCTATGGCACATGAGAGTGGTGCGACGGTCTTTGCCTATCATGTCAATGATCCAGAGCGTTACGGGGTCGTGGAATTCGACACCTCGATGAAGGCAATTTCGATCGAGGAAAAACCGGAAAAACCCAAATCGAACTGGGCCGTCACCGGACTGTATTTCTACGACAAAGATGTCGTCGATATCGCTTCGAACCTAAAACCGTCGCCGCGTGGTGAGCTGGAAATAACCGATGTCAACCGCACCTATCTCGAGCGCGGAAAACTCAATGTCCAGCAAATGGGGCGTGGCTACGCCTGGCTAGATACCGGAACTCCTGATAGCTTGTTGGAAGCCTCCGAGTTCGTAGCAACTCTCGAGAGACGGCAAGGCTTCAAGATCTCATGTCCGGAAGAGATCGCCTTCAGGCTCGGCTATATCACAGCTGGCGAGTTCGAGGAGCTGGCGAGAAATTATGGAAAAGGCACCTACGGCAACTACCTGAGAAATATCATCAACCAACTTTGATCTTCAGTGGTCGGTAACAAGAAGTACCGGTCTGGTGTAGCAGGCGCGCCATTCGAGCAAAGTAAGTATGGTGGACATTCGTCATGAGGCAGAGACTCGCTTGCGCCATCGGAGTCGTTGTCCTATTGACCTTAACCGCGCTGTCTACGCGGTACGTTCATCCGCACTGGATGTTTTCCGCGCTTTATACGATGCATCTTCATGTAACAGTGGCCTGTGTGCTAGCAACTATCATCGGGCTACTGGCAAAGCGCGACACTATGTTGTGGGGGCTTCTGGTTGCCTCGGTCGTTCTCACTGCGGACGCTGTAGCTATGGCAACGCACTACAGCCTACCCGCCGGTCCAGCGGATCTAGGCAAGCCAAAATTCAGGCTCCTCTCCATCAATGCGCTCAACAGCAATTTTGAAAGTGGCGAGACAATCGCGCGCATGATCGTGGCATCGGGCGCTGACGTCGTGAATGTCATGGAGGCGCCCCCTTTGCGACACCATGTTGATGAGTTGGCGCAGGTCTAACCCTACAGGGTCGGCTGTGGCGCCATGATCAGACAATGCGACCAGCTGATGCTTTCAAAGTTCCCAATTGAAGCCCCGCAATTGATGTCCCTTAGCAAGATATTCGATGAGAGGTTCATCACTGCGACAATCAAGATCGCAGGCCAAACGATCAATTTCGCAGGCATCCATACCACAAAGCCATACTTCGACGATTTCCACAGCCTAGAACTTAAAAACGCCGCTGGCGTGATCCTGACACAAATGACAGGACCACTCGTTCTTTCTGGAGATTTTAATGCTTCCAGCCTCGACCCCGGTATGCAAAACTTTCTCGAAACTACAGGCCTGCGCACGGCCTTGTGGGAGCCAGCAACGTGGCCCGTTGAAGCTGGTCGTTTCGGGCTGCCCGTCGACCACATCTACGCCCGCCCTCCCTTGAAAATCATATCGGTGACCCGGCTACCAGATGCCTATGGATCCAATCACTACGGATTGACAGCGGAAATTACGGTCAGCAAATTGTGAAACCACGACAACGTTGGCCGCAACCATTTCGAGGCAACGCCGACAAGAGCCCCACGTCAACTCGAGCGACGTGGGGATGCCGACGCTAATTGTGACCGCGTGCCAGCCCAATTCCGAAAGCGGCTCACAACAAAAGCCTATGCAACATCTTTCACGATTTGCCAGACCCGCTCAGCGGACTTATCCCAATTAAAGTCGCTAAGTCTCTTTCGACCGCCGTCGACCAGCTCTTTGCGAAGCGCTTCGTCGGACGTGATACGATCGAGCCCCAGCCTGATCTCCTCTACCGATTCAGGATTAACCAGGACGGCTCCATCTCCCGCCACTTCTGGCATCGCAGTTAAATTCGATGTTAGGACGGGGACACCACATGCATAGGCTTCAATAATTGGAAGACCAAATCCTTCAAAAAGAGAAACATAAGCGACTGCCAAGGCGCCTCGATAGAATGATGGAATCTCTTCTGCAGGTAACCGGCCTGTGAAAACAAGGTGTCCTCCTACTGATAGTCGGCTGGCAAGAGCAGTCAGATCATCGTTCTGATTGCCCGTAAACACAAGTTTAATCCCTCGAGACGGCAAAGACGATGCAGCATAAGCACGGATCAGCCGGTCCAAGTTTTTGTACGAGCGATGGTTGCCTCCGTAAAACACGTAAGCGTATCCAGGAGTGTGCCGCTCTCCCGCTTCCGTAAAGCAGGCTTCACAACCATTATATACAAGATGAACTTTCTCTTCCGGCATGCCGGACCAATCCAGGAATTCCTGTCTTGTGAATTCCGATACGCAGATAACGGCACTGGAGCGCCTGTAGAGGGGCCTATAAACGAAATCATAGTAGGCCCGCTTTGCCACACCGTAAAAGCGTCGATGAGTAAGGTCGTGAACGATTACCACGGAAGGTAAACGGCTGAAAAGTGGAGGAACGAAACCGGCACTAAAGAACACCCCTTCGCCGCCATGACGGTGAAGAGAGCGGCTTATGGCGAGCGGGGACAGAGGTGAGCCAATGCGCCCCTTCACATGCAAGTCCACAATATTCATATTTTGCGGCAAGCGCGCCTCTAGCTCTGCCTGCACCTTGCCTATTCCGGTTTCCGCCGGCCAGCGCCTATCAGCTAGAATGCTAAGGTTTCTGCCATTAGTTTCGAAACGCATGCATTATCCTTTTGGTCGGTCCATCTGTCTGCGCTTATCGGGATCTGAAGCGTGCTTCAATCTTTCAGACTTCGCTACTATGGTTTCGTATTATGTTTGTTGTTCAGCGTTCAACAGTTGGAACCGAGTAGGAAGCTCACTTGTTGCTGCGGTTTCCTCTCAACATACTTGCTGCTGAAAGCTTTGGCCCATAATTCTGAGACATGAGATGATGTCTAACCACTTATGCCTTCCTCTGGGCATCAGGTCAGTCGATCCGCCCATCCACGCAGCCGCTCTGTAAATGCGATCAGGCGGTAATGCGCCTGGCCAACATGCCCCTTCAACAGCGAAGACGCTGCGCCAAGCAACGGCCGCCCCGCCATGTAGAGAACAAACCAGACTGGATATTTTTCGAGACGGAGCACCCGCCCGAAACCACGATTATAACGGCGACCGCGATCAAGCGCCGTAGCGTCGAAGATCGCGAGCGGTTCAGGGTGGATTATCCGCAGCGCGGGATCGTACATCCCTTTGGCACCTTGGCGCAAAGCTCTCAACATGAGCTCGGTTTCCTCACCAGCCCCCCAAATCGTACCGGAACCGACACCGAGATCTTCGTTGAAGACGCCTGCGTTCTTCAGTGTTTCCGTGCGATAAAACGTAGTGTAAGAAGTTTGGCTGGTCCAGATATTGAATCGATCAATGACATGCGGTTGTGTCCCCCAGCGCCCTTGGGAAGGCACTCCCACCGGCGTAATACTCATGCCCGTATAGACACCCAGCCCTGGATCTGAGGTAAATGCAGACTCTACTCTTTCTAGAGTGTCTGTCGGATACAGGCAGTCGTCGTCTGGAAATGCGACTAGCTCGCCGGTAACGCGACCAAGGCCTAGGTTCCGACCGCGTGATAGGCCTTTGCGCGGGTCGCGGATATATTCGACAGGCAGCTTCGCCTTAAATTCGTTTACGGCTGCTTCTGTCTCATTGTCAGTACTCTGGTCGACAATAATGATCTGCAAAGCCACAACGGATTGCGCCTTAAGCGACTCCAAAAGCTCCCGGATTTGATTAGGTCTGTTCATTGTGGAGGTGACAAGGGAGATTTTCATCAGCGCCTCCTTTTTGCATCCTGAAGTCGCGGTTGTTCGTTCCTATCCTCAACGGCAAAAACAGATGCCAAATTTTGTAACTGCTGACTGTTCCAATTAACAGCATCCTTATACGCGGCTTGGCCTTTCGCTGTACGCAGGTCTTGGTCGCGAACGAGCTCGATCACCGCCTTAGCCATAGCCTCATTGTCAAAATCATCGACAATCACCACTCCGTTGCAGTACGCATCCGGCAAGCCTCGTGCACCTGTACTGGTTGCTACGGTCACAACACCACAGGCCATTGCATCTAAGAGTTTTATAGCGATGCCAGTGCCGTTCAGGACGGGGTTGAGTGAAATAGCACCGAAGGAAAAAGCATCAACTACATCCTTAAGCACGCCAACTTTTCTAACGCCTTCTCTGTAGGCGATCCTGCGACATACGCTTCCCGCAACTTTTAATTCGAAGTCTGGAAGCTCGTCGCGAATTAGCGGTAAGACATTCTCGGAAAAGTAATCGACGGCCTGAACGTTGGCCTCGTTTCCGGACCCAATGAAGACCGCATCGGACGGCGAATAGTCGATTACCGGACTACTGACATCTACAAGGTGGCTTACAACGACGACCTTTTGTGCGGCCCCTTCCAACTGGCGGCGAAATAAATGCGCTTCATCATCTTGAATCGCGAGAATAACGTTTGCCCTTCGAAATCCACGGGTTTGCTCGGAGGCTGGAACAGAAAAAAGGGACTTAGCGGATCCTACAACTCTGTGTCTGTCGGAAAATGAATCATGAGTGTCCAGCACTTTCACGATATGGTCTGGAAAGGCATCAAAGGCGGCTGACTGAAAAACGTACTCCACCATAACCGCATCAAATTGGTGGACTTGGTTCAAATGTGAGAGTCGCTTACGAAACGTCTCAGGGAAGAATTCGTCAAGACCATGGTAGAACTGTCGCTCATCACCGAGTATTCGCCAGAAACAGCGTTTAGCATTGCCATATAATCTCTTCGGCAGGTAAAGAGCTCTATATATCATATCCGGGACCAAATAGAAGAAGCGCGATGCGCCGAACTCATTTAGATGCCCCACGCTATCAATATCTGTACCTGGGCGGATCGGCAGTAGTATCAAGTGAACCTCGTGCCCCATTTTTCTGAGACCTCTCGTCAGGTTCAATATGCGGCGACTATTTCCTTCAATAGCAGGAACAACGGGATAAGACGTCACAACGGCTATCTTCATCTAAGTGTCCATACAGCTTTCGTAATAAGATCTAGAAAAAATTTTTAGACAGAGAAAATTCGGAACAATCGTCCGAATGTCAACTAATCCAAATGTCGTAGGGGAAGGCATCTAAAAGAGGAGAAGGGTCGTAGTTGAGGGCCTCGCACCCCTTGTCAGCCAACGCATCATCCATGGATGTCACAAATCGCAATGACCGGCCCGTTCCTGCGTAATAGTCTTCGTATTTCAGAAGTCCTTCTCTGTCACCAAGCCGAACATAAATCGCGGGGATTCCAAAGGCATCTGCTACAACTAAACCATGCAGTGAGCTCGAGATTATGAAGTCGCAGCTAGCTATCTCATCGACCACTACATTCCAACTACGGTAGGGGTCGATAATAAATTCGCCAGACGCGTTATGGAGGCGCGTTACCTCCGGTCTATGTAGGTCTGACATATGAGGGACAATTCCGGTCTTCCCCGTTTTACGTGTCCCAAATCTACCCCCGGTCAAGGCCTTTATCAACAATCCCGGATCACCATAGATCTCAGGAACGAATATACCCCTTTTTGACAGGAACTTAGCTGTGAGGGGGCCTCTCACAGACCTAACATCGAGGGTTTTGTAGGTGTGGGCCGCTTCCACCACGCTCCCATTGACCCCGCTCCCCCAAATGACGCTGTCGTCTGATGCATAATGAATAACCGAACCGATTGCCAACATGCGCCGGGTGACGGGTACTTCATCGAAAACTGTGGTCCCTTTACGGGCAAGCATGAGTTCAACGATTGTACGAGACAACTCATCACCGAAGTTCACTCCGTCGCCCGGACGCCAATAGACCAGCTCTACGGTCGGATAAGGCATAGCTGGCCATCCTATGGCCGTGGCTGGCGTTTCCGGCTTTACGAATGTCCGGACAAGCTTACGCCTCAGACGGATCATAAATGGATCGCGGATCGGAACAGAAGGCAAATCTATGTTGTAGTTCGTGTCCATCTCAGCATTTACCCTTTCGATCCGAAAAACTCTTTGCGGTGCTCAGCCGACAGCAGCCTCAAGTTGGTGAGATGCCGAAGCACTTTCCATGGGCGCCGGAGTGTACTCGTGTTCAAAAGGTATGCTCTTACGATCCCACGCGCACCGCTGTGCGAACCCTTGTTGGCGACGCGATATACTGCTCCACGAAACGGGAGTTTCTGGAGTGAGTACCCCTTGGCCGACAGGATCGGAGGAACCCGACGATGGCTGCCAAGGATGTCTTTCATCCACTCGATATCTGCCTCACCGACCGTGGATGGCAGGCCATAAACGCTTGAACGCACGATTAGCGACGTACCGCATGCGCTATTGAAGTCGTCGTGGCACAAAAGTAGCTTGCCGCCGTCATTCCAGACGAATCCCTGCTGAATGACCCATCCGTTCTCATTCGGGTGCTCAGATACGAATTCCACGATCCGTGCGCTGACAAAGTCGTCATCGTCAACTATCATGAAGAAGCGACTGTCAAGCGCACTTAGCATTCCGGACAAGACTCGGCGGCCTTTGTCAAAACGAAACGCATCAAGAAAATCGGCCTCAGTCGCATTTCCACGATTATGAATATCGTTCGGCGGGAACGTCACCCACGTTACTGAAAAGTTGTCCGGCAACGGCGGGAGATCTGCGCCTTCATTGGCGACGATGATACCGCGCCAGTTCGAGTGCGTCTGATTGGCAATCGAAGCGATCGTGTGGGTCAGATTGGCCTTTAAATGCGACCAGTCGCGGGCGTTGTTCTGATGCCGTACCGGGATGATGAATGTTAAAAGAGTCATGAGAGCTCCGTATCCCAAAGGTGGCGACTCAGACTGCTTCTGCAGCCTTGGCACGCGCCCAGTTAATGCCATCCTCAAGAGATCTCGCTTTATAGGAGAGGTCCGTTCCGCCTGAAAAAGCGGCCATGAACCGACGAATCTTTCCGTAGTTGTTGTCCAGCACGGCATGCGGACGGCCTGTCAGTAGCGAGCAGATATGTACGTGCAGGCGGTCTGTAACCAACGCCTTGCCGCGCGCAATCTGCGTGATACCGCGGTTGAAGCGATGGTGAGCCGCCGCGTCGAGCTTGCGCAACCGCGCTTCAGACGGATGTAGATTGAGCCACGCCGATACGACACCTTTAGCCTTTTCCAGAAGCACCTCGTTGCGGTTCTCGGTGATCCAGTCTTCCTTAGGGATGTCGGGATAGGCCGAAAAATCTATCGCACCCACTTGCTCCTTGTCTTCACGAAGCATTGCGAGAACCGGAAATTTGGGATCGGTAGCCTTAACTTCGCCGATACAGAAAGCCATGTCCGGGCACAGGATAACTTCACAATCGAAATGCTTCTGCGCGAAATCGAACGATTCTTCGTCGCGAACGAGAAGCGTGAATTTCCCGTGCTTTCCAATCGCGCGCTTGGTTTTTTCCGCGCGCTCGGCCGATCCGTAATGTATTGACTGCGGAAACTGCACGATAGGACGTTGAGGAAACACTTCCATGACCTGCTCCCGGAAGTCCTGGTGACCAACCCAGATGTCGCCGAAATTGCCGCCGCCATGAATGAAAATCGGCCCTTCCGGCACCGCCTTCTTGAGTGCTTCGGGTGAAAAGTCCCCGGCCCGGCTAACATAACTCGGCCGCTTGCCGAAACGGTCCTTCAGATAGGCCATTTCACCCAACCATATCGCCGAATCGCCGCAATTCCTGATATCGGGAAAATCCAGGATCGCCAGCGGCTGTTCCGGCACGACGAATTTCCCAAGGGCTTCATGGGTCTTGTCTTGCAAACTGGCGATGAGAGCTGAGCGGCTTAGAGATAACATCGTCTTTTCAACCTTAAATTATGCTGAACTAGCTTTTAAAACCGGCAGGGCGAAACTTGAGTACGATTTTAGATATGATTTTTGCAGCTTCCGACTCTGGTCCGTCGGGATATCGCATCATGACCCACAACAGGAGACTTGAGCCACAATAGCTAACCGCACCAGCGGTTATCAGACCACCAAGTTGCCATGCGAGATCTAAAGGTGTGGATTTCGTACCTAGATAGCGATGAAGTAGCAATACACACGCGGCCATGATTGCGGAACTCAGCAGCGCACGAAAATTCGCCCATAATTGCGCAGCAACCGGCAGGTCGATAAACCGCTTGACTACAAACATATTGACGACGGCTGCGAATACACCTGTAAAGATGCGGCTAATAATCAATCCAGGCAATCCCCAAAAGACAAGTCCAATTGTGACAATTGGTACGCGGACCAGAAGCATCTGAGTATCCCTGAAAAACAGCGTCTTGGTTTTACCGAGCGCCATCCCAAGCGGTTGGCTGAGCGATCCGAGCGTCTGGATAGCATACACCGAAGCAAGCGCCTGCATGATGAAGATGACGGGAAGCCATTTCTCTCCCAGCGCAAGCCGCACAAGTGGATCGGCTATCACCGCAGTGCCGATGCCAGCGGGCAAGGCGATCGCCGTTACGAGCGCCTGAGAGCGTTGGTAAGCGGCTGTGAGCCGCTTGACGTCACCGCGAACATTGGCGAATGCGGGATAGATCACCGCTGTCAGCGGGGCAGTGGCCTCACGAGTCGGCGTCGCGGCCAGCGTGCCGCCCAAGGAGTAGAAACCGACCGAACTCTTATCGAGAAACTTGCCGATCAACAAATAGTCGAAGCGCCAGTTAAGCGTATTCACAATTTGTCCGGCCGTTATCCAGATCGAAAAGGAAAGGAACTCTCGAATGTGCCCAAACTTTATCCGCGGCATAAATGGCATGACCAAATAAGACGCCCCTACCATAACGACTTGTGAAACCACGACTCCGACAACCAACGCCCAGTAGCTGTGATAAATCATTGCGACAGCCACAGTCACAACAAAACCTGCGATCTTCTGTGACACGTTGAGTACGAATTCCTGCCAAAAGACCAGATCGCGCTGGAGCATGATGCGCTTGGGGTTAGCGAGGCCACCGACGAATACGGAAAGACTCAACACTATTATGATGCCCGGAAGACGTGGCTCTTCATAGAGGGCGGCCAAAGGATAAGAAATAGCGGCGAGAACAAAACTAAGGATGGCCCCTCGCATCGCCGACAATGTCCATGCAGCGCTGAAATGCGATTCGTTGGGATCAGGATGGCGGATTAACGCCTCATTGAGAGACATGTCCGTCACTGTCTGGACGATTACCAGGATAGTCGTGGCAATCGCCACCACGCCGAAATCCGATGGCAGAAGGTACCAAGCCAAAATAATGGTGCTGAGCGTCGAAAGGCCGTTCGTGACGGCTCGCGAAACCGAGACCCAAAGGCTGCCTTTTAGAAGTCGATCGGCCACATTGGCCATGTTAAATCCTTGGCGACCGAGGAAGTCAGTCTATTTTCGAATTGGCCCCAAGAGACTTCCCGCCTCTCATTTCGCATATGCACACATAACTTTCCGTTACGCAAGTAATCAGACGCGCTGGATTTCAAGCAATGGAATCGGTTTACCGCGTTATTCAGAAGCAATCTAACAACAAGGCTCTGAAGCGCAATATCTGTGTTAACTAGCCGATTACCCAAGTCTAACCGCTAGCTAACCCATGCGGAATACTCATGGCATTGGACGTAACACAATCTATTTGTTAAGAAACTCAAGAAGACCCAGCCAACGAGGCGGAATTCATTGCAGTTCTTAAGCATCTACTTATGCAAAAAGTGACGAACCGGAAGGTCCATTAATGTCGTGCATCCCCAAAATTGCTACCACTCTCCTCATTATGTGGTCGCTTTTGTCGCCCGCGACTGCCGATACCGTCGGACGCGATAATGTAACAAATGGTTCCTTTGGGAAAAATGAACTGCGCCCCTGGTGGGCTAAGGGGTCCGGTACAGCGATAAAGACAGTCGATGGCAGTAACGCGGTCTCGTTCCGGTCCGGCATGATTGTCCAAGAACATATACCAGTCACAGGTGGACGCAACTACCGGCTTTCGGCCGAAATATTTAGTAATACTGCACCGGCGAACACCGTCTACGTCCAATACAGCTTCCGTGCGAATGGAAATCAAAAGGGCAACTGGCGCGGGCCTGCTTTGGTAACCGTGGACAATCGTTCCGAAGGCAAATGCGACACAACATCGGCCAAGCGAACGGAACCGGCGGCCTTTGTCACGGGCGGAGAGGTTGGCTGGCAGACCCATTCGATCGTTTTTAAGGCGCCGGAAGGCGTGGACCAGATGGTGCTATACCTGCGCAAAAGTATCTGCTCTGAAGGCGAGGCAGCGTTCACTGAGGTCTCACTCACTGAAACTGATGATGCCCCGACATCTGCCCTTGATGTCGCCAAAAACGCTCTTGCCAAGCAGCGGTTGTCGATACCAATCGATCCGGACGTCAATTCCCGACAGCTGAAGAGTCAAGTTGCGCGGTCCGCACCGGACGATCATCGCTATAGGCTTGCGGAAGGAGGTCGAATGTCGATGCGCGTGCACGTTGGCGCGCAGGAAGACATCATTACGCTGCAGGCTGCGACCGATCTATCCGACTTCACAGCTAAGCTCGCTGACGCGACGGTACCAGAGCGGCTGTCTACAGACGAAGCAGTGGCGGCAGAGCCACTGCTGGTGGTCGGACGCAAAAATGCCATCGCGAAACGCGCTTTCACTGATGCAGACTTCAACGGGCTGGGCGACGACGGATTTTTGATCCGAACCTTTGGCGCACATATACTGATCGCAGGAGCGACGCCTCGAGGTAATATGTACGGGGTCAATTGGTTTCTCGACCATAAACTTGGCGTTCGCTGGTTGTCTCCCACGTTTACCTATTGGCCCAAGACACCGGATATTACGCTCCCAGAGCTTAACGAGCGCCAGGTGCCGCGCTTCGCTTTCCGTGAAGTCCTCAGCGTCGAAGCCGAGAACAAACCGTGGAGGCAACGCAACTTGATGGTTGGGCAATCGCACGGCCCCTCCTTCGCGCCAAGTCCGGCGGGAATTGACAGTTGGAACGAAAGCTGGGCCGCGCAGGGTACCCTTTTCAATTTCTTTGAGCTTTTGCCACAGAAGAAATATCAGGCTGACCATCCGGAGTGGTATGCAGGCGGGCAACTGGCAATGATGAACAAAGGCATGCGCGCAGAAATGGCGCGGATCGTCGTGCAAAAATTGAAAGCCCTTCCGGATTACCGCGCGGTGTGGTTTTCCATCCACGACATGGACTGGGGCTGGGATATGGATCCAGCGAGCAGAGCTTTCGCAGAAAAGCACGGTGGCCATCCATCAGCTCCGCGCCTCGATATGATGGTCGAGGTTGCCGATTTGGTGCGTGCTGAACTACCTGGTGCCCGATTGGCGTTCAACGCCTACCACTGGAGCTTTACCCCACCGGAAGGCATGACGGTCCCGGACTATATTATGGTCTATCCCATGACCATTCAGGTAAATTACCGGGACGCACTGAACGGTCATGCCAATCAGAAGCTTGACCAGGATCTGGCGCGTTGGAATGCAATTGCAAAACACATTCTGGTGTGGGATCACATCACCAATTTTGCCGGATATCTCCAGCCTACTCCAAACATCGTCCCAATTGGCGATTCGCTGAAATGGCTTGCCTCGCTCGATCATGTCGAGGGCTATATGGGTGAAGGCAGCTTCAACACGCGCGGCGCGGAGTTTGCAGCGCTACGCGCTTGGATGATCGCACGACTTCTTTGGGACCCACATCAGGATCCTTGGGCCCTCATCGCCGATTTTTGCGACAAATATTACGGTCCCGCCAGCCCAGAAGTACTAGCGTACATTCATTTGATGCATGACAAACTCGCAGCCACGGATGACGTGCTTTCCGAAAAGACCACGGTCGATATGGCGATGTTCGATGCGGATTTTGTATCGCGCGCCGATGCTTTATTCGATACGGCGGAAAAAGCGGTAACGGGCACTGAATATAGCGCCCATGTTCGTCTGGCCCGCCTGCCCGTCGACTTCGTCATTCTTCGGCGACAGGCCGATTACGTGCGTGCACAAAAAGACGTCAGCTTCGATGTTGTTGCAACGCGTCCGACCCGGCTAGAGCGCTTCTGGCAAACGATTAAAGCGGAAAAGATCGGGCAATACATGCAGGGCAACAGCGTGAAGGAACTTAAGAGCTTACTGGAAATGACGCCAGCTGAGCCAGCAAGAGTGCCCGACATCATCAAGGATAATTCTCAGTGGAAAGATATTCAGGACATTTCCTTCCAACGTTATGCAGGATCAAAAAGCACGATAATCACCGACATTCCAGCTTCCGATGGATCGGCGATCGCCCTCGCGCGAAGCTCTGAAGGTTGGAACACGCAACTGGTGTTCGACAAGTTGCCCAGGGAAGGCACTTGGTGGGTATATGTCGCCCTTCGTAGCATAGGCGGCACTGATGGCAACGAGGAGATTGCAAGAGTGGGTTCGGCACCGCCAATGTCCTGCTTTGCGACAGTGCGCAACGATCCTGCCGCGGGCGACGACTATCGTTGGATTGAGGTGCCCGGTGGTCCATTTCGCTTCACCACAGACCACCTTCACAGCATCTATATCCAGCCACGCAAGGGTCCTGAGGGATCGATGGTATTGGTTGATCGGTTAGTGGCGGTTTCAAACCGCGTGACGAGTTGGGTCCAAACGGCAAAAGTAGGGAATTGCCGTTGAGATAAACGCCCCAGCACAATCAGAGCGGCCCATGGCGTTCGCGAATGGTAGAGATATATCTCCTTCCTCACCCTGGAAGAAACTATTTTGAAGTACACTTTAATATCCAGGTCGATAGCCTCTCTTTGAAACCCTACGGGATTGGTGTAAAGCACCAATTATCCCGCCTTGGCGGATGAGATAAACTCGATTGCTCGATCGCTTCAAGGTCACTCATGCCTATTTCCGAACGTAGATTTGGCACACCACTTCCGGGATACAAACCTGGATATGTGACGATATTTATTCGGAAGGTTTTACGACGACTGGGTCGGGCAGACACTACCGATATTATTCTGATAAGTGGAATCTTGCTAATTCCGTTTCAAGTTGTGCAGATATCGGTCCTCCAACCAGTTCATTTCTGGATGGTGGCCGTCTTAGCGCTAATTATTATTCGAGGGAAAGTCAGGATTAACTCGGTTGAGGCGGGCGTCTTTCTGTCTTGTATGGCAGCAGCCACAGCGATGACGGTACTGCAACCGGAAGACAGGATCAAAAGCGGTGAGCAGTTACTGAAATTTCTATTTGTTTATCCTGGCTTTTATATTGTCGGCCGCTACTTAGGCCATGCCTCGCTTCGTAAGACCCTCCCGTTTGGCTATCTCTTTCTGGCAATGTTTCTTGTGTTTCAGATTATCGTTGAAAAACTCCAAGTGCCGATCATTTTTCAGCAAATCGACTTCGGGATCGGAGCACTTCACGGCACTTTTAAAGAGCGGAACTGGCTGTCATCCTATTTTTTTCTGTTATCGTACTTGTTACTTTTGAGAACCAGCGGGGAGCGTCGCTTCATTCCGTTCTTCCTTTTGAATGGCGTCGTAACAGTGTTGACATTGAATAAAACAAGTATGGTTGCCTGCGGGCTAGTGTTCTTGCTTAGATCGCGTACACCGCTGGTTGCCAAGTTCGCTGCTGTGTTTGTTGGCGCGAGTCTTTACATCGCCGTCCTTGGTAACGAGTTCACCCAAGAAAAGATCAATGTAAAACTTGAAGAGGAACGAGGACTGGCTTTTCAGTCGTCGATCGAACTGATCGAGAAAAATCCGCTGGGTTATGGTTTTGGCTTCGTTGAGGCCTACTTTGCAAAGGGCAGTGAACGCATCAGAGGACTCGGGCTAGGGACCAATTCCGTATTTGCTGTGCCACTGGATATGGCGATTATTGCAGGTGTGTTTGGGGTTGCATTTTGGCTTGTTTTTTTCTGCGGGGTCGGGCTGGGGTTCAACACAATCATTACCCTTTTTCCAATTGCAGTAGTAACTCTTCTAAACCCGCTTCACCAATCAGAAATGTATTATCTTTTCATCGGCATATTCGTATCAACGAGTTTAAAGGCTAAATTTGTAGCTGTACCTCTGTCCGCCATTAGGAGAAAATTCGGTCGAGAGTGGACCTCGGAGGCAAAACGCATCTAGGTCTAAACCAACGCGCGCGACCTTCAGTTTCTTCTTCGCTTCGGCGTTTGCCACGGCCCGAACTCCCGCGGTGGCGTTCAGTGCATGCAGCAACTTAGCCCATCCGCTCCGAGGCGTAGGACCCCGGGCTTGGCGGGAAGACCACGGTGCGGTTGCCGTTGATGAAGGTGCGATGGTGGATATGGGCATGGATGGCACGCGCCAGGACCTGGCTCTCCACATCACGGCCGAGCGAGACGTAATCGTCTGCCGATTGGGCGTGGGTGATGCGCACGGTGTCCTGCTCGATGATCGGACCTTCGTCGAGATCGGCGGTGACGTAATGGGCGGTGGCGCCAATCAGCTTCACGCCACGCTCATAGGCCTGCTTGTAGGGGTTGGCGCCCTTGAAGCTTGGCAGGAAGGAGTGGTGGATGTTGATGATCTTGCCAGACATCTTGCGGCACATGTCGTCTG
>Ga0157371_10001156_pt1 | contig 28392 bp, 36 predicted proteins | sample C45metaG_FD_113462 | JGI IMG/M metagenome (GOLD analysis project Ga0157371, IMG submission 113462) | Corn rhizosphere microbial communities from Kellogg Biological Station, Michigan, USA - C4-5 metaG | ecosystem: Host-associated > Plants > Roots > Rhizosphere > Soil | place: USA: Michigan... | reverse complement strand
CAAAGGGATCGGCCTTGATGCTGGCAACCCACTACCCTAATCCACTTCCACGCAGGCGTGCCTTGTTCAGCGGAATCAGCTCACTAAACCTGCATATTCATAATTTCACTTTGAATATTTAGCCAGTCAGGTTGATGTGCGTTGAAGCGTGGTTTTACAGAGACATACCGCAAGTCACAAACTGCCGTCGTGGTGGTTTTGAGGTGATTTGCGGTATTTTTTTGTGCTACATGTGTGCTACGGCTAAATTATCGGCCTGCTGTGCTCATGTACGGACACAACCTCAGCCGTCACTTTCCCCAGCACAATGATGCCGTCCATGCCCTCTCCGTCAATCGTCTCGCCATCTGAGGTGATAATCCCCGTAGTGAACAATCTCCCCAGCTGCGGGAACTCGCCAAACTGGAATGCCACTTTATCTCCTGATTTACCATGAACCGTCCTGTCGATAATAGCGAATCCGATCGGCGTCTCAATCATGAACATATGGGTCGGATGAGGCATCAGGATTTTGTTCAGGTCGATACGCGTTTCAACATAGTCCGATGCCGGTGATGGGAAGCCCATATCAGATTCCCCCGTTCGGGTTGAACTGTTTGTAGGTTTTAGCCTCACCCTCCTGCGTCGACGCATCGCGAAACGTCACCGTATTGGCCTTAATCCACTGGTTCGCCTCACGCAGACTGAAGTGCCAGTTAAGCCTCTCCAGTTGATGGACAAACTCCTGTGTCGTGACAATGACGCCCATACCCGGTTCTCGCCTCATAGCGTTCATAAATGCGTGTTTGATTTCATAGTCGCGCGGCATGCTAAATCCTCCTTTGACAAACACTGTATGGATAAACAGTAATATCGATCAGTGGATTTGATCAAGCCGAAACGGCTCACAGTTTTGTAAAGCCATTGATGGCGCTGAAAATTTAGGCTGGCGGCTTCGGTTGCGGGTGACTAACCTCAAATTACCCACCCCGTAGCTTGCTCAGAGAGGCGCGGTTGAGTCATTGCCCGGTCGCCGGGCTTTTTTATTTGACGCTCAGCTACTTATTAATCAAAGTATGCGGAAAATCTTAAACCAACAAAACATGGTGTAATTTTGACAGAGCAAAGAGGCAATTTAGCAGGCCATTTTCCGGCAGCCGATGGGATCAGGGGACTAGCAGTGCTGGTTGTTCTGGTTGCCCATGCGTTAGTTATGTTCATACCAGCTACGAGACCTTATTTAGGAGGAACGGGGAAAATAGGTGTGTGGCTATTTTTTGTTCTTAGTGCTTTTTTACTTACAAATAAGTTTTTAAAAAATGGATTAAATATAAAATCCGTCTCGGAATATTTTTTTGGTAGAGCTTTAAGGATATTGCCGCTATTTTTTATAGCTTCAGTTTTCTATTTTTACTTGGGCTATTATGATGCAGAAAAACTAAGAAATATCTTGGCTTTTCAGCAAGGTTTTGCACACCTTTGGACTATCCCAGTAGAATTTAAGTTTTATTTCATACTGCCGATATTATTGATAGCACTCCAAGCCATTAAAAATCGATTCGGGGTGTTCTCGGTTGTGCTCTTAGCAACTTTAATGACTACTGCATTTAGATATTTTTACCCTGCTAGCTTACTTCAGGAAAACTCTATAGAAACCCGCTGGTATATATCTAGCTTCATAGTAGGAATCCTTTTATCTTATATTATAAGGAATCTTAATACTCCACCCCGCAAATATGGCTTTTACATATTTGCCTTAATGTTTTTGTTGTTATTAATAATCCCATCTTTTTGCAACCTTATAACAGGCAGGATTATCGTACCAAACCTTGCGACAAGTTACCTATCCATCAGCATTGCCTGGGCTATTTTTATCTTTTTATCAGTATCAGATACAGGCATAACATCAGATATTCTTTCAGGTTCGCTAATGCGTAAAATTGGGAACCATAGTTTCTCAACTTACCTAGCTCATTGGTTTGTGCTGACTCAGCTTGCAGAAAAATACACTAACAGCATACCTATGATGCTTCTATCAATAATAGCCTCATTGTTATTAGGTGCAATCATTTACTATGTTTTTGAGAGAAATATAGAGACTTTCAGGCATAGAGTTCAAAAAGCAATGACTCGCCCGTCGAAATGACGGGCTTTTCAATTTACACTTCAGTGCCATTTATATGCTTAAAACCTTCTTCATCATAAAAAAGATTATCCTTTTCATTATAAAACATACCTTTCTGACAGAAGACTATATCTGAATCATATTCTATTAAGTAAAATCCTTCGATTTCGAAATCCGGATCTGCAACGATTGTGTTTAAAACTTCATTTTTTTCATTTTGAATTACTGCACAAGAACTCATTATGCATACTCCTCAATAATAACTCGACCTGATGCGCCCGCACCTGACGCATAGCTAGTGGAAGAAGATACGAAACACCCCACAGCTCCACCTCCTCCAGGATAACCACCTGTATCTCCGGGTATTGAAGAGTGCGGCAATGCACTGTAAGCGCCAAATGCGCTTCCACCTGTGCCACCAATGATTGATGTTAATGAAGAAACATATCTGCCACCTTGACCAGTTTGCCCAGATACGTTGAAAACAGTGCCTCCTGTGGCTACGCCGCCTGTAGTTCCAGAGGCATTTGTTTTTCCACCAGTGCAGGTGATATATGTGCCAAATGAACTGTCACCGCCAACCCCTCCATATGAGCTTGACCCAGCGGCTACTGAACTCCCACCAACCCCTACCACAACCGAAATAGAGGACGTAATGGCAGATACATCTATGAACGATTCTGCAAAGGCTCCGGCAGCACCAGATGTATAGCTCGTATCCACAGCGCTCATCCCTTGTCCACCTGCCCCTGCGCCCCAGACCCGTACGCGAATTAGTTTCGTTCCGTTTAAAGGTGTGTATGTGCCAGAAGCGTTGAATATTTGTGGCGCCCTGAGTAAGCGACCCGTTGCCTGCCCGAGCTGCAAAGCATGGTTTGATTGAGTAGCAGCAGCTACAGGTAATGCACCGCCACTATTGCCGCAAAGTACCCAAGCCGTAAGCGTGCTATTCCACTCAACCTCAACCAGACCGTTGGCAATTAACTCTCCACCCTGAAGCGCCTGGTGAGCATGAGAATAAACCGGGTAAGTAGAGCCGCCATTCACCGCTAATGTTGATGCGCCAGTGTTGGCCGTTTTAGCTTTAAAGGTTACACGCATGCCATCAGTGAGCGATGGCAGTGCTGGCAAGAATGAAGCCACATAGGCATTGGCCGCGCCGATGTCTGCAGCGTAAGTCAGAGTTCCCTGTTGAACGGCTGAAAAGATACCTGCTGTCGGCAGGAAGGGTGCATTAGCTGCTATCGCAATGTTTGAGGCGGTGATGGTAGTGGCACCCTGAGCGACCGTAATAACCCAGGCGGCTGTATAGCCCGTATCAACCGAAGGCGTTGTCTGTGTGCCGGTAGTGGCTGCCACGCCAGCTTTCAGAGCAACAGTACAAACACCAGAACGGACTGTGTTCTGAGCGGTGCCCGCGTTATTCGGACCGCTGTAAGCTACGGACGGGTTAGCCGCATTGTAATAAGGCAAAACGGTCGCACCGGAGTCCGTGTCGCTATACGTAACCTGAACAAGATAATTGATACTCTGCCCTGCCGTAGTCGGTGCAGTCAGCGTGAAGGCGGTTGAGTTGAGGACTACGCCCTGCTTCAGGATAGTGTTTGTAGTATCTGCTGCCAGTGAAGAGTAAGCGGTACCGTCCACGTTCTGCAGGCTATAAATTTGACCCTTAGCCACGTTCACCACCATTGAGGCTGGTGATGATGGAGTACAGGCCAGACCATGCAGATAGGTATTCGACCCCATCATCGCGGCGGCGAGCTTTGCCAGCCCCATCATGGCGTACTTATTGGTGTTAAGCAGGTCTGTCTCGAGCGGGATAGCACCCGGGTAAACAATCTGACGATCCATTTATTTCTCCATAAAAAAACCCGCCTGGGCGGGTTGGGATGTCCCGAAATTTCGGGAGATTGGCCGGGATTTCGGCTGATTGGCGAAATGGTCCGCCGATTAAGCAGCCACTCCGGTCACGCCAAGCATTTTAGAAAGTTTGGTCAGCCCTTTAGCAGTAACGAGAATTTGTTCAACTACCTTCTCACTTCCGTCAGAACGCTCAACTGTTGTTATCTTGTGTTCCAGAACACCGAACTGAATGCGATCCTGATATGCCAGCCAGGTCTTCCCGCCAGCGCGGCGATAAATCCAATGATTCTCCGACATCAACTTGAAGAGAAACTTTGGCTGCACCTGAAGATGTTTAGCTGCGTTGGTAATACACATGCTGCCATCTGCTTTAGCGATTCGGTCAAAGGCTTCCACATCTGGCTTCATCTCTTCGACTTTGTGTTCAAGAGCGATAACCTTTTCACTGTATGAAAGTAGCGTGCCGCGCAAGAACTCCGCATCGTTGAGAGCTACCATCGGGTCAAACGTTGGTTGGCTCATTGCCTCCAGTTTATCAACGAGAGAACGGCGAACTGCTTTTGATTCCCGAGCCGCCACACGAAGTGCCTGCTTCATCGTCATCCCAATTACGTCAACTGGCCGGCCGCCGTTACTGCCAGACGGTTTTGCACTTTTGGTGTAAAACTCTCCTTCAAGCTCATCTTCGATTTTTTCAAGGAACTTGTTGTTGCGCACCACTGGCTCTCCGCACTCTTTACGAGCAGCATTAACCATTTCGAGCAACGACTGACTATCGATAGTTTTGTCCGTGACAACAGATCCGCGTACTGCTAAATTATCTGTAAGCATTGATTGATACCTAATCGTTTAGTTGATGTAAGCCGCCAGCAGCCACTGGCGGTTTTTCTTTTAGAGCTACTCCCTGCCAAAAGTCCGCAACCCCTTAAATCCAGAAGCTCGCTCAAGAGCGCCTCGTAAGCCATTAACAATCGCTCCTGCGTCAGAAATTCTGTCCTCTAACCTTACTGCCAGTGGTGATTCAATCAGCCGTAACGCAGGGGCAAGCTGCCCTTTCCACAATTTTCTGACTTCCTCCAGGTGAATGCATGCCACGTTCACATTGTGAACATACATTTCAAAGTTGAAGTTAATAGCTGGCAGTGTTTCTTTCCCAACAAACTCACCTTCAATTACCTTTCCAGCTAAGTATTCAACTGCCTCTATAGTCTGTTTGGCAGTAAGCTCATCAATGTGCTTCACACCAAACTCTTTATGCACGAGCTTGTAAACGGCCTGATAGGTCATGCCGTACTTACCCATGATGCGATTAACGATGCCTCGGAGTGGCGTGCGGTCATCAACGGTGGTCTCCGGCTTGCGGATCGCTGCACCTTTAGTCCAGTAATCGTGAAGAGCGGTAAAGCACTCTTCTTGATAACGCACCAGGCGAGCACGAATGTCGTCACGCACCTTTGCCGGGTTGATGCTGAATAGCCATCCGTTTAGCTTCTGAAGAGGAATGCAAAGAAGCTCGCGCAACTTTCTGTCACTCGCAACCATGTTCATATGAACACAGTTGAATTTATCCGTCTGCGCCATGAGTTTTCTTACTTGCGTAGACCAGCTCATATCCAGATTTTCAACGATCGGCTTCATAGCCACATATGCCACACCAGCAGCCATAGCGGTGATGATGTGCTGACCATGAAACGGCAGAGAAGTGGTGTTTACTGCTTCGATAATTGCTATACTGTTCATTGTTAGTTGCTCCGAAAGTTACTGACATTAGAAGCCCGGTTAGTGTTAGCGCACTTCCGGGCTTCACTGTATTCACTGGATGTTAAGCTCACCTTTCCTCTCCATCTCCATAACCTGATCCATAAAGTAATCCATCATCCCCTGTACTGAGCGATACGTTTCTCCGGCTTTCTTCTCGAGAAACTCGCGGACTTCCGGGCGTGGGCGATAAGAGATCTGCTTGCCCTTTCCTGTTACCTGTTCCATTATTCACCTCTGTTGTCTTTAAAACTCACAGACTCGCAATTTGCAGGATGATTATTATCCTCGATTTTTTGTGTGTCAATGCATTCTAGGTGCGCACTTATGAACTTTGATGATTCTTTTCCTAGACGTGTTGCTCTAGCGCGCTCAGCACTTGGAATGACGCAGGATGAATTAGCACAGAAGGTAGGGGTTGTTCGTCGTCAAATTGCTGCCTATGAAGGTGGCGAAGCGAAGCCGAGACTTAAAGCTCTACATAACCTCGCCGCTGCGTTGGGTGCGTCAAGCGAGTGGCTTGCTAATGGTAGTGGTCATGCTCCAGAAATAGGTAATGTCAGGAAAACCATTACTCTTCGTGAAATCCCCGTCATCAACCATATGCAGGTCAACCTTGAACCCAATTCGTCATTCCTTGATGATGCAAACATCATTGATTTTATTCCAGCGCCATTGGATGCAGGAGAAAACGCGTTTGCGGTAATGATTGAGGGCGACTCGATGGATTCGCAGAAAGGGTTAAGTTTCCCTGACGGCACAATAGTTACTTTCGACCCAGACGTGACTGCTGGAAATGGTGATTTTGTTCTGTGTGGCATCTATGAAGAAAAGCTTTTGACTTTTAGGCAATATTTTAAGGATCAAGGCATATTTTTCCTTAAATCTCTTAATCCGGAGTATCCTGCCATACACTACGAGTCATTTCGGATTCTTGGGGTAGCTGTCCACGCTCAAATAACAATAAATCAGAGCGGAAAAGCTAACTTAAGGCAGTCTAAAAACACGCTTTCAAGAGATGTTTATGAGCCGGAGCCAAGCATAAAAACCCATGAATTTGAACGAAGAGTTTCAGGAATAGAATCAAAAGTTGATGAAATTTTATATCTGCTACGCAACAAAAAGCCCACCTGAGTGGGCTTTTTGATTACTTGGTATCAGAAACTTTCTTGGTCTTCCATGTTTTAATTTCAAACAGGATTGCTCCATCACCATCATCATTCCATACTGGAACCTTCAGCCCCCAATAAAACTTATGAGTCTTAGTCCCATTTGGTCTTTCAGATGAAGCGTTTTTGCCAACTTTGGTATATAGGTAAACAACATCTCCAGCGCTAAGTTCTTTAGGGTTGAACCAAAAATTATGCCGCGTTTTATTGGAAATTTTGCCATCTGCCGTGTAAGTTGTGTCAGAAACCATATAGTAACTAGCGTTACAATCTTCAATCACATCTAGAACAACATACTCTTCATCGGCCTTACCGTGTCCATGAATACTACGTATCTTCATTTTCATCAAACTCACCCCTTAGTAAAGATCAGATAAATCCTAACCAAGAATTTTACGTTTGTGAATACATCGAGATAGCAAAAACATAAGCACTGATCATCTATCAGGATATCATTCCGGATAAAAATTTATTAGGATTCTTCTTAATGTCACCGCATATGACTTTTGGATGGTAATTTTCTTAAAGTTTTGTGAATCAGTGCCGACACCATATTGTAGAAATCCATTTTTCAATGAGTTGCGTAGCTTCGATGAAAATGTCATTCATTAATAACGTTTTGATAAGTTTTATGAATTAGATTTTTACCTAGAATCCTGTAAATTCTCCGACCAATGTTAATGGACGAGCATCTATGACCACTACTGTTTATGACAGGGTGAACCACCTTGTTGCCAGTGACTCTCGCTGGTCCTATGATTTAAGCCAGCGCGGATATGACGGTCATGTGCTATACATTGACGATACGGGATTCGGTAAAATCGCAGATCGAAATGATTTTGTTATGACGCTTGCCGGCGACGGATTTTTGATTGAGCAGTGGAAGATATGGTGGTCAGGGGACCTCTCTAATCAGGAGCCTCCTGTCGTATTGCCTACTGGGCAATCGGTTTGCCTTCATATCGTCAAAAAAACCACTAACGAGGTCGTTTTTGATAAAGGCGACAAGCTCGTTGTTAAGTGTCAAGATACTAACGATTTAAAGGCTGTTTTTTCAGGTTCCGGTAGCGGGTCGGCCGCACAAAACTGGTTGCACAGTCATTGTGCAAGAACAGCAATCGACTCAGCAAAAACAGTCGACCCTTATTCCGGTGGGACGGTAAGATTTATTGATTTTCTCAGTGCTAAGGCTGACTTAGAAAACACCGTTCATGCCATAAGTGAAGTTAATCAAGCTCTATTGCAGAGGGGGCTTATAATGGACACCAAAAACCCACAATCGCCACACGTTTCTATCAGTGCACAAGAAGTTGCTGATGTTCGTCAAATGCTTGTAAATGGTTCAATCACACCATGCGCACCAATTGGTCGCCCAACACAAGATTGGGACGATAAATCGCGCAAGAAACTAGCTGAAGCCATTAACAGAATTCGTGAAGAAGAATCAGCTTAAGCTTAACCCGGCTCCGGCCGGGTTTTCTTCACCCTTTCGCCAGTTATCTCGCCTTCCGCGCCTGATAGTCATCAGCCACAAAAAAGGCCCACTTACTTAAGGGGCCTCATGTCACTGCATTTTAACCCAGACGATAGTGCCTTCCATTTTCACTGCTGCTACGGCTTCGTAGACCTGCGCATCCGTGACTTTTCCTGTAACCATTTCCTGTGAAGCATACTGTCCTCTCGACGGGCTATTGTATCCCGCTGGCGTTGTCTGATATCCAGCAACGTAGGGAATGCCCGTGCCTTTTGGCCTGTAAGCAATAACAAATGCCTGATAGGGAATCATCAGAGAGCCATACCCACCCGTAACGCCGTATCCAATCATCGGGCCGCCATATGAACCCGTATCCAGTGGGCGCTGTGGCTCAAAGATGGCAGGTGTATTGCCTGTGAGGTCTTTCAGAATATCGATAATGGCCTGTCGCGTTCCACGCTCACGACAAAGGTTTATCTTTATCTGGTTTCTGAAAAGATCATCCGACTGACCTGCAGCACGCTGCAGGCTTTTCCCAAAAAAATCGAATGCTGTCACATCCAGCCAGCCACCTGTGGAGGTACTAATACGCGTCTGAAGCTTTGCATAAAGATAAAGTGAGTAACACCATGCCAGCGCGTTAGCACAGGCAGTGATTACGCCAGTCAGAAGCGGGCTGATGTCGCCAAACCAGGCGGGAGGAAGTAGCCCTTTCAAGCGCTTATAAATGTCGTCTTGATCGCCTGTTGCCATTTAGCTCACCGAGATTGTGCCAGCGCGAATGACCTGCTTTGCGGAAGCAGACAGATCGGCGGTGTCGGAATTTAGTGTAAGAGACGTGACGTTCGTTACAAGCGAGCTGGCACCATAGGCCACCTTGACCAGTTGCGTATAAGCCAGTAACTGGCCCAGCGACAGGCTGGCGATATACTCCTGAATTGCCGCCTGAACCAGCGCAACGATGGTGGCATGATCGCCTGATGAGTCCGTAGTGATGACCAGCGCCACATTCGCCGTTACTACTGTTGGAGGAAATACGCCAAACGCAATGGTGAACCCACGCACAGCATCAATAGCTGCATACGCCTGACTGATAAATGTGCTGGATGGTGTGCCGCTTCCATCATCAACAACCGCATAAAAATAGCCGGGCTGCGCGGTGCCGTTGTAGGCGTAATTCTCGGTCAGGGTATATGTGACGCCGCTTTGCATGCTGCTCAGTGCATAGCCAATCGCGGCCTTTGTCGCTTTGGAAAGTGAAGCAATCCAGAGCACGAACCGGGCGCGGAAATCATCGTCTGACTCTGCATCCTCACCGTTCACAAACGTGGCAATGTTTGTCACCGTGTCCACATACTGGATTGAGCCAGAGATGACGGTGATTGTGCCAGCCTGCGCATTACCCGCCGCACCAGCGGTATCTGCCTGTACAGGGACTGACAAAGAGCTCACCCCGGCGGCAATCACGTATCCGGACTGCGTGGAGTCGTACGCTGTATTAGTCGTGTCTGCAATTACAGAATAAGCCAGGGTACCGTCTGTAGTGGTCACGCCTGACGCGACAGGAATTAGCGCCTGATTCGTTGCCGTAAACCGGCTGAACGTCGCCTGACCTGTCGCCTGTACTGCTGAGAGCCGAGTGAAGCTGAAATCAGCCATCCATGAATCCAGATCATCGCCCGAGCAAGTGGCTGCGCGGGTTACCACCAGAAGATTCACTATAAGCTGCTGAATCCACATCGCAACGCCAGCATTCGATTCGGCCAGCGCGCGCAGGATGCTTCCTATTGCTAGGTCGACGAGACCAGCGGCTTTAGCCTGCATCGCAGTAACCTGATCGCTGACCAGTGTGGCGAAAGTTTTAGTATTGAGTGATGCCACGTTTTACCTCGTTACGTCAAAGCTGAGAGTTTCCGGTGTGCCGGAGGTTGCGTCGGTATACTTTACTGAGACGCTGACCCCGCCCTCGATGAGTGACAGGCTGATGGATGGCGCAGGGTTTGATGCTACCGCTTCCTCAAGCAGCATCTGGCCGCTGATAAGCGCCTTCCATTCGTTGAGATTGACGTTTTGCCCAACCTTTTGTCCCAGCCCCGCGCCATAGTCCGGATGGAAAACGTATTCGCCGGGATTGGTCATCAGGCGGCGTAGTATTCGCTGCTTTCCCCTTTCCGTTCCGGTGACAGGCCGAAGATCGCCCGCAGGCGAGGTGCTCAGGTCACCGCCCGTATAGTGGTAAATGTCGTACATGTGTCACCGCTATGAGAGTTGCTGGTTTGGCTTGCTGGTAGTACCGCCGCCGTCGCCATTTTCAGGATGAGTGTGGCCTTTATAGGTGATGCGAATCTTCTGCACCGTGCCGTAAGTGCCATTGTTGTCACTGATATCTTTCACAACAATGAGGTTGTTATCCATCGTCACGTCACCACCGGTGAAGTGGTGCGCTGGCGCGTCGTAGGTAATTTTTGCCTTTGCGCTGAGTAGCACCTCACCGCTGTTCATGAATTTCAGCAGCGAGCCACTGCTGTGTACCAGCCAGAACTCACCAGACGGCGGACCAGGGCTGCGGTCAATATCGTTGTAATATTGCCCTGCAGCCATGCCAGCACCCATGAGGCCGGAATCAAATTCCACCTCAACAACAGCGCCGATCATAGGGCCCGCCGCCAGCCCCCACCCACTACCCACCCACGGAGAGCTGAGCGGTATCCAGCCCGTTTCCTCTCCTGTTGGCTGCAACTGAACCTTAACCACATAGCTTGCCGGGTCGTAGGCAGTGATGATTCCCTGTCGCGTTCCGCTGTCACCTGCCGATGTCTGCTGTGCTGCGCCCGACATCGCGTTAAGCAATGCTCTCATTGCGTCACCTCCAGCGCCGGGCTGTGATTCTTTCCCGTCAGGCTCATCGTATAACCATTTTCCCAACTTAATGACCGGCGCACGCTGTCACACCAGTAAAGCTGGTCAAACGGGCTTTGCGTCCCTTCAATTCTCACCAGAGTCTGCGGCGTCAAAAGATTATCTCCCGCCGTAGAGCCGCTGAACTTCATCTCATGCTGCACCACATTGCGGTAAATGGTCTGCGCCAGCCCATAAGCTGATTCAGGTGACAAGCCATTACGGATAACCCGGTAGACCTGAGTTTTCGCTGTGGAATTACCCGGCGTAGTGCCTTTCGCAGCCTTCGGATATGAGGCAATGAACTGCTTATTCTTCCGCTTTGCATTCCAGCTCAGAACCTCGACAGTCACACCTTTGGAAATCGTTAGCGCGCGGGAAAATGACAGGTCATCCGAGGTATTGCACTGCGGATAAGCCAGTACGCCGGGCGGCTGCCAGCGAATGACGTAATTATCAGTCTTCGCTTGGTCTTTAATCGGCTCAAAATAGAGATTGTCGTCGTCAACATACACTGAGAAGTTCTCAATGCCCGCCAGCGTGGTGATAAGGTCCCACTCTGTCTGTTCGCCGGTAAGGTGCGCACTGTCAATCTGGTAAAACTCACCAAAACGTTGCGTGGTAGCAGTGACGACCGGCGTCAGACTATGGCGCTGCGCAAGCATTGTTGCTATCTGCGAACTGGTGTAGTTCTTGAAGCTTTCACCGGCTGATTTAGCATCAATTAGCAGAGCGGTGAAGTCGCGGCCATCAGCTGAAATCTCGAAGCGCGCCGGGTCGTAATGCCAGTTATCGATATTACCGGCGATTAGCTTCTTCTCATCAGTGCCAGACTGCGTGATGATTGACGCGTACAGCTCGACCTTAATCGTCGTCTGAACCGCCCACCAGTTGAGCATCTGCATGCTGGCCGGCAATGCGGAAATTGCCAGTGTCAGGTCAAACGTCGATGCTCCCCGGAACGAATTGCTTTCCACGCTAAATGCGACAAACGGAACTTCAGTGCCATTTAAACGACAACGCCCGCTGATATGGCGGGCGCTGGATTCAACTATCGGGTTGTTTACGTCCATGGCTAACTCGTCGGGTTGGCTGGAATAGTCAGTGTGTTGATGCCGCTCAGTTGTGGGTCAGTCAGATCGTTAGCAGAAGCTATGCTGCTCCATAGCGAAGCATCACCGTACTGGTCGGAGGCTACCTGGTAGAGATTGCCTCCAGACTGAGTAACAGTTCGCACGCCATCCGCTGTCTGACCTGAACTCACATTTTTATTCAGGCGACCGAGCACATTCTGAAGGCTATATAGTGCCGGAATACGTGTGCTTTGATCGGCCTGACTGAGCAAGTTACTCACTGTAGTGGATATCGGATTGCCGGGTACCAGCCCACCGAGAGTGGTAATGTCGCTAGCTGCAGATTCAAGCTGCGATAACTGCTGCTGAACGATGGTCTGTGCAGCGATAATCGGCCTGACAACCGCCTGCACCTGCTCAACGGTAGCATGGGCGAAGTCGGTAACCTCTTTTACGGCGCTTTGTACCGTGGTAACTGCGCTGGCCACTGTCGAGACATCAATGATGTCAGACAGGCCCATAGCCTGCCCGATATCACTGTCCAGCAGCCCCTGTAGTGCACCAGTCAGCGCATCAACTTTAAGCGGGGAAGCATTGTTCGCGACTATTGCCACTTCAATGGTGTAAGGCCTGCGATAAATGAACTCATACACTGGCGTAAATGCGGTGATGACAACCGAATAGCTGTAATCATCCAGCGTCAGGGTTAATTTCTCACCAGCGTCGCGCATCCTCTCAAGGGCTTTAACACGTTCACCTGACTGAGAGCCGGTAATGACACCTGACCATGCCAGAGGGTCATACTCGACGCCCAGAACGTCAATGACGCGCTTTCCACCGACCATCTGATGCAGAACTGTCTTTTGCCGACCGGGCAGCGCAAGGCGCTCAGGGACTTCGAAATCAAGAAACTCGAAATCTCCGAGCACCAGGCGGGCGACGGTCGGATCTAACCCCTGCGCGAAGTTATTCAGGGCGCTTGTGAAAGACATGGATACTCCGTTATTGAGTTGAGGCTTTGCTTACCTGACCCGGATAGACCATCAGCATTGATGAGTCGTAGGCGCTGGTAGATGCAGGGGCTTTAGTGGCCTGTTTGCTCATGCCGCTAACCACAGTTGCCACCAACACCTGACGGCCCTCATGCGTCATCATCAGATTTACTGGCTGATTAGCATTGTTGCCACTGACTGGAGGGATAGCAGGATACTTTCCTGTTTTGCGGTAGGATTGCTCGCTGGCACGTTGCTTATCAAAATCCGCCTGAGTTGGTGACCACGGCTTGTAAGTAACGCCGCTATCCTCAGAATTCTGACGGCCCAATCTCATAATCTCAGCGTTTTCCTGAGTCTGAGAAGCGGTGCTTGTTGGGTAAAGTGCAGCAGCGATCACAGCCGTAATAAGCGCTGGAAGCCCACCAAGAGCAGTGGAAAGTCCAGTAAGTCCGGTTGTTGCAGAGCGACCTATCAGCAGGTCGATACCCCAGCTAGCAAGTTTAAGCGGAGATATCAATGCGCCGGCTGCATGTTTGACGATCCAGAAACCACCACTAACCGCAGCAAGGCCAGTGACTGCCAGTGCGGCCTGTGCGACAAACTTCGCCAACTCAGGATGCTTATGTGCAATTTCAGTCATCCGCTGCATTACAGTGGTCAGGCCATCCAAGCCTTTGGTGAAGGTATCCAGCAACCCTCCATCTTTGCCCATAACCAGCTGCAGGTTTTCCCACTTCTTCTGGAAGTCCACAACCTTACCGTTATAAGTACCGCCCACTGCGCCGTAGGCATCATTCAGACCGCGCGCCATTCCATATGACTCAACAGAATGATGAATGGTTGCCAGCTGCTTATCTATGAGGTTGAACATTTTGCCACCGGTACGGCCAAAAATAAGAGCGTTCTCGCGCTGTATTTGATCTTCGGTGTAATTGTTCTTGCGGTAGATCGGAAGAATCATTTTCTCGTAGTAATCAACCGGGGACTGGCTGAACAACTGCGAGTTGATCAAAGGATTACCAAGGAATCGCTTAACGCCACCCATTTTATTAAGCTCAATCTTGCTGGCGTCCCATACGCCCATCTTCATTAAATCGTGAGTGACCTGATTTGGCAGCTTAATGATACCGTTTAGCCGGTTGTAGGACGTCATGAGAGCATCACCTGCCGAGCTACCTTTCAGCTCGCCTATGATAGGCTCAAGCTCCGCAAACAGCGCCTTGTTACTCAGATTAAAGGCTGACGTGCCTGCTTTAGCCATAAACTGACGATATTGGGTAAAGTCGACGTTACCGCCTGATGACTGGATCGCCTTAAAACCTGCATCCATCAACTCATTGAAGCGTTGCGGGCTTTTCAGACCACCTGCCGTCTCCACAAAGCGAAGCATGTCCATTTGCTTCGCTGTCGTCATCTCCTTCGAGTGCTCATCAAGCCCCTGAGATGCAAAGTTAATGCGAGCCAGAACCGGAGCCGCCATTTTTGCTGCCCGTAACTGCTCATCGAGAGTTGCAGCGCCAGATTCACGAAAAACACCCTGCGCTTCAGTGAAATACTTCAGCATATCAGTGGTTGATGTACCAAGGACTTTGGTGGTCTGTGCGAAACTCTCCGCATCCTTTCGAGCCGCCTCGCCCATCCCATACTGATTAAATTTCTCAGTCATGGTCTGATATTTGGCGGCCTCATCAACGAATCCATCCAGCAGCTTAAAGCCTAAATAGCCTGTTGCCAGATTAGTCGTGCCATCTGAGTGTGAGCTTCTGCCAGGTCCGCCCCCACTTCCACCACGGCCGCCGCCGCCACCATCTCCAGAGCCACCACCACCCCAGCCGCCAGGCGGAACTCCATTTTTCCAGCCAGCTCCGCCGCCTGATGGAGAAGGTAATGCCAGCATTCCGCCCGCATTACCATAACCACCACGTCCGCCGCCAGAAGCAAGTACGCCAGCCGCAGCTAAACCATTACCGTTATAGCCTATTCCTAGCGGCTGAACTGGCGGCAGCGCTCTTCTTGCAAGCTCACCGTCAAAAACCCTCCCGCCAATGAGCCCCGCGTTACCATAGCCATTTTCTCTGGGAATATACTGACCACTTCTCCCGGCATTGGAAATCAATCCGCCCGCAAGGAATGGCAGTGCACTGCTTGACGATGTCTGGTTAAAGCGGGAAGCAGAACCAGCCGCTTCTCGAGCGCTATTAGCAGCGTTACTCATCGCCGATGCATATTCGCGGGCACCTCTCGACGCGCCTGAAAATTGATCGCTTAGAGCACGATTCATTGAACGAATGGCAGTAGTAGCTTCCTTTGTCGCGCTGGTCACTGCTTTGATGTGTTTTGCCATCTCAACGAACTTCTTATTCAGTTCGATAGCGTCACGGCTAACCTGCATCATATTGCGCGTAATCTGGTCATCAAGCGCGAGTCGCACGGCTACGCGATAAGCCTGAACATCCATAGAAACCTCGTTTTACGGACATAAAAAAACCCAGCCTGAGCTGGGTATAATAATTGGTTTTTTCTATTTGTCCGGAACGCATTCGCCAAAGACATACCCCTCTTTATCATTCCGTAGAACATAAGAGTTTTTCAGCTTCACGAACAAAAGATTGTTATGTTTTGCGGCCAATACTGTCTCACCATCTTCCGACTTCACTGAATGTAGCTCAGGGCTAGTGATCTTATTTTTGCCATCAGTTGAGAAGGTGAATGTAGTGCCGGTATCCAACACTGCTGCATCACGGCTGAGAATCTCTACTGAAAGATCGCCATCACCATTATCGAGGTTGTGAGTGAGGCTGCATTTAAACATTTGAGCGGCCGATGCCGGCAGAGCTAACGCTACCATAATCGCTAACATCAAGCTTTTCATCTAATTCCTTTCATCATGTGTGATTGGAAAAGACTAGCACGCAGAGGGCGCAAGTTAATGCAAAATAAAAAACCCACCAATCGGTGGGTTTAATTTAAGCAGGCATCGCTTTTCCAAATTCGTAAATGACATTCCCTAGAACCCCACAAGATGCGTTGTAAATAGTGGTTTCAAACAAATTGCTATGTGAGTTATTTGTGCTTTCATTCATAGAGAACTCCTTATTTTCCAGACGTTTTGTTTTTTTCGATTTAATATAACTTTTTATCAATTTATAGGCAGAGTAACCTGCCAAAACAGTTAACGTAGGGTCTAAGGATGCCAATACGTGGAGATTCGAACTCGCCGCGATGCAAAATATGGTTGTCTGTTACGTGACATACCTAATACTTTACATAAAATATAAATAAAAGCAACTTAATTAGAAGGCTATGACTTAGTAAGCCTTGAATCCCTTTGAAATAGCCAGTCCAATCGACTCCATTAACGGGTCAACTTTACGCACATAAGCAGGTCCGATGAAGGGTCGCGGCGGAACGCGATCTGTTCCAACTTCCTGCCAGAGACCAATTTCGCTTTTCGTGCCAACAATTGCGGTCAGTCCAACAACCTCACTCTCTATGGTATCCCTCAGTCCGCCAGAGCGTAGTAGTGGTTCGTCAGCAGAGTAACCAGAGCGCATGCGTGCTGTTTTGGTTGCCTCCTCAAGAGGTGACCAGGCATTAAACGGGCCGACTGCCGGCTGATACTCACCAATCTCTTCTCGCGCCGTTTCCTCTATCTCTTTCACGATGACGCGGAAACCAACCTCAATCTCAGCAGCAATTTTGGCGGAGGCGAACGACATCTCCCGCGCTAACATATCAAGGTCCATCAGCTAGCCTCCTCCCATTTACCTGTATTCCAGTTGTAACGACCGCCCTCAAACTCCCGCATAACTACACCCATTGCGATTCGCTCATGTGGTAATAGTTCGCTGAGGCCGGAGAAAATCACGCTGAAAGGAACCCCGGATTTCATCAGCCAGCACTGGTTAACAAATTCGGGGTTCTGCGCTAGTTTTTTGCTGCGGCTTCCGTTGCCTCATCATCTTCTTTAGACTTTTCGCGCAACCAGGATGATGCAGCCTTAAGTCCATGCTTACCGAGGATGGCCAGCATGGTTTCGACCTGCTTAGGGTTCTGCGGAACCGGATAATCATCACCATCAATTTCCGCTACGGCAGCAACCGGGAAAGCATACAAGTTCATATACATCACGTTCATTGCCATTTCCGGGCCGACTGCCACGGTCAGGCGGGACTCCTGAACCGGGTCCAGCTCGCGCATGCTGATGAGACGGCCTTTGGCGTCTTTCACCTGATTAGATTTTACTTCTGCCACCGCCGCTGTCGGCTGGTCATTTTCGTGCACTGTTACCTTTGCCATTTTTTATCCTTAGTTCACTTTTTTGCGGCGATTGGCAGTGAATGCCAGTGACTGCTTGATAGTTTTGTCACCTTCTTTATCACCTGGGTTAGTCAGGTGGAAGGAGACAGTCTCATAACGGTAAACGCTCACAGAACCATTTGGCTCGGTAATGGTTTCGGTAATTGAACCAGCCTGTTGATCGACGCCGTTAAAATAGTTTTCTTCCCAATGCGCCCAGAAATCGTCAAGCGTGGAATCCATTCGCTCGGAGTCAAAGGTCCCTTCCCAACCTGTGGGGCTTTGGAGGGTATCAGTGACCCCATTAAGAGCTGTGATTTTATTGGTGGAGATGTTGGGCTTGGAGGTGAATTTTGTAACTTTAGGCAGGCGCAATTTACCGGCTGGCGTGGTGATATCCACGGCAATATCGCGCCCTAAGCTGTACCCTAATTGAGGCATTTTATTACTCCAGAATAGGCCCTGATTTACACAGGGCCGTTATGTTTAACTTGAAGCGTTATTAGATACCGCGACCGTTACGCTGCCGCCGCCTTCCAGATTCACCAGGAAGTAGCGCACTACGTTCAGATATTTGACCTGAACGTCAGCTACCATGTAGCCAAGCGCAACCTGTGAGTCGGGGTTGTTCGATGCATCAATCTTCACCGAGAACGCCGCGCCGCCATTCGGATCGCCAATCATGCCCTGTAGTTCAAGGTTTGAGAGGAAGGACTCAATGGTGCTCTTCGTCTCGCGTCGAAGTTCAGTGGTATGGTTCTGGCCCACTACGTCACCGAAGCTCGCAGCAATGGTCAGTGACAGGTAGTTGGTCATGCGGGTGTAGGTATCGTCATTCTGACTCTGCACCGAACTGGAGTTTCGTCCAGAACGCATACCGAAGTAATTGCCGCCCGGACATGGATTAGTAATCACGTCCAATCGTGCCGAGTTGATAGCGCCGATTTCGGAGATCGAGTAAGGCTGATTTGCTAACTGGCGCTGAGTAGCAATGATGTTGCTGATGCGCTTGTTCAGGGTAGAGATATGCGGTGACCGGGCGGCAATATTGGCCGCTTCGAACGTTGCCGGAGCGATCATACGATTCACACCGTTGACAGTGTCTTTCCAGTAAGGCCAGTCGCCCACAATCGCTTTGAAATGCCAGTCATCTATACCGGCGTTATTCAGCAGCGTGCTCAGAGCTGAGTATGTGGTGCCGGATGCGCCCTGACTGATTGCAAACGAACCTTCAGCAGTTGCGAAAGTTGCTATAGTCGGCCACGCGCTGCTGTCTGTCAGATCGACAAGGTTCATCACTTGCGAATTGGTGCCCCGCAGCGCATACATCCCTTTACGGGTGGTGCTGGTGCCATCAGTGCCGAGCAGTGTCGAATCAGTGATGGTTGTCACGCCATCGGTGCCGCCTGCCATAGTATAGGTTTTGGTCACATCAGGCAGTGCGGTGCTGGCGCCCACGTTAGCAACAGCCAGTTGACTGGCCCCGCGAACGCTTGTCTGTCCGTTGTTTACCGCGCTGACGATATTCTGCCAGAGGGCAAGGCCCGTGCCGGTGATGTTATCGAAAATCTCAGCGCTCTGGCCCGGCAAGTTAATCGTCAATTTGTACGAGTTAACCGCCGTACCGGCAGTGATTGCTGCCTGCAGCGTGTTGCCGCGCGTGCCGGTGTAAATCGCTGTGAGGGTCAGGCCTGTGGCTGGTGTGCTTGCAACATCTTTGAGTGCGACACTCGCAGCTACGTCTGTACCGTCAGTGACGCGCACACAGTGCAGATTAGATGCTCCAAGTTGCAGCGAAATAGCTACGGCAGTAGTCAGGTCGTATTTGCGCACCTGAGGTGAACCCAGATAAAGCGCCTGATCGGTGTCGGAACCAATCAGGAATGCGCTGTTTACCGGTCCCCAGCTGCCAATACCGACAAGGCCAAGTCCATCAGTTGCCACGCCATTGATATAGCGGGTTTTCGGCGCAATCACCTGCACATACAAATCAGGTGCTGTGAGCGCAGAGGTGTTCAGACTGCCTGCTTGATAAACCGGCATGTTCTTCTCCAATAAAAAACCCGCCATTAAGGCGGGTCTGGTTGAGACTGAGGTGAATTACGCGGCGCGTTTAATCACATAGACAGCCTGATCACCACCAAGAATTTCTTTGATGGTGGCGACATCTGTGATTTCTTCGCCAATCTGATAATCAGCAAAGGCGATGCGAACGACGAGAATATATCCCAGCGTTTCATTTTTTGCGGCAGTGGTCGTCGCCGCTGCGGTAGTTGCAGCAGTTGCAGTCTGCGAGCTATCGGTGTCAGCCATGGTTACTCCAGAAGGGTTTTAATCAGGTTGCCAGAGGCGTCAGTGACGTGCATAACAGGCGCGACGACCTGCGGCGCAGCAATGGTTTGAGTGGTGGCGAAATTGACCGTGTAAATCAGATCGCGCCGGTATACCAGATAGTTTTCACTGGCGTCGGTATCAAACTGTCGGGTGTAAAACAGCATTGATGGCGCACCGTCACCCAGCGATATGTTGCTGGATTCAGACAGCATAGCGTCAACAACTGATGCGATAAGCACACGCATGGCCGGTGTGGGTGCCCAGATGGTAATCTGGAAATCCTTTGCCTGCCTGCGCAGCTCACGCACCGCTGTACCAACGCCGCCAGTACGAGCGATAACAGAACTACCACTTACCAATGTAATTACGGCACCGCTGCTGATCGCACCCGGAATCTGGTTCGCCATCGCAGTGGCAACAGTCGTCATGGTGTCACCCGCCTGCACCGGATAGTGATATCCAGCGCCATCAATCAGGAAATACACGTTTGTTGGCACTGAAACGGAGCCAGACAACGTGATGATTAACCCGTCAACGGTGGCAATCATCGGCGGCTCGCCCTTCTCAACCACCCGGTAAGGCCTGCCTAACTCACTACCAATCTTCCTTTCAGACGGTAGCGCCCAGACAGATATATGTGCACCACTGGCGTTGATATCCTCCTGAAGCACGTTAGGGACGGGCCAGCCAGGGTAAATCTTGATGGTAGAGCCGGTGATGCTGGGTTCCGATGTGCCGTTTGGGTACACCGTGGAGGCGATCATCCCGGCAATCGTGTTGCTTACATCAGATGAATCAGCCATATCACACCAGTGCCTGCATTGCGGTTAAGCGCCAGCCCATATCGGTAAGCTCAGCGCTGGAAATGACGTATCGGCGGCCAATGTCGTCGGTGATGATGTCACTGGTGCGCAAAACGATGTCGCCGAAGTTCGGAAACAGGATCGCGTACCATGGCGTTTTGGCATAAGCGGGCAGATTGACGGGGCTTTTCTCCCCTTTTGTTCCCTGCAGAATGCTCGCAGGCCATCCAGACATAATCGCCACTTCATTTGCGGCCGTTGTGCCGCCGTAACCCTGCACACCGCCACTGCCGGGTGCCTGCGACGTTCTCAGCACTCTGATAGTGCGATTGACCTGCACACAGTAAATTGGCAGCGTGGTCTGCATAACGGCCACGAAGAACGTGCCATCTTCCGGCGATACCAGAAAATCACCTGGGGCAAACTTGCGCCCGTCGAACACGCCCAGCCAGGTGGCCTGTCCGTATTTGTTGGGTGCGCTATAGGTGAAATTCGTGGTGAAAGAAGCTGGCAGCGTCTGCAGAGAATCAGTTTCGAGAGGATTGAATGCGCTGGCTGCCCGATACTGCTGGGCGCTATACCCGATACGCTTTGCCGCCTTTCCGTAGCCGATATAAACCTTCTCTCTCAGCTTTGCAGCATCCATTTCAGCACCTGACTATCTGCGTGGTCCCGTTACCAAGCGCAGGCCCGGGCGCGATGCCAATGAAGCCGCACAACTCGCGACGCCACTGATTGAACAGCCGCGTGCGGTCGCGCACTTCGTTGGTGTTTCGCTTCCAGACCGCCGCCTGATCCGTATCGAGGTTGTCACCCGCGCCAGTAATGGCTGATTCGAGCGTTTTTAACGTGGTGACATAGTTCACCACCACGGCCTCTTCCTCAGCGCTCAACGTTGAAAGGCGGTGATAAAGCGTCTGCCAGGCACCTGAGGATACCCAGCCGTAAGCCATATCGCTGGTATCCGTGGCAGGAATATCACCCTGCATCGGATAGCCCATAAATCGGCGCACATCCACAAGTTGACCGGCAGTCAGCATTATTCAGCCTCTTCCTGTTTTACCGCCCAGCCACCTGAGTAGTAGTTTTTCACTTCTTCAGGATGCACCTGAGCGGTGTGCGGTGCCGGGTGAACTTCCGGATCACGCACCATCGTTACAAACGCAACGGATGCTGCTGCCTGTAGTTCAGTTTCAGTTCCGGCACACGAGCCAGTTGTAATTTCACTACCTTCGGTGATTACCTCTGGCGTGTTGCCTTCGGTTCCGTCAGCTTTCTTAGCCATGTTTATCTCCGGATTGACGCCGCCGGTTTCCCGGCGGGTTAAGCATTAGCCCAGCAGCAGTGCGGTGTGCTCAGGCTTGATGTTGGCGCAGCCCCATGCAGCAGCAATCTCGTAATGCACGCGCTTGTACTGGCGGTACATTGACACTTCGAACGCCATGCCGGTACGCGGGTCGGTAATGGTGATGCGGTCATCAGCCATATCGCCTTCCTGCGGAAGTGCGGGCGCACGGGTTGCTAGCAGGATGGCCGAACGACTAAACGCGAAGTTAGCCGTAAAGCTGGCCGCCAGCGTAACGGTGGCACCGGTCGCTACATTCTCACGCAGGCCCGGTGCGCCGATAGTCAGAGAGCCACCTGACAGGACGCTGGTCACAACGTACTTATAGTTACCGATAGTGATGATATCGCCAGCCAAGATGGTGCCGGTGCCAGTCTGTACCGGGATCACGGTGGTGCCTACGGTCAGCGCGCCGTTGGTGACATAGCTCGCGCCAGTGCCCGGAGCATGCGTAACCACGCCAGCGGATTCACGCACTTTGAAGCCGTGAAGTTCCAGCAGGGTACCCTGAGCACGCAGCTCGTCGGTGCCGGCTTCGTTCGCTTTAGTAAGCTGAGCCAGCGTGCGCAGATTCGCACCTGCCGTAGTATCAATTACGGCCTGCAGCTCACTCAGCGGCGCGCCATTGTCAGAGAGGATTTTACGAACCTGTGCAGTGTCGCTCAGGTCTTTCGCAAAAGGAGTGACACCGGCAGTACCCGCCGCACGAGAAGAGATGAGCGCGAGCTTGCCGAGATCTGATTCCATCTCATTCACCAGAGTACGCATCGCCTGCGCAATCTGATTACGGCGGATATTGGCGTAGCCGGGGCCGTTGTTAACACCCTTCTGCTCTTCGCCGGTCCACTGGAAAGGAACCATGCGAGACTTCTGAATGGTGAATGGCGTGTTACCGATGTTCTGGTCACCGGTGTTTGGTGGCAGCTGACCGGGAACGACATCCTGCGCAGCAGCAGCGGGTGCAATCGGGATGCGGATTGCTTCACCCACCGCAGCTCGTTCGGCAGAAGGGTCCAGCGTTACAGCAGGGATAAAACCGGTCAGTTCACGGGAAACGATGTCGCGCGCCGCGAACAGATCAGGGATAAGGCCGGTGAGGTTGTTAGCCATTCAAGGTTTTCCTGTTAATCAGTAATAGTGACGCCAGCACCGATCTGGCTGCTCTGGTCCTGAGGACTGAGCGACTCAAACTGTGCACGGCTAATTGTTTTGCCGCCCGTATTACCATTGCCGCCATTGGAGCCGCCGCCAGATGCGCCGGTGCCTTTGAGGATTTGATCTTTGTACGGGTAATGTTCGACGAGAATTCCCAGCGCTTCATCGAAACCAGCCGGCTCACCGGGGTTACTTGCGCTGAAAATCTTGTTACCTGACTTGTCGTAAGCGATGACGCTGTCACCTTCGAGTTTGAAGCTTGAGCCGAAGCGTGATTCCACCATGTCGGCCGGAATGTTCAGCTTGTCGGCAATGAACTTCGATCGGGCAAAGCTTCCACCCACTTTCTCGGCGATCAGTCGGCCGCTGAGGTCGTCGCGCTCTTTAACGATGGGCGCATACTTCTCTTCAACTGCCTTGATCGCTTCTGCACGGACCTTGTCGACTTCACCGGCATCCACCAGCTTTTTGTCGTCGTAGTTTTTGATGGTTTCGAGGGCTTTGATTGCCGCTTTGGGGTCGGAGATGCCTTCAAACGCTTTCAAAGCGCCTTCAGCAGCCTCTTTAGCCTCACGGTGTGACTTTGCTTCACCATTCAGACGGGAAATCGTCTGTACGGTTCCTGCAGCGTCGAAAGCCACCTCTTTGCCATCATCATGCACATAGACAGGCTTGCCATCGGATACGACCACATTGCCGTTCTCGTCGAGTTTCAGTTTCATAGCGGGTTATCCAACCTTATCGGTGAGCCATCCGGCCCGTTGCGCCGTTCCGCATCCGCAGATTTCGGCAATAAAAAAGGCCCATGCGTGAGCATGAGCCTGTATTCATCCGGCTGGTCAATTAGCCGGTCAGTGTGGTTTTGATATCGCCAGGGCGCGGCGTCTGCTTATCGATACGAGATTTTTCGTCCGCCCAATTCAGCTCAATGTCTATCAGTCCACGACGCTGCATTTCGTTAAACAGCGTCTCGTTTGATAGTGCATTGGCGACATTCATATCCATCAGCAGAGCTGCTGAGGCTTCGGCAAGCGTGGCAGCCCCAAAGTCTCTGAAGATGGTGACCGTGCCACCGTCTTTTTCTTTAATCCACTCCGCAGCATACTGCAGCGCCTGATTAGCCGCATCGGTGAGGTCGCCAACAATGCGCTGTAAAGCGCAGGTGCCCGCCTCATTATCAGCAACGGTCTGGGCTACCGTCTGCCGTCCCGGCTTGATTACAAGCAACTCAGCGCCAATCTGACGCATCAGATCTTCGAGGTCGCGCAGGTCGGTACGCCCGGCTTCAATGGCCTTGCCGGTGTGCTCAACATATTTGAGGTCGGCATCATCTTCATCGGAAACAATCGCGTTTGCGGCACCTACCGTGATTGGTGCATCACCAAGCTTACGGCCGAAGAGAATCGGCACGCGGGCAACATGCAAAATAGTCTGCTGATCGCTGCGTGACTGCCAGTGTTCGATGTTGAGGAAGGCGAGCTGTGCCAGCGGCGGTCGGGATTGCATGAACCCGCGCTTATCACCGTAGACAGGCACAAACGTGATTTTATTCAGGCTGGTTTTGCCCTCCTCATGCAGCTGCCACTCCATTACACCAGTTGCATTTGGCTTCTCACGATAGGTGCGCCAGCGTCCGGGATTCAGCACCCTGACCTGCTCAGTTTCCTTCACGACAAACTCATTTACCGGATCGCGCTCGCTCACCATCTCCACAAACCGGAGCATGGTAAAAGTTTCACGTCCGTCGATGCGCTTCGAGTCGAAATCAAGCAGGCTGTTTGCCGCGATTTTCGCAAAGTAAGGACGCAGGCCACGCCGCTTCTCTTCTGCTACCGACAGATTGCCTTCGGTTGGCGGGTGCTCAACCAGAATTCCACAGATGCCATTAGCAACTACCTCTTCGCAGATATCAGCCAGGAAAGAATGCAGGTTGGTACCCTGCTGGTCGATATCAGGGAACATCTGCAGAATGCGCTCAGGCACCTTCTTCTCATCCCATGAAATCGGGCGCGAAAATGGCTTACCGCTGAGCACCTCCACGGTGCGAGAGAACGCCGGAAACAGCGTGGCCGTAGCGAGGCGGTTTTTATAAAAGCCCTCATCTTCATTGGGCCACTTTGGCAGATATGTTTTGCCCGCATCACGCATGGCTGAGGTGCCGCCCAGCAGAGCGGCGATCATCGGCCAGCAACCGGCAATGGCCTCGATTTGTGCAGACCGCTTGCGAACGTCATTACTCATTATGATTTCCGGTTAGGCAGAGAAAGGTCTTACAGTTACGCCCTTCGGCTGGAACAGTTCGGTGATGGCCCAGACCAGCGCATCAAGGCGGTCAGGTGATTTTTTAGCGGTGGCAGGCACGTACTCCATGAGCTGATTTTCCAGCGTGTAGAGGTTGCCGCGATGTGCCACCCGCCCCTGCTCATACAAAGCAGAAATTGGTTCAGCGCGGGCGTATTTACCTTTGCTGGCGTGAACACGGATAATGCGTCCGGTAAACCCCGCATTGCGCAATGTATCCTCAGCCATGTCTCCACCCTGGTTGGTTTCGATTACTATCACTTCGGCGAGGTGCTCGTTGTAAGCCCATATTGCTTTTTTAGCCCAGCCGTTTGGTGAGAACTTACCGGAGTAGTCGCCATCGACTGAGAACAGGCGCTCATTGCCTTTTCCGTATGAGCTGGCGGCTACAATACCGGTTTCATCGCTGTCTTCGTTATTCACTGCCTGAGGGTCAATCGCGATAACGGTACGTGTTGCTTCTAAAGCGATTTGCAGCGCGTGAGCGCCGGATATTATCGCCTCGTTCCACAGCGCACCCTCAGCGTTGAAGCGGCGAGGCTTCTGCATGTACTGAGCTTCAGCGGTGCGACGATGAGAGAACAACGACATACGATGAATTTCATTGTGTTTGAACGGCCATAGCCAGCCATCTGGCAAGCCATGATCAATCGGTATCGCGTGAGTGTTTTCCGGATAAAGCGCGCTGTATGACTGGCTATTATCGATAATCACCGGCAGATTCAGATGATGCCACTCTTCGCCGCTGCCACCCCGCAGCAAGTAGCCGCTCAGATCGTGATAATGAATACGCTGCATAATCACGATCATCGGCGTTGTTTCAATCGCCAGACGTGACTTGATGGTTTCGTTGAAGCGATTGTTTACGCCGTCTCGAACGGTTTCACTGTAAGCGTCATCAGGCTTAACCGGGTCATCGATAATTAATGCACCCTGCCAGCCCGGTTCCATATGACCGGCACGGAACCCCGTTACCTGACCGGCAGCGGATGATGCATAAACTCCGCCGCCAAACTCGTTCCACCACATCGCCTTGCTGTCTGCGTCATCGCGCAGCTCCATCGGCCACATGCTCTGGTAGGCTTTCGACTTAATCATGCCGCGTGCGGTAGATGAGTTAAGTAGTGCCAAGTTGTGCGAATACGACAGATGCATGAAGCGAGCGCGGTTATTGAGCGTCAGCCCTCGGCCCATCATGTTGATGGTCGCCAGTTCGGTTTTTGTATAACCGGGCGGCACGTTGATTATCAGTCGGGTTATCTCACCACTGATGACGCGATCCAGCGTCTGCTGTATAGCCTCATGGTGAGGTGCAACAATCATCTTGCCGCCAGTGCGCTGCTTAAAGAAGTAGCGGGCGTAATACAGGCCATCCTCTTCACATTCTAACCGGCGCGCATAATTCTTCTGCTCAGCAGTCGTCATCCTCCAGCATCTCCCGCCGCGCAGCTTTGTATTCGTCTTTAGTCAGTGCCGCCACTTCAATCGGGCCGCCGTTCTTGCCAGTGTGCTCGTGCGCCGCCTGCTCTTTGAATGCCATCACGCTAATGTGTTTACCTAGCAACTCAAGGTTTTTGACTTTATCGGGCCACTTAATTTTCTTTAGAATGTTCTCCATCGTCGTTTCATCGAAATTTGTGACGGTAGTGAGAATATCCAGCCCGCTCAGCGTGGTGCGCCATATCTTCGGCCATTCGTGAACCATCTTCAGTCCACCGTCATCTCTCAGGATGTCGAGAACATCCATCTCGTCGATTTCAACCAAGCGTCGGAGCACGTAATCTGCGTTAATCTCTACCCTTTCGTTTCGACTTGATTTAAGGTCAATGATGCGTTGCGCGATGTCTGGTTTTGTGAGGTTTTCACTACCAATCTTACGGGCGGTGTTGCCGCTATACCCCGCCCGAATTGCCGCTTGCGTGGCGTTCAAATCGATGAGGTACTCGCGACAGAACATTTCTTGTTTGTCGGTGAGTGCCATATTTTCTTCTCATATATATGAAACATGGAAACGTTAATGGAAAAGCATACATACAAAGGTATCGAATATGACATTGAGGTAGTAGACGGTAAGCCTGTTGCTGTCTACCTTAACGGCAAACTGATTACGGGCCCGTTAGCAGATGAAATAATAAAAGACTTTATTAAAAAACAACCTACTCTTACGCCAAAGCGACCTAAACCCTAAGCATTAGTTGCCGCCTCCAGTAAAAAACCGCCCGGAGGCGGTTGTTTCATTTATCAAGCGCCTTTTGAATGGCATCTGCTAAATATTCGATCTTGTCTGCTGCACCCTTTAGGCTATCTTCAACCCTATCACTTCTTGGGTGCTCTGATGATGCGCTAACGGAAGCTTTAACAATCTCAACTGCTGCCTGTACAGCTAAAAGCCTTTTCCTGCGTTCAGTAGTATTTTCTGAGCTGCTACTTACACCAAAATAACCATCTAACATACAACCTCCTTTTCATAAGTGGAGGTGATACATTACCAATCGGATTTATCTTAGTGAAGAAAAAGCATCATCAGACGCACTCGTAAATGCGCCTTGTGATGGTCACAAAAAAGCCCCCGTGAGGAGGCTTTATAATTTATGACTTGAAGCCACGCTTACCGTGGGCTTTGCGCCATGCTTTAACAGCGGCGACAATCTTGACAGGTGTTGCGTCCTTATCTTCACTGTAAAAGATCAGGTCAGAACCTTCAGGGTGCTCACTTACCGAAATGAAGTTTTCCAGCAACTTATCCTGATGAGCTTCTCCGCCTTTAGCGCTGCAGATTTCACTCACAAGTTGGGTGAATTCTGCTTCCGTGTAGTCT
>Ga0157371_10001155_pt1 | contig 28398 bp, 26 predicted proteins | sample C45metaG_FD_113462 | JGI IMG/M metagenome (GOLD analysis project Ga0157371, IMG submission 113462) | Corn rhizosphere microbial communities from Kellogg Biological Station, Michigan, USA - C4-5 metaG | ecosystem: Host-associated > Plants > Roots > Rhizosphere > Soil | place: USA: Michigan... | reverse complement strand
CAGGCGTTCTACATGGTCGGCAGCATCGAAGAAGCGGTCGAGAAGGCCAAGAAGATGGCCGAGAAGGCCTGATGCGGCGGGGACGGGCTCCGGTCCGTCCCGACCGTGACACGGGGTGGGCAGCTGCCCACCGCTGCGGAACACCTGCGGTGGGTTCAACCCGCCCCCTAGCGAAGAGAGTTACATGAGCACCATTCGTTGCGACATCGTCAGCGCCGAGCAGGAAATCTTCCGTGGTGAAGCGACCCTGGTCGTGGCCACCGGCGAGCTGGGCGAGCTGGGCATCGCGCCCAAGCATGCTCCGCTGATCACCCGCCTGAAGCCGGGCAAGGTGGTAGTGACCACGCCGAACGGCGAACAGCTCGATTTCGCCATCTCCGGCGGCATCCTCGAAGTGCAGCCGCAGGTCGTGACCGTGCTGGCCGACACCGCGATCCGTGCCCAGGACATCGATGAAGCCTCGGTCCGCAAGGCCAAGGAAGAAGCCGAGCGCATCCTGGCCAACCGTGGCGAAGCGATGGAAGTGGCCGAAGCCCAGCAGAAACTGGCCGAAGCCGTGGTCCAGCTGCAGGCCCTCGAGCGCCTGCGCAAGACGCTCAAGCACTGAGTGGAGAGGCGCGACGGCGCCATCCACGAAGGGAAAACGCCGGCTTGCCGGCGTTTTTTTTTGCCCGCCGGCGGCGCATGCCTCAGCGGAAGATCAAGGTCCGCATCAGCAGGAACGACACGGCGGCCAGGCTACCCTCCACCAGCGGTTTGGCCAGCCACGCATAGCGCAGGCCCAGATGCTCGGCGGCCAACGTCACCAGCAGCGTGCTGATCGCCGTCAGCACCGCCCACAGCAGCAGGAAGCGCGCGAACCGCGCCCAGCCCAACCGGTGTGCACCATCCCGCGCGAACGTGTAACGGCCGTTGAGCCAGAACCCCAGCAGCATGCCCGCCACGCGCCCCAACAGGTTGCCTGGCACCGTCGGCATGCCCAGTGCGGTGGCGCCGACGAACACGGCCCAGTCCACCACAAGCTGGACAAGACCGATGATGAGATAGCTGCTGCCTTGTCGGAGGAGGCTCATGGCGGATTCGCGGCGGACAATCCCACATGTTAACGAGCGGCGCACTAGAATTCCTCTCAACGATTCCCGGAACCCGATCTGCCCATGACCCAGCCCCTGCACGTGATCATCCTGGCCGCCGGTGCCGGCAAACGCATGAAGTCGGCCCTGCCCAAGGTGCTGCAACCGATTGCTGGCCGTCCGATGCTCGCCCATGTGATCGACACCGCGCGCCAGCTGCAGCCCGAAGCGATCCACGTGGTGTACGGCCATGGCGGCGAAGCGGTGCGGCAGGCCTTCACCGACCAGCCCGACCTGCACTGGGCCGAACAGAGTCAGCAGCTGGGCACCGGCCATGCCGTGCTGCAGGCCATGCCGCAGGTGCCGGATGCGGCCACCGTCCTGGTGCTGTACGGCGACGTGCCGATGATCCGCGGCGAGACGCTGCGTCATCTGCTGTCTCAGCAGGGGCGGCTGGCGGTGCTGGTGGCCGAGGTTGCCGATCCGACCGGCTATGGCCGCATCGTGCGCAATGCCGAAGGCAAGGTCGGCGCGATCGTCGAGCAGAAAGATGCCAGCGACGAACAGCGCAGCATCCGCACCATCAATACCGGCATCATCACCGCCGAATCCACGGCGCTGCGCCGTTGGTTGTCCCAGCTGTCCAATGCCAACGCCCAGGGCGAGTACTACCTGACCGACATCTTCGCGGCAGCGGCAAGCGATTACACCCCGGCCGACATGGCCTTCGTGCAGGATCCGCAGGATGCCGAGGGTGCCAACGATCCGTGGCAGCTGGCCCAGCTCGAACGTGCCTGGCAGCTGCGTGAAGTGCGTGCGCTGTGCGCGCAGGGCGCACGCGTGCTGGATCCGTCGCGGCTGGATATCCGTGGCACGGTCACCGTCGGCAGTGACGTGCAGCTCGACGTCAATGTCATTCTGGAAGGCCGCGTGGTTCTGGGCGATGGCGTCAGCATCGGGGCATTCACCCGGCTCAAGGACGTGACATTGGCGGCGGGCACCGTGGTCAAGCCGCACTGCGATCTGGACGGCGTGATCAGCGAAGGCGCTGCCGAGATCGGTCCGTTCGCCCGTCTGCGCCCCGGCACCGTGCTGGCAGCAGGTTCGCATGTCGGCAACTTCGTGGAGACCAAGAAGGTCGTGCTGGGGGCGGGCAGCAAGGCCAACCACCTCACCTATCTGGGCGATGCGGTGATCGGCAGCCAGGTCAACATCGGTGCCGGCACCATCACCTGCAACTACGACGGCGTGAACAAGTCGCAGACCACCATCGGGGATCGCGCCTTCATCGGCTCCAATAGCTCGCTGGTGGCGCCTGTGGTGATCGGCGAGGGCGCCACGGTGGCGGCCGGTTCGGTGATTACCCGCGGCGCACCGGCGGACAAGCTGACCGTCGCACGTGCCCGCCAGGAAACCATCGACGGCTGGAAGCGCCCCACGAAGAAGTAGTGCCGGCCGCTGGCCGGCAACCAGGCGATCCCGGGTTCACGACGGTGCCGGCCAGCGGCCGGCACTACCGGGCGTCTGCCGGCAGGAAGATCGCCACGCACAGGCCGCCTTCGCGGCGGTTCTGCAGCGAGATCCGGCCGCCATGGGCTTCCACGATCTCGCGGGTCAGCGCCAGGCCCAGGCCCGTGCCGTTGCGCTTTGTCGAGTAGAACGGCATCAGCGCGTTCTGCAGCACGGCTTCATTCATGCCCTTGCCGCGATCAAGCACCTCCAGCCGCAGCCACTGCGGCAGGCGGGTCAGGCGCAGCTCCACGTCATCGGTGGGCGGTTCGGCGTCGGCACACGCCTCGTGTGCGTTCTTGAGCAGGTTCAGCAGTGCCTGGCCCAGCTGGGCGATGTCCACCCGGCTGTGCAGGTCATCCGGAATGTCAGCCATGCGGAACGGAATCTGGTGCTGTAGTCCGGTCAGGAACAGGTTCCACTGCACAGTCTGCAGCTGCGGCTGCGGCAGTTTGGCGAACCGCGCATAGCCGCGGATGAAGCCTTCGAGGTGACGTGCGCGGTCTTCGATGGTGGCAAAGACCTCCCCCAGGCGTTCGACCTTGCCACGCCGAACCAGCTCGCCGCCGGAGTGCGCCAGCGACGCGATCGGGGCCAGCGAGTTGTTGAGCTCATGGCTGATCACCCGTATCACCTTTTTCCAGGTCTGCACTTCCTGGCGGCGCAGTTCTGCGGTGAGCAGACGGATCAGCAGCAGATCATGCGGCCGCCCGTTGAGATGGAAGTTGCGTCTCGACAGGTGATAGACCTGTTCGTCGTCCTCGTCACCGTCCTCTTCGCGTACCGCGAACAGACTGTCGCCCCCGCGTGCGATGGCATCGCGCAACTCGACCGGCATCGTCTCCATGACATCGTGCATGCGCTGGCCTTCCAGCTTCCAGCCGTTGTGCAGCAGCTTGCGCGCGGCCAGGTTGGAAAACACCACCCGCTGCACACCATCGCCGCCGTGCGAGAGCAGCAGCATCGACACCGGCGTGTTCTGCACCATCGTATCGAGCAGCAGTTCGCGCTGGACCAGCTCCTGACGCTGCGCACGCAGCACATCGCCCAGCTCGCGATGGGCCTGGACCAGATCGCCCAGCTCGTCGTTGGAGGGCCAATAGATGCCGAAGTTGTACTCGCCATCGCGGTAGCTGCTGGTCGTGCCGGACAGGGCGCGCAGCAGTGACCGGATCGGCGCGGTGGCACGGCGCAGGCTCCACCACATCAGCGACAACAGCACGATCACCGAGATCCCGGTGACGCCCCAGCCGTGGTCCATCCAGAACGCCAGATACCACGGAAATGCCGACGCCAGCGCCAGCACCGGCAGCAGGCGCAGGAACAATCGGAAGGTGAAAGAACGCCGCTTCATTCGCGCGGAATGCCGTAACGGTCCATGCGCCGGTACAGCGCCTGGCGGCTGAGCCCGAGTTCGGCGGCGGCCTGCGCGATGATGCCGTGGTTGTGGGCCAGCGCGTTCTCGATCCGGCTGCGGTCCGGATCCACTGCCGGGCTGGTGGCCCGGGGCGCGGCAGTGCGCGGCAGGTTCAGATCGACCACTTCGATGCGCGGGCCGGTGGACAGCAGTTCAGCGCGTTGCAGCACATTGCGCAGCTCGCGCACATTGCCCGGCCACGGGTGGCGCTGCAACGCGGTTGCCGCGGCGGTGGACAGCGGCTTGCCACTGTCCAGGAAGCGCTCGGCGAGCGGCAGGATGTCGCCGGTGCGCTCGGCCAGCGGTGGCAGCGCCAGCTCGACGGTATTGAGGCGGTAGTACAGATCCTCGCGGAACTGGCCGTCGCGGATCATGGCCGGCAGGTCGGCGTTGGTGGCGCTGATCACGCGCACTTTGACCTGCCGCTCGCGGTTGGACCCCAGTCGTTCGAAACGACCGGTTTCGAGCACGCGCAGTAGTTTCATCTGGCCGCTGGGGGAGAGATTGCCGATCTCGTCCAGGAACAGCGTGCCGCCATCGGCGGCCTCGAACTTGCCTTCGCGCGCCCTGTTGGCGCCGGTGTAGGCACCGGCGTCGGCACCGAACAGCTCGGCCTCGATCAGCTCGGAGGGAATCGCACCGCAGTTGAGGGCAACGAACGGCCCCTTGGCGACCAGCGAGTTGGCCTGGATGATCTCGGCGATTTTTTCCTTGCCCGCGCCATTCGGACCGGTGATCAGCACCGGCAGTGCCGAGCGTGCAACCTGGCAGGCCAGACTTACCACGCGCTCGCTGGCGGCATCTGCCACAACCGCGCCGCGCAGGTCGTAACGGGCTTCCAGTGCCGAGCGGTTGCGTTGCTCACGGTCACGGCGGCGATCGAGTTCCCGGCGGGTTTCAGACAGTTCCAGCAGGTTGTTGACCGTGATCAGCAGTTTGCGGTCGTCCCACGGCTTGGCCAGGTAGTCGGCGGCGCCGGCCTTGACCAGATCGACCGCGCTGCTCAGATGCGTCCAGGCGGTCAACAGGATCACCGGCAGGTCCGGGTGGCGCGCACGGATCTGCAGGAACAGTGCTTCGCCTTCTTCGCCGGAGGTCGTGTCTTCGGTGAAGTTCATGTCCTGGATCACCAGGTCCACCGGTTGCTGTTCCAGCAGGGCCAGGCCCTGCTCGGGCGAGAGCGCGTGCAGGGTGTCGATGTCGTGCAGCGAGAACAGCACATTCAGTGCAGTGCCGACGCTGGCGTTGTCGTCAATGATCAGGATCGAGGGCATGCGGCAGCGTAGGACCGGAAGTGGGATCAAGAGTACCGGAGCGCCGGGCCAAGAGGCAGATGGCCCGGCGAGGGTAGTCTCAGCCGCCGGCGCGCGGGGGCTGCGGAATGGCCGGCGTCTCCATCGCCAGCGCTTCGCCCCAGGCGGCGGTGTCGACGTCAACGGTCACCTGATTGCCCTTGCGCAGGACGGTGACAGGCACACGCGCACTCTTCTTACCGCCCAATCCGTGGGTCAGGTCGGCCAGTCGTCGTACCGGCTGGCCGTTGATGCGCAGAACCCGGTCGCCGCTGCGCAGGCCGAAGTAGGTGCTCGGCTCGGTGGTGGTGATCCGCACGATGCCATCCTGGGCATCGACCACCAGATGGTGGCCGGCATCACGCCATTCCAGGCGCGAGGTGTCGGCCTGGGTGGCGGCCAGCGCGGGGGCACCTGCCAGCAGGAGGGACAACAACAGGGGGATCATCTTGATCTTGGTCTTGATCTTGGTCTTGGTCTGGCGCATTTCAGGCACTCCGGGTGGCAACAGCGGGTGGAACGGCGGCGGCACGACGTGCCGGGCCGAAGACAGCGATCTGGCCAAGCAGCCACAACAGCACCGCGCCGATCGGCAGGTAACTGATGGGCATGCGCGGCAGCTCGTAGTTGTTCATCAGCCACAGATTGATCGTGTAGGCCATCAACATGCCTAGCACGATGCCGACCGAGGCCAACAGGAAGTTCTCGGTCTGGAAGTAACGCAGGATCTGGCTGCGGGTGGCGCCGAGCGCCCGGCGGATGCCGATCTGCTTGGTCCGCTGCTGCACCCAGAAACTGGCCAGGCCGACGATGCCCAGCGCGGTGACTACCAGCAGGGCCACGCACACGGTGATCAGCAGGCCGACCATGGCCCGGTCATTGGCGAACGTTTTGTGGCGGACCTGTTCGTAGGTGAGCTTGGCGCGCACCATGCGGCTGGGATCCACCCGCTCCAGTGCAGCAACTGCCGCCTTGAGGACCTCATCGCGGCGAGCGGGATCGGTGACACGGATCAGGTAGAACCCCATGTCATAGCTCATCCGGATCGGCAGCAGCATCGAGTGATGTGTGTCGCCCTCGACGTTGCCCGGGCGCGCGAGCGCTTCGACCACGCCGGTCACGCGCAATGGCATGCGGCCGCTGTAGACCGTCTTGCCCAGTGCATCGCCTCCCGGGTACAGCTTTTCGGCGGCCGAACGGGTCAGGATGACGGAGCTGCCCTTGGAGTCGGCTGTCTCGTCGGCCACCACCTCGCTGTACTCACGGTACTCGCCGGGCTGGAAATCACTGCCGGCCACCAGTTTCAGACCCAGCGTCTCCAACGTGCCCTCGCGGACGAAGTACTGCGATGCACTCAGGGTCGGGCGCTCCTGGTCGGGCACCCGGGACAGGCTGGAATTCCACGAGTTGCGGCGGAACGGCAGTTGGTTGATGGTCACCACGCTCTTGACGCCGGGCACGCTGCGCAATGCGGCCAGGTCCTCACGGGTGCGTGCTTCCACGTTCACCTGCTTGCCGACACCGCCCAGGCGGACTTCCATCAGCTCGGTTTCGGCGATGCCACTGGGCTGGTTGATCTTCTCGATGCGCTGGCCGATCAGGAACAGCGCATTGCAGACGATCGCGCAGGTCAGTGCGATCTCCAGCACGATCAGCGCTGCGGCGGTCTTGTGCCGGCGCAGGGTGGAAAAAATGGGACGGATATCCATGATGTGCTCCGGATCCTTACTGCGATTTGAGTTGGATGGCGGGCGTGACCTGCATCGCGCGCAATGCCGGCAGGAAGCCGGCGAGCAGGCTGGCGACCAGGGTGAGCGCGAAGGTCATCAGCAGCATCTGCCCATCCAGCGTGGCCAGCTTGGCGTAGTCCACCGGTTGCTGACGCACCGCGTACAGGCCGAGCAGGGCCAGCAGCAGGCCGAGCAGGCCACCGGCCAGACCCACCGTGCCGGCTTCCACCAGCGATTGCAGGAAAATCTGCCCACGGCTGGCACCGAGCGCGCGACGCACGCCGATCTCACCGCTGCGGCGCAGGAATTTGGCCAGCAGCAGGCCGACCGTGTTGATCAGGCACACCAGCAGGAAGCCCATCGCCAGCCACAATTGCAGGCGCACATCGCCCGGCACGACCTGCTTGTGGTCCAGCCAGTCCATGACGCTGCGCAGGCGCACATTCGGTGCGCGCTCAAAGCGGCCTGCCGACTTCTGCTGGGCCGAGTAGTTCTCCAGGTAGCTGCGGTAGTCGGCGGCATCGGCCGGCGAGGCCAGTTCCACCCAGTACTGCATCCAGGTGCACGGTGCATTGACCGCCGTTTCATCGCCACTGGAGTTGTCCCAGCAGTTCATGTTGCCGTTGCGGCCCAGCTTGAGTTCCAGGGCGGTGGAGAGGGGGATGTAGATGTCCTCGCTGCCACCGTATCTGCCGGTCTCCAGATCATAGAAGTGTGGGTTCGGATTCCACTCGTCCAGCACGCCGACCACGGTGAAGGTGTGTCCGTCCATGCGCAGCGGCTTGCCGACGCTGTTGGCGCCATCGAACAGCTTCTGGTTGAGCGCCTGCGAAATGACCACCACGCGGCCGCGCCCGTCGTCGTCGGCCACCGGCCAGGCACGGCCGTACTGGAACGGCGTATCGAACATCGGGAAGAAGTCGGTGGAGGTGTAGCGTGCATCGGTATCGAACGGACGCAGCGAGGACTTGTCCGGCTCGATGGTCACGCCACCACCGGTCATCAAGGCCTGGTGCTTGGCATGCTTCTCACGCAGCAGTGCCTCGCCATCAAAGCGGGTCAGCTGCTCCTCCGGTTCCTCGCCAGGCTGGTAGCCCAGCATCGGGCGCGGATCGACCTGCACGGCGAACAGGCGATCGCTCTTCTGCGGAATCGGGTCACCGGACAGCACGTGGAACACGGTCAGTGTGGTCATCGAGGCGCCGATGCCCAGCGCGATGGCGATCACCATCAGCGCGGTCAGCACCTTGTTGCGCCGGAAACTGCGCAGCGCCAGTCGGAAGTAGTAGGCGAGCATGGTGGGCCTCAGTCGTTGGCGATGGCAGCGGCGACGGACGGGCGCGGCGTGGCGAGCACCGGATCGCGCAGCAGATCGGTGACCTGGCCATCGACGATATGCACGTTGCGCTTGGCGCGTGCGGCCAGCTCCGGGTCATGAGTGACCATGACGATGGTGGTGCCCTTGGCGTTGATCTCTTCCAGCAGTTCCATCACGCCACGTGCCATCTGGCTGTCCAGGTTGCCGGTCGGTTCATCGGCCAGCAGCAGGCGGGGGCTGCCCGCCAGCGCACGCGCGATCGCGGCGCGCTGCTGCTGACCGCCCGACAGTTCGGCCGGGTAGTGCTTCATGCGCGAGCCCAGGCCCACCTGGGCCAGCGCATGTTCGATGCGCTGCTTGCGCTCGGCCGCCGGCATGCCGCGGTAGCGCAGCGGCACATCGACGTTGTCGAACAGGTTCAGATCGGAGATCAGGTTGAAGCCCTGGAAGATGAAGCCGATCTTCTGGTTGCGCAGCCGGCTGCGCGCGTCGTCGCCGAGCTGGCTGACGTCCTGGCCGTCGAGCAGGTAGGTGCCGCTGGTGAAAGTCTCCAGCAGGCCGGCGATGTTGAGGAAAGTGGTCTTGCCCGAACCGGACGGACCGGTTACGGCGACGAACTCCCCCTCGCGGACGTGCAGGTCCAGCGACCGCAGGGCATGGGTTTCCACCTGTTCGGTGCGGAAGACTTTGGCGACCGAGCGCATCTCGAGCATGGCTGTGTTCCTTTGAATGTCGGAAAGATCGAAAGGGAATGAATCAGTTGATGGACACGCGCTCGGCATCGCCGAACAGATCGCTGCCGGACACCACGACGCGATCGCCGGGTTGCAGGCCAGAGAGGATTTCAACTTCGCCCAGGCTGCTCACACCGAGCTTGACCGGGCGGCGGACAGCACTGCTGCCGTCCATGACATAGGCGTAGCCGTTGCCCTGTTCAACGAACGGGCCACGCTCGATTTTCAGTGCGTTGCGGCGGGTATCAAGCAGCACGCGTGCCTGCATCCGCTGGCTCTGGCGCAGGCCCTGCGGCTGCTTGTCGGAGAAGCGGATGCGGGCGTTGACCTCGCCGGCGACCACTTCCGGGGACACGGCGGAGATCTCACCGGCGAACTGGCCGCTGCCGCCGGTGAGCTGGGCGGGCATGCCGATCGACAGCTCACGGGCGAAGCTCTCCGGTACCTTGATCTCGATCTCGAAGCGGGACAGATCGACCACGCCCAGGATCGGCGCATTGGCGACCACGTTGGTGTGCTGGGTGGCCTGCACCTGGCCGACCTGGCCATCGAACGGGGCACGCAGGGTGAGCGCATCGACCTGGCGTTCGACCTCGGTGACCACGGCACGCTGGCGATCGGCCAGCAGGCGCTTGTTGCGCGCGTCCAGATCGGCGCCCTGTGCTTTCAACATCGCATCCTTGCGGGCATGTTCCAGCTGGATGTCGCTCTTCTTGACCGTGTCTTCGGCCTTGGCGACATCGACCTGCGGCACCGCGCCGCCATCGAAACCGCGCTTGTAGCGCTCCAGATCGCGCACCGCGGCCTGGCGTTCGATCACCGCCTGGTCGGTGTCCTTCTGCGCGGTGGCACGGGCGAGGGTGGCATCCAGGGTGGCGCGGCTGGCCTCGGCCTGCAGACCGGCCAGCGTGGCCTGCTCCTGGGCGAGCTTGCTGCGCAGTTCCGGGCTGTCGATCACGGCCAGTTCCTGGCCCTGCTTGACCACGTCACCGGCGACCACCTTCAGGGTCACGGTGCCGGCGGAGATGGCGTAGAGCACCGGGTTGTTGGCGGCGATCACGCGGCCATCAGCAGCGATATCGCGGACCATGTCGCCCCGGGTGACCTCGGCGACGCGGACACGGGCGCTGTCAAAGGAGCGGCTGGCGCCGAGCCACGCGCGGGCGGCGAAGCCGATTGCCAGCAGCACGACCAGGGCGGCGACCGCCGGCCACAGCCAGCGCTTCCACGGGGCGGGCGCGGCGTGCGAGGAAAGGGTCTGGTCCTGGGCGGAAGTGTCGCGGATCATCGGGCTCGTTCGCGGTTGGGTTGTGAAGTACCAAAGCAGACTTCATGCCAACTTTTCACCCTTTTAAAACAAAGGCTTGCGAATCGTGCGGCGTGTCCGGGTGTCCGCGGACACCGGACCGGACACTTTCGTTAAGCGGACAGCGCCCAAGCCGCCGTGGTCGCCACGCTAGAATGCGAGGCTAACCAGCAGGGATCTGAATCTATGTGCGGCATTGTGGGAGCGATCGCCCATCGCGACGTGGTACCGGTACTCATCGAAGGATTGAAGCGACTGGAATACCGGGGCTACGATTCCTCCGGCATTGCCGTGATCGACGCCGCAGCGGCCGAGCCCGATGTCCGTCGCGTGCGCCGTACCGGCCGCGTGGCCGAGATGGAGAAGGCCGCTGCGAGCGAAGGCTTCCAGTCGCTGCTCGGGATCGGCCACACGCGCTGGGCCACCCACGGTGGCGTGACCGAAGCCAACGCCCACCCGCACATCAGCCACGGTGTGGCGCTGGTGCACAACGGCATCATCGAAAACCATGAAGAGCAGCGCGAGAAGCTGCGCGCGCTGGGCTACACCTTCGAGTCGCAGACCGACACCGAAGTGATCGCGCACCTGATGCACCATCACCTCAAGGAAGGCGACAGCCTGCTCTCGGCGCTGCAGCGCACGGTCAAGGAGTTGACCGGTGCTTACGCGCTGGCGGTGATGAGCCGCGCCGAGCCGGACCACTTCGTCTGTGCGCGCATGGGTTGCCCGCTGCTGGTCGGCTTGGGCGAGGGCGAGAACTTCGTCGCCTCCGACGTCTCGGCGATCATCCAGGCCACCCGCACGGTGATCTTCCTGGAAGAGGGCGACACGGCCGATATCCGCCGCGATGGCGTGCAGGTCTACGACGAGCACAACCAGCCGATCGTGCGGGATGTGCACCTGTCGGATGTCTCGCTCGCGTCGCTTGAGCTGGGGCCGTACCGCCACTTCATGCAGAAGGAAATCCACGAGCAGCCGCGCGCGCTCGGCGACACCATCGAAGCGGCGATCGACGCCGGTGGCTTCCCGGCCACACTGTTTGGCAAGAACGCCGAGGCGGTGCTGTCGGGTATCGAAGGCGTGCAGATCATCGCCTGCGGCACCAGTTACTACGCCGGCCTGACCGCGCGTTACTGGATCGAAGCCATCGCCGGCCTGCCGTGCAGCGTGGAGATCGCCAGCGAGTACCGTTACCGCGCTGCTTACGCGAACCCGAAGCACCTGATCGTGACCATTTCCCAGTCCGGCGAAACGCTGGATACGATGGAAGCGCTCAAGTACGCCAAGTCGCTCGGTCATCTGCATACGCTGTCGATCTGCAACGTGCCCGAGAGCGCGATTCCGCGCGCCAGCGAACTGGTCTGCTACACCCGCGCCGGTGCCGAGATCGGTGTTGCCTCGACCAAGGCCTTCACCACCCAGCTGGCCGCGCTGTTCCAGCTCACCGTGGTGCTGGGCAAACTGCACGGCCGCATCGACGCCGCGCAGGAAGCGGACTACCTGGAGCAGCTGCGCTTCCTGCCGGGCAGCGTGCAGCACGCACTCAACATGGAGCCGCAGATCGCCGCCTGGGCCGAGCGCTTCGCACGCAAGAGCAGTGCACTGTTCCTGGGGCGTGGCCTGCATTACCCGATCGCGCTGGAAGGCGCGCTCAAGCTCAAGGAGATCACCTATATCCACGCTGAGGCGTACCCGGCCGGTGAACTCAAGCACGGCCCGCTGGCGCTGGTGGATGAAGACATGCCGGTGGTGGTGATTGCGCCCAACGACAGCCTGCTGGAGAAGGTCAAATCCAACATGCAGGAAGTGCGTGCGCGCGGCGGTGAACTGTTCGTGTTCGCGGACCAGGACAGCAACTTCGTCGAGTCCGATGGCGTGCATGTGATCCGCACGCCGCGCCATGTCGGCGCGCTGAGCGCGGTCGTGCATACCATCCCGGTGCAGCTGCTGGCGTACCACACCGCATTGGCCCGCGGGACAGACGTGGACAAGCCGCGCAACCTGGCCAAGAGCGTGACGGTGGAGTAACACCGTTCGCGGCTCGGGCGGCGCTGACGCGTATCTAGGGTGGTCCTGCGGGGCCACCCTTTTTTTGTGCGATCACCCGGTTGTAGAGCCACCCCAAGGGTGGCTGCTCCCGGCCGTCGGGACCGGAACTTTAGTCTCACCCCGCGGAGGCATTCAGCGACGGTTTTAACGACGGTGCCATTCTCAGGGTCGTGCACCGCGTTCCACGACGAACCGTCCCAGATTTGCAAACTCCTGGGCCCGGGTGCGGTCGTAGAATCGAGTGACCGAGGCACGGCGGTATCACTGTCGACCTCGCTGCAATCAGGCGCATCTCTCGACTTCAGTACCCTGCATCAGGAAACAAGAATGAACGTCCGCGAACTCCTGCAATCCAAAAAAGAAACGATCGTCACCATCGATGTGGAAGACACCATCGGTGCAGCGGCCCACAAGATGAGCGCGCACAAGATCGCTGCCCTTGTGGTCATGAAAGATGATGCGCCGGTGAGGATCATTTCCGAGAAAGACATCGTGCGCACGCTGGCCGACGACGGCCCGCAGGCCGGGCGCCGGGTCATTTCCACGCTGCCGTCGGCAGGGTTGGAAGGCATCGGACCGGACGCTACCCTCAAGCAGGCGATGGCACTGATGACGTACTCGCGTCACCGCCACTTGATGGTGACCGAAGACGCCAAGCTGGTCGGCATCCTGAGCCTGGGCGATATCGTCAAGAATCTGCTCAGCGAGCTGGAACTGGAAAAGGCGGTGCTGCAGGACATCTACATGGCGGCGCACTGACACTGCCCGTGTCCTGCTGACGGGTAACGCCGGCTGCCGGCCCGCAATCCCGCCCTGGAGAATCAACGCCGGCCGTCAAGGCCGGTGAGCTGCTGAAGGTCCGACAGCAGCAGCCTATAGGCTGCCTGCTGTGGCTCACCTGCCGGCTGCCGCAACACCCACGACGGATGCACCGTAGCGAAGGCACGGGTGCCGTCCTCCAGTGAGTGCCAGCGTCCGTGGTTCGCCATCAGGTTGAACCCGGCGCCGAACACCGCGGTGGCTGCGCTCGCTCCCAGGCAGACGATCACCTGCGGTCGCACGTTCTCGATCTCGCCCATCAGCCACGGCCGGCACGCGTTGATGTGGGTGATCTGCGGCTTGCTGTGAATGCGACGTTTTCCGCGCCGTTCGAAGCGGAAGTGCTTGACCGCGTTGGTCAGGTAGAGCGCGCGGCGATCAATGCCAAGCTCGCGCAGGGCGCGATCCAGCAGCTGTCCGGCGGGACCGACGAACGGGTGCCCGCTGAGGTCCTCGCTGTCGCCAGGCTGCTCGCCGACCAGCATGATCCGTGCGTCGTGCGGGCCTTCGCCGAACACGGTCTGCGTGGCCGGCTCCCACAGCGGGCAGCGGCGGCACGCAGCGGCGGCATCGCGCAGGGCATCCAGCGTGGCAGGTGGGGTATCCGTCACTGGCGGGGCCGGTGAGGCGATGGCCTCGGGGATACGCCGTCGCGGGACCTGTGCTTCACGGTCGTGCATCTCCTGCACCCGGTCACCGGCATCGCGGACCAGCTGTGGCAGCAACGACGCTTCGGGCAGGTGCTTCCAGTACTTGGCGGGCATCTCCTGCTGCATCATCCGCGTGTTGAGCCGCGCCGGATTGAAGATGTTGGCGTAGTACGTGCGCCACAGTTCTTCGCGCGCATCCTCCACGGGCGCATCGCTCTGATGGCCACCCGGACCAAACGACAGCGCCTGCCCATCCCAGTGCACGCTGCGGTACGGCGTCAGGATCGCCCAGCGCATGCCGGCGAAGCGCCGCGCGAAGAACGGTGCCACGCGGTCCACGATCTGGTGGTCGGGTTCGAACCAGGCAATGAAGGCGTCCTGCTCACCGGGTACCTCACGGAAGCGGACGAAGGCCTTCATCTTGTGGGAGTCGCGTCGTACCGCCTGGCTCAGGGCCATGGCGCGCAGCACGTCAGGATCGGCGGGGTTGGACAGCAGGCTGCGCTCGCCATGGGTGATGCGCCACAGCATCCGATAGAGCAGCGACATCCGTTGCGGATCGCGATGGCACAGGCAGATGGCGGCCAGCTCGACAAACACCTTGGAGACATACCTCTGCGGCTCGGCCGGTGGCGTGCGGCCATCGTCCAGCGAGGTCAGTGACGGGGCATCAAGCAATGAAGCCCCCTGATCCTGCAGCCAGTCCAGCTGATCCGGTGGCACCGCATGGCGCAGGGCCAGGCGGGCGGCGGCGCGCCATGCATCCAACGACCACGCCGGCTCGACACGCACACTCCAGCGCGACATGTCAGTGGGCGGCAGCGTCGGGGAACAACGCGCCCTGTCGCGGCGGTGGCGCCAGCCGCGCCCGCAGCGCTGCCGGATCATCCAGTGCTCGCCGCGGATGATGGTCGGCCAACTGCACGAACGGCAGCAGCTTGCTCATCGGGGCACGCAGGCGGGCCACATCGGCCACGCGCAGGCGTCCATGGCGTCGCGCCATCAGCACCCGCTTGACGTTGCGCACGCCGAGCCCGGGCACGCGCAGCAGCAGCTCCTTGGGCGCGATGTTGAGATCGACCGGGAAGCGCTCCGGGTGACGGATCGCCCAGGCCATCTTCGGGTCGATGTCCAGGTCCAGCATGCCGCCCTGGGTGGTATCGGTGATTTCCTCCACGCCATACCCGTAGAAGCGCAGCAGCCAGTCGGCCTGGTAGAGGCGATGCTCGCGTGCCAGCGGTGGCGCCTGCAGGGGCAGCGCCTTGCTGGCGTCGGGAATGGGGCTGAAGGCGGAGTAGTAGACGCGGCGCATCCGATAATTGCCGTACAGATTGTCGGCCGCGCTGAGGATCTGATTGTCGCTGGCGCCGTCCGCGCCGACGATCATCTGGGTGCTCTGTCCGGCAGGCGCGAAACGGGGTGCGCGAGCACGCCGCCCGCGCGGGGCCGGTGACGGTGCAGCGACCGCATTGCCGCCTGGAGGATCGGACTTGCGCGCCTCCTTGGCTTCCTCGATCTGCCAGCGCAGCTCACCCATGGCGCCCCGGATCGACGGCAGTGATTTCTCCGGCGCGAAACTGGCCAGCCCGGCCTCGGTGGGCAGCTCGATGTTGATCGACAGCCGATCGGCATGGCGCCCGGCGGCGGCAAGCAGTTCCGGCGATGCTTCGGGAATGGTCTTGAGGTGGATGTATCCGGCGAACCGGTGTTCCTCGCGCAGCACCCGGGCCACTTCCACCATCCGTTCCATGGTGTAGTCGGCGTTGCGGATGATGCCGCTGGAGAGGAACAGGCCTTCGATGTAGTTGCGCTTGTAGAAATCCATCGTCAGCGCGACCACTTCGTCCACGCTGAAGCGTGCCCGCTGCACGTTGCTCGACACGCGGTTGACGCAGTACGCGCAGTCGTAGATGCAGAAGTTGGTCAGCAGGATTTTCAGCAGCGACACACACCGGCCGTCGGGCGTGTAGCTGTGGCAGATGCCCATGCCCTCGGTGCTGCCGATGCCTCCGGACGTACGCGAATCGCGCTTGCCCGCGCCGCTGGAGGCGCAGGACGCATCGTATTTCGCGGCATCGGCAAGGATGGCCAGTTTGCGGATCGTCTCCATGGAACGACCGTACCGGGCCGCGGTCTCATCCAGTGAGACGGGTCTGCCCATGCCTGAAGAATTCAGATTCCAGCTCAGCCGTCGAAGGTCACCTTCACCGATTCGGCGCTGTACGTCGCCGGCCCATGGAACACCACCTCGATGTTGTTGCCATCAGGATCCAGCGCGAAGGCCGCGTAGTACCCCTGATGGTAAGGGCGTTCGCCCGGCGCACCGTTGTCCTTGCCGCCGTTGGCCAAGGCGGCCCGGTGGAAGGCGTCCACGGTCGCGCGGTCGCGGGCCTGGAAGGCGAGATGATGGCGGCCGGTGAGTTGGCCCAGTGCGGCTTCACTGTCCGCCGTGGAAATGAACAGCTCGTCGGCCCAGAAATAGGTGTCGCCTTCACCGGCAATCGGGATGCCGATCGTGTCGAGCACGGCCTTGTAGAAGCGGCGGCTGGCGGCAAGATCCTTGACCACCAGCTGCAGGTGATCGATCAGCCGGCCGCGGTGCAGTTCCATCGTTTCCATACCGGCTCCGTTGGGTGGGTGGGATGGGGCGCAGATATACCACTGGAGGGTGCCTGCAGCTTTGTCGCTGTGTCGACCTTGCTGACCACGCGCGGTGACCTGTCGGCCGCGGCCCTTCCGTCGACCCGCGCGCTGACCTACGCTGCGCACTGGCGTCATGGACGCGCGGGCGGAGGACGGAACGATGCTGTGGATGGTGATGATGGCCCAGGCGGTCGCAGGCGACGCCGGCTATGAACAGGCGCGCGCACTGGCGCAGCGCGATGAAGCCAGCCTGGCGCCGGTGGCGTACACGCAGATGCTGGACAGCATGAGCCGGGTGGGCGGCGAGAGTTTCGCGCGGTGCATGCCGACCCCCGCGCCGGAGACGCTGGCCCCGTTCACCGTGGTGCTGCAGCTGGATGCACAGGGCAAGGTGGTGCGGACCTGGCGCGAAGGCGACGAAACGGTCGCTCGCTGTGTCGATGCGGGCTTTGCTGGAAAAACACTGTTTGTGCCGCCGAAAGCGCCGTTCCATGCGGCCTTCGAGTTCCAGGTCCCGCCATGACGCCCACGACGCGCCGGTACGCGCCGGCGCGTCGCGGAGAGGCAGGGGTCAGGCGATCGGGGTGTTGGAGATGATCTCCACCCAGTAGCCATCCGGATCCTTGATGAAGGCCAGGTGCTTCATGCGGCCGTCTTCCAGGCGCTTCTGATAGGGCACCTGCAGCGCATCGAAACGCTTGCAGGCGGCCTGGATGTCCGGCACGGACACGCAGATGTGGCCGAAGCCGCGCGGATCGCTGTTGCCGTCGTGATAGACCGCGCCGGCCTGGGTTTCAGTGCCGTGGTTGTGGGTCAGCTCCAGCACGCCGGGAATGCCGGCCATCCACACGCGGCGGGCCTCGTCGCCCTCGGGGATCTGCGTGCCGGCCGGCAGCAGGGCCAGGAAGTACAGGCTGAATTCGGCGTCGGGGAAGTGGCGCAGATCGATCAGGCGGAAGCCGAGCACGTCGGTGTAGAACGCCAGCGAGGCGGCGGCATCCTTCACGCGCAGCATGGTGTGGTTGAAGACAAAACCGGTGGTTTCGGCCGGCGTCTGGGCGGCGACACCGGGCTGGTTCTGGAAGGCGGCGAGGCTCATGGGGCATCCTGGGGGAGGGCCGCATCGGTGCGGCGGATACGTCATTTTACCGGTCCCGGCCGGGCGGGGTGACGGGTAGAATGGTGTGTCTCCCTGATCAGCGTTCATCATGTCTCAGCGTGAATGGGTGGCGTCCGCCATCCGCAAGATCGAAGCCGATTTCAACCGTTCGGCCGATACCCACCTGATCCCGATGGACCTGCCGGGGTTTGATGGCATCGACCTGTATTTCAAGGACGAATCCAGCCATCCCACCGGCAGCCTGAAGCATCGTCTGGCGCGTTCGCTGTTCCTGTACGCGCTGACCAACGGCTGGCTGCGTGAAGGCCGCCCGGTGATCGAAGCCTCCAGTGGCTCCACGGCGGTGTCCGAAGCCTATTTCGCCCGGTTGCTGGGCCTGCCCTTCATCGCGGTGATGCCGGCCACCACCTCGCCCGAGAAAATCGCGGCGATCGAGTTCCACGGCGGCCGCTGCCACCTGGTGGAGCGCGCCTGCGACCTCAACTGCGATTCCGAAGCGTTGGCCCGCGAGACCGGTGGCCACTTCATGGACCAGTTCACCTACGCCGAGCGCGCCACCGACTGGCGCGCGAACAACAACATCGCCGAATCGATCTTCAAGCAGATGGCCGAGGAGCCGCATCCGGTGCCGGAGTGGATCGTGTGCAGCCCGGGTACCGGCGGCACCGCCGCCACGCTGGGCCGCTACGTGAGCTACCGCCGGCATGACACCCGCATCCTGTGCGCGGACCCGGAAGTGTCGGTGTTCTACGACGGTTACTGCGCCGCACTGGCGGGGCAGCCCTGGCGCGAGTTGACCTGCAGTGGCGGCTCGCGCGTGGAAGGCATCGGCCGGCCGCGGGTGGAATCGAGCTTCATCCCGACCAGCGTCGATGCGATGGTCAAGGTGCCCGATGCGCTCAGTCTGGCCGCAATGCGTCATGTCAGCCGCCAGTTGGGCCGTCGCGTGGGCGGTTCGACGGGCACCAATTTCATCGGCGTGCTGCAGGCCGCGCAATTGATGCGCGATGCCGGCCGCAGCGGCTCGATCGTGACCATTCTGTGCGACAGCGGCGAGCGCTATGCGCACAGCTACTACAACCCGGCGTGGTATCCGAAGCAGGGCATCGATGTGGACGGCGCCGATGTGCTGCTTGCCGCCGCCGTGGCGGGGCAGGGGCTGCCGGTGCTGCCCTGCGTCTCGCTGGAAGCGCTGTACTGAGCGAGGCGCCGGGTCTGGCGTGAACCTGGCCCATCGGCGCACCCCGGGGCCTTGTGTGGGGTGGGGGGCAATGCCATATCGTGGGGTGATGCCGCCGCAGCGGCCCCGTTGTCTGGAGATGCCTGTGACCCCCACCAACCCCCTGCTCGATTTTTCCGGCCTGCCGCGCTTCGATGCGATCCAGCCCGAGCACATCGCCCCGGCCATCGATGCCCTGCTGGCCGAGGCCGAAGCGGCGGTGAAGACCGCCGAGACCGTCACCCCGGTGACCTGGGCGAGCTTCGCCGATCCGCTGGACGATGCCACCGAGCGCCTGTGGCGCGCGTGGGGTCAGGTGGGTCACCTGCAGGCTGTGGTGAATACCCCGGCGCTGCGCGAGGCCTACAACGCGAACCTGCCCAAGGTGACGCGCTTCGGCAGCGCGCTGGGGCAGAACCTGGCGCTCTATCAGCAGTACCGTGCCCTGGCCGCCGCGCCGGAAGCGGCGCAGTACGAGCCGGCACGCCGCAAGGTGCTGGAGAACGCCCTGCGTGATTTCCGCTTGGGCGGTGCTGAACTCGATGACGCTGGCAAGGCGCGCTACAGCGCGATCCGCGAGGAACTTTCCGCGCTCTCGGCGACGTTCTCGCAGAATGTGCTCGATGCGACCGATGCCTGGTCGCTGCACGTGGAAGACCGCGCCGAACTGGCTGGCCTGCCCGACGATGTGATTGCCGCCGCCCGCGTCGCTGCGGAGAAAGACGGCCTGACCGGCTGGAAGCTGACCCTGCAGATGCCGTGCTACATCCCGGTGCAGACCTACGCCGAACATCGTCCGCTGCGTGAGGCGCTGTATCGCGCCAATGCGGTCCGCGCCTCCGAATTCGGCGATGCCTCGCTGGACAACAGCGGCAACATCGATCGGGTGCTGGCGCTGCGTGCGGAGCTCGCCGCGCTGCTGGGCTTCGCCAACTACGCCGAGTACTCGATCGCCACCAAGATGGCCGACGATGCGCCGCAGGTGCTGGGCTTCCTGCGCGATCTGGCGGCGCGTGCCAAGCCGTATGCACAGCGCGACCGTGCCGAGCTTGAGGCCTTCGCGCGCGACGAGCTGGGTATGCCCGAGCTGGAGGCGTGGGACCTGGCCTTCGCGGCGGAGAAGCTGAAGCAGGCGCGCTACAGCTATTCAGAGCAGGAGGTGAAGCAGTACTTCACCGAGCCGAAGGTATTGGACGGCCTGTTCAGCGTGATCCGCAGCCTCTACGGGCTGGAGGTTCAGCCGGACAGCGCGCCGGTGTGGCACCCGGACGTGCGCTTCTTCCGGGTGGTCGATGCGCAGGGCGCGCTGGTGGGCCAGTTCTATCTGGACCTGTACGCGCGCGAAGGCAAGCGTGGTGGCGCGTGGATGGACGATTGCCGCAACCGCCGCGAAACCGCCGCCGGTGTGCAGACGCCGCTGGTGTACCTGGTCTGCAACTTCGGCAAGGGCGCCGCGGGGCAACCGGCGACCTTCAGCCACAGCGATGTGACCACGCTGTTCCATGAAATGGGGCATGGCCTGCATCAGTTGCTGACCCGCATCGGTGAGCTCGGCGTGGCCGGCATCAACGGCGTGGAGTGGGACGCGGTGGAGCTGCCGAGCCAGTTCATGGAGAACTTCTGCTGGGAATGGGACCGTGTGCAGGCGATGACCGCACACGTGAGCACGGGTGAGCCGCTGCCGCGTGCACTGTTTGACCGCATGCTGGCCGCACGCAATTTCCAGAGCGGCATGTTCACCGTGCGCCAGCTCGAGTTCGCTCTGTTCGACATGCAGCTGCACAGCGCTTTCGACCCGACCCAGGACAGCGTGCAGGCGCTGCTGGAGCGTGTGCGCGATGAGGTGGCGGTCAACCGGCCGCCGGCCTGGAATCGTTTCCCCAATCAGTTCAGCCACATCTTCGCCGGTGGCTATGCGGCGGGCTACTACAGCTACAAGTGGGCCGAGGTGCTGAGCGCTGATGCCTATGCCGCGTTCGAGGAAGCCCCGGACAAGGTGACCGAAACCGGTCAGAAATTCCGGGACGAAGTGTTGTCGCGTGGCGGCAGCCGTAGTGCGGCAGAGAATTTCGCTGCGTTCCGCGGCCGCGCGCCGACCGTGGACGCGCTGCTGCGGCATAACGGCATGGTGTGACCCCGGTACTACCCGGCAGCGTGATCGGACGGCACGTGGCTCAGTCCGCGTAGATCATCTTGCGGGTCATGCCGCCGTCGACGATGTGGTCCTGGCCGGTGATGAAACCGGCCAGGTCCGAAAGCAGGAACACCGCCAGCGCGCCGATGTCCGGCGGCTGGCCAACCCGGCCGACCGGGTGCTGGGCATGATCGTGGCGCGAGAGCTTTGGCGTGCGCCGGCGTGACGGTGCCTGCCAGGCATCGGTGGTGATCCAGCCGGGGCTGATGCTGTTGACCCGCACGGCCGGCCCTTCGCTCAACGCGAGTGCATGGGTGAAGGCGACCAGCCCGCCCTTGGCCGCGGCATAGGCTTCACTGTCCGGTTCGGACTGCCAGGCACGCGTCGAGGCGATGTTGAGGATGGCCCCGGCGTGCTCGCGCAGGGCGGGCAGGGCGTGTTTGCAGCACAGGAAGGCGCCATGCAGGCTGGAGAGGCGGCGTTGCCACTCGGCCAGCGGCATCTGCGCCAAGGGCGTGCCATGGGCACTGGCGATGCCGGCATTGTTGACCAGGCCATCCAGGCGCCCGAAGCGCTTCATCGTCGCCTTCATCAGCGCCTGCACACTGCGCTCGCTGGCCACATCCGCGCGCTGGAACGCCGCGCGCTCCGGCAGCGCCCACTCCTTCAGACAGGCCTTGCCAGCATCGGCATCCAGGTCGGCGATCATCACACTGCCTCCGGCGCCGAGCACCGAATGGGCGATGCCACGGCCCACTCCCTGCGCACCGCCGGTGATCACCACCACGCGGTCGCGCAGCGGCTGAGCCGACCAGTCGGGGATGGGCGGGGTCAGTGACACGGCGGCATGTCGTTGCGGCCCAGCAGGCGCGTCCAGCCTTCGATGCCGAGCTTGTCCAGGGTTTCGATGTTGCGCTCCACGATCACGTCCGGATCCGGGAACGCGGCGACCGCACGCTCCACGCTGTCTTCGCGCAGCAGGTGCAGGGTCGGGTAGGGCGCACGGTTGGTGTAGTTGCTCACGTCATCCGGCGCCGCGCCGGCGAACTGGTACTGCGGATGGAAGCTGGCTACCTGCAGGATGCCCTGCAGATCCAGTGCTTCGATCGCCGCATCGGCGTTGTCGAGGAAATCGTTGTAATCCAGGAAATCGGTCAGCACGTCCGGATGCACGATCAACGTGGTGTCGATCTGTTCGGCCGGCGTATCGCGCAGCAGGATCAGCTCTTCGGCCAGTTCCTCCACCAGCGCTTCCGGCGTGGTCGCATCGCTGAGCACGAAGCGCACCTGATCCTTCACGTACACCGCTTTGGCGAACGGGCACAGGTTCAGGCCGATGACGATCTGCTCCAGCCATTTCCGGGTCTCGGCAATGGGGTCGTGGGTGGCAGTGAGGGACGCATCGTTCATGGCGGGCGGTGTCGCTGGCTGGGCTGTTGATTGTACGGCGCGGCGGTGAAGCGGGCAGGTGATCGGCTCCACTGTCCATTAACTGGACACCGGCCATGCTGATAAACCCTTATCCGGCAATCACTTGCAGTAATCGGGCCGGCGGCCAATAGGCAGTGGCCCGTGGCAGGTATCCAATGGCCGGGTACACGACGCAAGGAGTTATCCGCGATGGCAACACATGCATTCCTGCCGACGGCCACGTGGTCCGGCAAGCTGTTCGACGGTCAGTGGACCTCGGGTGCCGGCACCCAGGACGTGGTCGAACCCGCCACCGGCGAGCGGCTCGGTGAGATCGCGATGGCCGACCCCGCGCAGATCGCGCGTGCGGCCGCCGCCGCCGCCAAGGCACAGCGCGACTGGGCCAGCGCCCCGTATGACACCCGCGCGCAGGTCCTGCGCCGCGCCGCGCAGTTGGCCGAAGAACACAACGACGAGATCGTGCAGTGGCTGGTCCGCGAAAGTGGCTCCACCCAGCTCAAGGCCGGCTTCGAGGCCAAGGTGAACACCAAGGCGCTGCATGAAGCGGCGGCACTGCCCTCGCGCAGCATCGGCGAAGTCCTGCCGTCCGAACCGGGCCGTCTGAATCTGGCGCGCCGCCGACCCCTCGGCGTGGTCGGTGTGATCGCGCCGTTCAATTTTCCGCTGTATCTGGCCATGCGTGCGGTGGCACCGGCGCTGGCGCTGGGCAACGCAGTGGTGCTCAAGCCCGATCCGCGCACGGCAGTATGCGGTGGCTTTGTGATCGCACGCCTGTTTGAACTGGCCGGCCTGCCTGCTGGCCTGCTGCATGTGTTGCCGGGGGATGGAGCGACCGGTGCGGCGCTGACCAGTGACCCGAACATCGCGATGATCCAGTTCACCGGCTCCACCGGGGCCGGGCGCAAGGTCGGCGAAGCGGCTGGCAAGCACCTGAAGAAAGTCTCACTGGAACTGGGCGGCAAGAACTCGCTGATCGTGCTCGACGATGCCGACATCGATCTGGCCGTCGCCAACACGGCCTGGGGCGTCTATCTGCACCAGGGCCAGATCTGCATGGCCACCGGCCGCGTACTGGTCCAGCGCAGCATCCATGCGCGCTTCCTGGAAAAGCTGGTGGCCAAGGCCAAATCGCTCAAGGTAGGCAATCCGGCCGACGGCGAGGTGGCCATCGGGCCGTTGATCAATGCCCAGCAGCGCGACCACGCCGCGCGCATCGTCGCCGAGGCGCAGGCCGCCGGTGCCACCCTGGCCACCGGTGGTGGCTACAGGGATCTGTTCTTCGAGCCGACCGTGCTCAGCGATGTAAGCCGCGACAACCCGGCCTTCCACGAAGAAATCTTCGCGCCGGTCGCGGTGGTGGTGCCGTTCGATACCGACGATGAGGCGGTCGAGCTGGCCAATGACAGCGAGTACGGCCTGTCGATGGCGATCGTGTCCAGCAACGTCGGCCGCGCGCTGAAGCTCGGCGAACGGCTGCGCACCGGCCTGCTGCACATCAACGACCAGACCGTGAACGATGAGGTGATCAATCCGTTCGGTGGCGTCGGCGCCTCGGGCAATGGCACCAGCATCGGTGGCCCGTCCAACATCGACGAGTTCACCCAGTGGCAGTGGATGACCGTCAAGGGCGAAGCGCCCGCCTACCCGATCTGATCCAGGAGACCCTCATGACCGCAACAGCAGAACTGCGCGACATCACCGTGGCCGTGGTGCGCGAAAAAGAACAGCCCTTCACGATCGAGAAGGCGCGCATCCGTGGCCCGCAGGACGATGAGGTGCTGGTCCGCGTGGTCGCCACCGGCCTGTGCCATACCGATCTGATCGTGCGTGACCAGTACTACCCCGTGCCGCTGCCGGCCGTGCTTGGCCATGAAGGCGCCGGCATTGTCGAGGCGCTCGGCCCGGGCGTGAAAGACCTCAAGGTCGGCGACCATGTGGTGCTTACCTACGGCGCCTGCGGCCACTGTAATCCCTGCAGCGGCGGCCACGGCGCCTACTGCAGGGATTTCTTCGGCCTGAACTTCGGTGGCGGTGCGCTGGACGGCTCCACCGCGATCCAGGATCCGGACGGCCACCCGCTGCACGATCACTTCTTCGCGCAGTCTTCCTTCGCTACCTACGCACTGAGCCGCGAAAACAACGCGATCAAGGTGCCTGACGATGCGCCGATCGAACTGCTCGGCCCGCTTGGCTGCGGCATCCAGACCGGCGCCGGCGCGGTGATCAACTCGCTCAAGGTGACCGCCGGCAGCAGCTTTGCCAGCTTCGGTGCTGGCGCGGTCGGGCTGAGCGCGGTAATGGCCGCTCGCGTGGCCGGTGCGACGACCATCATTGCCATCGATGTGGTGCCTTCTCGGCTGGAACTGGCCAAGGAACTGGGTGCCACCCACGTGATCAACAGCCGCGAGGTCGATGTGGTGGAAGCGGTGCGCGGGATCACCGGCGGCGGCGCGAACTTCGCGCTGGAATCCACCGGTCGACCGGAAGTACTCGCACAGGGCATCGAAGCGCTTGGCGGGCTGGGCGTGATCGGCGTGGTGGGCGCGCCGAAGCTGGGCACCAAGGCCGAGTTCGACGTCAACAACCTGCTGCTCGGCGGACGCAGTATCCGCGGCATCGTTGAAGGCGACAGCGTGCCCAAGGTGTTCATCCCGCAGCTGGTGCAGTTGTATCAGCAGGGTCGCTTCCCGTTCGACAAGCTGGTCAAGTTCTACCCGCTGGACCAGATCAACCAGGCCGCCGAGGACAGCACCCGCGGTGTCACGCTCAAGCCGATCCTGACCATCGGCGGGTGAAACGGTCCGTCGCAGGCGTGCATGCCTGCGACGACGCATCAGTCAGCGTTGCGGGAGTAGGCTGTCGGTCCGAGGTGGAGATCGACCGATGGCCGCGATGGTTCTGGAACAGCAGCAGGTATTGGCCGCCGCCCGTCAGCGTTTCGCCGAGGGCGGCGCGCTGATGGACAGCGTGGTCAGCCCGCCGGTGCAGCGCTCCTGGGAGCGCTCGCGCCAGGCCGGCGTACAGCCCCGGCAGGAGCCGTACTACGCGCCCCTTGCCGCGGCTGCCGCACGCCTCGACGACCCCGCCGACCGCCGCCTCGCACGCTGTGTGCGCGAAGACATGGACCACCTCTGGGCTGCCTTCGGTGGCCGCCAATGGACGCTGTTCTGCGTCAACGCCGACGGCCTGGTCATCGCCCAGCGCGAACACGGCCTGGCCGATGTCCCCGTGCTGCGCCCGATCCAGATCGGCCGGCGCCTTCGCGAGATCGACATCGGCACCACCGCCCCGGCCTGCAGCCTGGCCGAAGACGCGCCTGCCCTGGTGCGCGGCAACGAACACTACCTGGACCGCTTCGCCTCGGTGTTCTGCCTGAGCGTCCCGCTGCATGGATTGGATGGCGAAGTACTGGGCGCACTGGACATCACCGGCACCGGCGAACGCGACGCGGAGCTGCTGCACGGCTACTTCCGCCAGGCCGCGCTGTCGGCCGAGAACCGCCTCATGCAGGACCACCGTCCCTGCCACCTGCTGGCCGTGCAACACGACACCCGCTGGCTGCACTCACCGCTGCAGGGCCTGCTGGCCATCGAAGAAGACGGCCACGTACGCGCCGCCAATCGCGTCGCCCGGCGCCTGTTCGGCCTCCCACGACGCGGCCCCTTGCCGGTCCTCACCCTCGACGGCCTCTTTGCCGGCGCCAGCGCCCACCAGCGTCGCCGCCTGCTGCAGACCGGCCCCGCCTACCGCGTCCGCCTCGATGACGACACCGCCGTGCACGTGCAGTATCTGCGCGGCCCCCTCGCACCGCATGCCAGCGTGAAGCTCGACGCGCCGCGCGCCAACGCCGCAGGTGCATCGCTGCGCATGCACACGACACAGCACGTGCGCGACGCCGTGGCCGCCCATCATGGAAACGTCAGCGCCGCCGCACGCCAGCTCGGCATCTCACGCACGACCCTGTACAAGCTGATTCGCGCGTAGTGACCAGTGCCCGGCGGTACACACGCCGGAAGCCGCATCTTTTCGATCTGCGCAACGAGGTTGCCGGCCAGCGGCCGGCACTACCGATGGAATATCGCCTGGTCGCCGGCAGCGGCGGGCACGACCGCTTTGCTCGCCCATCCGCCGAGGAAGCGTCGGGGCGGCGGGTAGGGGCAGGCCTTGCCCGGACCATGAGCGGCATGGATGCCGCGACATGAGCCCCCATGGACGGGTTTACGGCGGGTCCGGGCAAGGCCTGCCCCTACCCGCCGCAGCACACCAGCAATCAATCGCCAGCGCTCTTCGCTACAGCCCTTCGGCCAAGATCAATCGCGGAAATTATCAAACTGCAGCGGCACCTCGAACGTCTCCTTCCGCAACAGCGCCATCGCATCCTGCAGATCATCGCGCTTCTTGCCGGTCACCCGCAGCTTGTCGCCATTGATCTGACTGTCCACCTTCAACTTCGCCTCCTTGATCTTCGCCGCGATCTTCTTGGCCACCTTCTGCTCGATCCCCTGCTTGACCGTGATCTTCTGCCGCGCGCCGGCCAGATTCGACTCGATATCACCGAACTCCAGGCACGCCGCATCGATCTTCCGCGCCGTCAGACGCTGACGCAGGATGTCCGTCATCTGCTGCAACTGGAAATCGCTCGGCGCGGACTGGCTGATCACGCTGTCTTCCAGCACGTACTTGGCGTCCACCCCCTTGAAATCGAAGCGCGTGGACAGCTCGCGGTTGGCCTGGTCGACCGCATTGGTCAGCTCGTGGGTGTCGACTTCGGAAACGACGTCAAAAGAGGGCATGGGGAGAACTCCAACGGGTGAATGCCCCATTCTAACCAACCCGCCATGGACGGCCCGTCGCCGGCGGCGATAATGGGCCATGAACACCCAACGCTCCCCCTCCCGCGCCGTTGCCTGGATGCTGATGGCCGTGGCCTGCTTCTCGCTGATGGATGCCGGCATGAAGCAGCTGGCCACCAGCTATCCCACCCTGCAGGTCACCTTCCTGCGCGGCGCGGCCTCGCTGCCGTTCGTGCTGGTCTGGGTGCTGGCCACCGCTGGCCCGCGCTCGCTGGTGCCCAGGCGCTGGGTCCTGCACCTGCTGCGCGGCGTGCTCGGCATGGCGATGATCGGCTGCTTCGTGTACGCCCTGCGCAGCCTGCCGCTGTCCACGGCCTACACCATCTACTTCGTTGCCCCGTTGCTGATCGCCGCGCTGTCCGTGCCCCTGCTCGGGGAGAAGGTCGGCCCGCGCCGCTGGATCGCCATCGGCATCGGCCTGGTCGGTGTGCTGGTCGTGCTGCGGCCCGGGGTCGGCGGCTTCATCTCGCTGCCCGGGCTGATGGTTCTGCTGGCCGCGACCGCGTACGCGCTGGCGGCGATCACGGTCAGCATGCTGACCCGCACCGACACTCCTCAGTCCATGGTGGTGTGGTTCCTGGTGATCATGGCCGTCGGCGCGGGTCTACTGGCGATCCCCGACTGGCAGCCGTTGCAACTGGGCCACGCCGCGCTGATCGCCGGCATGGGCCTGGCCGGGGCAGGGGGGCAGGTTGCCCTGACCCGTGCCTTCCAGCTGGGCGAGGCCTCCATGATCGCCCCCCTCGAATACACCGGGCTGGTCTGGGTGATCGGCTGGGATCTGCTGTTCTGGGGCGCGCTGCCCGACTCGGTCACCTGGCTGGGGGCGGCGATCATCGTGGCCTCCGGCCTGTACCTGCTGCACCGCGAGCGGGTCCGCCAGGTGCAGCCGCCCAGGCCACTGGACCATCCCTGAGCGGTTCCGGGCGGCCCATGACGCCGCCTTATAATCAAACGGAATATGATTCGATCCTGCCGCGCGGGCCAGGGCCGTCCTGCGCTGGTAGGCTGCACGCCCCCTCCCGTCGATGCCCCGGTTGACCGCGAAGTGATCGAGTTCCAGCGCCTGCACAAATCCTATGCCGTCGGCGGCCGCGCGAT
>Ga0157371_10001153_pt1 | contig 28454 bp, 31 predicted proteins | sample C45metaG_FD_113462 | JGI IMG/M metagenome (GOLD analysis project Ga0157371, IMG submission 113462) | Corn rhizosphere microbial communities from Kellogg Biological Station, Michigan, USA - C4-5 metaG | ecosystem: Host-associated > Plants > Roots > Rhizosphere > Soil | place: USA: Michigan... | reverse complement strand
GCCGGAACGCTCCCTAATTCGCCTTAATGCACGTTTTTTTATAGAGATATCAATGACAAAGGACAAGTTGCTGGCCATGCCGGCGGATGACTACATGAATGCCGAGCAACATGCTTTTTTCTCCGAGCTGTTGCAGAACATGAAAGTCGAAACCCATGAGCGCATCGAACAGAATCGCATCGCCATCGAGAGCCTGGACACCCCAGCCGATCCGGCCGACGCTGCTTCTGTCGAAGAAGAGCGCACCTGGCTGGTGAACGCGATCGATCGCGACCAGCGCATGCTGCCTCAGTTGGAACAGGCTCTGGAACGCATCAAAGAAGACAGCTTCGGCTGGTGCGATGACAGCGGCGAGGCCATCGGCCTCAAGCGCTTGCTGATCAGCCCGACCACCAAGTACTGCATCGAAGCTCAAGAGCGTCACGAACAGATCGACAAGCACCAGCGTCAGGCCTGATTTCGTAACGCCCCGCATCGCGGGCAAGCCTTGTTCCTGAAGGAGCGACGCTTGCCCGCGATGCTTTTTTTCGTCTGCGAAAAACTCGTGTCCTTCTATTGATCTGCTGCAAGGCCCACTACTAATGGACCATAGATAATGGCCCCTTAGTGGCGTTTAATGCAGACACAACAATTAGAAGCTCCACGGGGTGACGAAGATGACGAGAGACGGATCTCTGGTTGGGCATGTGCCCGCACCAGTACTTGCGCCAAAAAACCTTTGGCTGACGCCGACTTTGCAAAGCATCGCCCTGGTGCTGTTGCTCTGTGGCATGACCTTGGGCGGCGCTTCGCTTTACATCGGTCTGCCGGTGGCCGTGCTGATCGTCTGGCTGCCACGCTTGCGTACGCGCGCCGTCGCTGATTCAACCCCAGCCGACAGCTCAAGTGCCATTGCCGAGCTGACCCGCGACCTTTCCTACACCACCAGTCACAACGCGTTGTCCGCCGCTGGCGTGGCGTTTTCGGTCAAGCAACTGGCCGAGAGGGTCCAGTCGCAACTCGATGCGGCCAAGCGGATCGTCAGCAATGCCGAAGTGATGATTTCCACCGAACAAGCCACGTCGACACTCAGTCGAGAAGCCTTGAACGCAGCCAGCGAGGCCCACCAGAGCAGCGCGGCCGGGCGTACGGAATTGATCGAATCGATCTCCCGCATGCATCAGCTCAGCCAGCGCGCGAACAACAGCCGTGAGCTGATCGAAGCCTTGAGCCTGCGCAGCGATGACATTCAACGGGTCACTCTGGTGATTCAATCCATCGCCAGCCAGACCAACCTGCTGGCCTTGAACGCCGCCATAGAAGCGGCCCGGGCCGGCGAACACGGACGCGGGTTTGCGGTGGTGGCCGATGAAGTGCGTGGCCTGGCAGCGCGCACGGCGACGGCGACCGGCGAAGTCGGGGAGATGGTTGCCGATATCCAGCAGCGCACGGCGCAAGTGGTGGAGCAGATCCGGCAACTGTCCAGCGATCTCGACACCGGCGTCCAGCAGGTCGAGCACACCGGTCAGCATCTGGAGAACATCGCGCGGCTGGCCGCGGGCGTCGAACACCAGGTCGCAGAAATCGCCCGGGGGACGGACACTAACCGCGAACAACTCGACAGCCTGTTTCACGCCATCGAGCAGATGCGCAGCGACCTGACGGTCAGCGACCAACAGACCCAGCGTCTGGCTCAGGCTGCTGTGCAAATGGAGGGGCAAGCTGAAACCATCAGCGAGCGCCTCGCCGAAGTCGGGCTGGATGACTATCACCAGAGGATTTATGACTTGGCCCGCGAAGGCGCAAGCCAGATCACTGCGCGTTTTGAAGCGGATATCGACGAGGGCCGAATCAGTCTCGACGACTTGTTTGACCGCAACTACCAGGCGATCCCCAACACCAGCCCGGCCAAGTTTCAGACGCGCTTCGACCGCTACACCGATCAGGTTTTGCCGGCCATTCAGGAACCGTTGTTGCCGCGCCATGACGGGCTGGTTTTCGCCATCGCCTGTACTCAGCAAGGTTATGTGCCGACCCATAACAAGGCCTTCAGCCTGCCGCTGACCGGCGATGCACAGGTCGATACCTTGCAGAACCGCACCAAACGCAAGTTCGCCGACCGCACCGGCATTCGCTGTGGCAGCCATCAACAGCCTGTGTTGTTGCAAACCTATACCCGAGACACGGGCGAGCTGATGCACGACCTCTCGGTGCCGATCATGCTCAAGGGCCGGCATTGGGGCGGATTGCGATTGGGCTACAAGCCGCAGAGTGCTCGCTGAGCGGCTGATCATTGTTACGGGATTGGCAACGAAGCTGTGCAGGCTCGTTGCTGTTTCCTCGCGAATGAACTCATTAACATGCCTACATAGTTAGGTTGCTAATGAAATTCGAGGGGGCAGCATGCACAGTAAAGTCGATGTCGCGGTCATGATTGGCAGCGGTGTACCCGCCTATTTGCGTGCGATGGGGCAGAGCGTTTGTTGGGTGGTGTTGCTCAATGGCGAGCGCCGGGGGACGGTGTATTGCAGTCGCGATGAAGCCGAAGAGTGCAGGGCTGCCTGGCTGGCGCAATTGAACGCCGTAGCACCTGGCAGCCTGCATTGACCGTGCGGGTCAGTGAACCTGGTGCATGCGCAGGTTCAGGTCGTCGACCACCCGCGCCCAATCCGCGTCTTCTCGCAATTGCTCTTTCAGGAAGCTTGCTTGTTGCGGGGTCCAGAACTCGGCGTCGATGAGTTTCTTGTCATCAGCCAACGGAGAATGGTCGGCGATGAAGTCGTCGATGGCTTTCTCGCTGGAATCAAGGCCGAGCTGGTCGAACAAGCCTTTCAAGTCGTGTGTAGGTGAATCCATTGTCATCTCCTTGCGGGTCGCGTCGAGTGCGATATCTGAGTGCAGCTTCAATGCATCTGAGGAGGCTGCGCGTCAGGAGTTCGAAAGCAATGGTGGAAAGCAGGAGAGAGCATAGACTGCAAATCTGAGGATCAGGCTTTCAACGCACCTTCATCGACGGCAAGTTTCAGGGCCTTAGCGGCTTCCTTTGCGGCAATGTCGGCGACATCCGAGGTTTTGAACCAGCGATCTTTCTCGACCTGGTGATAGGTCACCGCGGTCAATGGTGGTTTGGCACGCATGACAATGACAGCCTGGAATTCGCCTTCGACCTCTCTGGCTTCGCCCCGGATAAAAAATTCACCGATATCAAATTCCGTCACGTAGCTGCCTTCCCTTGGATATTTTCTGTTGTGTTGAACGCCGTCCGCCCTGGGGACGGATTTCATTGGTCGGGCAGTATGGCAGTTGTTGCCTGTCGACGGCTGAGTTAAGTCATCGGTGTGACGAAACGTCTATGGCAATGAAACCCTGGAGCTCGTCAACCGCGTGACTCAAGTACGCGGGCAAGGGCGCAGGCTGCGTTATGGCTGGCGCGGAAACCTCTGACGCGTCCGGTGGCCGTTTCCTTGATATGAAAGAACGCGCTACCCGCCAATACGACCTGAAATTGTGGCATTCGGGGGCTTTCAGGCGCATACGCATGGGGCTGAAAGTCCATCGCAAGCATCGAGCGAGCGCTATCGTTGTGTCGTGCCATGGGGATGGCGAAGTGAGTCATGGTGCACATAAGAAGTCCTTTTCCTTGTTTTGCCGACGTGCGTACGTCGTTATGGGTAGTCTCAATGAGCATGGCTGCTCTAGAATCGCCATCACTGTCCGGCGAATGGCGTTCATCTAAAGCAATTTTTTGCTGGCGATATGTCGGAAAAGTGCTTTTTTTAAAGAGTTTTTTCCTTAAAGTTGGTAATCCGGTTTCCTCTGGCGGCTAGAAGGGCTTTTTCCTTCAACTTCTGACGACTTTCCCAGAGGACGGCGCGAGTGATATTCCAGTAGTCTCACTACCTCGCGACGCCTGAGCGCTACGCTCAGCTCAGGATTTCAACCCGGGCCTCATGGCAACACTTTCGGCATGGCCGCTTTTTTCTGCTGTGCGCTTTTTCTGCGTGCGGCATCATTTTCAAATGTGGGGATGTTTCCTTGGCAGTAAGTAATCTCGATATGCATGCTTTGTTCGTGCTGGGTGATTTGCGCGCAAAGCTGGTTAAACAGTTCCAGTCACGTTTCGTTTACATCACCGAACAAAACGCTGAAGGCATTTACATTGCCGAACTCGACACTGAAGAAGCGCTGGTGGTCGATGACAAACCAGGGCTGAAGCTCAAGGTTGGCGATCACTTCAGTGCCTCTGTGCTGCCCAGTCGTGAAGGCGGCAAGCTCGACATCAAGTTCCGCGAAATCAAACTGACGGTGTATGGCCTGGGTGATTACGCCTTTGTCACCACCGCCGATGGTCATGGGATCGTGTTCAAGGAAGGTCATAGCGTGGTGATGGTCTTTGCTGCCCACCAACAGCTGCAGGAAGGCCTGACCAAGACCCTGAAGGCCGTCACCGCCAAAGCCGCCAAGTGGCGCAAGGGCGAACTGGTGACGTTCAAGGCCAGCGAGTAATGACCTTGACCCGCGCTGATTTCCACCAACAGAACCAGGCCAGTGCGCACGTCGAAGCCCGACGGTTGTATGAGCATAAGGCGGTTCTGCAGGGAGCCTGGCTGAGTTGGGTGGGGTCACAGATATACGCGCTGCGGCCGGCGGCCTACGCCAGCATGGTAAGAAGAGAGCTGGCGCGGTTGCAGGAAACTTCCGAAAATTAATTCGTGCCCTCGAAAGCAGGAACCTCTACTACAGTCAGATGACTGAGTATTCAGAGGCTTGCGGTCTTCTGTCAGGCCATCCTGCTAATGCTGTGACAGCACGAGGTGCAAAGGCATGAAAGGATTTCGACGGTTGTTGGTCGCTACCCTGGCCACGTTTGTAGTATTGAGTTCACCTGCTCCGGTATCTGCCGCGGCGCAGGCGCCGATTCATTTCGCCGATCTGAACTGGGAAAGTGGCAGTCTGATCACCGATATCCTGCGGATCATCGTCGAGAAGGGCTACGGCTTGCCGACCGATACGTTGCCCGGGACCACCATCACCCTGGAAACCGCACTGGCCAACAATGACATTCAGGTCATTGGCGAGGAATGGGCCGGACGCAGTCCGGTCTGGGTCAAGGCCGAGGCTGAAGGCAAGGTCGCGAGCCTGGGGGATACGGTAAAAGGTGCCACCGAAGGTTGGTGGGTGCCCGAGTATGTGATCAAGGGCGATCCGGCCAAGGGCATCAAGCCGTTGGCGCCAGGCTTGCGCAGTGTCAGTGACCTGCCCAAGTACAAGGACGTGTTCAGTGATCCGGAAAGCCCGGGCAAGGGGCGCTTCCTCAACAGTCCGATTGGCTGGACGTCGGAAGTGGTCAACAAGCAGAAGCTCACGGCGTATGGCCTGAATGACAGCTATGTGAATTTCCGCAGCGGTTCGGGGGCGGCGCTGGATGCCGAGATCAGTTCATCGATCCGTCGCGGCAAACCGGTGCTGTTTTACTACTGGTCACCGACGCCGTTGCTCGGACGCTACAAGCTGATTCAGCTGGAGGAACCGCCCTTTGATGCCGAAGCGTGGAAAACCCTGACCGACGCTGACAACCCCAATCCCAAACCGACTCGCTCGCTGCCCTCCAAGCTGTCGATTGGCGTGTCCACGCCTTTTCAGAAACAGTATCCGCAGATCGCCGAATTCTTCAGCAAAGTCGATTTGCCGATCGATCCGTTGAACAAGGCCCTGGCGCAGATGAGCGAAAAACACACGCCGCCACGTCAAGCGGCGGAGGCGTTCATGAAGGCGCACCCCGACGTGTGGCAAGCCTGGGTGCCCAAGGATGTGGCGGATAAAGTCGCTGCCGGATTGAAGTGATACAGACGTTTGGCAAACACCTCATTGGTCAGGTCACGTACCCGGCCAATGACGAATGTCCTTACAAAAACGTTCAAGGAGGTCCATCCTCCTGCGACATTTAACGTTGGATGTCTGAATATGAGCCTGATGATCGCGCAATGGATCGCTGCCATCTTCCTGTTGATCAGTTTGATCCACCTGTATTGGGCGGCGGGTGGCACATTGGGGAGCGAAGCGGCGGTGCCGCGCGTGCCCGGGGAGGGTGGCGGAGAATCAAAGCCGGCCTTCAAGCCTTCTGGATTCGCCACGCTACTGGTGGCGGTCGGGTTGCTGTTGATCGCGATGCTGGTGTGCCTACGGGTCGGCCTGTACCTGCCCACGGTGCAGCACTGGTCGCTGCAATGGGTGATCAGCGCAATTGCGATGCTGATGTTTGCCCGGGCCATCGGCGATTCGAATCTGATGGGGTTCTTCAAGCAGGTCAAGGGCTCGACGTTTGCCCGGCTCGACACCTGGGCCTACTCGCCGTTGTGTGTGGTGCTGGGAGCCGGGTTGTTGGCCGTTGCCTGGATCTGAGCTGAGGTCATGCAACAGTAAAAGCGTCTAGCTCCCGCTTTCGGTGCGCCGGCTACTCACCTCAGCCGGCACATCATCCCCGGCCATGCGCTTGCGAAACAGCGCCGCCCGCGCCAGCAGCAACGTGGTGACCGGCACCGTGATCGACAACAGAATCGGAATCAGCCAGGCGTGCAGCACGGGCGCGGACTTGAGCTCCGAAAAGTAGATGATCGAGGCCAGGGCCACGCACCACGCGCCCAGGGTCGAGGCCAGTGCCGGTGGGTGCATGCGCTGAAAGTAATCCTTCATCCGCACCAGGCCAATCGCCCCGATCAGCGCAAACAGGCTGCTGAGCACCAACAGGATCGCCACCGGGATTTCCACCCACAGGGACAGTTGAGCAGTCATTCGATCACCTCGCCACGCAGCAGGAATTTGGCCAGGGCAAACGAGCCGACGAAGCCGAACAGCGCGATCAGCAGCGCCGCCTCAAAATACGTGTCACTGGCATAACGAATGCCCAGCGTCAGCATCATCAGCATGGCAATGATGTACAGGTAATCCAGCGCCAGAACCCGGTCCTGGGCCGAAGGCCCTTTGAACAGCCGGATCAAGGTCAGGATCATCGCCAGGGAAAAGATGAACAGGCTCAGCAGGACCGCGTTCGACAGTAATTCGCTCATTCGAAGATCTCCATCAAGGGGCGCTCGTAGGTCGCCTTGAAGTGCTCGATAAACAGCGCTTCATCCTCCAGATCAAATACGTGCAGCAACAGGATGCTGCGGTCCAGCGCCAGTTCCGACCAGACCGTACCGGGAACCACCGTGCAAATCATCGACAACGCCGCCAGGCCATTGGCGTCGCGCAACGCCAGCGGCACCTTGACGAACTGCGAGCGGGGCGCGCGCCGTCCTGCGTTGAGCACGCCCCAGGCCACGGCGAGATTGGAGACCACCACATCACGGCCCACCAGCAGAAACAAACGCACAATCACACCGGGCCGACGGATGCGGATCGGTAGCGGCCGCAGTTTGCGCATCATCAGCGGCGCACAGAACCCGAGCATCGCACCCAACAACAGATTGCCGGGGCTCAGCGACAGGTTCAGCAGTAGCCACAACAGCCACAGCGCCAGCGACAACCATGGAGCAGGCAACAGACGCTTCATGGTTGCACCTCCAGCATCGCCGCCCGGGATTCGGGGCTCGGCACCACGCGCGTGCCCAACACCGCCATGACGTATTGCTGCGGATTGTTCAAGGCATCGGCGGCGGCCTGGGTGTAGCGCAGCAGCGGTTCGGCCTTGAACGTCAGGGCAACGCTGAGCCCCAGCAGCACGATGATCGGCACGCATTCGAAGCGGCGCAGCAAGGGCGATGGCCGCTCCTGAGGCGTCCAGAAGCGCTGGATACCCACGCGCGCGAAGGCGATCAGCGACGCCAGCCCGGACAGGATCAACAACGCAAGCAACCCCCACGCCGCGTTCGACACCGGTTCGTCAGCGCCATTGCCCAGGCCCGACGGATTGAGCAGGGCGCTGAGCAGGCCAAGCTTGCCAATGAAGCCCGAGAGCGGCGGCATGCCAATGATCAGCAACGCACAGGCGATAAAGCTCAAGCCGAGGAACGCCATCGTCCACGGAATCACCTGGCCCACCATGGCTTTCTGTTCGTCGTCGAGATTGATGCCCTTGGGCGGTTGCAGAGATTCCATGGGGCGAGGCAGCAGGTCGCCGTCGTCGAACAGCGGCATTTCATTGGCAGAACGTGAACGCTCGATCAACTCGGACAACAGGAACAGCGCACTCAACGCCAAGGTCGAGCTGACCAGATAGAACAACGCCGCGCCAATCAGGTTCGGCTGGGCAAAACCGATGGCCGACAGCAGAATCCCCGCCGACACCAGAATGCTCAGGCTGGCCATGCGTTCCAGGCGTTGTGCCGCGAGGATCGCGACGGCCGCGCAGACGATGGTTGCCATGCCGCCGTAGATCAACCAGTCGCCGCCGAAATACGCCGAGGCACCAGCCTGGCCCGAAAACAGCAGCGTCCACAAACGCAGCAAGGTGTAGACGCCAACCTTGGTCATGATCGCGAACATCGCCGCCACCGGCGCGCTGGCCGCGGAATAGGCCGGCACCAACCAAAAGTTCAGCGGCCACATCCCGGCCTTGGCCAGGAAAGCCACCGCAAGAATCCCCGCGCCGGCATGCAACAGCCCGCGATCGGTTTGCGGGACCAGCGGGATTTTCAGCGCCAGGTCGGCCATGTTCAAGGTGCCGGTGACGCCATAGATCAATGCCGCGCCGATCAGGAACAGCGACGAAGCCAGCAGATTGATCGAGATGTAATGCAGCCCCGACGACACCCGCGCTCGACCCGAACCGTGGAGCATCAGGCCGTAGGACGCCGCCAGCAGCACTTCGAAAAACACGAACAGGTTGAACAGATCCGCCGTCAGGAACGCTCCATAAAGGCCCATCATCTGAATCTGGAACAGCGCATGAAAACTTGAACCGGCGCCGTCCCAGCGGGCCATGGCGAACAGCAGGGCGCTGACGCCGATGATCCCGGTCAGCACCAGCATCAATGCCGAAAGGCGATCGACCACCAGCACCAGGCCGAACGGCACCTGCCAGTTGCCCGGCAGGTAAACACCGATGGAGCCGGGTACACCGGTGGACTGTGTCCATTGCAGCAGCGCCACGGAAATCCCCAGGCCCAGCAGGCTGGAGAACAGATTGATCTTGGCCTTCAGCGGGCGATGTTTTTCGCCCAGCATCAGCATGATGGCGGCGGTCAGCAACGGCAGCAGAATCGGTGCGGCGATCAGGTGCGTCATCGCATTCATTCTTTAGGCTCCCGGCCATCGACATGGTCGGTTCCGGTCAAGCCGCGAGAGGCGAGCAGCACCACCAGAAACAGCGCGGTCATGGCGAAGCTGATCACGATGGCGGTCAGCACCAGCGCTTGCGGCAGTGGGTCGGTGTAATGCAGCAAGTCCTGCGGCACGCCGTCCTTGATGATCGGCTCCTTGCCGATGAACAGGCTGCCCATGCTGAAGATGAACAGGTTGACGCCGTAGGACAGCAGGCACAGGCCCATCACCACCTGGAATGTCCGTGGCCGCAGGATCAGCCAGACGCCCGACGCGGCCAGCACGCCGATGGCGATTGCGATGACTTCTTCCATCAGACGGCTCCTTTGCTGGCGACGGACTTGGGCAGGGCCGCGGTTTTATGACCCCGCACCGATTGGTGAGCGATGGCGGTGAGGATCAACAGCGTCGAACCGACCACCACGGCGTACACGCCGATGTCGAAGAACAACGCACTGGCGATATGAATGTCGCCCAGCACCGGCAGGTCGACATGCCAGGTGTGGGTGGTCAGGAACGGATACCCGGCCACCATTGCCCCAAGCCCGGTGGCCGTGGCGAACAGCAGGCCGGTGCCCATCCAGCGCAGCGGCCGCAGGCTCATTTGCGCCTCGACCCACTGGGTGCCGGCGACCATGTATTGCAGGATGAACGCCACCGACATCACCAGCCCGGCGACAAAACCACCGCCCGGTTGATTGTGTCCGCGCATGAACAGGTAGACCGACACCACCAGCGCAATCGGCAACAGCAAGCGCACCAGCACCGCCGGCACCATCATGAAACCGAGCGCGGTGTCGCTGGCGTGACGCGGGTTGACCAGGTCGGTGACGACATCGGGTGCCAGCAAGCGCTGTTGGGCCGGCAGTTGCAGGCTTTCCTTGGGCGGGCGGAAGCGTCGCAGCAGCGCGAACACGGTCAGGGCCACGGCCACCAGCACGGTAATTTCACCGAGGGTGTCGAAGCCGCGGAAGTCCACCAGCATCACATTGACCACGTTGCTGCCACCACCTTCGGGCAGGGCGCGACTGAGGTAGAAGGAGGAAATGTCATTAGGAGTCTGGCGCGTCAACATCGCGTAGGCCAGCAACGCCATACCGCCGCCGACCACACTCGACAGCAGCAAGTCGCGGATCCGCCGGATGCGCGCCCTGCGCAGGCTGCCCGGCAGCGGCGAGACCTCTTCAATCCGTCGCGGCAACCAGCGCAGGCCCAGCAGGATCAGCACGGTGGTTACCACCTCGACCACTAATTGCGTCAAGGCCAGGTCCGGCGCCGAGAACCAGACGAACGTGATGCAAGTCATCAGGCCGCAGACGCTGACCATGGTCAGGGCCGCGAGCCGGTGATACTTGGCCTGCCACGCTGCGCCGAGCGCACAGGCAATCGCCAGCAGCCAGAGAGTCACAAACACGATCGAGCCCGGAATCTTCGGCCGCTCGCCCCAGCTCAGACTGCTGTGGAGCATCGGGATCAACCCGGCCAATACGGCGACGAGCACCATCAGGAACAACTGCGCTTGCAGGCGGCGCGTGCTGATCCGCCGCTCGATGCGGCGGGCCAGGCGCATCATGATCACCAGGCCGCGCTCGAACAGGCGCTTGCCGTTCAAGCCGCCAATGAACGGCGGGTATTTGAACCGTCCGCGCTTGAGCTGATTGCGCAACAGCAGGTACAGCACGATGCCGCCGGACATGGCGATCAGGCTCATGATCATCGGCGCGTTCCAGCCGTGCCAGATCGCCAGGCTGTATTCCGGCAGGGTGCCGCCCACCACGGGCAGGGCGGCGGCGGCCAGCAATGAGCCGACCACTTGCGCAGGGAAAATCCCGACGATCAGGCAGGTGAACACCAGCAACTCCACGGGCGCGCGCATCCAGCGCGGCGGCTCGTGCGGGGTGTGTGGCAGATTGGTGGCGGTCGGGCCGAAGAACACGTCGACCGTGAAGCGCAGGGAGTAGGCGACGCTGAACGTACCGGCGATGGTCGCGACAATCGGCAAGGTCATCTCGACCCAGGCGGTGGCGTTGATGAACACGGTTTCGGCGAAGAACATCTCTTTGGACAGGAAACCGTTGAGCAATGGCACGCCCGCCATCGAGGCGCTGGCGACCATGGCCAGGGTCGCGGTAAACGGAATCAGCTTGATCAGGCCGCTGAGCTTGCGAATGTCGCGGGTGCCGCTTTCGTGGTCGATGATCCCGGCGGCCATGAACAGCGAGGCCTTGAAGGTGGCGTGGTTGAGGATATGGAACACCGCAGCCACAGCGGCCAGCGGACTGTTCAGGCCCAGCAGCAGCGTGATCAGGCCGAGGTGACTGATGGTCGAGTAGGCCAGCAGGCCCTTGAGGTCATTCTGGAACATCGCGCAATACGCGCCGAGCAACAGCGTGCACGCGCCGGCACCGCTGACGATGTAGAACCATTCTTCACTGCCGGACAGCGACGGCCATAGCCGTGCGAGCAGGAACACCCCGGCCTTGACCATGGTGGCCGAGTGCAGATAGGCCGAGACCGGTGTCGGCGCCGCCATCGCGTGGGGCAGCCAGAAGTGGAAGGGGAATTGCGCGCTTTTGCTCAGGGCGCCAATCAAAATCAGGGGCAGCAGGATAGGGTAGAGGGGGTGCGCGCGAATCAGATCGCCAGCGGCCAGGACCTTGTCCAGGTCATAGCTGCCGACCACATGGCCGAGCAGCATGACCCCCGCCAGCAAACACAGACCGCCTGCGCCCGTGACCATCAACGCCATGTAGGCGCCGCGTCGCGCATCGGCGCGGTGATGCCAATAGCCGATCAACAGGAACGAAAAGAGACTGGTCAGCTCCCAGAAGAACACGATCTGGATCAGGTTGCCGGAAATCACCAGCCCGAGCATCGCGCCCATGAACGCCAGGAAAAACGCGAAGAACCGCGGCACCGGATCGTCCGGCGACATGTAATAGCGGGCGTATAAAGAAACCAGCGTGCCGATGCCCAGGACCAGCAACGAGAACAGCCACGCGAAACCGTCCATGCGCAGGACGAAGTTCAGGCCGAGGCTGGGTAACCAGAAAAATTCTTCACGAATGACGCCGCCATGGGCGATCTGCGGGTACAAGAGGGCAACCTGGAGGGTGCCAATCAAGGCAACCAGACCCGCCAGCAAGGATTCGGTGTTACGCGCGTTGTGTGGCAGCAAAGCCGCCAGACAGCTGCCGATAAAAGGCAGAAGCAGTAGAACTATCAGGGACATAGGCTTCTAATCTGCGGAAGTTTGTGAAGCATCATACGTGCCAGCTCCCCGATCACCAAACGCCAAGCTGTCGCAGAATCCTACAAGGTAGACGGAATTTTCCTGATTCACATTGTTTCGGAGGCGTGATTTCAGCAGCTCCGGCCCCATCGAGGGCTTGCCCGCGAAAGCGATCTTTCAAACACCGCAGATTAGATCGTTCCCACGTCGAGGCGTCGAACCGTCTGCGTGGGAATGCCTCAATGGACGCTCTGCGTCCGCTCTTGGGACGCGGAGCGTCCCGGGCTGCATTCCCACGCGGGAGCGTGGGAACGATCAGTGCTCTGTTTTATGCTCCAGCGCAATCGCCGGCAGCCGCTCCCCGGCGATCCCGACAATTGAACTTGGCGATCAGATCGCAACCTTCATAGTTGCGCCCTAATCCGCCGACCCAACACATCCATCACGTCACACCCATCGCGCAGCAGCATCGCCGCCGCATGCGCGAGTTGCTGCACATCGGCTCCCTTGGCTTGAGTGATATCAAGACTGGCAAGACTTTCCATCATTTGTGTTACGGCCAAGAACCGGGTAGCTGCATTGCTGTGCAATACGTCCAATGGGGCTTGAGTGGCGACCAGCAAGACTGGGATGTCGCAGTCATTGTTGGTCATCGGCATGTGCGGGTTCATGCATCGCTCCAGTTTGGACCGCGTGCAACCCGTCAATGGATGCCTGCACCAGTGAGCGCGCAGTACCAAGCATTTGCTGCTGGCCCAGCGTAAGGAAGCTTTATGTTCAGGGCGGGAGGCGGTAGGGGCTTGATGAGCGAGGGCTTCAGCGCAACTGAGATAAACCGCTGCGTGTTCGAGGGCGTCGAGTAGCGGGATGTCGGGTTGTACCGCGAAGAGGTGGTGGTCGACGTGGTCGCAGCGGGCGAAGGGGGTTGATTTTGTGGTTGGGTTGGTCATGGGTGTAGCTCCGTGAGATTCAAAGGAGCTGCCACAAAAATCGCCGTCAAACGAAATAGGGTGGCAACTGTGCGCAGGTTGACGGACCGGTCTCACGAACCCGGCGCACCCGAAGATGCCCCACGCACAGTCGCCATATGCAATGACCGGGCACGGAAGTGCTCGAGCAGAGAGAGGCTATGCGCGTTGTGAGAAAAAGCCGAGCCGTCAAACCCGATCACGAATGAGTCGTGACAGGCGGGAGAATAGGGAGTGAGGGCAGGGCAGTCAACCGGCGAAAAGCCCGAAATAGCTGTGTTGCTTGTAGGTTTGTTCCGAGACTGTCAACCACCTGAAATCCCTTGTGAGGAGCCGACTGACATTGATACCAGTCACTTAAACCTGCCACGGGTTATCCTTCGCTCAAGGAAATAATCGAGGCGTCATGGGGAAAAGGATGTTTACCAACAAAGGGTTGTTTTGCTGGTTGGGCGTTTTGATACTGGTTAATGCGGCTGCACTGGCGTTTGTTGCATCAAATGCGTCGAAGGCCCACGACACGAAAATGATTAAGACTAAAGAGCCGTTGCTTATTGAGGGGCCGAATGGCGATGAAAACTACTATGTGCTTCCCCTCGGTACCACGCTTTATCATGACAAGAGCTTTCCTGAAGGGCATGACCGCTATGTCGTTTACTTGAATCATAAAGGTGCAATTGCACACGAAGAAGTGCCGATGAAGCCGGAATATGGAGGCTCGTTTATCGATCCGCTTTGGATGTCAAATATTGATGCCGATACGCTGAAAGAAATCTTCAAGCGTTTCCCGCTTTCTAAGGAAGATGTGGCCGCTGCCATAAAGTCTAACGGCTTCACCAGAGATGATCTCGCTGACATCATCCGGTCATTGCCAGAGTAAACGCGGGATTAAATTGATCTTGAAAAGATGAAAGCTTGAACGTCGGTGTGAGCCTACAAGGTAGACGGAATATTCCTGATTCACATTGTTTCGGAGGCGTGTTTTCAGCAGGCTCGGCCCCTTCGTGAGCAAGCCCGCTCCCACAGGGTTAGCGCAATCCCTGTGGGAGCGGGCTTGCCCGCGAAAGCGATCTTTCAAACACCGCAGATTCCGCTGCTCAACCCTGAGTTTCCTGTTCCAGTTCATTGGCAGGTGCCGCAGACTTACCCTTGGTCTTCAACTCACTGACAATCACCGCCGCCACGATCAACCCCGCGCCCACCAGCGCAATTGCCGGCAGCCGCTCCCCGGCGATCCGCCCGACAATCCCGGCCCACACCGGCTCTCCTGCATAAATCAGTGTCGCCCGGGTCGGTGAGACACTTTTTTGTGCCCAGTTCATCGCCACCTGAATCGCTGCGCTCGCCGCGCCCAGGCCCAATGCGCTGCACAACAGCAACCAGGAGAAGTCGGGAATCACTTCCCGAGTCGGCACCACCATCAGGAACGACAGCACCGAGGTGGTCGCCAACTGCACCACCGTCACCCGGCGCACATCGACCTGCCGGGCATAGGTACTGATCAGAATGATCTCTGCGGCAATCGCCACGGCGCTGATCAACGTAGCGATTTCACCCGGGCTGAAATTGAACGAAGCTCCGGCAGGCCCCGACAGCAACATCAATCCGGTAAACGCCAGCATGATGCCGATGCTCGGCATCAACCCCGGACGCCGCCCCAGCACCAGCCATTGCAGCAACGGCACGAAGGGCACGTAAAGGGCGGTGATAAACGCTGATTGACTGCTGGGAATGCTCTGCAATCCCACTGTCTGCAGGCCATAGCCGAGCATGATCGCCACGCCGATAAAGGCCCCGGCCTTAAGCTCGAACAGGGTCAATTGCCGCAGGTGTCGCCAAGAGAACAGTGCGACGATGAGCGCCGCAGCGGCAAAGCGCAGGCCGACAAAAAACATCGGCCCGCTGACGGTCATTGCATGCTGCACCAGCAAGAATGTTCCGCCCCAGACCATGGTGATCAGCACCAGCACGCACTCGGCCTTGCTGAACCGCGAGAAGCGGGGAGAAGTGTGAGGGGAGTTCACCGACGTCATGACCTTGCGCGCTACCTGAGGGGGACGCACAATGCGCCGAATGTTGCGCAGTATACTGCCCAACCCCACCAAGTGAGCAATATAGTGCACAAAGATTCTACCCCCCGGGCTTCGGTCCTCCAGCACGTCAGCCATAACGTTCGACGCTTGCGCCATGCCGCCGACATGAGCCAGACCGCGTTGGCTGAAAAGTCCGGTGTCAGCCGGCGGATGCTGGTGGCGATCGAGGCCGGCGAGAAGAACGTCAGCCTGACCACCCTCGACCGCGTGGCCGAAGCGCTGGACGTGGCGTTCAGCGACCTGATCCAGGCCCCGGATGCCCGCGACCCCAGCCGCATCAACGAAGTGGCCTGGGCCGGGAAAATCCCCGGCAGCAAAGCCGTTCTACTGTCCAAAGCCACCGCCACTCGCGAAGTGGAACAGTGGGAATGGTGTCTGCAACCGGGGGAGGTTTATCCGTCGCAGCCGGATGCGGAGGGCTGGAGCGAGCAGATCTACGTGTTCGAAGGCTGTCTGACATTGATGTTGGGCGAGACGCCACATGAGATCGCCGCCGGCGAGTTCTACATGTTCGCCAGCGACCAGCCCCATGCCTATCGCAACGATGGCCCGGTGGCGGCGCGGTTTGTGCGTAATGTGGTGATTTGATTTCTGGCTGGATGCGATCTCTGAAAGTGATACAGACCTGTTAGTTCTGACAGTAGACAGGTCCTGTGGGTGAGCGCTCAATTCAATCGAGCGCGCGTCATTGCCAATCGCGGCAATGACGTAGCCCAAACTAAGGAGAGTTTAGATATGACGTATGAATTGAAAGAAATCACCACGACTTCGCAATTGCCGGCGGCCGCAATCCTTCAGGCAGAAGGATCGGTTATTTACAGAGAAGCGGTAAAAAATGGAGGTACGTTCCGGGTGCCCGTCATCCCACAGGCCCAAGTCGGTGACACTCTATCCGTTAAATTGGTGGCTAACGGCACCTGGTATACGGATCTGGTATTTAACGCGGTTAACCTGGGCCAACCACTGGATTTTAACGTGCAGTACCGTTCTTTTTCTCAAGGGCACTCAGCCGTTGCCAGTTATTCGTTGCAGCAAGGTGAAGACAAGTTTTTTTCACCAGAGACGAGTTATGAACTGAAAGACTGATCGTCCCCTCAGGCGATTGGCTGCACCCTTTGCCGATCCAGCACTTAACAGGGAACCTGATGACAGGTTCTGTCCGGAGAGTGCCGACTTTCTATCGAGTCATCTGGATCGGCTTTTCATTGATTTCGATATTGCCAGGCACGACTGTCCGCGTATCAACAGTTAACAAACAGTTTGTTTCCTTTTAGTGGGTACAAAGGTTCAATGTTGTCACTTAACCTTTTGAAAAATAAGTAATTCAGTTTTAGGCACGACTTCTGCAAAAGGCTTTGGGCACTCACCCGGAACCAAGGAGTCGGCCCATGACAGCCCAACCCCCTCGCACCGCCCACGTCATCCACTCTGACGCCGAAGCCATCGCCGTCGCTCACAAGCTCGCCGCGCGCTTCGCCATCGAGGCCAGTGTCCGCGACCGCGACCGACGTTTGCCGGTCGCCGAGCTCGACGAGTTCTCCGCCAGTGGCCTCTGGGGCATCACCGTTCCCAAGGCCTACGGCGGCGCAGGCGTTTCCTATGTGACCGTCGCAGAAGTGATCAAGATCATTTCCGCCGCCGACTCGTCCCTCGGCCAGATCCCGCAAAATCACCTCGGTGTGCTCGACATCCTGTTGCAAACCGCCACTGAAGAGCAGAAGCGCTACTACTTTGGCAAAGTCCTGCAGGGGTATCGCTTCGGCAACGCCTTTTCCGAATCCAAGAGCAAACATGCCGGTGCCTTTGAAACCCGTATCCGCTTTGATCAAGACACCGCGCAAATCGATGGCGAGAAGTTCTACTGCACCGGCGCCTTGTTTGCGCACATCGTGCCGGCGGTGGCGGTCAACGAACAGAACCAGGCGTTCATCGCTTTCATCGAGCGCGACACGCCCGGCCTGACGGTGATCGACAGCTGGGACGGTTTCGGCCAGCGCACCACAGCCAGCGGTGGCGTCACCTTGAACGCGGTCAAGGTCCCGCTCAGTGCCGTGATCCCGGCGCACAAGGCGTTCGATGAACCCACCGCCGACGGCCCGATCTCGCAGATTATTCAAGCCGCCGTAGATACCGGCATCGCGGTGGGCGCTCTGGAAGAAACCAAACGCTACGCCCGTGAAGCCCGGCCATGGATCGACAGCGGCCAGGATCACGGCTGGCAGGACCCGTTCAGCATTGCCGCGATTGGCGACCTCGAATGGCGTGTTCACGGCACTGAAGCGATCTTGAAAAAAGCCGGCCTGGCCATCGACGCGGCGTTACTCACTCCGAATGAAGACACCGTGGCCCACGCTTCAGTGGTGGTCGCCCAAGCCAAAGTGCTGTCCGCCGAAATAGCCTTGCTTGCCAGCAGCAAGCTCTTCGAACTGGCCGGCACCCGCTCGGTGCTCGGCAAATACAACCTCGACCGGCATTGGCGCAACGCTCGCACCCACACCCTGCACGACCCGGCTCGCTGGAAATACCACCTGATCGGCAACTACTTGCTCAACGGCGTGAAGCCTGCGCGCCACGCCTGGAACTGAGGAGCCCACCATGAACGCCTTGACCCAACCGATAGTTGCCGGGCAGCCCCTGGCCAAAAGTCAGCATGACCTGCACAACGCCCGCAGCCTGCTCGATGCGACGCTGCGGTTTGTCCGCCAGCAAAAACATGTCGCGCAGGATCCTTACGTCATCAGCCGTTTCGGCGATTTGCACATCTGCATTGAAGTCGCCGCCGCGCTGCTCGAACGCGCCGAAGATTTCTTCAACAGCCATCAGGACGACACGGAAATCAGTGTCGCCATTGCCGAGTCGCACCTGGCCAGCGCCGACGCGCTCAACGCCATCAGCAACGCTGAATTCGAACTCACCGGGCAACGCACTGTGTTGCCGGGGTCGCTGCAGGATCCGCTGCGCTGGAAACTCCACCTCATTGGTAACTTTCGCCTCAACGGCATCCATCCCCCAAGCGTTCGGAGTGCTGTTTGATGGCCCGTGAAATTCGCCTCAACGCTTTTGACATGAACTGCGTCGGCCACCAGTCGCCGGGGTTGTGGGCGCATCCGCGTGATCGCTCATGGCAATACAAGGATCTGGAGTACTGGACCGACCTGGCGAAAATACTCGAGCGCGGCAAGTTCGACGGTTTGTTCATCGCTGACGTGCTGGGCATCTATGACGTCTACAACGGCAATGGTGACGCCGCGATCCGCCAGGCGGCGCAGGTGCCGGTCAACGATCCGCTGCAACTGATCCCGCCGATGGCGCTGGTCACCGAGCATCTGGGCTTTGGTCTGACCGCTTCGCTGTCGTTTGAACATCCGTATCCGTTCGCCCGGCGCTTGTCGACCCTCGACCACCTGACCAAAGGCCGTGCTGGTTGGAACATCGTCACCTCGTATCTGGAAAGCGGTGCGAAGAACCTCGGCCAGAAGGCCCAGACCGAGCACGACGCGCGATACGACTACGCCGAGGAATACCTGGAGGTTTGCTACAAGCTCTGGGAAGGCAGTTGGGAAGAGGGCGCCATCTTGCGTGATCGGGAACGGCGGATTTTCAGCGACCCGAGCAGAATCCACGAGATCCGCCACGTTGGCAAACACTTCCAGGTGCCGGGGATTCACCTTTGCGAACCCTCGCCGCAACGCACGCCGGTGCTCTATCAGGCCGGTGCATCGAGTCGCGGCAAGCAGTTTGCCGCCGAACATGCCGAGTGCGTGTTCGTCGCCGCACCCTCGAAAGTGCTGCTGAAGAAAACCGTGGCGGATATTCGTCGTCGTGCCGCCGAGGCCGGGCGCGATCCGTCGAAGATTCTGATCTTCAACCTGCAAACGGTGATCCTCGGCGAGACCGATGCCAAGGCCAAAGCCAAGTTCGAGGAATACAAAACCTGGGTCAGCTACGAGGGCGCGATGGCGTTGATTTCGGGCTGGACCGGGATCGATTTCAGCCAGTTCAAACCGGATGAACCCCTTAAGCATGTGCACACCAACGCCATTCAATCGGCGGTGGAGGCGTTCTCCACGGCAGACCCTAACAAGGTCTGGACGCCTAACGAATTGGCTGATTGGGTGGGCATCGGCGGGTTTGGTCCGTTGTTTGTGGGCAGCCCCGAGACGGTTGCCGATCTGTTGCAGGAGTGGGTCGAAGAGACCGATGTCGACGGTTTCAACCTGGCCTATGCGCTGACTCACGAGACCTTTGTCGACGCCGTGGAATTGCTGGTGCCGGAGCTGCAGAAGCGCGGCGTGTACAAGACCGACTACGCGCCGGGGACCTTGCGTGAGAAGTTGTTCGGGGAAGGGCCGCGATTGCCTGAGATTCATCCGGGGGCGGGGTATCGGGACCTGGGAGTGTTGCGGCAGCAGGAGAAGAAAGTGGTGTCTGCCTGAGCCCGCTCCCACAAGTTAATCGGGTCCTACAAAAATGATCGTTCCCACGCTCCGCGTGGGAATGCATCTCGGGACGCTCCGCGTTCCCTGCTCCAAAAGCGGACGCAGAGCGTCCATGGCGGCATTCCCACGCGGAGCGTGGGAACGATCATTGCGTCAACCCTTCAGCCCAGCGGACCACCGCACGCTTTTGCCCATGAACAGGAGGTCACCCATGAGCGTGCATGAACTCAAACGTCCGGCAGTTGCGGACACCGCCCAGTGGCGGGTCGATGTGCCCCAGGCCCTGGAGCAACTGCGCCATTGGGCGCAGGTCAGTCCGTTGCAACCGGCGTTGCGCCACAAGCGTTACGGTCAGTGGTTTGTCTGGCGCTGGATCGACGCCTTGCGTGATGTCGAGCGCCTCGCCGACGGCTTGCGCCAGCAAGGCTTCACCGAGGATTCGCGCCTGGTCCTGAGCGGTGCTTTCGAACCGAATCTGTTGCTGCTGGCCCTCGCCGCGCAGCATCTGGGCGGGCAATCGCTGACGCTGCCGGACAACCTCGATCCGCCAACCCTGCGCAAGATTCTGGGGCGCAGTCGGCCCACTCACGCCTTGGTTCAGGATCGGCAGACGCGACAACAGTGGCTCGAGCAGGGCCAGACGCTGCTGGATTTCAACCGGTTGCTCGGCCCGGTGGACACCCCGCAACGCCTCAAGCGTTGGAGCCAGAGCACGCAACTGTGGAGCGAAGAGGGCACGCAATGGCAAACCGGCCTGACGGTGTTGCTTGAGCAATGGCTGAGCAGCGGCCACTCCCTGGCCTTCCCGGAAAGCCCGGGCAGCGCCAGCCGGGATCGTCGCGAAGTCGCGCCCTCGGGGCTGTTGCTGTCCGCCGAACGCTTGCAACGATTGGCCGATGAAATCGACAGCCGTCTCGCCCCACACGGCACCTGGCGCCGCCGCCTCTGCGAGTGGGCCATCGCCCATCCGGAAAAAGGTCTGCAACACCTGATCAAAAATCGCGTTCGCCGACTGCTCGGTTTTCACAACCTGCATTTCATCTGGCAAGCCACCCGCACCCCACACGCTCAAACGACGCCGACCTGGCTCACCGAATTCAAACGGGATATCGCATGAGCTCGACTGATTCCATCCTGCAAGTCAGTGGTATTTCCCTGTCGTTCAAAGGCGTGAAGGCGATCAATGAATTGTCGTTCGAGGTGCGCCGTGGCGAGATTTGCGCGCTGATCGGCCCCAACGGCGCGGGCAAGAGTTCGCTGCTGAACGTACTGAACGGCGTCTATCGGTTTGACGCCGGTTCGATTGTCTTTGAACAGCAGCCGTTCACCCAGATCGATCCTTTGACCGCTGCGCGGCGGGGCATCGGCCGCACATTCCAGAACAACGCGCTGTTCAAGAAGATAAGCGTGATCGACAACATCCTGACCGGGCTCTCGCGGCACATGCGCAGCCGCTTCATCGAGCAGGCGTTGAACCTGCCGCGAGCCCGGCGCGAAGCCGTGAACTTCCGCCAGCAAGCCCAAGCCATTCTCGAATTCCTCGAACTGCAAGCGCACCGCGATGTACCGGTCGGCAACCTCTCCTATGGCCTGCAAAAACGCGTGGAGCTGGGCCGCGCCTTGATCGCCGGGCCGCGTCTGTTGCTGCTCGACGAGCCGATGGCCGGGATGAACGCCGAAGAAAAACAAGAGATGGCCCGTTTCATCGCCGACATCAACCGAGACTTTGGCACCACGGTGGTGTTGATCGAGCACGACATGAGCGTGGTCATGGGCTTGTCCGACCACGTCGTGGTGCTCGATTACGGACGCAAGGTCGGCGACGGCACGCCCGCCGAAGTGCAGGCCGACCCCGAAGTGATTGCGGCCTATCTGGGAGTGGTGCACTGATGACGTTTTTCTTTGAAACCCTGCTCGGCGGCCTGCTCGCCGGGACCATGTACTCGCTGGTCGCCATCGGCTTCGTGCTGATCTACAAGGCCAGCGGCGTGTTCAATTTCGCCCAGGGCGCGATGCTGCTGTTTGCCGCGCTGACCTTTGTCAGCCTGCACGATCAAGGCGTGCCGTTTGCCCTGGCGTTGTTGTTGACCGTGGCGGTGATGATCGTCGGTGCGTTGCTGATCGAACGGCTGGTGTTGCGGCCCTTGGTCAATCGCTCGCAAATCACCTTGTTCATGGCCACGCTCGGGCTGTCATTCATCATCGAAGGCCTGGCGCAGGGCCTGATGGGCTCACAGGTTCGGGCGCTGGACCTGGGCATCGATGACGTGCCGCTGTTTATCGGCGGCCTGATGGTCAGCCAGTTCGACCTGATCGCGGCGGCGGCCGCCATCGTGTTGGTGACGGTGCTCGCGTTGCTGTTCAACAAGACCCGCATGGGCGTGTCGTTGCGCGCGGTGGCCGACGACACCACCGCCGCGTTATCGATCGGCATCAACCTGAACCGTATCTGGCAGATCGTCTGGGCGGTGGCGGGCATTGTCGGGCTGGTCGCCGGATTGCTCTGGGGCGCGCGCCAAGGGGTGCAGTTTTCCTTGTCACTGGTGGTGCTCAAAGCTTTGCCGGTGCTGATCATCGGCGGTTTCACCTCGATTGGTGGGGCGATTGTCGGCGGGCTGATTGTCGGCGCCGCGGAAAACCTCGCCGAAGTGTACGTCGGCCCGTTGATCGGCGGCGGCATCACGCCTTGGTTCGCTTACGTCCTGGCCCTGGCCTTCCTCTACATCCGTCCCGCCGGCCTGTTCGGCGAGCGCGCCATCGAGCGAGTCTGAACCCATGTCGATTTCCCTTACCCGCGAAACCGCGCCGTCGGTGCTGATCGAACGCCGTATGCCGATTGGTCTGGGCGCATTGCTGTTGATCGCCTTCGTCGTCGTGCCGCTGACCGGCAATGACTATTGGCTGAACGCCATTCTGATCCCGTTCCTGGTGCTGTCCCTGGCCGGGCTCGGCTTGAACCTGCTCACCGGCTACACCGGCCAGACGTCGGTCGGTGCGGCCGGATTCATGGCGGTTGGCGCGTTTGCCACTTATGGCTTCCTGCTGCGCTTGCCCGAACTTGGCCTGCCGGTGGCGCTGCTCGGCGGCGGGCTGATCAGTGCCGTGGTCGGCTTCGTATTCGGCTTGCCGAGCTCACGGATCAAGGGTTTTTACCTGATGGTCACGACCCTGGCCGCACAGTTCTTTCTGGAGTGGTTGTTCGTCAAATTTCCTTGGTTCTACAACTATGGATCCTCCGGGACCATTTCTGCGCCAAAACTGACGTTGTTCGGCCATGACCTGAACACACCGCTGGGCCGTTACCTGCTGACCTTGACCACGGTGCTGGTGCTGACCTGGGTTGCGGTGAACCTGGTGAAAAGCCAGATCGGTCGCAACTGGATGGCGATTCGCGACATGGACACCGCCGCCGCGGTGATCGGCATCCCCGTGGTGCGCTACAAACACCTGGCGTTCGCCGTCAGCTCTTTCTACCTGGGCATCGCCGGGGCGCTATGGGCCTTCGCTTATCTGGGCACCGCCAGCGCCAGCAGCTTCGATATCAATCGCTCATTCCAGATCCTGTTCATCATCATTATCGGTGGCATGGGCAGCATCGCCGGCAACTTCGTCGGCGCGGCGTTCATCAGCCTGCTGCCGATCCTGCTGAGCCACGCCGGCCAGGCGCTGTTCGGTGGTGCGGTGGACGCCGGTCAGTTGCAGAACCTGCAAAAAATCATCTTCGGCGTGCTGATCATCGTGTTCCTGATCAAGGAACCGGAAGGGCTGATCCGCCTGCTGAGCAACCTTTGTGAACGGCTGAGCCACTGGCCGCTGCGCTTCTGAATTCCTCAATGATTAGAGAGACAACATGCGTGCATCCTTGAAACGTTCGTTGGTTGGTGCCGCTCTGGCGCTGGCGATTCATGGCGCTACGGTGCCGATGGTCCAGGCATCGCCGGACCAGCAATTCTTCCCGTTGGCCACCTATCGCGTTGGTGCGTATGCCTCCAGCGGCGTGCAGGTCTGGGCCGGCATGCTCGATTACCTGAACTACATCAACGAGGTGGAAGGCGGGATCAACGGCGTCAAACTGGTCTGGCAGGAATGCGAAACCGAGTGGACGGCGGAGAAGGGCATCGAGTGCTACGAGCGCTTCAAGAAAGGCCTGGATGGCGCGCCAGTGGCGATCTATTCGCCCAACGGGGCCCCGGCCGCCTATGCACTGAGCGAGAGGGCAGAGGTCGACAAGATCCCGTTGATCACCCTCGGCTACGGCCGCACCGAGGCCACCGACGGCACGGTGTTCCCCTACAACTTCCCGGTGATGCTGACGTTCTACAGCGAGGCGTCGAGCCTGATCAACTACATCGCCCAGCGCGAAGGCGGCTTCGACAAACTCAAGGGCAAGAAGATCGCCACGGTCTACCACGACTCGGCGTACGGCCGAGAAACCCTAGGGCCGCTGAAACTGCTGGCGGAGAAGTACGGCTTCGAAAACATCCAGATTCCGGTGGCCGATCCGGGTAACGAACAATCGTCGCAGTGGCGGCAGATTCGCCAGCAGAACCCGGACTGGGTTTTCCTGCGTACCTGGGGCGTGTCGACGCCGGTGGCGGTCAAGACGGCGGCACGCTTCGGCTTCCCGGTGGATCACATCGTCGGCGATATCTGGGCCAGTTCCAGCGAAGATGTACTGCCCGCAGGCGCCGCCGCCAAAGGCTATCTGGCGCTGACGCCATACCCGGCCGGCAGCGATTTCGAAATCCACAAGCGCCTCAAGCAATACATCCTCGACAAGGGCAAGAGCGACCTCAAGGACCTGAAGAATTTCGGCAGCGTCTACTACAACTCAGGGCTGGTCAACGCCGCCGTGATGGTGGAAGCGATCCGTACCGCCCAAGGCAAATTCGGCAAGCTGCCGCTCAACGGCGAGGAAGGACGCTGGGGCCTGGAACACTTGAACATCGACGACGCGCGGCTCAAGGACATGGGCTATCTGGGCCTGATGCAGAACCTCAAGCTGTCCTGCAAGGATCATGAAGGCGGCGGTTCGGCGCGGGTGCAGCAGTGGGATGGCGCCAACTGGACGCTGATCAGCGACTGGATCGCTGCCGACCGTGCCCTGTTGCGACCGTTGATCGACGAAAAATCGGCGGCGTTCGCCAAGGAAAAAGGCCTGACGCCGCGCACCTGCACCGGAGATGAATAAGTCATGAACCAAGCCGCCAGCGACATTGCCGCCCCTGACCTGTTGCAGGTCAAAGACATCGAAGTCATTTACGACGGCGCGATCCTGGCCGTGGCCGGGGTGTCGCTGACGGTGCCCAAGGGGGGCATCGTTGCGTTGCTCGGGGCCAACGGCGCGGGCAAAAGCACCACGCTCAAGGCGATTTCCGGGTTGGTGCGGGCTGAACGCGCGGAGGTCAGTCGCGGGGTCATCGAGTTTCTCGGGCGCAATACCGCAGGTGTCGATCCCAGCCTGCGGGTACGCCAAGGCATGGTCCATGTGCTCGAAGGCCGGCACGTGTTTCCGCAGCTGACGGTCGAGGACAACCTGCGCAGTGGCGGGTTTGTCCGGCGCCTGAGTCGTCAGGACATGGCCCATGATCTGGAACGCATCTACACCTGGTTTCCGCGCCTGAAAACCAAGCGCAAGACCCAGGCTGGATTGACCTCCGGCGGCGAACAGCAAATGGTCGCCATCGGCCGGGCGTTGATGACGCGTCCTACTTTGGTACTGCTTGACGAACCTTCCATGGGTTTGGCGCCTATTATCGTCCAGGAGATTTTCGAGATCGTCGCCCAACTCAATCGTGACGAACAGGTGAGCTTCCTGATTGCCGAGCAAAATATTAACGTGGCACTCAAGTACGCATCGACGGCCTACGTCCTCGATACCGGCCGCGTGGTGCTGTCCGGCAGCAGCGAGTCGTTGCTGGCGCGGGGCGATCTGCACGATTTCTATCTAGGAAAACATTGACCAGTGAGAACGCCATGACTCAAAACCACAGCGGACAGGCGAGCGACGCCACCCGCCACGCGGACATCCTGATCGTCGGCGGCGGCCTCAGCGGCGCGATGCTGGCGGCGCAGTTGTTGCGCTTACCTGGCCGACGATCGGTGCTGGTGATCGAACCACGCGCCGAACTTGGTCGGGGCGAGGCGTACAGCGCGGTCGAACTGGGCCATACGCTCAACGGCAACGCAGCGCGCATGAGCGTCGACCCGGACAACGCCGATGACTTGACCCAATGGCTGACCGATTACATTGCGGCCGGTGGCTGGCCGGAGTCGGATGAACAGCATGTGCCGGTCAGTGAGTTGTTCCCGCCCCGCGGGCTGTTTGGTGTGTACGTGCAGCAGCGTCTGGCCGAGGCGCAAGCGGTGGGGGCGGTGAATGGTTCAACGGTCGAGCATGTGCGGGCCGAAGTGGTCGACCTGCAAACCCGGGACGATTCGGTGCTGCTGAGCTTGAGTGACGGGCAACGTCTGCAAGGGGCTTACGCGGTATTGGCCACGGGAATGTTTCCCGCTGCGCGCACGCCGCAAACCGAGTCCAGCGGCTTGAACGCGGCGGCGCTCGACCCTTGGGACGTGGCCGCCATGCGCCGGCTCAACCCGCAATCGACGGTGCTGATCATCGGTTCGGGCCTGACCATGGTCGATGCCGTGGTGTCGCTCGAACAGGCCGGGCATCGTGGGCCGATCGAAGTGTTTTCCCGGCATGGTTTGCTCCCGCACGTGCGCCGACAACCGCCGGCCTGGGCGGATTTCCTTGCCGAAGACCCAAGTATTCGCACCCCCCGGCAACTGGTGCGCGAACTGCGTCGGCATTGCCGGGACGCCATCGCCCAAGGCATCGACTGGCAGGCACCGCTCGATACGGTGCGTGCGCATATCGGCCGTTTGTGGAATCAGGCGACGGATGTGCAGCGCCGGCAATTTGTGCGACACGTGCGGCCGTGGTGGGAAAGTCATCACCACCGCTCGCCACCTTTGAGTGCCGAGTTGGTGGCGCGGTTGCACGAGCAAGGGCGATTGCGGATTCACGCCGCGTCGTTCAAGGGGCTGGAGCCGACAGTCGAAGGGCAGGTGAGCATTCGCATTCGCCGCCGTGGCGAAGTTGAAACCACGGTTGTCAACGGCGCGGCGTTGATCAATTCCAGCGGCATCGAATACGACTGGCGTCGTGTCGCCCGGCCGCTGCCACAGCAACTGTTGGCGCGCGGTTTGATTCGACCTGGGCCGTTGGCGTTGGGTATTGCGGCCGCGACCGATGGCGCGGTGCTGGACGCCGAAGGGCACGTTGCCAGCCAGCTGTTCGCCATGGGGCCACCGCTGCGCGGCATGTGGTGGGAAAGCACGGCCGTGACTGATGTCGCGAGCCAGGCAAAAAATCTCGCTGCCCGTCTGACTAAAAAATAATCCCTGTAGGAGCGGTGAATCAATTGCGCTGATAGGGTGAAACCAGGACCGATGGTGCTTTTCATTCCATCATCAGCGGGGCGTGTGCTCGCTTAGCCAACGTTGTTTAAGTTGTTCGAGGCGGCCATCGCGGCTCATTTCATCAAGTGCCTGTTGCCAGCGGATGACCTGACGCGTATCGGTCTGTGGGGAAAAAGCGATGTAGGTGCCTTGCTTCATCAGCGGCATCTGGTAATGCAACTGGGTGGGTGGCAATCCTTCTTCACGGGCCATCGTCGCCACGGAAAGGGTATCGGCCACGACAAAATCGGTGCGACCGAGGCGTGCCAGACGCATCATTTGCTCGGGCGTTTCCACGCCATACAGGTTGGTCAGACCTTGCTTTTGCAAGTAGCTGTAAGCCAGCCATTTACGCGGGATGGCGATACGGCCCAGGTTGTTGGCGTCCTGCAGACTGCGCACCGGTTGTTGGATGTCGCGCGCGGCATAGAGGGCGATTTCCACGTCCATCAGCGGGCCGACCCATTGGTACTGTCCTTCGCGTTCGGCGCTGCGCAGCACGGTAAAAACGCCGGTGGAAGGCTCGGTGGCGGCAACGCGTAAGGCGCGCAGCAAGGGCATTTGTTGCAGATGCACTTGGTCGCCGGTGCTTTCGGCCAGTGTTTGCACCACATCCACACCAAACCCCACCAGTTTGCCGTATTGTTGGAAATGCAGGGGTGGGTGGTTGTCGGTGAGCAGGTTGAGGTCGGCTGCGAGGGTGGTGAAGGTCAGGAAAAAAAATAGACAGCCGGCAATGCGCTTCATGAATCGTCCTTGATTGAATGAGGTGCAAATATTAGTACGCGCTTGATGCGACTGTCCTGACGAATTGTCGGACTATTGCGTCAGATTTGAGGATTTATAGGTTGGTGGGGGGAGGGGCTTCGTTTTTTTTTGTAGGTGTACATATCCGTTGCTGCGGTAACGGCAGCTTAGGGTTTCGCCCTTACGGCGACTCACTTTTTTTACAAACGCCTAAAAAAAGTAAGCAAAAAAACGCTTGCTCCTACGTTCGGCCCACTCGCTGGGGCTC
>Ga0157371_10001151_pt1 | contig 28479 bp, 29 predicted proteins | sample C45metaG_FD_113462 | JGI IMG/M metagenome (GOLD analysis project Ga0157371, IMG submission 113462) | Corn rhizosphere microbial communities from Kellogg Biological Station, Michigan, USA - C4-5 metaG | ecosystem: Host-associated > Plants > Roots > Rhizosphere > Soil | place: USA: Michigan... | reverse complement strand
TTGCGCCAGCTCTACGGCATGTTGCTGGGCAAGGGCGTCGAGGTGGTGAAGATCACCGATCACGAAATCGGCCATGGTGTGTATTTCAACGACCCTGACGGTAATCGCATGGAATTTTTCCTTGAAACCGAACACGACGATGCGCGCGGCAAGGCCCGGTTCAAGGCCGCTGGCGCGCCAAGTCGACATTTCAATCTGGATCCACTAGACCCGCTTTGAGGCAACCCTGATGAAAACCGCAAATTTCGCTTCGTATCACATCCGCAAGTGGTACAGCTTTGTTGAAGAAACCCTGGCCAACGAAAGCGGCCAATTGGCCGATGGTGAGCCGCTGTACAAATATGCCGTCGCCGCCGTGATCGCCAACCCCTATGCCGGTCGCTACAGTGAATCGCTGGCCGAGCTGATAGAACCGTCGCCGTTGTTGGGCGAAGAGTTCGGTCGGCGCATTCAGGCGCTGGCCGGATCGCGGGATATCGTCAGCTACGGTAAAGCTTGCATGGTGGGCAGCCAGGGTGAGTACGAACACGGCAATGCGTTCCTGACCAATCCGGCTGCCGATCCGGTGCGCCTGGCGTTGGGCGGGGGCAAATCGTGGGTGCCTTCCACCGGCAAACGGGGTGGCCCGGGTTCAACCATTGATGTGCCGTTGGCCCACAAGGATGCGCTTTACGTACGCTCCCATTACGACAGCATCTCCTTGATGTTTGGCGATGGCCCCGCGCCGGATGAGGTGATCGTGATCTGGGCCTTCGCCACACGCGGGCGCTTGCATGCGCGACTGGGCGGTCTGCAGGCTGCGGACGTTAAAGGTATTGATGGGCTGCACTGATTAGGCGTATGGCTTTAGCGGCGTCGGATCAAAACCACAACAAGAAAGCGGTGAATAGCGATGAAGCAGGAGAAGACCCAGGTTGTCATTGTCGGCGGCGGCCCTAACGGGATCACGGCTGCGCATTATATGGGGATGTACGGTATCGACTGCGTCGTCCTTGAACTTGCCGACGGCGTACTGCCTTACCCGCGCGCAGTGGGGATGGATGATGAAGCACTGCGCGTACTACAGGGGATCGGCATTGCCGATCTCGCAGTGCGCGACATGATCTGCGATGTACCGCTGCGCTATTACAACGCTCGCGGTGTGTGTTTCGCCGAGGTCAAGCCGAGTACCGCCCATTACGGCTGGCCAATGCGCAATATCTTCATGCAGCAGTTGCTGGAAGGCACGTTGCGCGAAACCCTGGGGCAGCGTGACAGTGTTGTGTTGCGCCAGGGCCATGAAATGCTCGAACTTGAGCAGGACGGGCAGGGCGTGACATTGCAAGTGCGCGATGCTCAGGGCGAGACGTATCAACTACGGGCTGACTATGTGATCGGTGCCGATGGCGGTCGCTCCACCGTGCGTAAAAAACTCGGCATCGAACTGTCGGGGCTGACACATGCGCGCAAATGGGTGGTGGTCGATACGGCCAATGACACCCTCGATGCGCCCTTCACTGCACTGCATGCCGACCCGCAACGGCCCTTCGTATGCATCTATCTGCCGTACCAGCAACGCCGCTGGGAATTCATGCTCCTGGAGGGCGAAGATGAGACGAAGATGTGTGACGAGAGCACCATTCGCGACTTGATCCGTGGGCATATCGGCAACGCGGTCGATCAGTTGAACATCATCCGTATCCGCGCCTATACCCACCATTCCCGGATCGCCGCGCGGTTTGTCGAAGGGCGTGTGGCGCTGGTGGGCGATGCCGCGCATATTTCTCCACCGTGGGCCGGGCAGGGCCTCAACTCCGGACTGCGGGACGTGGCCAACGTGGCCTGGAAACTGGCGGCGATCATCCAGGGGCGCGCCTCGCCCTCGATCCTCGCCAGCTACGATCAGGAACGCCGTGGGCATGCCACCGAACTGGTGGCCCTGGCCGACAACATGGGCGCCGTGCTGGGGTTGACCAACCCGCTGATGGCCGGCGTGCGTGACTGGCTGTTCCAGGCGGTGAACAGTGTCGACAACCTGCGCTCGCACCTGCTGGAGTTCAAGTTCAAACCCAAGGCCACCATCACCAAGGGCTTGGTCCATCACGAACGTGCCGAGTTGCGCGAGGATGATCTGGTCGGTCAGCTATTTGTCCAACCACATATAGAAGACGCTCAGGGACAGCGTCGTCGACTGGATGAGGTACTGGGCAATTCCTATGCAGTGCTTGGGTATCGGGTGAACCCGCGCGAGCCACTCAGCGAGGAAATGGCCGCTTATTGGGCGCGCTGGGACACGCGTTTTATTCAGGTCAATCGTTCGCGCAGTGGCATCGGACGTGGCCAGCCGTTGACGGCCTTGGACGCCATCAGCGTGGAAGACGTGGATAATCGCCTGGGTGAATGGTTCTCTAAAGTGCGTGACTGCATCGTCGTGGTGCGGCCAGACCGCTTTGTGGCCGCCATTACCACACCAGAGAGGCTTGATAGCGTACTGCGCAAGCTGGCGGAGCAACTGTCATGAGCAGTGGAAACGCGCTACTGAGCCAGCTGCATCAGGCGACGCGCACGGCGCAAGCCATTGCACCACTGGCCCACGAGGCGATAGGTCGGCTTGCAGGGTATGCGCTGCAGCGTCAGGCGCGGGACCGACGCCAGGTCGCAGGCGAGCAACTGAGCGGGTGGAAGGTCGCCTTGGCCGGCAGCGCCGCGCAAAAACGCTTTGGCCTTGATGAACCGGTGTATGGCGCCCTGACGGATACCATGATCGTCGAGCCGGTGACGGCGGTGGCACTCTCGCGGTTGATCCAGCCCAAGCTGGAGATCGAATTGGCATTTGTACTGGGGCGTACCCTCGTGCCGGGGGACTACCGTGACGAGGATATTCTGGCAGCCATCAGCGACGTGGCGCCCGCGTTCGAGATCGCTGACTGTCGTTGGCAGGGCTGGGATTTCGGGGTGGGTGCCTTTCTCGCCGATAATGCGGCGGCGGGGCTGTATTGTCTCGGGCCGCGCATCCCGTTCGATCCCGTACGCCATGTCAACGTGGAATATCGCCTTGAGTGCGACGGCGCGCTCTGCGGCAACGGTGATACACGCGATCGGGAGGACAGCCCGCTGGCCAATCTGTGCTGGCTGATTCGGCGTCTGCTGGCCGATGGTCAACGTGTCGAGGCTGGGCAAATCGTGCTGTCCGGTGCGCTGTTGCCGCCAATGAATATCCAGCCTGCCACCTACCGCCTGCACATGCTTGGCACGGAACTGGCTTTGGGTTTCACCGCGCACGCCGCCCCTGTGTGAACGATAGCTGCGGTCACGGATGACTGAGTCCCTTTCAGGCCGATAAAAAAACGGGGCCACCGAGGAACGACGACCATGCTCGCTGAAGTTCGAACCTTCAATGACCCTCAACAACACGCCGGCTCCATCCAGGGCTGGCAGCAAGTGTACGACCAACTTGGCCGTGGCTGCCTGACCAGTGAGCTGCGGCAGTTGTCCGCCGACCGCTTTCAAATATTCCAGGAAGTGCTGGACAAACGAGTGGTGCAGCGCGGTTATGCGCCGAAAGGCCGACTCTGCGCGGCCATGTCGTTAGGCTGCCCTCCGGTGGTGCAGGGGCAACAGGTGGGCACTCACAGCGTGGTGTTGTTGCGCGACGGCGAGGAGTTTGTGTTGCACGCCCCTGAAGGCATGCACTTCTTTGCGCTCAATGTCGACGCAGTGCGCTTCGCCAAACTGGCGGCCTTCGAATTGTCTGGCGATCAGCTCAAGCGCCTGAAAACCACGTCCCAACTCAGCGTCGATGACGCGTTGCTGCTGCGAATCCGCCAGCGTATTCACCCCTTGTTTCGTCACCTGTTGGAACAGACGGATGCTATCAACTCAACCACCGAGAAAATACTGGAGGAAGAACTGCTCGGTGCGTTCCTCGATTTGTTCAGTCACGCCACCGATGAGGTGCGTTGTCGTCGCGGTAATTTCGCCGTGAGTGCCTACCTGGTCAAGCGCTGTCAGGAGTTGATCGATGCCAATGGTGATACGCCACTGAGTATTCTCGACCTGTGCGAGCACCTGCGGGTGAGTCGCCGGACCCTGCAAAACAGTTTTCAGGCGGTGACCGGGATGCGTCCGGTCGAATACCTGCGCAATCTGCGCCTCAACGCGGTGCGCCGGCGCTTGATCACAACCGCTGCCTGCACTCACAACATCGGTGACATCGCGATGGCAATGGGCTTTTTTCATCTGAGCCACTTTGCTGCGCATTACCGGCAATTGTTTGGCGAGTCACCGTCCGAAACGCTCAGGGCAATGCGCTAAAGACTTCATGTGCGGCCGACGCTTTCCTCTCACCCGATTTCCTTTTCCAGGCTGATATTCAAGCGCTCATGACATTGTTGGTTTCGCTACGCGAAGCTGAAAGGGAGGGTCAGGCGTAGTTGATGCGGTCGCTATAGGCGTTTTGGACCATTTTGCGTTGATAGTCGCAGGGCGTTGTACTGACCAGTTTCTTGAAGTCGCGCAGGAAGTGCGATTGATCGGAAAAGCCGAGGTCGAGGGCCAGCTCCGAAAACGATACGTCGTGTTGGGTATTGAGAGTGTCCAGAGCCGCCTGGCAACGGATGATTCGGCAAAAGGTCTTGGGTGACATGCCGGTGTCCTGGCTGAACTGTCGATGCAGCGTGCGACTGGTGTACCCGCTGAGGTCTTCCAGCTGCTGAATACGAATATCACCGCGATGGCGCAGCGCCTGCTGAATGACCATCGTCGTGAGTGTCGACGTTTTACCCATAAGGCGAGGGGCGAGGTAGTCGTTGAACAACCGCATCTGATCGCTCAGCAGCGGAGCTTGAACGATACTTTCGAAGATGCGTTGGGCAAACCCCGAGACCTCCAGCAGGTCGAGTTCCCGTTCGGTCAATTCTTCGGCCAGCACATTGATAAATCCGGGAATGACACCCGGTGAAAAGCGCACGCCAAAGTAGTGATGGTTCTGGTGTAGTTCGACCGCTTGGGCAGCCAGCGGCGTGCCACAGATCCGGGCGCTGGGACGTGTTGCATCACAGTCGAAAACAATATCCACGCAACCATCCGGCACGGCCAGCAGATTGGCCGATTGAGCCACGTCGAAGGCATAGAAATGCGAGATCGCCGGGTGTTCGGAAGGCATGACCGAATACCGTGAAGAGTTGAGCACGAACCAGGGCTGTTCGTTCGCAGTGTGGTGCCGGGGAGTCGGCGCGAACTGTTTGATCATGGTTGCACCTTCGATAAGCAGCGATACGGAAGATATCACGCATTAACCACGCCAAGTATTGCGCGACGGCTGACCGGGCATGTCCGAAATTTACAATACCGCCGAAAAACGCGCCCTGATACTCGACGTCGACAGCGTGGAGCTGTGCCTACCGCAGCGATCTCACCTTCAGCCCGAGAACAACTATGTCTACAACTACAAAAATCGACTTCATCTACCTCTCCGAGCAGGACATGATCCGCGCGGGCGTGACCGACATGCCAGCGTGCGTGAATACCATGGAGGAGATGTTCGGCCTGCTTTATGCCGGTGACTATCGCATGGCCGGGCCGAACAATGACTCCCATGGCGCGATGGTGATCTTCCCGCAGGATTCCCCCTTCCCGAACATGCCCAAGCCCACAGCTGACCGGCGCATGATGGCCATGCCGGCCTACCTGGGCGGCAGCTTTTGCACTGCAGGCGTGAAGTGGTACGGCTCCAATATCGCCAACCGTGAGAAAGGCCTGCCGCGCTCCATTCTGATGTTTACCTTGAACGACCCGGACACCGGCGCACCGCTGGCCCATATGTCGGCCAACCTGCTGTCCGCGTATCGCACCGGTGCGATTCCCGGCGTGGGCGCGCGCCACCTGGCACGCAAGGATTCTAAAGTCGTCGGCCTGCTCGGCCCAGGTGTGATGGGTAAGACCACGCTGGCGGCATTCATCGCGGTATGCCCGCATATCGACACACTGAAGATCAAAGGTCGCGGCCAGAAGAGCCTCGATGACTTTATCGCCTGGGTCAAGGACACCTACCCGCAAGTGACCACGATCGAAGTGGTCGACAGCCTTGAAGCGGTGGTCCGCGACTCGGACCTTGTTACTTATTGTAGCTCCGGTGAGGTGGGCGATCCCACGACCTACCCAATCGTGAAGCGCGAATGGGTCAAGCCGGGTGCCTTCCTGGCGATGCCTGCCTCTTGCTCGCTTGACGACGGGATGGAGCGGCGCGACGTACGCAAGGTGCTGGACAACACCGGTCTCTACCAAGCCTGGTTTGAAGAACTGCCCAAGCCTGCGCATCACTGCGTGCCGGTCATTGGTGTGCGCTTCATGGACATGATTGCCGAAGGAAAGATGCAGCTCGATGAAGTCGAGGACATCGGCAAGATCATCGCCGGGGCCGCGCCAGGCCGGAAGAACGATGAAGAAATCATCATCATGTCAGTGGGCGGCATGCCCGTGGAAGACGTGGCCTGGGGCACGGTGGTGTACCGCAACGCTATCGAAAAAGGCATCGGCGTGACCTTGAACCTGTGGGAAACCCCGGTTCTGCGTTAAGCCACCCATCACTATTTTGAAGAGGCATTCCACATGACAAACATCATCAAGCTCAAGACCGGTTCCCCGTTTGAAGACCAGGCCAGCTATTCGCGCCTGGTGGTCGTGGACAACTGGATCTACGTGTCCAACACCGCTGGCCGCAACCCGCAGACCAAGCTTATTCCTCAAGACATTCTCGAACAGACGCATCAAGTATTTGCCAACATCGAGGCAGCCCTCGCAGCGGTCGATGCGACCCTGGCTGATGTGGTGTGTTCGCGGGTGTTTATCCAGGACCCCAATGACGTAGCAGACGTGATGACCCTGATCGGCGAAAAGTTTCGCGGCATTGACCCGGCCAGCACCGTCACCTGTCCGCCCTTGGGATCGACGGTCTACAAGGTTGAGCTGGAAGTGACGGCGTATCGCAACGCGTCGAAGGCAAACGTCGAAGTCATTCGACTGTTGCAGTAACTGTCATGCAGCCACGCGCAGGCGTGGCTTACCTCATTCGCTGACCGAGTCTTGATCATGGCACCGACTATAGCGCCCGTGAAAACGTCTACCGTGTTTCCCTCTACTACCTCCGTCGTCATCATTGGCGGCGGGATTATCGGCCTGACCGCTGCGTTGACATTGGCCGAACGCAATATCTCGGTGGTGGTGCTGGAAAAAGGCCATATCGCCGGTGAGCAGTCGTCACGCAACCTGGGCTGGGTGCGCAAGACCAGCCGCCACGCGGCCGATATTCCCCTGGCCCTCGCCGCGGACCGCTTGTGGGCGAAGATGCCTGAGCGGGTCGGGGCGGATGTCGGGTATCGCCAGGAGGGCATCATGTTCGTGGGCCGCACCCCAGCGCAGATGGCGATGCATGAGGGATGGCTCAAGTCGGTGGAGCACTTGTCACTGGATTCGCGGCTGCTCAGCAAACGCGAAATTGGCGCGCTGGTGCCAGGCGGCGTGGGTGACTGGGCCGGCGGTATCTTTACGCCATCCGATGCGCGTGCAGAACCGACGCTGGCGAGCAGCGCTATCGCCAAGGCCGCCCTGGACATGGGGGTGGTGATTATCGAGCAATGCGCGGTCCGGACGCTGCAGATGTCCGCCGGTGTGGTCAGTGGTGTGGTCACGGAGATAGGTGAGATTCGCTGTGATCATGTGCTGCTCGCAGGGGGGATGTGGTCACGGCGCTTTCTGGGCAACCTCGGTGTGTCGTTGCCGACCTTGCCCTTGACCTGCTCGGTGCTGCGTACTCATCCAATGGAAGGGCCGACGGAAATTGCGGTCGGCGCACCTGACTTTTCGTTTCGCAAGCACAGGGACGGCGGCTTCATCATTACCCAGCGCGGCAAACTGGATGCCTTCCTGACCCTCGATCACCTGTTACTCGCCAAGCAATATATGCCGCAGTTCCGGGCGCAACGCAGCGTCCTGAACGTGTCGTTGGGCAAACCTTTTTTCAATGACCTGGCGCTTGCCCGGCGTTGGCAATCCGACAGCGTCAGCCCATTCGAGCGCGTCAGGGTGCAGGATCCGGCCGCCAACCCGCGGCTCAATAACGACGCAATGAACAACCTCATTGCTGCCTGGCCGGTCTTTGAACGTGCTCGGATCGCCCAGGCCTGGGCAGGCACTATCGACGTCACGCCGGATTCGAATCCGGTCATTGGGCCGGTCGCGCAGATTCCGGGGCTGACCGTGGCCACCGGCTTCTCGGGGCACGGTTTCGGCACGTCGCCGGCGGCCGGTCACCTCGCAGCGGATCTCGTCAGCGGTCATACGCCGATCATTGATCCAAGCCCTTATCGGTTCGATCGTTTCTAGGTCGGTCGAAGCCACGCATTAAGGAACCCACCGATGCCATCTGACAGCTGTTTCTTTACCAACCGCTCGGGCTTGCGCCTGCACTTTTTGCGCTGGGGTGAGTCGACCGGCGTGCCCCTGGTGTTATTGCATGGCTTGCGGGCCTACGCACAAACCTGGGAATCGCTGGTGCATTCTCTGGGTGCGGGCTACTGCATCTATGCCCTGGACCAGCGCGGTCGAGGACTGAGTGACTGGGCCTCGCCCGACAGTTACCACACGCAGTCGTATGTCGAGGACGTTGAAGACCTTGTCGCCCATGTTGGCCTGTCGCGTTTTGTGTTGCTGGGGCACTCATTAGGCGGCGCCAACGCCCTTGAATATGCGCGACAAAACCCGGGACGGCTGATCGGCTTGATGATCGAGGACATTGGTCCCGGCTCTTCAACCCAGGGCGACGGCGCCGCGCGCATTCGCCGCGAGATGAGCCAGACGCCCTTGCAGTTCGAAAACCGGGAAGCGGCCCGGGCATTCTGGCAGGCTTCGCGTCCTGGGTTGTCGGAGCAGGGCCTGGCGTCAAGGCTCGCCCATTCGATGAAAGAGAGCGAGGGCGTGGTCACCTGGCGTCATGATCAGCAGGGCATTGCCCAAGCGCGCCTGAGCATAGAGCCGACAGACCTGTGGCCGGCGGTGCGCGCGCTGGATTGCCCGACCCTGTTCATTCGCGGCGGGCGCTCGGACTTCCTTCCGCCCGCGATGCTGCAGGCCATGAGCGCCAGCAACCCGCAGGTTCAAACCGTGGAGGTCGCCGGTGCCAGCCACTATGTGCATGACGATCAAGGCGAGGTGTTCAACCGGCTGGTCGGGGACTTTCTCATGAGCCTTGCGATCCGCGCCCAATGAAACCCACGGCACGTCTGATTGCGCTGCTGGCATCGCTGACGGCCTTCGTGCCGTTTTCCATCGATACTTATCTGCCCAGCCTTCCGCAAATCGCCAGTGACCTGTCGAGTAGCACGGCCCAGGTGCAACACACGATCAGTGCCTTTCTCGCCGGGCTGTGCCTGGGCATGCTGTTCTATGGGCCACTGTCGGACCGGTATGGGCGTCGGACTTTGTTGCTGGGCAGTCTTATGCTCTATGGCCTGGCAACCCTGGGCTGCCTGTTTGCCGGCAGCATCGAACAACTGACTGCATGGCGATTTTTCCAGGCCCTTGGTGGGGCCGGCGCCCTGGTCCTGGCGAGGGCCGTCGCCAGAGACCTGTTCGGCCTGGCACAGGCGGCCAAGGTGCTGTCCTGGATGCATCTGCTGACGATGATGGCGACCCTGGTCGCGCCAATGATCGGTACGTGGCTGGTGCTGATCGACGGCTGGCGCACGATATTCGCCGCGTTGTTCATCCTTTGCGGGTTGTGCCTGCTGATGGTGAGCGTGGGGCTGAATGAAAGCCTTCCTCCACAGGCGCGCAGCACATCGCTGAAAGGGGCGTTCGCCGCTTACCCGAGCGTCGCTCGACAACCTCGGGCGGTGGCGCTGATCCTGTGCATGGCGCTGGCGTTTGGTGGCATGTTCGCTTTTATCACCGCCTCACCCTTTGTGTACGTCGTGTACTTCGGTGTCTCGCCGCGTACCTTCAGTTGGCTGTTCGGCCTGAACATCCTCGGCATCATCGTGGTGACCTTTATCAATGCCCGCTGGGTCACTCGTTTCGGACCGCAGCGCATGCTGGGGGTGGGTGCCGTACTGGCAGGCGGGGCAGGGCTGGCACTGATGGTGGCGGGGTATACGCAGTGGGGCGGGCTGTGGAGCATCGTCCTTTGCATGGTGTTGTACATGGGCGTCACCGGGTTGCTTGGGGCCAATTGCACGGCAAGCCTGATGAGCATGTTCCCCAGGCAGGCGGGGGCGAGTGTCGCCCTCGGTATCTCGGTGCAATTCGCCACCGGGGCGCTGGCCAGTCTGTGGGTCAGTCGCCTGGCCGATGGCACGCCATGGCCCCTGTGCCTGGTAGTGGGAAGCTGTGGGCTTGGCTGCCTGGTTGCGTATGGCATCTCGATCTACGCGCCTGTCAGTCCGGTCGCTGCGCGCGATGAAGTGAGTGTGCCGCTTCAACCTTGACTTCAAACCTTCTCCCCGCGATCCCAAGCGCGGGGCTCGAAACGGATCGGGGGCGTTTGCACAGGTAGCTGGGCCTTGGTCCAGGCTGGGTTGCTCGATGGTTTCGACTGCAGCGTGCATTGGGAATTTCTGGCTGCCATGCAGCAAGCTTTTCCGCGAGTGAACCTCAGCTCCAGTTTATTCACCCTTGACCCCAATTTTGACACTTGCGGATGGTAAATCCTGAGCAACCCGGGTGATTAGAGTGGGCAGGTTTTGGCAAGATAATCTGTTACCTGGCTACCATTTTTCACCCATTTGGGGCGCTCTGGGCCATTTCGTAGCACACGGCGAGTCGCACGCGGATCAAAGATTCATCGGTTCCTGAGTCGAAACCCCTTTCCCATGAAGACCTTAAAGCCGTGTTAAGCAAAGTGGCACGGTTTCTGCTTTTTTGAATATGTGGATAATTGGATACAAAACTGCAAAAGGTGACTTTATGCAATTCGCTCCCACCTACGTTGAACGTCAGCCACTGACCGCCGAGGAAGAGGCTTACAACTTTCTGCTGGAAGCGATCTGTGGCGGTCGTTACCGCAAGGGCGATCGGCTGATCGCGGAGGACATCGCCAGCGAAATCGGCATGAGCCGGATGCCGGTGCGCGAAGCCTTTCGCCGTCTCGATGCGCAAGGCCTGGTCACCCTGAGACCTAACCGTGGCGCCATCGTCAGCGGCCTGAATCTCGACGAATTGCACGAAGTATTCGAGATACGCAGTGCCCTCGAAGGCCTGGCCATCCGCGTGGCCGTGACCAGGATTGGCGAGCGTCAGCTGGCGGCTCTGGAACGCATGCTGGACGAGATGGATGACTACCGCGACGAGAGCGCCGAGTGGGTCCGACTTCATCGTGCCTTCCATGAACACCTGTGCAGCCTCAGCGGCCGCCCTCGGCTGCTGAAGCAGATCTCGGCGCTGTATTCGTTGATCGAGGCGCCAATGCGCCTGTGGCTGCAACACAGCGAAAAACCCTTGAGCGCGCGCCAGGAGCACGCCGTGATCCTCGACGCTATCCGTTCAGGCGATGCCGAGCGAGCCGAGGCGGTAGTGCGCGAGCACATCGAGGGCACGGTGCCGGCGCTGATCCAGTTTCTGCAATCGGAAAAATAGAATCGGGCATCAACCCGACAGTGTGTTTTGACTTTGAGTACTGCCCCGTTACCCAACAACTGGAGTATCTCGTCATGCATAAACGCCATATGTTACTCGCCGCTATCTCCCTCGGGCTCTGTACGCAGTGGGCGGTAGCTACGCCACAAGTGCCGGAGCGACTGCAAAAGGCTGACAAACTCACGTATTGCTCGGGCATGGATTCGCCCCCTTTGGTGTCTTTCGATGAGGCGCAAAAACCCAGGGGCCTGACGGTCGACCTGGGGCTGGAAATCGCCAAACGGCTGGGAGACAAACCGGTGCAATGGCGGGTCATTCCGTTCTCCGGGCTGCTGCCGGCATTGCTTGCCCAGCAGTGCGACATGATCGTGGATCAACTGTTCGACAAACCCGAACGGCGGGAGGTGATCGACATCGTCAACTACATGTATTCCAGCCAGTCAGTGGTCGTTCCCAAAGGCAATCCCAAGGGCATCAAAACCCTGGATGGACTGTCCGGGCACAAGGTGGCCGTGCTCAATGGCTCGACGATCAAAACCTTGCTGGACGCCGAGAACGAAAAACTGACCAAAGCTGGCAAGCCCCCAATGAAACTGGTGGTCTACAACAGCGACACCGATGCCTTTCAGGCGCTGCGCATCAGTCAGGTGGACGCCTACGGTACTACCGTGGAAACCGCTGGTTACTACGCGGCCATGGCGCCCGATCTGTTCGAAGAAGGGGTGCCGGCCTTCAGCCGGATACTCACCGGCTTGGGAATTCGCAAGGATGATCCGCAGCTCACCGCAGCGGTGCAACAGATCATCAGTGACATGCGCAGCGACGGCAGTTACGTGCAGTTGCTGAGCAAATGGCATGTTCCCAGCGACACACTCGACTGAGGCGAACACTCGATGAATTTCAATTGGGATGTGTTCTGGCAATACCTGTTGCAGCCCAGCGGGGTGTACCTCACCGGACTTTGGCTGACTTGCCTGATCAGTGTGCTGGCAATGGCGCTGGGCTGCGTGCTGGGTCTGGCGGCGGCGCTGATGCGCCTGTCGCGCAACCCGTTGCTCAACCTGCCTGTGCGGTTTTATGTGTGGCTGATGCGCGGCACGCCGCTATTGGTGCAGATCGTTTTTCTCTATACCGCATTGGCCGCGGGCGGCATTTTCCGTTTCGAAGACGTGACGCTGTTGGGTTTGGTGGTGCCGGGCAACATCCAGGCAGCGATCATCGCCTTGGGCCTGAACGAGGGCGCCTACATGGCCGAGATCATTCGTGCCGGAATCGGCGCCGTGGACAAGGGGCAGTACGAAGCGGGGCGGTCGCTGGGCATGACCTTCGCCAAACTGATGCGACGCATCGTTCTGCCGCAGGCGTTCCGGGTCATCGTTCCGCCGTTGGGCAACGAATTCAACGTGATGCTCAAGAACACGACACTGGTCAGCGTGATTGGCGTGCAGGAGTTACTGCTGAGCACGCAAATGGTCACGTCGGCGACCTTCCGGGTATTCGAACTGTACCTGGTGGTGGCGATTTATTTCCTGCTGCTGACCACCCTCTGGGGCTTCTTCCAGCGTTGGCTGGAAGCGCGTTTCGGACAGTCCGATCGACCCGCACCGCCAGCGGCTGGTAGTCGCATGTTTGGCCGCGGCACGTTGAAATTGCTGAGGGGGCGTTAAGCATGGCGCACAAAAGTGAAGAACTGATCATCGAGGCGCTGGACATTCATAAGTCCTTCGGCGACCTGGAGATTCTCAAGGGCATTTCCTTGCAGGTGCGGCGCGGTGAAGTCGTGGTGTTGATCGGTGCCTCGGGTTCAGGCAAGACCACCTTCATTCGCTGCATCAATCTGCTGGAGGACATTCAGGGCGGGCGCATTCGCGTCAACGGCCGAGCCATGGGGTATCGCGAACGAGCCGACGGCAGCCTGGTGCGTGACTCCGAACGCAACATCGCTCGTCAGCGTCGGGACATCGGGATGGTCTTTCAACGATTCAATCTGTTCCCCCACATGACCGCGTTGGAAAACATCATTGAGGCACCGATCCAGGTGCTCGGCGTACCACGCGCCGAAGCGCTGGAGCAGGCTCGAGCGTTGCTGGCCCGGGTCGGTCTGGCGGACAAGGCTATGCATTACCCGTCGATGTTGTCCGGTGGGCAGCAGCAGCGCGTGGCAATCGCCCGGGCGCTGGCAATGAAACCTCAGGCCATGCTGTTCGACGAGCCCACGAGTGCCCTCGATCCGGAAACCGTCGGCGAGGTGCTGCAGGTGATGAAGCAGCTGGCCGATGACGGCATGACGATGGTGGTGGTCACCCATGAAATGGGGTTTGCCCGAGAAGTCGCCGACCGCGTGGTGGTTCTCGATCAGGGCGAATTGATTGAGCAGGGGCCGCCGGAGCAGATCTTCAGTCGACCGACCCACCCGCGAACCCAGGCCTTTCTCAGCCGCGTGCTGTGACCTTCTCCGTCGGGTGTTTTTTCACCCGGCATGGAACCGGATACCTGCGGCCAATGAATCCTTGTCAGGAAGAGCTTTTGCCATGTTGAAATTTTCCGCCCACGAATATCCTTATCCCTCGCAACGTCAGAGTGTGTTTGCCCGGCGTGGCATGGTCGCGGCTTCACAGCCGTTGGCCGCCGAAGCCGGTATCGAAATCATGCGCAACGGCGGCAATGCCATTGATGCCGCGATCGCCACGGCGGCAGCGCTGACTGTGGTTGAACCCACCGGATGCGGCTTGGGCGGCGACGCCTTTGCTCTGGTCTGGAGCAAAGGCCAATTGCATGGGCTGAACGGCAATGGACAGGCGCCGGCAGCGCTGACGATCGAGGCAGTCAAGGCGGGCGGTCACGAACAGATGCCGCTTTATGGCTGGACGCCGGTCACGGTGCCCGGTTGCCCTTCGGCCTGGGCGGAATTGTCCAAACGGTTCGGTAAGCTGCCCTTTGCCGAGTTGCTGCAGCCCGCCATCAGTCTGGCCAGGGATGGTTTTCCACTGTCTCCGGTGGTCGCTCGACAATGGCAGACGGCTCTGGAGGAATTCAGCCCCCATCGAGACCCGGTGCTCGACGCCTGGTTCGACACGTTCCTGATCGATGGCCGTGCACCCAAGGCCGGTGAAATATTTCGCAACCCGGCGCAAGCCCGAACGCTGCAAGAGCTGGCTGACACCGTGTGTGAAAGCCTCTATCGCGGCGCATTGGCTCAGCGGCTGGATGCCCATTCCCGTGCCACCGGCGGCTACCTTCGCGCCAGCGACCTGCAAGACTATCGCGCCCAATGGGTGGACCCGATCAGCATCAACTATCGCGGTTACGATGTGTGGGAAATCCCCCCAAGCGGGCAAGGATTGGTCGCCCTGATGACCCTGAAAATCCTTGAGGGCTTTGACTTCGATCACCGCGACAGCCAGCAGACCTGGCATCGTCAACTGGAAGCCATGAAGCTGGCCTACAGCGACGGCCTCCATTACATCACCGATCCACTGCACATGCGTGTGGCGGTGGCTGATCTGCTCAGCGATGCCTATAGCAGCCATCGTCGCCAACAAATCTCTGACCAGGCGCGTGAACCCAACCCCGGCGATCCCCATGCCAGCGGCACGGTTTACCTGGCCACGGCAGATGCCGAGGGCAACATGGTGTCCTTCATCCAGAGCAACTACCACGGCTTCGGTTCCGGTGTGGTGCTGCCAGACAGCGGCATCGCCTTGCAGAATCGCGGACAGGAATTCAGTCTCGACCCTGACCACGCCAACTGCCTGGCGCCGGGCAAAAAAACCTTTCACACCATCATTCCCGGTTTCATCAGCAAAGGTGACGCACCGGTGGGGCCGTTCGGCGTCATGGGCGGCTACATGCAGCCCCAAGGCCATGTGCAGATGGTCATGAACCTGGTGGATTTCGGTCTTAACCCCCAAGCCGCGCTGGACGCGCCACGGTGGCAATGGCTTGGAGAAATGAAGGTCGGCATCGAACAGGGAGCATCTCGGGATCTGGCGGCTTCGTTGGCGCGGCGCGGACACCGGATTCAGGTTGATTGCGACCTGATTAATTATGGGCGAGGGCAGATCATCATCCGGGACCCGGACACTGGTGTGCTGTGCGGCGGTACCGAGCCGAGAGCCGATTCCCATATTGCCGTGTGGTAACGCATTCCTCGACTACTCCAGCGAGCGCAGCTTCGTCACATGCCCCAGAACCAGGCGGGCGCGCTCACTGGCGAATGCAAGAGCTGCTGCGCGGCAGTTGCCGAACGATTCAAATCTTAGAGAAACAAGCTCTACTGAGAATGCGAGTTTTCCTGAGCGATGTAGATTTCGTTTGCGTAAGGTAAGTTTTTATAAGCGGCCTATCGACCGACGATTGGTTAAATAAATGCTTGAGCGGTAGCAAGCAATGCCGCTTGTCGCCTACGGAAAATCTTTAATAAATTTCTCATGCGCATTCACTTCTGATGACTGTGGGCGTCGCATTCGGTCAATCACCGAATAAGTATCGACGCCTTTTAGGTCTGAGGAGATTCGTCATGTTCCTACATAACAAACGACTTCAATACACCGTGCGCGTCAATGGAAAGTAGGTGTGCTCATGTCGGAACATTCTTCACCAGCAAAAGCACCGTGGCTGGGCTGGTTTGACGCGGGAAAAAGCGGCGGCTGGCTGGGTATCTTTTTCTGGTCGACATTGGTGGGAATCACTGTCCTTTTGCTAATCAGCGGTTACAGCGCCTTCACCGGGGTCAACAGGGCCAATCTGCAGTATGCGTTTCTAGGTGGCGTCTCGGGATTTGCCGCGACAGCGCTGGGTGCGGTTGTCGCGGTAGTCTTGCGAGACATCGCGGCTCGGACGCAAGACATCATGCTCGGTTTTGCCGCCGGCATGATGCTCGCCGCCAGTTCTTTCTCACTCATCCTCCCTGGCATCGAGGCTGCGCAGACCATTTGTGGAAATCAGCTTTTAGCCGCTTGTGTCGTCGTGCTGGGATTGGCGTTGGGCGTGGCACTGATGATTGGGTTGGATCGTTTTGTCCCCCATGAGCACCAGAAAAGCGGACGCAAGGGCCCAGAAGCAGAACGCATCAATCGAGTCTGGCTGTTTGTTTTAGCCATCACGCTTCATAACTTGCCCGAGGGCATGGCCATCGGCGTCAGTTTTGCCAACGGCGATATGAAAGTGGGGTTGCCGCTGACGACAGCGATTGCCATTCAGGACATTCCGGAAGGGCTTGCTGTTGCGCTGGCTTTGCGCGTGACGGGTATCACCGCGCTCCGGGCTGCGTTGGTCGCTGTCGGATCCGGATTGATGGAACCTCTGGGTGCTGTAATAGGCCTCGGCATCTCCACGAGTTTCGCACTGGGGTACCCCGTCGCGTTGGGTCTCGCGGCGGGAGCGATGATTTTTGTCGTCTCCCATGAGGTCATTCCCGAGACCCATCGTAATGGCCACGAAACTCCCGCGACGCTAGGCCTGATGCTCGGTTTCGGCGTCATGATGTTTCTCGATACAGCGATGGGCTAGCCTCTGCTCAGAGCGGATGGTAGGAGATTGAGTTTGGAATACATCGATCTTGTGCAATGGCCCGCCATGCTAGTGACGGTGATATCGGCCTGGTTCATTGGCTCGCAGAGACCACGTCGGCGCATGATCGCTTTTTGGGGGTTCATCGCGAGTAACGCGTTGTGGGTTATCTGGGGACTTCACGCTAACGCTTACGCATTGATCCTGCTCGAGTGTGTTCTTCTTGGTATGAATGCGCGTGGCTTCAAGAAGAATCTCGATGGCTGTCGACCTTCCTGATGATGCAACTCTATAGGGGAGGCCCGATTAGGTTCACCTGCAGAAAAGCAGGGATCCGCTTCACTCCTGTTTACTGGTCTTTGAGGTTCTTCTTAAACCCGCGAAGGTTCATGAGGCACAGGCAAATCTGCAAGAGAATGAGCGCGTAGGCTTGAGCGTACGAGCCCCAAATCACCCACAGCACATTGCTCAAAATGAAGCATACAAAGCCAGTCATTCGTCTCGACGGCTGTTGAGACCCGATCAACCATGCAGCAAGCACAGTGACAAGCATCGCCGGCCATTGAACCCAATCCAGATAAGTCAAAATCTCCTCCCAACACGTATCGATACGCCGAATCGCTATGTGCGGCGTTAATTAGGATGTGTTGTGACAACCACGGATATCAAAGACCAGCCTTCACGAAGTTTAGATTGGCTTCGTTGGCCGACAACGCTTCCATGACTTGGATTGTCTCGGTCATATGCATTTCTTGGCTCTCCGTTCAAAGGGGAGCAACCGTCAGGTGCCGAGCAAGGATAGGGGTTCCTTTATTAGTGCCTTGCCGATCTGGAGTTGTACAACGCGCATATCCTGCGCCGCACCATCCGCCGTGCCGAAGTGCACGTCCTGGAGGGGAAGGGGCATTTTTTCGTGGTCACCAGCACCAAGCGAACTGCCGAACTGATACGAGAATTCCTCTGCCGGCAGCACGATGATGAAGAGCCTGCACCGATGATCGCCAGCGGCAGGCTAAGGCCACGCCTGCTCTAATCCGGGAAGTTGGCCGCCCATATTGCTGCACCCTAGGGTCTCGATACTCCAGGTACATCCATATTTATCTTGCGCCAGAAAGCTTCAGAGAAGCTGTAAACCGAGAAGGCAATCAGCCCCAAGGCCATCACCATCAAAATCAGCCACCCAGCTGGTAGATTCTGGAGCGCGTCCAGAGCTTCCTTCATACCAGGTGGATCGATGGCTTGATAAGTGGAACCGCTGACTGCCAGCAGCAATGCAATCTCTATAAACACGACTCCACGGGCTATTAGACCGAAACGAGACACCGGGCGGACATACCGCATGACGTCCTCGTCGGCCTCAAAATATTTCTCAAACGATGCCTTCCATCCCTTGATGATGTGAGCAATTCCTACACTAAGCGGAATGAGAGCGATAAGGTACACCAACAAATTCGAGTGCTCCCAAGACAAAAGATGCGCCAGCCAATCTTTGGTTTGCCCTCCGGAGTTGCCCGAGCTTCGAATGCCGCTGATAAGTAGGCCAAATGCAAAGAACGCTAGAGCACCGTTGACCATACCTCCCGCCAATAGGCCAGCGCGAATCACCAAACCTTTGAGCTTCTTGCCGTGATGATCGACATCACGCGTAGCTTGCAAGACACGCCAAGCCATAAATGCAAGCAGACCCGCCACCACGAGGCCAACCAAAAAATAGCCGAATGGCTGGCCTAACAAGGCTTCCAGGCTCTTTTGGCCGTCTTTCGGTTTTGTCGAATCATGTGCTGCCAGCAACGCGAAGATACCGATGATCAAATACAGCACTCCTCGAGCGGCATATCCTCCCCGAGCGAGTAATACAAGGCTGTGATGCGCGGACATTGGTTGCATTTCCCTAAGGTAATACATTGAACAGACCCCTCTGACTGGGAGGGGTTCTATTACCAAATCAACGACTGCACTGGCTTCGTTATCGCGGAATGCTGTGCCGCTCAAAATCGCTCAGCCAGGCATCTGTAGGCAGCGAAGGGTTGCCAAAACACCACAGCTGCCTTGGACTACAAAATAGTAACTACGCCGCCTACTCGATTATCCGTTCTGGAACGGCCTAAGGGATCAAGTTCATATCGCGCAGTTTGTCGAACACATCGAAAAATGCTTGATCACTCGCCTGGTAGGCGGTGAATCCCATAGTCCGGCTCTTTGACATATCCGTGACAACTTCGATGGGGCGACCGAGGTCAGCGTCGGTGTGCCACGGAGAGACCAGGCGCCCGATATCGGATTCTTTCAAGCCGTGTTCCGCTACGATTTGCGTCCAGGCAACTTGATCGTCAGCCATTTGCTGTTCAAGTGGCGAGAGGGTGGCGGGGTAATCGGCCGGAGGCACGCCGAAATAGTCGGCGATTCTGTTCCACATCCATTTCCAACGGAATATATCGCCATTGGTCACATTGAATGCCTGATTGGCCGCAGCCGGTGTGGTGGCTGCCCACATTTGTTGTTTGGCCAGCTGACGCGCGTCGGTCATATCGGTGAGGCTGTCCCACTGGATCCTTGATCCTGGAAACACAAAAGGACGACCGGTTTGTTTGCAAATCGATGCATAGACGGCGAGGGTGGTCGCCATGTTCATCGCGTTTCCTACGGCTACCCCGGTAACGGTATGCGGGCGGTGCACGCTCCAAGTGAAGCCGTCCTTTTCAGCGGCGGCGAAGAGTTCGTCTTCTTGGGCGTAGTAGAAATTTTCGATGTCCAGACGACCCTGCTCTTCGCGAAAAGGTGTTTGAGGAAGGCTACCTCTACCATACGCTTCGAACGGGCCAAGGTAGTGTTTGAGGCCAGTGACCAGTGCTACGTGCTCAACACTCTTGGCTGGGCGAATGGCGGCGAGTACGTTGCGGACCATGGCGGCGTTGACACGAATATTCTCGGCCTCCGTGGCTTGCCTTGACCATGTGGTAATGAATACATGAGTGGGTTTCAGATCCGCCAGCGCATGTTCCAGCGACACCGGATCCTGAAGATCCGCCGCGATAGGGATCATTCCGGGGGCCTGTGACGGATGCCGCGACAGCGCGGCGACCTGCCAATTGTTGTCGATCAGTAACTGACTGATGGCGCTGCCAACGATGCCGCTGGCGCCCACGACCAATGCTGTCTGAGTCATACGTTTCTCCTGGATGTAGAGTTGGGAGCCCGCAGAAGCAGCAGAGGTTCAATCTAAGGCTGGCGCCCCCTATGTACCGGCAGGTCCGTGACGAACCAGCACCCCATTAGGCGATCTGGAGAGCGAACTGGGCCTGGCTTTGCTGCAGCGTTCCCACAGGGGAATGTCGCTGACCGATGACGCGTGTTCGCATCCGCCTGGTGGACCTCCGTCTCAACCAGATGCAGCAGCGACTCCGGGACGGCACGCTGGATTTCGCCATTACCTCGCAGCAGCATACACAGAGGCTGAACCTGGATTGGGAAGCGTTGAGCCGCATGCGGGGCCTAGTGGTCTGTCGAAAAAACAATCCTCTTCGCCACTCCCACTCCCACTCCCACTCCCACTCGCTGCGTCAGTTGCAGTTTGCAAAACTGGATCAGCCTGGATCGGATACAGGCTCTGGCGGATGGAAATCCGTGATTGAATTCAAGTCAGTGGTTTGCGGCAGGGCAAACACCTCTGAGCGCCGGCTCGAAAAATGAGCAGGAGTGGTTGAACGCGCGGATCAGTTTCAGTTCTCGTTAAGCAGCAACACTCCGATATCCCCCTTCTGCACAAAACGGATAGCGATCTGCGCAAAGCGGATATTGCCATTGTGCCGCTCCCAATACCCTTCATTTGCATCCTGCGTAACAGTCCTGTGCATGGCACGTAACAATGCGGCCGCCATCGGCGGAGCGTTGCCTGGACCGTCTGTACCGCCTGCAGCAGACCGCTGAAACGCCTAAGCGAACAATAAAAAATAACAACAAGAGACCGATGTCATGCGAAAAATCGATGTGCACGAGGTTATCGACCACGCTCGTTTCAACCGCTTTCACTGGATGGTGTTGTTCTGGTGCGCCCTGATCATCATCTTCGACGGCTACGACCTGGTGATCTACGGGGTGGTCTTGCCGACGCTGATGAAAGAGTGGGGGCTGAGCCCGCTTGAGGCTGGGGCACTGGGCAGTTATGCGCTGTTTGGCATGATGTTCGGTGCGCTGTTTTTCGGCCCGCTATCCGACAAGATCGGTCGCAAGAAAACCATCACCATTTGCGTGATGCTTTTCAGCGGATTCACCGTGCTTAACGGCTTTGCCACGAGCCCCACGACCTTTGGCATCTGCCGCTTCATTGCCGGCCTTGGCATCGGCGGCGTCATGCCCAACGTGGTGGCACTGATGAACGAGTACGCGCCGAAGAAAATTCGTAGCACCCTGGTCGCCATCATGTTCAGCGGTTATTCGGTGGGCGGCATGTTCTCGGCGGGCCTGGGGATCGTGCTCATTCCCAGCTTCGGTTGGCAGGCAGTGTTCTACGTGGCAGGGCTTCCGTTATTGCTGCTGCCGTTGATCATGTATTTCCTGCCCGAATCGGTGGGTTTCATGCTACGCCAAGGCCGCAACGAGCAAGCGCGTGCCGTCTTGCAGCGCGTTGACCCGACCTATGTTTCCCAAGCCAGCGATACCTTGCTCATGGCGGAAGTGAAGGGCACCGGCACACCGGTACTGCAGTTGTTTAGCGAAGGCCGAGCATTGCGCACGCTGATGCTCTGGCTGGCGTTTTTTTGCTGCCTGTTGATGGTCTACGCCCTGAGTTCGTGGCTGCCGAAACTCATGGCCAACGCCGGTTACAGCCTCGGCTCAAGCTTGTCGTTTCTGCTGGTGTTGAACTTCGGCGCGATTTTCGGTGCGATCGGCGGTGGCGTATTGGGCGACAAGCTCAACCTTCCAAGGGTGCTGGCGGTGTTCTTCGCCATTGCCGCGGTGTCGATCACGTTGCTCGGTTTCAAGAGCCCGACGCCTGTTCTGTACCTGCTAATCGCTATCGCCGGCGCTACCACCATCGGTTCGCAAATCCTGTTGTATGCCTGTGCAGCGCAGTTCTACTCCATGGCCATTCGCTCCACGGGGCTTGGCTGGGCGTCGGGGATCGGTCGTAACGGTGCGATTGTCGGCCCGTTGTTGGGCGGCGCGTTGCTGGGAATCAGTTTGCCGTTGCAACTCAACTTCATGGCGTTCGCCCTGCCGGGTGCGGTAGCCGCCCTCGCCATGACCCTCTATGCCATCAGCAGTGAGCGAAACGCCGCCAGCGTTACCGCGCCGCTGTCGGCGGCCAAGGCCTGAGTCTGCAAGGAGCTGCTTGATGAAAGGCTTGATGCGCGACTTTTCGCTGTCTGCTGCGGTTGCAGGCTTTATTGCCACGATAATTTCCTATGCAGGGCCCTTGGTGATTATTTTCCAGGCTGCGGACGCCGCGCATCTGTCTCGGGAACTGCTGTCGTCCTGGGTCTGGGCGATCTCCATTGGCAGTGCGCTGCTGGGTATCGGCCTGAGCCTGCGTTACCGCGTGCCGATCATCATTGCCTGGTCGGCACCCGGCTCGGCGCTGCTGGTGGCGTTGCTGCCGGGCCTCTCGATGAACGAGGCTGTCGGCGCCTATCTGCTGAGCAGTGTGATTATCTTCCTGGTCGGCATCTCGGGCGCCTTCGACCGGGTAATCAGCAAGCTGCCCGGGGCCATCGCGGCGGCAATGCTGGCGGGGATTCTGTTTCGTTTTGGCACCGGGCTGTTCGTGTCATTACAAGGCAAGCCCGGGTTGGTGCTGGCAATGTTCGCCACCTACCTGGTGTGCAAACGGCTGATGCCGCGTTACGCGGTGATGGCGGTACTGGTGGTGGGCTGTGTCATCGCCATGTTGACCGGCCAATTGCACCGCGAAGCGCTGGTGATTGGCTTGGCGATGCCGGTTTGGGTCAGCCCGCAGTTCAGCCTGGGTGCAACCTTGAACGTTGCCTTGCCACTGGTGATGGTGGCTCTGACCGGGCAGTTTGTTCCGGGTATGGCGGTGTTGCGCGCCTCGGGTTACGCCACACCGGCCAGCCCGATCATCGCGAGCAGCGCGCTGGGCACGGCGCTATTGGCGCCGTTTGGCTGCCACGGCCTCAACCTGGCGGCGATCACTGCCGCCATCTGCACTGGCCGCGAGGCCCATGAAGACCCAGCTAAGCGCTATGTCGCCGGTGTGGTCGGCGGCCTTTGTTACCTGGTACTGGGCATCTTCGGTGCGACCCTCGTGTCGTTGTTTGCCGCCTTCCCCAAAGAGTTGATCGCCGCCCTGGCGGGCCTGGCTCTGTTCGCTGCAATTGCCGGCGCCCTGGCCAATGCCATGGCCGTGCCCAATGACCGCGAAGCGGCGTTGGTGACGTTCCTGACTACCGCCTCGGGCATGTCGCTGTTCGGTTTGTCCGCCGCGTTCTGGGGGCTGATTTTCGGCATGGCCGCGCACCTGCTGTCGAGTACGCGGCGCCCCTCCCATGCACCCTCCAGCAGCACCAGCGAAGTGGCGCGCTGATTTGTATTCGCCATGCCTTACCTATTCATAACAACAATAAGAGCACACCGATGAAGCAAACCATTCATGCAACTCGTACGTTATTGTCCACGGCTGTCGCCTTGGGGTGTTCAAGCCAACTGATGGCCGCCGAGGGCGGATTTATCGAGGATGCCACCGCCACTTTGCAGGCACGCAATTACTACTTCAGTCGGGACTACTCGGACATTGTCGGCGCCAACCGGCAGTCGAAGGCGCAGGAGTGGGCCCAGGGTTTTATCCTCAATGCCAAGTCCGGCTACACCCAAGGGCCGATCGGTGTTGGCGTCGATGTCATCGGCCTTCTCGGGCTCAAGCTCGACAGCAGTCCGGACCGGGTCAACACCGGCCTGTTGCCGGTGCACAGCGATGGCCGCGCGGCCGATGACTACAGCCGCCTGGAAGGCACGCTGAAGCTGCGTTACTCGAAGACCGAACTTCGCGTTGGCGAGTTGCAACCGAACTTGCCAGTGCTGTATTTCAGTGACATCCGCCTGCTGCCGCCCAGCTACCAGGGGGCGAGCATCATATCCAGTGAGATCAATGGCCTTACGTTGCAAGGCGGTCATCTGAGCTCCACTCACCTGCGCAACGAGGCCGGCGACGAGAAGATGCAGGCGATGCTCGGCTACGTTCCTCAGCGTCAGGCCAGCAGTGACGCCTTCAATTATGGTGGCGGCGATTACGCCTTCAACGACAAACACACCAGCGTCAGTGCCTGGTACGGGCAACTGGAAGACATCTACCATCAAGGCTTTCTTGGCTTGAAACACAGCCAACCCTTGGGCAGTTGGACCCTGGGCGCCAACCTCGGCTATTTCGATGCCAGGGAGGATGGCAAGAAGTTGTTGGGCAATATCGACAACCAGGCGTTCTTCTCCCTGTTGTCGGCCAAGTACGGCGGCCATACCTTCTACGTCGGCTACCAGGGCATGTACGGTGAAAGCGCGTTTCCTCGGGTATTTGCCAACATCTCGCCGCTGGGCAACGAAGTGCCAACCTATGAATTCGCCTCCACCGATGAGCGCTCGTGGCAGGCGCGTTACGACTTTGACTTCGCCGCCCTCGGTGTGCCGGGCCTGACCAGCACCGTGCGCTTCATCACCGGCAACAACGTCGACACAGGCAAGGGCTTTGAAGGCAAGGACCGCGAACGCGACCTGGATCTCGGTTACGTGGTGCAGAGCGGCACTTTCGCGGGGCTTGGGATCCGGGTGCGCAATGCCATGGCACGCTCCAATTACCGCACCGATATCGATGAGAACCGACTGATCCTGAGTTACACCTGGACGTTACTGTGAATGACCTGGAGGCGAGCATGAGCAATAAAGTCTGGGCGCGATTGACCCTGGTTGCAGTTGGCAGCGCTGTTGCGCTGCTCGCCGCCGGTAACGGCATGCACCTGATGTATGCCGGCATCATCAACCTGTTGCTGCTGGCGGCGGCAGTGCTTTTTCACCGTCAGCCAGTGCGGGTGGTTGAAGTACTAGTGGAGCGGGAGCCGGACCTGGCACCCGTGATGCCCACTGCGCCGGTCCCGCTACTGTCACTGCCAATGGCCGAGCCCGCTTGGCCGGGCGCTGAAGTAAAGGTGTCACTTGAACGCCTGACTGAAGTGGTGCGGCAAACTGAAGAGGACATGCGCTTTGCCAACCAGCTGGCGCGTGGCGCTGGCGAGCGGGTACAGGCAAGTGCCGCGAGCATGCAGTCTTCGGCTGCTGTGCTTGGAGATCTTGATCAGTATCTGCAGCGCCTGGATCAGGTGTTCGATGAGCTGGGCAGCCAGTCGGTTCGCATCGGTGCGATTGTGGGCAGCATTCAGGACATCGCCCGGCAGACCAACCTGTTGGCGCTCAATGCCGCGATCGAGGCCGCGCGGGCCGGTGATCATGGCCGAGGTTTCGCTGTAGTGGCGGACGAGGTGCGCAATCTGTCGCGTCAGGCAGCGGACTCCAGTGCGCAGATCCGGCAGATCGCCACAGGCCTGGAGAAGTCAGCACAGGATGCCCGTCAGGGCCTTGAACAGCTTACCGTTTCGACGCGTTCGGGCCTGGACAAGACCGAGGTCGCGTTGCAGTCGATGGGGGAGTTACGCAGTGGCGCGGTTGCCAGGGTGGAAGTGGTTGAACGCGTCATGCAGCGTTTGGCCAGTTTGCACGAGTTGGCACTTGAGGCAACCCGGATAGCGGTGTGAAAAAGGTGCTTTTGCTGCCTCTCAAACGCCCGAGCAACTGCCCATCACCCGGTAGGAAAACTTGTGGGTTTCACCCTGATGGTCGATGTAAACCATGGTCGCCGGTACAACTTCGCAGGCGGTCGAGGTATCAGTTACCGAGATGACTTTCGCGATATCCAGGGTTGAAGGTGTTGTGGCCGGATTGCTTTCGGCGGCCATAACGGCGGTTGTGGTCAGGGCCAACAGTACGCTCAACAAGGTTTTCATGGTTTTTTCTCCGTCGTGTTTCGATGAGTCAATTCTATTCTTCTACAGATATGGATAAAGAGGGCGGTGCTTGATGCAGCGTTACGTCAGATGCAACAGTCGTTGCCGTTGGAGTGTTCATGGACTTGCTTAACAGCCTGCGGGTATTTGTGCGTGTAGCTGACGCAGGCAGCTTTACCACCGCCGCACAGGCGCTGGACTTTTCCACGGCGCAAGTGTCCCGGCTGGTGGCCGATCTTGAGCAGCACGTGCAGGCACGTCTGCTGCAGCGCACCACCCGACGTTTGAGCCTGACCGAAGCTGGCGAACGTTTCCTGTTGCGGGCGCGGCAAATACTGGACGACATGGCCGAGGCCACCGCAGAAGCGCGTGGCGCTCACCTGGAGCCCAATGGCCGGTTGCGTCTGCACTGTTTGACCGGACTGGGGGTGCTGATGACACCGCTCATTGCCCGCTACTGCGAGCTCTATCCGGACGTTGTGGTTGAGCTGACCTTGTCGCAACGCAACCCCGACCCCCTTGAAGACGGGCACGACGTGGTCATTTGCATTGCCCAGGAATTGGCGGATTCTCAATTGGTTGCCCAAGCGGTAGGGCGCATCTTCAGCATGCCTTGCGCATCGCCTGCGTACATCGCGCGTCGGGGCCTGCCCACCCATCCCGACCACCTGAATGAACATAGCTGCCTGCGCATGCTCGATCCGTTGTACGGCGATGAGTGGGTCTTTCGTAACGAGCAAGGCGAGCATTCAGTGGTGCCCGGCAAGACCTTCCAGAGTAACGTTCCGGAGGCGATGGTCAATGCGTCGGAGGCCGGGATGGGCATCAGCCTGCTGCCGTTCTACACCGCAACCCGGTCGCTGCGCGAGGGCACGTTGCTGCGCCTGCTGGGCGATCACCGGCTCAGGGAGCGGAACGTCTATGCACTCTATCCTTCCAAGCGTTTTCTGGATGCCAAGGTGAGGACATGGGTGGACTTTCTCAAGGCAGAGTTGCCCGGGCTTTTTTCCGGACATGAGGTGATCGCGAATGATGTTCGGCATTGGGGGGCGGGCTAGCTAAAAAGATCAGCGGCGCTGCTTGGGTATCTGGCTGCTCGCCGATCATGCAGCTTTTCTAAAAAGCCCCTTCAACGTCAGCACCTACTCTACGCGGAGACACTCTGCCCTGGACGGTGAGTGAAGAGTCCCACCGGTCGTTCAGTTTATCGCCGTGCCGAAAGCGACACGGCTCACTGGGTAGCTATCAGTGCTTGAACATCACATGCCGAACGACGGTGTAATCCTCCAGCCCGTACATCGACATGTCCTTCCCGTAACCGGACAGTTTCTGACCGCCATGGGGCATTTCACTGACCAGCATGAAGTGCGTATTCACCCAGGTGCAGCCGTACTGCAAGCGCGCAGATAAGCGATGAGCGCGGCCGACATCCGAGGTCCAGACCGATGACGCCAGGCCGTAATCCGAATCGTTGGCCCAACCCAGCACCTGCGCTTCATCGGTGAATTTGGTCACCGAAACCACGGGTCCGAATACTTCGCGGCGTACGATCTCGTCGTCCTGCTGCGCGTCGGCCAACACCGTTGGTTCGAAGAAAAAACCATTGCCGTCGACAGCCTTGCCGCCAGTGATCAAGCGAATATGCGGCTGAGCCACGGCGCGCTCGACGAAACCGGCCACGCGGTCGCGGTGTTGCGCAGTGATCAGCGGACCCAACTCGGTCGACGGATCATCCTGCAAACCGTACTTGATGCTGCTGACAGCCTCGCCAAGCTTCTCGACGAACTTGTCGTAGATGCCTTCCTGCGCGTAGATGCGGCAGGCGGCGGTGCAGTCCTGGCCGGCGTTGTAGAAACCGAAGGTGCGTATGCCTTCCACGGCGGCGTCGATGTCGGCGTCGTCGAAGATGATCACCGGAGCCTTGCCGCCCAGTTCCATGTGCATGCGTTTGACGCTGTCGGCGGTGCTGGAAATGATGTTCGAACCCGTGGCAATCGAACCGGTGAGCGAGACCATGCGCACCTTCGGATGGGTGACCAGTGGGCTACCGACGGTAGGACCACGACCAAACACCAGGTTAAGCACGCCGGCCGGGAAAATTTCCGCCGCCAGTTCGGCCAGGCGCAACGCGGTCAGCGGGGTTTGTTCCGACGGCTTGAGCACCACGGTATTACCGGCGGCCAAGGCTGGGGCGATTTTCCACGCGACCATCATCAGCGGGTAGTTCCACGGCGCAATCGAGGCGATCACGCCGACCGGGTCGCGGCGGATCATCGAGGTGTGGCCCGGCAGGTATTCGCCGCCTGCCGAACCGCTCATGCAGCGGCTGGCGCCGGCGAAGAAACGGAACACGTCG
>Ga0157371_10001149_pt1 | contig 28495 bp, 23 predicted proteins | sample C45metaG_FD_113462 | JGI IMG/M metagenome (GOLD analysis project Ga0157371, IMG submission 113462) | Corn rhizosphere microbial communities from Kellogg Biological Station, Michigan, USA - C4-5 metaG | ecosystem: Host-associated > Plants > Roots > Rhizosphere > Soil | place: USA: Michigan... | reverse complement strand
TGCATCCGCATCGGCATCTGCATCCGCATCAGCGTCGGCATCCGCATCCGCATCCGCATCCGCGTCGGCATCAGCATCCGCATCGGCATCCGCGTCGGCATCTGCATCCGCGTCGGCGTCGGCATCTGCATCGGCATCCGCATCCGCGTCGGCATCTGCGTCAGCGTCGGCATCGGCATCAGCGTCGGCATCCGCATCCGCATCCGCGTCGGCATCTGCGTCAGCGTCGGCATCGGCATCAGCGTCGGCATCAGCATCGGCGTCAGCGTCGGCATCCGCATCGGCATCGGCGTCAGCATCTGCGTCGGCATCAGCATCGGCGTCAGCATCGGCGTCAGCATCTGCATCCGCATCAGCGTCAGCGTCGGCATCCGCATCGGCATCGGCGTCAGCGTCAGCGTCGGCATCAGCATCTGCATCCGCATCGGCATCCGCGTCAGCATCGGCATCGGCGTCGGCATCAGCATCCGCGTCAGCGTCCGCATCTGCGTCGGCGTCAGCGTCAGCATCACCGTCATCGCTGGACGATCCTCCAAGAGCGAGGGCTCCCCCGCCAGCCAGCAGGCCCAGAGCGACAAGACCGAGGACGGAGCCGTCACTTGTAGCGGCGCCAACCAGTTGATCTACGCCCTCTATTTGTGAAAAACGAAAGTCAGCCAAGCCGTCGCTATGCTCACCCAGCCAGAGGTTGCCATTTTCATCCTCCAGCACCAGCTCGCTGTGCTCACCATCCATCTCGCGGAAAAAGTGTCCGATGCGGATGGTCTCGCCGGAACGCATCCGAAGAAGGAGATCGTCACCGTCGCGCACGAAGTCGGAGACCTCATTTTTATCCGCGCGAATCCGCACGATGCTCGGTTTTTCGATATCAAGTTTATCGAGCGACACGGTCTGAGAACCACCGGCGGCCTTGTCGGTAACGATCGCAACCATGAAACTGTCCTCCTGCAACGCGGTAACATCGGCGACAGAAATTCCTGCCGCCCGTGACATCAGGCAACATGTAAGAAACTGGATTTTTGCAAGCGACGACCGCTGAGAAGCAAGCAGCCCCAAAATCAACGGATCGGTTTATCTAAACGTCGGAAATAGTCTTCCGATCGCCTCTCCCACCCTCATAATTGCATAAAAAATGGACTCTGCAAGAAAAAAACAACCGGGAAGAGCATTAGGAAATTCTTTTGTAACGGTAATTCCGAGATCTAATATATGTTTTCCCCTCTTATATATGAGGGTGGCAACAGTGCGAAGTCATGGTCGATTTCTCTTCGGGACGGCTTGCATTATCATCGGTCGGCAATCACGTGTGAGACCAATTCTATTTTTGGTCAACACCCGTTATGGTCGTATCTTGCGGCGATCCGACCTTCCCCGTGATACTGTTTAATCAAGCCTAGGCGCGAACCAGGAGAGAAACTTTGCGTTTAAAAAATTGATTAAAATCAAATATATGTCGCTTAAGGGCCGGCCGTTGCTACCGTCCGCTAAAGGGAAATGCCCTGGACGGTTTGGCCTTCCAGCGAGAAGGCTTCCCGCATTCGTCCACTATTGAACGTGCAGTCGATGTTCAACCTGTGCAGGTCATACTTGATGTTGCTGATATCGAACCTGGCGGCATGGAGTTCCTGGTCGGCGTTGAGCAGATCAAGCAGTGTTCGCGTCCCGAGTTCAACATATTGTGTTCGATAGAGATCACGCGTCTGTCGCATCGTTGACTGACGCGTCGAGAGCGAGCGGCGCAGACTTTCTTTACTTGAAATCTGACTACTGGCTTCCGTCAGGTTCCTCAAGATATCAACCAACGCGCGCGCTTCTGCAGCCTGTGATGCTCCAAGCGCCTGGACGGCCATGTTGCGTCTAGCGCTCGTCGCACCGCCATTGTAGAGGCTGCCCGAAACCTTTAGCCCGACACTGTAGTCGGGATCAAATGAGCTGAGTTCCGTCACGTCGACACCAATTCCAGCGTCGAGCGACAGTGTCGGCAACCCTTCGGCTTTCGCAAGAGCAATCTGCGCGGTCGCCGCTTCGCGATCTGCCGCTGCCTGCATGACTGCCGGCACGCGCGACCAGTCCGGATTTGTGGAACTGCAGGACTTAGACAGCCATGCCGGCAGTGTGTCCGATACATCGACGGGTCCGTCGATACCGCTTAAATTCGCGAGGATCGCTTCCCAGCGCGATAATTGCCCCTCGATCTCCAACAATGTGGCTTCGGCGGCCTGAACACGCGCTTCGGCTTGCAGCAGATCTGAACGCGTGCTTGCGCCCTTGTCGGTGCGCGACTTCACCAGGTCCAAGATCGCTTTCACATCCTTTATCTGGTCACGCGCAACACTTCCCAATGAGCGATTGCGCTGTATTTCGATCACTGAATACGCCGTTTCGCGCGCCAGATCGTCCACAGCCATCATAACCTGCGACTTCCGGCCCGCAATTCCCGCAGTGGCGATTTTGACCCGGTTGTCCACTTTACCGAAATCATAAAGCATCTGCGAGACATTGAAGTTCAAATCTGGACTGTAGCGATCCGATCTATTGGTGCTATAGGAAGAGTCGAGTCCCCAACTCATATTGGGAAGATAACCGGCACGAGCTTCATTGACCGACTCGGTCTGCTGACGAAGCCGACCTATGGTTTCCGTGACAGCGGGATGCCAATCGACTGCCTTTCTCACAGCAGTTTCGATTGACAAGGGGCCCTTGTGTTCGGTTCGTTCGCGTTTCGCCGGCCCGACGGGTTCCGATATCGTCCCGATCACGCCCGGAAGATCCGCGTTACCAAGGTGCATGTCTTTGCCGGAAGCTTCAGGATTCCCGGGGCCCGCTTGTCGGATGTTGGCGCTGGAGCGATTTGCACAGCCAGTTGTCAATATACCCGCGGCGATGACGCAAACAAACGCTGGAAGCCAACTAAATCGCATTTAACGTTCCACCTTCTGACGGGAAGAATGAGCAACCTGCCAGTACGAGGAACGAGACCATGGCTTTGATTTACCGATATAAAACCGGCTTTGGAGACAGAACTAGGCAAACATGGTTAACGATTGGTTAATCAGGTCAAGTGAATAATAACCATGTATATCGCTTAAGGCATGATCCAGGGGCGATTGTTCAACCAGTTCTCTATGCTGCTGTTACCTGATCATCTGCTTTGGGGGGCGCAATAGTGATGCAAACCTGCCAATAAATTTAATGTTTATTCCAATTGCACACGCAGGTGCGTGCTACTAATATTTGGCGTCGCAAGATAGGTTGTTGATGCAATTACCAGTTTGACCGACGTCGTAGCCCGCTACGGATGTGAAGCTATATGAAGGCGCATCACGACAAAGCGATCCAATCTGCGACCCTGACCTGATACCAATGAGTCCGATTTTGCCAGCATGATTTCCCATCCTGAAGTCAGGATTGATCAGTTGGACCAATTTCGAGGGCGGAGAGCGATCGTGGTTTCGACCGCTTTGTACAGGCATTCGATTTGCGTGCGTTCGCATGATAGGTCATTGAGTGTGGGAGTAACGCTAGTTTCTAGGCTATGTTGGCCTCGTGTCGGTCTGCAGAGAGCGTCCTCTGGGTCCCCCACGTTGAAATTGGATGGCGGGTTGTCCGCAAAGTATTGGGGCGATTTCTTGCGACCATGCCGTCTGAACGCCTCGGCACGCAAGTTACGAAGCTGCATCCTCGAGGGTGCTCGCGCAATGGCACGCGGTATCGTCAAACTGAATCCTATGTGACGTTGAGGCGTCACAGAAAAAAGCAGAGATTCTATTTGCCTAACTCAAACTCATCCTGTGACTTGATCGCCTTCGATTAGAAGGCCCAACGGAGCGTATGATAGATTCCATCCGCAGCCGTAGCAAAACCTCCTGAAAGTCGCAAAACTTGTTCCCACGACGAGGTCCAAATTGCCATGAACGGAAATATACCTAAGCGCGCCACAGATAGCGTGAAGTGCACTGACGGTCGCAGTTCGACATGGACTCGCAGGATGGTCTATTTCTTTTGATTGCCAGCAAAAGCGGCCGTCAAGCCAAGACCGATATACACGAAACCACTGACCCAGCGTTCAGCCTTTAGGTACGCGGGACTGCGCTTCAGCCACTTGCCGGCCGTGCCGGCGGCAAGTGCGTAAGAGCTGTCCGTAGAACGCCAATCGCTGTGTAAACAAGCCCGAGAAAAGCGATCTGCATAGCCACATGGCCACGATTGACCTCAACGAACTGTGGCAAGAAAGCCAGAAAGAATAGTGCGGTCTTCGGATTGAGGAGATTAACGATAAAGCCCTCACGAAAGAGGCGCATGCGGCTCCGTGTGGGTAAATTGCCCTCGACGCCGGGAATATCCGAGGGGCCAAAAAGTTTTTTGAGGCCAAGCCAGATCAGATAGGCCGCGCCGGCATACTTTACGACGCTGAAGGCGAGCGCGGATGATGCCAGGAGCGCCGACAACCCTACAGCGGCGGCGGCGACATGCACAAGCGTGGCCGTATGGATGCCAAGGATTGAAACGAGCCCCGCAGAGCGACCCTGCTCGACCGAGCGCGCGAAGATGTAGAGAACTGCCGGTCCCGGCACGAGAAGCAGCACCAGTGTAGCGCTGACGAACAGGCTGAGATTTGTTACGCTGGGAATTGCCAAATCCATAGTTATTTTGGCCCGTTTTTTTATTGCGCTACCAATAGCATGCGGCGGCCTCAGACACGAGGTCATCCTCTTTTTTGCCTTTGATGTTCGAGTCGACAAGAACGGCATCCAGATGTCAGGCATCGGAACGGACGTCTCAGTCTCAGTATCGTAGAAAAACCGGCCGCTGCGGCCGGCTCATTTTGGCGATATCTGCCTGACATTGCTCAATTCAGGGAGAAGCGGCCCGGTCGGAAGGTTGCGAGCATGGGATGTTCGGTGCCTGTCGCAACCTCGAACGCGAGCAGCTCGCCCACGATGAGGCCGAGTGTAGCACCGCTGTGGCTGAAGGCCACGTAGTAACCGGAAATACTCTTGATGGCTCCAATCACCGGCTCGCCATCGCCGGGGATCGGTTTGCCACCAACGCCGATGGAAGCCACCTCGAGTTTCGGATTGCCTTCCATCACCCGCGCAGCCTCAACCAAAAGCTCTGAAACAACGCTATCGTCGATATCATAGCTGCCGTCTGCGCGCACTGTCACACCCTCATCGGCCGCCCAGTCGGCATCCAGGGAGAATGTGCGGCCCGGCGCTGGGCGAACGGCGACGCGCGGTGTATTGAGAACAGCGCGCAGGGGATGGGCGAGCGGCCTCGTCTGCACGAGAAGGGCGATCGGTGTCCCGTCGGCAATGGTCTGTCCGCTTTCCGCAGCCATCTTCGGGACGGCAGGACCGGTGGCAAGCACGACGGCGTCCGCCCGATGGAGAACAGCATTTGCAGTTTGCGCGCCAATGACACGACCACCCTCGATCACCACCCGTGCAGCACCCTGGTCCGTTACCAGAACGCCACCGAGTGCGAAAAACTCCTCAAGCAGCACACCAATCAGCGTCGGCAGATCGACCCAGCCTTCGCCGGGATTGAAGATTGCACCCTGTGGAGTGATTGCGACGGCGTCGACACCGGGCACGACGCGGGCGACTTCGGCTGCGGAAAGGCGCTGCGCATCATAGGCAAGCGAAACTTCGTGGCGATAGGCCGCGTTGATCTCGTTGCGCTCGTCATCTGCGTCCCAGGTCAACCCGCCATCAAAGCGAAGCCATTCTGCGCCGGGATTCTGCGCCGCGAGTGTGCGATACCGGTCGATGCCGGCCATGCGCAGCCGATGATAGGGCTCAGATCGCATGCGTGCCGAGTTCAGCCAGGACAGCGAGCGGCCGGAGGCACCATTGGCTGGCGGGCCGTCATTGAGGATCGTCACCTTAATGCCGCGCCGCGCAAGCTGTACGCCAGTGGAAACGCCGAAGATACCGGCGCCGATGATGACGGCCGAAGAGATGGTGTTGTCGGTCATGGAATTGGCTTTCAATCAATTGTCATACGGATGGGGGTAAGGCATCGGGGATCTCCCAGCGACCGCTGGCTGCGGAGCGGAACAGCGCGTCAATCGCCGTCATATTCGCGATTGCGTCGCCAAGCCCCGTCTCGAGTGGCCCGCCGGAGAGAACAGCCTCGGCGAATGCATCGGCCTGTTCGCGATACTGGTCGACAGGCCCGATCGCGATCTCCTCGCGGCCGCCGCCGGCAAGATCGCGACCATCATCAAAGACAAGGATGGTCGGCTCATCAGCTGGTGCATTGAAGGGAATGGGGATTTCCAGACGCCCGCGCGTTCCAAGCACCGTGACCTTCTGCGTGAGGGAGAGTTGTGTGGAACAGGTGAAGGCAAGCTGCCTTCCCTCTGGAAACGCCAGCAGCCCACTCGTCAGCCGGTCCGTGCCGAAGACAGGATCGCGCTCCATGAGGGCGATCGCCCGTACCGGTTCCGCGTCGAACAGGAACCGCGCTGTGTTGATGGCGTAACAACCAACGTCGAACAGACCGCCGCCGCCAATATCAGCCTGGTTGCGTACATTCCCGGGGTCGTCGAGATAATAGGAAAAGATCGTCTGGATGGCCCTCACCTCGCCGAGGCGCCCCTCGGCAATCAACGCGCGCGCCTTTTTCCATTGCGGATGGTGGCGCACCATGAAGGCTTCCGCGACCGGCAGGCCCGCCGCCTTTTGTGCCGCTGCCAGTTCCCTCGCCTGCTCGGCATCAAGCGCGATCGGTTTCTCGCAGAGTACGGGTTTGCCCTGCGCCAGTGCCTTTATCGTCAGTGGCACGTGCAGATGATTGGGCAAAGGGTTGTAGATTGCGTCTATTTCCGGATCGGCAAGCAGTTCCTCGTAGCTGCCATAGGACTTGGCGATGCCGAAGCGGGCCGCCATCTCCTTCGCCTTCGCGGCATCGCGCGAGGCGATTGCCGCAACGCGCCCCAGGCGGCTGGACTGGATGGCGGGAATGACCGCCTTGGCAGCAATGCCTGCGCAACCGAGCACACCCCATCGTATCGTTTGTGTCATTGGTTTCTCCTCCCGGCGCTCAGAGCACTTCCGCAAGGAAGCGCTGGAGACGCGGGCTTTGCGGGTTGTCGAATATTGCCTCTGGCGTGCCGGCTTCAACGACGCGCCCCTCGTCCATAAAGACGACCTGATCGGCCACCCGGCGGGCAAATCCCATTTCGTGCGTAACGACGACCATGGTCATGCCACGCGTGCCGAGCTCGGCCATGAGGTTGAGCACGCCCTTGACCAATTCCGGATCGAGCGCACTCGTCACCTCGTCGAAGAGGATAACCTCCGGTTCCATGGCAAGCGCACGGGCAATGGCAACGCGCTGCTGCTGCCCGCCGGAAAGACCGCCCGGACGGTGGTGCTGGCGGCTCGCAAGGCCGACATCGGCAAGCCTTGCCTTGGCGATGCGCTCGGCCTCGGCTGCGGGCAGGCCCTTGATCTTCGTAAGCGACAGCATGACGTTTTCCAGCGCCGTGTGGTCGGGAAAGAGGTTGAAATGCTGGAATACCATGCCGACCCGGCGGCGCAGCGTTTCCGGCTTCATTGCGAGAATGCTTTCGCCATCGATAAGAATATCGCCGCTCTTCGGCTCGACCAGACGGTTGAGCCCACGCAGCAAAGTCGATTTTCCGGATCCGGACGGGCCGATGATGCAGGTGACGCTGCCTGGCTTGACTAAAAGATCGACACCCCTCAGCACATCAAGATCGCCATAGGCCATACCGAGACGGCGCACATCAAGGCTGCCGCCCTTGAACGAGACGCCAGTCGCGCGAGCTGCACTGTCGAGTTCACTGACTTCCTCCAGTCCGCTGGTGATGACGGAGGGGCGCTGCTTGCCAACCCGCAGACGATTGTCGATCGCATTGACGACGTGGGTAAGCGGCACGGTAACGACGAGATAAAATACGCCTGCCAGCAGGAGCGGTGACAGATTGCCGGTCACCACCGCCTGGTCCTGTCCCACGCGAAAGATCTCACGCTCTGAGGCCAGAAGCCCGAGGAAATAGACCAGGCTCGAATCCTTGACGTTGCCGATGAACTGGTTGACGAGGGCCGGCAGCACGCGGCGCACGCCTTGCGGCACGACGATAAGGCGCATGCCCTGGCCATAGCTCATCGACAATGCCCGGCAGGCCTCCATCTGCCCACGGTCGACGCTCTGGATACCAGAGCGGAAAATCTCGCCGATATAGGCACCGGCAATCAGGCTGAGTGCCAGAATGCCGAGCGGATAAGGCGATGGACCGAAGAGCTCGCGGCCAATGCGGGCAAAACCCTGGCCAATGAGGAGAATTGTGACGATGGCCGGCAGGCCACGGAAAATATCGGTATAAAGACGAGCGGGAATGCGCAGCCAGGGCGAGCGGGAAATGCCCATGATCGCGAGCATCATGCCGATGGCCACGCCAAGCACAGTCGAGGTCGCAGCCAGGATCAGCGTATTCTTGAGACCAACGGTGATCATGGTCGGCAGCACTTCGGCCATGGCATTCCAGTCGAGGAAGCTACGGCGCAGGTTTTCAAGCCAGTTCATCAGGATATCCCTTGAAAGAAAGGCCGGTCCGACCGGTAAAGGCCGGACCGGAAGGTGGCATCACTGCTTGGGAAGATATGCCTGCGGCATCGGCGTGCCGGGGAACCATTTTTCGTGCAGCTTTTTCCAGGTGCCGTCCTGCATGGCCTCTTTCAGGCCCTTGTTAAGCGCCTCGCGCAATGCATCGTTACCCTTGCGGATGACGAAGCCGGCGGGCGCGTCGAAGCTCGGAATGTTGACTGCGACTTTCAGCGCCGGATAACGGGCGGAATAGTCCTTTGCAGCCTCGAAATCGAGGAAATGTGCGTCGACCGTCCCGTTGTTGAGTGCGGAAACGGCAGAATTGTTGTCCGGGAACTTCACGAGATCGGTGCCGGCAAAATTCTTCTCGGCATAGATTTCCTGAAGTGTACCCTGCACCACACCGAGACGCTTGCCTTTGAGACCCGCTGCATCGGTGATGCCTGCCTCCGAAGTGACGACGCTCAAGAAACCTGCAAGATAACCATCAGAGAAATCAATGGTCTCCTTGCGCTTGGCAGTCGTGCCGATCGCAGCGGCCGCAACATCGAAGCGGCCGTTGGCGACAGAGGGCATCAGGGCCGAGAATTCCTGGCCGGTGAACACCACCTGTTCCTTCTTGAACCCAAGACGTTCGGCTACGTTGAGGAACAACTCTATGTCGAAACCGGTAAAGTTGCCGTCGGCGGTGGTGAAGGCATAAGGCTTGGCATCGCCCATCGTGCCGACACTGATGGTGGCGGGATCAATGAGGCCAAGCGGATTGTCGGCAAGTGCGGGCGTAGCCGCGCCTGCAAGGACACCGAGTGTGATCGCGGCCGTGGTCGCGCGAATTTTTGCGAAGGCGGATGTTAAGGCTTGGGTAAATTGCATTGGTTTCTTCTCCTCTGGTGTCGTTGTCTGCGATAAATTCAAGGCGCACGGGTCCCACCCGGTCGGCGGCATGACGTCACCTACCCGGCCCACGCAGTTCGCATGTCGGAAGTCTTTTTATTGTTGAGACCGGTCTCAATTAGAAAGAGACCGGTCTCTTTGGGTATTGGCAATTGTTATCTTCGCATTTGCCAGTCGTCAAGTTCTCTTGTAAGGCTACCGCTTATGGACAAGAACCCACCTAAAACTCCTTCCGTTACAGTCGCTGACGTCGCACGCCAAGCCGGCGTCTCAAAGGCAACGGCTGCACGCGTACTGGGTGGCTACGGAACCGTCAGCGACCGGGTGAGAGAGGCGGTCCTGGCAGCGGCTCAGTCCCTCGATTATCGCCCCAATGAGCTTGCTCGCAGCATGACGACAGGTCGTTCAGGCACCATCGGCGTCGTGGTGGGAGATATTGAAAACCCCTTTTTTAGCCTCGCCGTGCGAGGCATCACGGATATTGCCCGGCAGGCAGGCTTCACCGTCATCCTCATTAACTCGGGTGAAGACGTCGTTGCGGAAAGAGCGGCCATCCGCACTCTGCTTGCCAAGCGTGTCGACGGTCTCATCGTCTCGCCGGCCAAGGAAAACGATGTCGAGCATCTGCATGAGGTTATTCGCTCGGGGCTGCCGCTCGCGTTGCTCGATCGTGGAAGCGACACGCTTGATGTCGACACCGTTATTGCCGACGACCGGCATGCCGCCGAGAATATTACACGCCGGCTGATTGCGCTCGGCCACCGCCGCATCGCCTATTTAACCGCCTGCGACACGCCGGATCATCGGTTCCGCAGTGCAGACGACATCAGTACCGGTTCGGTCAGGCGACGCATCGAAGGGTATCTTGGTGCGTGCAGTGAGGCTGGTCTGACCAACATGGAAAGCTGGGTACAGGTCGGTGCCGTCACGCAGCAAGAGACGCATCGCATCGTTACCGAAATGCTCCAGTCGGCGCAGCGTCCGACGGCAATCATTGCATCGGACAGTATAATCGGCCTGGAGGTGTTCAAGGTTCACCGTCAACTGGGGCTTAGCATCCCGGACGACCTGTCGCTGGTATCGTTCCATGATGCGGATTGGACGTCTGTAACAACGCCTCCCGTGACCGTCGTGCGCCAACCCGTCTACGATCTCGGCGCGACGGCGGCCAGGCTGCTGGTCGAGCGGCTAAATGGCAACGATCAGACGGCCCGCAAGGTCGTTCTGAAAACCGAAATCGTTGAACGTGCCTCTCTGCGGGAAGCACTTTGACTCGGTAGACGGTGTTGAAAAGCTGCTTTGATCCCTCCGTCTTTTTGTGACGGCCCCTCGCCGATCGATCCGCTGTCACTATTATCGCCAACGTAAAAACGGCGCTGGTCCTCGGTCAGACAGAATCCGATAGATCGGCTCGCAGCCGGCCCTTTTAGTATGGCCGAGTGGTTGCCTCTTGAGATCGAATGTCGTTCGATTCGCGATGGGGTAGATTTTTTGCACTGAAAATCTCGTTTCGACCGGCGCTGATGACCTTGATTGCCGAGCAAAAATGCAGTTGCCGCCGCAGGGACAGGATGGCCGAAATATTCTATAAGTATCTGATTATAATTTATAAAATGGCCGCCTCTATTCCCCTGCCAACCACGGACGGCAAGATCCGGTTAACCGTAAATAACTGGACGGCGAAACAGAATCATGTTGTACCTTTGGCGGACGATGGTCGGCAAACCGGCGAATGCCCGCCAAGAGGAAAATATGGCGATAGCAAAACACGCAGAAATGACGAGCGGTCAGAAGGAAGACGCGGGCGCCAAGATCATGCGCCATGCGGGTCTTCTGTCTCAGCAGTTGCAGGACCTTCGCACCCGCATGTATCCTCCGAAGTCGGAGAAAAGCCTGCGGCCGTTCCTCACCAACGAAGTCTCCAAGCTGACCTCAATACCCGATTCTACGCTGAAACTCATGTCGAGCGAAGGCCGTGGACCGATCCCTGGCCGGCTGGAAAATAACCATCGTGTCTATACGCTTGCTCAGATAAATGAATTGCGCGAGCTCTTTGCCGCCCAAAAGCCTTCTGAAGCGCTGAGATTTTCTCCTCGCCGACGCGAGGGCGAGCATCTCCAGGTCGTTGCGATCGCCAACTTCAAGGGCGGCAGTGCCAAGACCACGACCTGCGTCCATCTTGCGCATTATCTCGCGCTGCAGGGCTACCGCGTGCTTGCTCTTGATCTCGATCCGCAGGCATCACTTTCTGCACTGTTCGGCGCGCAACCTGAGTTTGACGTTGGTGCCAACGAAACGATCTACGCTGCTCTTCGCTACGACGACGCCGAGCGCCGGCCAATCCGCGATATCATCCGCAAGACCTATTTCGACGGGATCGATCTGATACCCGGCAACCTCGAAGTGATGGAATATGAGCATGAAACGCCGCGGGTTCTGGCGCAGAAATCGGGCTCGGGAGCGATCTTCTTCGAACGGTTGAAGCTTGCTCTTGCCGAGGTTGATCAGGACTATGACGTCGTCATTCTCGATACTCCGCCGTCTCTCGGGTTTTTGACGCTGAGTGCGATTTATGCTGCGACCAGCATGATTATCACGGTACACCCGGCGATGCTCGATGTCGCATCCATGAGCCAGTTTCTCCTGATGATGGGGGACCTGATAAGCGTGCTCAATGAGAGCGGAGCGCAGCTTGATCAGGATTTCATCCGCTATCTCATTACCCGCCATGATCCCAACGACGCACCACAGTCTCAGGTCGTTGCGTTGATGCGCCATCTCTTCGGAACGGATGTGCTTCTTCCGACGCTGATTGAAAGCACTGCTGTCGAGGCAGCAGGACTTGCAAAGCGCTCGATCTACGAACTCGAAATGGGCCAGATCGGCCGCGACACGCATAAACGCGCACGCGAGGCGGTTGATGCCGTCAACGAAGCGGTCGTGAAACTCATCAACACCAGCTGGGGACGCACATGACCAACAAGTCATCGCGTAAATCCATCGTTGCAAATTTTGGCCTGCTGTCGGCGGAACTTGAAAACCGGCTGGCGACCGATGCTCCTGTATCCCCGCAGCAACCTGCACCAACTGCACGTGTCGGTGCCGGCGTGATCGGTGCGGCGCACAGGGCGATCGACGACATCAAATCGGAACGCGACCGCCTCAAGGCGCTTGTTGAATCGGGTGGTGGTGCGATCAGAGAGCTCGACCCGTCAAAGGTCGATCCCTCTCCCTTTCCCGATCGACTTCCAGATGACGATGCATCGGATTTCGAGTCTTTCAGGAACTCGATAAAGTCCGAGGGTCAGAAGGTCCCGATCCAGGTCCGCAAGTCACCAGCATCGCCCGATCGCTATCAGGTTATCTACGGCCATCGCCGGCTCCAGGCAGCGCGCGATCTTGGAATTCCGGTCAAGGCGATCGAAGTCGAGATTTCCGACGTCGAGCTTGTCATTGCGCAGGGTATTGAAAATGCCGATCGCCAGGATCTGACCTGGATCGAGCGCACCCTGTTTGCCCGCCGTATGGATGATGCCGATGTGAAGCCTCGTGATATCAAGGCTGCATTGTCTATCGACGATCCCGAGCTTGCACGAATGCGAGCGGTTTATCGCGCACTTCCGCTCGATATCGTCGAGACAATTGGTCGGGCAGCCAAGGTCGGTCGTCCAAGGTGGGTGGAGTTTGCAAAGGCTTTCTCCGAACAGCCTGACCTGCATGATGAACTGCGCAGGGTGCTTTCGGCCGCTACGCAAAGACGGCTTGGATCCGATCAAAAGTTTCTGGCCGCCTTTAACGCCCTGAAACCTGCCGCACCGTCGAAGGCCGGCAAGATGATTGCCGGCGCCGCAGGCGAACCACTTGGCAGCTTTTCTCGCACGAACAAGGATATCCGTATTTCGGCGGATACACCGGCCGGAGCAGAATTCCTGCGTTTCATCGAAGCGCAGCTGCCGTCACTGGTTGAGCGGTTCACGCGCGAAAGATCAAAGATTTAAACTGAAGCCGAGAAACAGACTTTGGAACCATTTTAAGTAAGGAAAACGCGCAAAAGAAAAAGGCCCCCGAAACGTTGCCGTCATGGAAGCCCTTCTCGTCGTGTGAGAGCTAGAGAATCGCATTTCCATGAATCCTAGTCAAGAGTCTTTGGCACCGTTTTGGTGAGCGTAAATCTTTTGCCTTTTTGAAGAGGCGAGGGACATGGAAGGTGGACAAGTGACGACGCCGTTTGGGCGGCGGTCGGTAACGCTTGCGCTTGTGAAGCAGCAGATTGCCACGACCAGGATCAAGGAAGGCAAGTCGGCAGACAAATGGAAAGTCTTCCGCGACGCATCGGAGGCGCGAGAGGTGCTTGGCCTGCAGGATCGCAGCCTTGCAGTGCTCGATGCGCTTTTGAGTTTCTATCCTGAAAATGAGCTGCGCCAGGACGCACAGCTTATCGTTTTCCCGTCGAACATCCAGCTGTCAATTCGTGCGCATGGCATTGCGGGCGCTACCCTGCGGCGTCATCTTGCCCTGCTTGTCGATGCAGGGCTGATCATCCGCAAGGATAGTGCAAACGGCAAACGCTACGCCCGAAAGGATGGTGAAGGCTCGATCGAGCACGCCTTCGGTTTTGACATATCACCGCTTTTGATGCGCGCCGAGGAACTGGCATGCCTTGCCCAGCAGGTGGCTGCCGATCGGATCGCGTTCCGCAGGGCAAAGGAGAACCTAACGATCTGCCGGCGGGATATCCGCAAGCTGATTACGGCGGCCGTCGAAGAGGGAGCTGCAGGCGATTGGGACGAGCTGGAAGAACAATATCTGGCCGCTGTCAGGCGAATTCCTCGAAACCCGACACTCGACGAACTGAGAGATTTGGGCATCGAGATGGATAATTTGCGGCAGAAAATAATCAACCAGTTGAATTGCGGTGATTTTTCTTCAGAAATGACCACCAATGATGCCCAAAATGAGCGTCACATACAGAATTCAAATACCAAGCTCCTTAATGAACTTGAACCTAGCTCTGAAAAAGAGCAGGAGGCGAAGCCGAGCCAGAATAAGCAGGCCGAACATGTGCCGATTAAGGCTTTTCCAATTGGTCTCGTCTTGCGCGCCTGCCCCGAGATTTTAAACTACGGTCCTGAAGGCCAGATCAGAAACTGGCGAGAACTCATGACGGCCGCCGTGGTGGTCAGATCGATGCTCGGGGTGAGCCCGTCCGCATATCAGGAGGCCTGTGAGGTGATGGGTCCGGAGAACGCGGCAGTGACGATCGCCTGCATTCTCGAGCGGGGCGGCCACATCAATTCGGCCGGCGGGTATCTCAGGGACCTAACCAATCGGGCCAAGCGAGGTGAGTTTTCGCTGGGGCCGGTGCTGATGGCGCTATTGCGGGCGGCCGGTCATTCGGTGAAGGCAACGGGGTGACTTTGACGTAATGGATGAGGGTTCCCGTTGCGCCGGTGTTTCCATCTGGAGACTGGAGCATTTGAGGCATCCACATCCAGGTTTGGGGGCTTTCCCTTCATTTTCCGGCCTTCCATATCAGTTCCTTCCGCCTCAATGTTTACGACCCAACGACAGCTGAACTCTTGTTGGATTGCAGCCAGGTTAAAAGGCCGAGAGAGACTGACATCAGCTACCGGACGTTGTTCACGGAGCTGATGCGGCGGACGTTGGGTGCCTAACTTGCGGCGGACTTCCGTTTGGAAGGGTAGTTCGTGACTGTGACGGTCAAATAACGCGACTATTGGTATTTCGATCTCACTAGCCCCGTGGACAAGGATGAGCGAAGCTATGTCGGGTCACACTACGATAAGCAGATCACGGTGCGGTATGATCATACGGCACCCAACGGCACCCAGATGAAGATTGTGGTTATCTGCACTAGGGATTGATCACTTTCACCCCGGCAGCCTCGAAAGTGCTTATATAAGGAATGTCGAGGCAAAAAGTTCTTTCATGGCACTTTCTCCCAAGGTGCCATGTTGAATATCTAACCCGTTAATGCCATCGCGCACTTGGACGGGCCGTGAGCGGCTTCGGTATCCTCCTCAGAACACGAAGCTGTCGTTTCCTGCTAAGTCGGCAGATACTCTGCGCTCCAACTCTCGCTGATCGTTCCTGATGCAATCAGCCGATCGATCTCGGTATCGGTGTAGTTCAGGTCGCGGAGGACGGCGCGCGTGGAGGCGCCGTACTTCTCCGCTGGCGTTATAGCCGTCACCTTGCCGACTGCCGGACGGATGGCGAAGGGGTCGAGCTGAGTGACGGTGTGCCCGCTCGGATGGTCTGGAAAAACCGAGAATGAATAACTGCCCCGGTCGATCCCCGGCGTGCCGTCGGCAATGCGGGCGCTGCGGCTGCGGATCTCCTCGATGTTCTCGCAGAGAGATACGCCGATATCGGCGTCCCGCAGGCGCTGTTGCCAGGTCTCCGCCGGCGCGGTCAGGAAAGCCCCTGCTAAATAGGCCTCGCGATCGGATGCGGCCGTCCCGACAATCCCTTTCAAGCCTTCAATCTTGCCGAAGCGCGGAAGATCGGCTTCCGAGGCGCACAGAAGAAGGTGATCGCCGCCTGCCGTTTCGTAGAGCTGCGACAAGGCGTGATACCCCTTGGTGTCGCGGCCGGACGGCTCGTCGAAAGGGCCGCGCCCGGCATAGTCATAGCAGAAGGGTATCTGCGCGAGGCCGGTCAGCGCCGAGAGCGATGTCCGCGGGCGACCGATAACCCCGGTTCTGGATTTCTGGTACAGACCGGCGGCGACCCCGAGCGCAGCGCCGAAACCGCACATCACGTCAATGGTACCGACATGGGCGTGTTCCTCCGGCGTATCCACAGAGCCGCCGAAGCGCAGCATGATGCCGGTTGCCGACTGCACGAGGTCGTCATAGCCGAGATAGTCGGTACGCGGACCGGTGCGAACGCCGCCGAAGCAATCGAGCTGGCAGAAGATCGCTTGGGGGTTGAGCGCTTTCAGGCTTTCGGCATCGAGCCCCATCGCCTTGACCTGACGGTCGGTGGCGTTCCAGACAACGACATCGACTGAGCGCACCAGTTCTTCGAACACGATGCGGCCATCGGGCGAACCAATGTTCAGCAGCACGGACTGTTTGCCGCGCATGTGGGACATGCCGAAGATCACGGTGTTCCAGCAGTCATAGAGCGGCTTGGCCGGATCGATCTTGATGACCTCCGCACCGAAACGGGCAAGATAGGCGACCGAATGCGGACCGGCGATCACATTGCACAGATCGAGAACCTTGACGCCGTCCAGCCAGCCGCCGGGAGCCTCATTCGCTACAACCGGCAAGGAAGGGTGCTCCATGCCGGCGAGCAGTGCTAGCGCCTCCTTGGCCGTTCCCCAACGTCTCGGGCTTGGCGTTAACATAGATTCGGCGCTCTCCTGCAGCCAGGCCATAGGCCCCGGCTGGGTCATGCGGCCGAAGATCGGATCGTCCACTTCGATCATGAGGCCGGCAGCCTTGGCATGATCGTCGGCGATCCATTCCTTCAGCCAGCGTTGCGGCGCACCCGGAAACAGCCCTTCTCCGAAGACACGTTCCCATTCGGAAGCCGTTTTGGTCAGGAAAACATCCTTCATGCGAGCTGCGATTTTGTCAGCCCAGAATTTTGGGAGCGGATAGACACCGAGCGAAACGTCCGAAGACCACTGCGAAACTGGAAGATAGGTGTCTTCCTCCTCGCGCAGTCCTTCAGCAACGAGCTCGTCGTAAATGCCAAGCGCTTGCAGGCAGCGTTTGGCATGGTTCTTGTGGCTGGGGCAGACCACGTAGAACATCCGCCCGTCGGCGCACCTATAGCTGCGATAGAAGGGATCGAGAAACTCCTGGAGGTCGTCAAAAGACATGTCCATTTGCAGGTCCTCGCCGCGCCGACGCTCGATTTCCCGCTCGCGCTGGGTTTTATAACGCAACGGATAGTCGTCAATCAGAATGGAATTGTAGGACAGGCCCTCCATGACGGCGCTTGCCAGCGGCACCTCAATATGATCGCCGTGGCCGGTGCGCTCACGCGCCTGAAGCGCCAACACCGTCGCGGAGGCCGCAAGCATCGTACCATATGCGGAAGAGAGTGGGAGCGGCGAGAAAGACGGGTTGATACCCATAAGAACGCGGTTTAAGCCCATATCCGTAAAGACGCCCGACGAGGCTGCGATCACTGTCTCGAAGGCTCGCCAGTCCCGGCGGAGTTCATCGTCGGAGGCGAAACCTGGGATAGACAGGGTGATCACCTCAGGCCGCGATTTACGCAAAGCCGAAAAATCGATCCCGAGCCGGGCAAGCACACCAGGGCGGAAGTTCTCGATCACAATATCAGCCTCGGCCACCAGCGCTTTCGCCTCAAGCAAACCCTTACCCGTTTTGAGGTCGAGTGCGACGATCAGCTTGTTGCGGTTGAGGATGGCGTTGGCGGGATTGTCCCAGAGCGGCCCGCTGGGGGGATCGATATGCACGACGGTCGCGCCGAGATCGCCAAGGATCATGGCCACGGCCGGGCCAGCAATATACTGCCCAAAATCAACGACTCGAACGCCGGAAAGCGGAAGCGTTGAACGTGCTATTGATGTCATCCTGTAACCTCCCCCAATAGTTTTCTATGCGTGTGCGTCAGCAACAATCCAGCCGGCTGCCTTTTCGGCGATCATCAGCGTCGGCGCATTGGTGTTACCACTGGTGATCTTCGGCATGATGCCCGCATCGACGACCCGCAGTCCCGCGATTCCTCGAACCTTGAGGCGACTATCGACAACCGCCATAGGATCGTCATCCCCGCCCATCTTCGTCGTACCAACCGGATGGAAGATGGTATTGGCAATGTCGCCCGCAAGCCGCGCCAGCTCCTCATCGCTTTGGAACTGCGGGCCCGGTTTCCACTCCTCCGGCCTATATTTTGCCAATGCTGGCTGCGACACGATTTTGCGCACTTGCCGCAGACTTTCGGCAGCAATCCTGCGGTCTTCGTCCGTGCTGAGATAGTTCGGCGCAATCGCCGGCGCGTCTGACGCCTTATTGGAGCGAATACGAACGCTGCCCACGCTCGATGGATTGAGGTTGCAAACGCTGGCTGTGAAAGCGGGGACAGTGTGCAACGGTTCGCCGAAGGCGTCGAGGCTGAGGGGCTGGACGTGATACTCCAGATTGGCGTGGGCCTGGCGTTCGTCCGAACGGGTGAAGGCGCCCAGCTGCGAGGGCGACATGCTCATCGGACCACTGCGTTTCAACGCATATTCGAGCCCTATCATCGCTTTACCAAAGACGCTGTTGGCGAGCGTATTCAGCGTTTTCGTATTACCGACCTTGAAGACGGCACGGATCTGCAGATGGTCCTGAAGATTTTCTCCGACACCTGGCAGGTCGTGCTTTACCTCAATACCGAAACGCTTCAGCAATCCCGCTGGACCGATGCCTGATAATTGCAGGATTTGTGGTGAGCCGATGGCGCCGGCGGACAGAATGACTTCTCCCCGCGCCCCAACCTCCGCGCGCTGCCCTTGACGCTCAACAATAACACCGATGCACCGCTTGCGACCAGATGCCTCGTTCGCAAGGATCAAACGCTCGACATGAGATTGCGTCCAGATCGTCAGGTTTGCGCGGTTTTTCGCTGGGCGCAGGAAAGCCTTGGACGTGTTCCAGCGCCAGCCCGAGCGCTGGTTCACCTCGAAATAGCCGACGCCTTCATTGTCGCCACTGTTGAAATCGTCCGAACGCGGAATGCCCGCTTCCACCGCGGCTTCTGCAAAGGATTCGAGGATATCCCATTTCAGCCGCTGCTTCTCGATGCGCCATTCGCCGCCATGGCCATGCATGTCGGAAAATCTGCTGTTGCCACCAGTCTTCGGGTCTGCGCCATGGTCCAGCCGGTAGTGGTCCTCATGCGCCTTGAAATCGGGCAGGCAATTTTGCCAGGACCAGGCATCGTCGCCGGTTGCCGTTGCCCACCCGTCAAAATCGCGTGCCTGACCACGCATATAGATCATGCCGTTGATCGACGAGCAGCCACCAAGCGTCTTACCGCGAGGATAGCGTAGCGAACGACCGTTCAGTCCGGCGTCCGGCTCGGTTTTGTAAAGCCAGTCTGTGCGTGGGTTGCCGATACAATAAAGATACCCGACCGGGATATGTATCCATGGGTAGTCGTCCTTGCGGCCGGCTTCCAGCAACAGGACACGTTTTGACGGGTCACGACTGAGGCGATTGGCAAGCAGGCAGCCTGCGGAGCCACCACCAACAATAATGTAGTCAAAAACGTCGTGGAAATTGCTGGAACCACCATTCCTCATTGGGTTACCCTCCAATCGCGATGGAACACCACACAATTATAAGACTGGACACTTTGCAGTGGCATGCCATGCTTCCTCCCTGCTTTATATGCAGGCATAGCCAACATTCGATCGTGAAATCCAATGACAAATTCAACCAAGCATTATAAGTGAAATTAATATGCTGGAAGGTATCGATCTGAGAACATTGCGAGCGTTTGTTACCGTGGGGCGAGAAGGGAACGTCACCCGCGCCGCCGAGCACCTGCACGTCACGCAGCCTGCGGTGACGCTTCAGTTGAAACGCTTGGCCGCTGACACCGGGCTAACCCTGTTCCGGCGGACCTCGACAGGTTTGGAGTTGACACAGGAAGGTGCACTGTTGGCGGCAAAGGCCGAGCAAGTGCTGGCGGCGCTGACGGACTTCGGCCAGACAGCCGGACGTTTATCGACCGGCGTCCGGGGAAAATTGCGGATCGGTACGATCATCGATCCGGAGTTCACACGATTAGGGGCGTTTCTGAAAGCACTTATCGAAAACGGGCCAGGTATCGAGACAACGCTGCGTCATGGCATGAGCGGCGATGTGCCGGAGAGGCTGAAGCGAAACGAACTCGACGCCGGTTTTTATCTTGGTGATCCAAGGGACTATGACCCGCCGACCGATGTTACTGGAGGGAGTACCGCGTCGCTTTTCCACTCTCGCGCACTTGCGCAATTGACCTATTGCGTTGTCGCTCCGCCATCGCTCGCCAGCTTTGTTCGAGGGGCCAACTGGTTACAGCTTGCGTCGCTCCCCTGGATCGGCACGCCACCCGCATCGGTCCATAACCGGATGCTGGCCCGGCTGTTCACCAATCTTGGCGTTCGCCAACAGATTGTCGCCCAGGTGGATCAGGAAGCGTCAATGATTGCCATGACACGCACAGGGATAGGGCTGAGCCTTTGCCGGGAATCGATTGCCCTTTATGAACAGCAGTCTCATGGACTGGTCATCGCTGATAATGTGAAGCTCTCGACGACCTTAAGTTTCCTCTGCCTGGAAGCGCGTATGAGCGATCCGTCAATCGTCGCTGCATTTGACGCAATCAAACGAGTGTGGATTCAGTAAACCAACTTCGCGGTCTAAAAAGTCCCTCCTTGATTTAATAGACCAACCGGTCTATCAAAAGCCATGCCTCAGCAAAACCCTTCACTCGCCCAGAGTCAAAAGCCCAAGCGCGGTCGTCCGCGTCTGGTGCCGGAGGAATCGACAAGACGGCAAAACCTCATAAGAGCCGGGCTCGAGCACCTCACAGAGAAGGGCTATTCCGCGGTCGGCATCGACGAAATCCTCCAGGCCGCCAGCGTGCCGAAGGGCTGTTTCTATCATCATTTCAACAGCAAGGCCGATTTCGGCCTCGCGCTCGTTGCCGCATATAACGACTATTTTGTCGAGCTGCTCGACCAAACCCTTCTCCAGGAAGCAAGGGCACCCCTCGATCGGCTGCGAGACTTTACGACAAGGGCAGAGGAAGGCATGGCTCGCCATGGCTTTAGACGCGGCTGCCTCGTCGGCAATCTGGGACAAGAGATGGGGGCGTTGCCAGACGATTTTCGCGCCGCGCTCACCAGAACTCTGGAGGGATGGCAGGCACGCACGGCGCATGTGCTGCGTCAAGCGCAAGCGGAGGGCATGATCGATCCCGAGCAGGACCCGGATATCCTTGCCGAGACCTTCTGGATCGGCTGGGAAGGCGCAGTGCTTCGCGCCAAGCTTGAACTGCGTCCGGAGCCCCTCCGCCGCTTCGCCATGACTTTTTTTCGTCTGATCGAAAGCCGATCTCTTCAACCTTGAAAGGAACCCGCTTTGAAAGCCATTCTGATTGAGAATGTCGACGATAATCAGACCGTATCGCTAACCCAAGTCGATGAAGCGCACCTGCCTGAAGGCGATGTGCTGGTAGACGTCTCCTACTCGACTCTCAATTACAAGGATGCGCTGGCGATCACTGGCAAGGCGCCTGTGGTTCGGCGCTTCCCCATGGTGCCGGGCATAGATTTCACCGGCACGGTCGCAGAGAGCACCCATCCGGACTTCAAGGCCGGGGACCAGGTCATCCTCAATGGCTGGGGCGTTGGCGAAACCCACTGGGGCGGATTGGCCGAGCGTGCTCGCGTCAAAGGAGACTGGCTGGTGCCATTGCCTGATGGCCTCAACTTGCGGCAAGCTGCTGCGATCGGCACTGCTGGCTACACGGCGATGCTTTGCATGCTGGCTTTGGAGCGGCATGGCATCACGCCCGACAAAGGCGAGATTATAGTCAGCGGCGCCGCTGGAGGTGTCGGCAGTGTTGCCACCGCGCTGCTGGCGGCAAAAGGCTATGCCGTGGCAGCCGTGACCGGCCGCGCCTCTGAAACGAACTACCTGCGCGAGCTTGGTGCGTCCTCCGTGATCGACCGCGCCGAGCTGACCGGAAAGCTAAGGCCGCTTGGCAAGGAACGGTGGGCCGGCGGGATCGACGTTGCAGGAAGCACCGTGCTCGCAAACATGCTTTCGATGATGAGCTATCGCGGCGTTGTGGCGGCCTGCGGTCTGGCGGCGGGCATGGATTTGCCCGCCTCTGTCGCTCCCTTCATCCTGCGCGGCGTGACTTTGGCGGGGGTCGACAGCGTGATGTGTCCGAAGCCCGATCGTCTCGAAGCGTGGACACGGCTCTCCTCGGACCTCGACATGGGCAAGCTCGAGAAGATGATCACAGCGGTGCGTTTTTCCGATGTTATCGAGACGGCTCCTAAGTTTCTGGACGGGGCTGTGCGCGGGCGCGTCGTCGTGCCAGTGTCATCCTGACAGAGTTCAAGGGCGGCAAACGCTACGGTCAAAAAATTCATCAAACTGGCACGAAATAGATAATTGGAGAAACTGTAGGCATCGATATGATTGGCCTAGCGCGTGCACTCGTTCTTGACCCGGAGCTGCCAAACGGCTGGCTGTTGGGAAGGACGACAGGACCACGCTTCCCAAAATTCTCAAATCCTCCGGAAGGAGCGGTCACGGCCTGGTGCACCATGCACATTACCGCAAGACGATTTGTCGAAACCTCGATATCCAGCTTTATTACTGGAAATATCTGGAGGATCAGATGGCTAGCTCTCAGACACGCGCAATTCAGAAATATAGAAGCCGCCTGGGCGACCGCGGTCTCGCTCGTTTTGAGGTGCTCGGGCGCGATAGTGATCGCAGCCAGATTAGATCACTTGCGCGCCGATTGGCCGAAGATGGCCCGGAAGCAGCCAATCTACGAGCCTTTGTAAGCGAAACCCTCGCTGCAGAGCCGCCGAAAAAGGGAGGGATTGTCGCGGCACTCCGCCGATCACCACTGGTTGGAGCAGATCTCGACACACAACCCGTTCACGCGAAGAAGGTCCATTCTGCTTCCAAACCAATGTGGATTGAAGCAAGTTGACACCTGTCGGCGCTCAGTTTCCTTTGGCCTCGTTATCTTTCTTAGCCTGATCGTGATGCCACTTGATGGCGTAGTACATGCCAATGCCCAGTACGATAATTTTGAACGGCAAGAAAACTATTGGGAAAAAGTCTACCCATTCCAGGTCAGCCATTTCGAGTACTTCCAGTCTGTTGCTTGGAATTGTCTATGCTTTTGCATAGGACACACCCGAAATGCTCCTTTAACAACTCAATTACAAGATCGACAGGCATGGTCTTTTTGACGCAGCCTCGCCTCCTTTGTGCCGGCTGCTAACGTGATACAGGGCTCCTCAATCAGGAGCGACATGCCGCCGCGCGCAGGTGCATGCTGGCTATCAGGCCGGATGGAAAGACTGTTGACACCGATACGGTCGGACCGGTCTCGGCCTCGAATGCGAGTTGGCACGCGTTTGGATCGGATGGCCGCATCGCTCTCACATGCCAATCGGTTCACGCCCATAGGCGCAAGTTCGGTGACGACGTGCCCGGAAGCTCGCATGTCTACTACTGTTTCGAGAACCTGGCCGCCAGTGCTTCTGATCCGCGCGCCAGCAATGCGACATCGACACCGACGGCAGTGAACAGCGTTCCCAATTCCATGCAACGTGCCGCGAGTTTCTCGTCAGGCGTGAGTATTCCTGCCGGCTTTCCGAGCCGTTTGAGTAATGCGATCGTATTTTCAATCGCCTCGACCACTTCCGGGTGGCCTGGTTGTCCCGGATAGCCGAAACTGGCTGCGAGATCCGCCGGGCCGATAAATATCCCGTCCACCCCTTCGACCGATGCCATGGCCTCGATATGAGCAATAGCCTCCCGCGTTTCGACTTGAACGAGAACACAAATCTCCCCCTCCGCCTGCTGGGCATAATTCTTTACCCTGCCGAAACGTGTGGCACGCGTAAGGGCCGAAACGCCTCGAATTCCTTTCGGTGGATAGCGGGTTGCTTCCACCGCGGCTTTCGCTTCGTCTGCATTTTGAACAAAGGGGATTAGAAGAGATTGTACACCAATATCCAGGAATCGCTTGATCAGCACTGGATCGTTGACAGCTGGGCGCACCACCGGGGCGACATCGTAAGCGGCGATCGCCTGCAATTGTGGCAGCACGGTCAGCACGTCGCTGGGCGAATGTTCGGTATCAAACAACAGCCAATCGAAGCCGGCTGGCGCCACGATTTCGGCAGCGTAGCTCCCTGGAAGCCCGCACCAAAGTCCTATCTGGCTTTGCCCGGCCTGCAGTTTTGCTTTAAATTTATTGACTGGAAGATCCATCTCAACCTCACGTAAAAGAGACGCCGATCGAGCCAACTGGCCCATAATCAGCCTGAATGACATCGCCCTTTATGATGTCGACCGGTCTCGTAAATGAGCCCGCAAGGACGATCTGACCTTTTTTCAAGCCGCCGCCGACGGCATGAAGTTTGTTGACCAGCCATGCAACGCCGGCGGCCGGATGACCCATGATCGCGGCTGAAACCCCGGACTCTTCGATAATGCCGTTTTTCGACAGAGTTGCTCCGACCCAGCGTATGTCGATATCAAACGGGCGGATCACCCGCCCACCCACGACGATTGCTCCGAAGGCTGCATTGTCGGCGATTGTGTCGGTAATCGCACGCGGAACTTCGGTTCTGTAATCGATGATCTCGAGCGCAGGCAGAATGAACTCCGTCGCGCGCATGACGTCATAGATACGGGTGCCCGCTCCCTCCAGGTCTTCACCCATTACGAACGCCAACTCGACTTCCAGGCGCGGCTTGATGAACAAATCCGTATTTATTTGCGCGCCATCATTGTAGAGCGCATCATCCAGGATCACCCCATAATCCGGCTCGGTCATCTTGGATGCCATTTGCATGGCGCGAGACGTCAGACCTATTTTGTGACCGACAATCCGCGCGCCGCGCGACACACGCAACTCGGCCCAAAGCGCCTGAATGCGATACGCATCCTCAATTTCGAGCTCGGGATAAGTTTTGCTGGGTTGGACAATGGGAGTCCGCGTGGTTTCGGCCTCCAGGATGGCCCTGGCTGCTGACAGGCGTTGTTCCTCGGTAATCATTATCCGGCTCCAAATAACGTTATTTGATTGGCGGGCGCGGCAAGAGAGCCTCGCCTGCTTCCATGACATAAGTGTAGTCGAGCGAGAACCACGGCGCCTGAATGTCTCGGTTGGTTGGATGCGGTTCGTCGTGGCGAATGAAATCGCCGGTGAGTGCCGCAGTCACGCCAAACTGAACGTCGGATTCGATATTCGGATCGCTCGGATCGAAAACCTGCGAAATCAGCGTCTTGTAGCCCCGCTTGAAGATCAGCGCGTGCAAATGTGCCGGTCGAAAAGGATGACGGCCCTGAGCCTTGAGCATGCGTCCGACAACGCCATCGACAGGGATGGGATAACCAACCATCTTGACTGTCTGGAACCAGAAACGTCCCTCCCCGTCCGTCGTGAATTTGCCGCGCAAGTTCATCTCCGCCTGATCTGGGTCCTGGTTCTCATAAAGACCGACAGGGGATGCGTGCCAGACGTCGACTTCGGCACCAGATATCGGATTGCCTTCGCGATCGATTACACGAGCATGGACGAAAAGCGGGGTACCAGGCGTGTAGGACCGGATGATCGTGCCGCCGTTTTCAACTCTCGGAGAATTCAGGCGCCAAAATGGTCCAAGAAGCGACTGTGAAGTCTCTGTTTGCCCCTTGTCACCGTTATTGAGCAGGCAGACAAGGGACGAAACGCCAAGTGAGCCGGACATGAGGACAAATTCGTTATGACTGTCGGTTTGCATTTGGCCGATCTCGTTGAGAATAGCAGTCGCTTCCCGGAATTCCACCTCGGTCAGCCGCACTTCGCGAACGAAAGCATGGAGATGTTTCACCAGAGCCATCAGGATGTCCCGCATCCTTGGATCAGAGGTCTGGCCCATGGCCGCAATCACGGCGGGCGTTAAGTCCCTTTCAGATTTAATCACCATCGTTACCTCCCAACGCTTGAGTGATACGTAAATAATCGATTATCTGTCAAGCGCTCATCAACGCCTCCGGCGCCAGGATTTTGTGAAATTCCAAAATTGTGAGATAAATAGCTGATATCGCAGATTTTTTCTCTCGACATGCTGAATTGTCCTGTCAGACTATGATGGAAAACTCCAAATTCGTTGACAATAATAATCGTTTATAATATCGCCCATCAACCAAGCGCTACATTCGCGTGGGAGGTTTTATGAAGCGACAGAGTGCCTCACCCGACGCACCCAGCGAGCAAGCTGGAAATGGTGACTTTGCCGATGACGGCAAGAATACGATTGGAAGCCAACTGGCATTCCGGCTGCGCGAAGCAATTATTTCGGGAGGGCTGGAGGCTGGCAGCAAGATCAATCTCGACAAGGCGCGACAGTCATTCAATGTGAGCCTCAGCCCCTTGCGCGAAGGGCTTGCGCGCTTGATTTCCGACGGGCTGGTAGAGTTTGAAGACAATCGCGGCTACCGGGTTGCGCCAGTATCACTGGCAAATCTGGAAGAGATCACGAGTCTTCGCGAGGAGTTGGAGGTTTTCGCGTTGAAAGAGTCGATTAGGCTCGGTGACGCGGAGTGGGAAAGCAATGTCATGCGCGCGCTTCACAAGCTCAACCGTGCCGACCGCGATGCGAACAAGCCGGAAACTCTCGAATATTGGGAGATGGCGCATCGCGACTTCCATCTAACCCTTATTTCGGGCTGCGGAAAGCCGCTTCTCCTGCATTTCTGCAGGACCCTACTCAATCTAAATGATCGATATCGCAGAAAATTCCTGACCCAGACTTCAGGCGATCGAAATGTCAGCCAGGAGCATAGTGAAATCGCTCAGGGCGCTGTGGCGAGAGACAGCGATTACGCGACTGACAAGCTTCGTCAGCACATCCATCGCACCGGCGCTAACCTGCTTGATCATTTGGCTCGTACCGGAGTTGTGCGATGACCGATGCGGTGAAAGATCCGCTCGTCGGCATCGCCCATTTCTCTGCGATCCAACTGCCGCCCCAGCAGTTCGTCAGGCATGCTGCAGTCGCAGGCTTCAGTTCCGTAGGGCTTCGGCTGCATCCCGCGTTCCCTGGGGCACCCTATTACAAGCTGCCGCAGGGCAGCAGGGATGCAATGGAGTTTCGAACTCTACTCGACAGCGAAGGCATCAACGTTTTTGATATCGAGTTTTTCATTATCGGCCCGGATTTTAACGCTGCCCTCGTCGAACACATCGTTGCCGCCGCCGCCGATATTGGAGCCAAGCGCCTGTCCGCATGCGGCGACGATGGCGACTTTCAACGGCTAATCGGCAATTTGACGGCGTTCTGCCAGCTTGCCGCACGATATGGGCTGGCTGTCGACGTTGAGAATATGGGTTGGCGCACCATCAACACCTATAGCAAGGCTGCTGCGCTGGTCACGGCGTCCGGCCAAGACAATGCAGGTGTCTTGGTCGACGCCATTCACTTTTTTCGAAATGGCGGAAACATTGACGAGATCAAAACTGATATCGTACGGCACGTGCAACTCTGTGACGTAGTGGGGCCGGCACCCAAGCGTCCAGAAAACATGATGACCGAGGCCCGGGCAGGACGGTTGGCGCCAGGTGATGGCATATTGGGGTTGAGCCAATTGCTAAACAAAGTTGCTGGCCATGCCACGATATCGGTAGAGGTTCCATTGGTTGGCGACATCGATCCGCTGGTTCATCTGACAACGCTCAATATGAAGTCCCGGAAAATTCTTCAGCGCGTAGCCGAACAGTTTTAAAGAAGCCTTTGTCGGGCTCCCCCTGCCCCGCTCAGCGGCGCCGTTAATGGGGCTGTGCGGTACGAAAGTTTCTTTAGCGAGCCACAGGGCGCTGTGGGTCGCCGTCCGATCGCCACGACAGTTCACCAGTCCTTGTTTTGGTTCAGGGTTTGGGCAATCGAACTAAGCGGCCATTGGGCGTGAGGCTAAACGAATTACGGAATCAGGTTAGTGGCCTGAAGAATATGTGGTCGCAGCCTGTTCGCCCCCTCGCCCCCTCCCCGTATTCAAGTCCATTTTACCTCGGCGGTCGGATTTCATAGTTTCCGTTCCTACGCGCGCTGTTGGTGGCCTTGGGTCGAGGGATCGAGCAGCAGAGGTTATCCTCACACTGAAGTGCACATTCTGTCACAGCATAATCAGATCCGTCTGTTGCTGCACCTTACGGGCTCGGATGTAAATGCATCAGGAATGCCGGTTGTCCACGTCCCTGCGCTGCTCAATTGGATATTGTCGCTTGGTGTAGG
>Ga0157371_10001148_pt1 | contig 28500 bp, 27 predicted proteins | sample C45metaG_FD_113462 | JGI IMG/M metagenome (GOLD analysis project Ga0157371, IMG submission 113462) | Corn rhizosphere microbial communities from Kellogg Biological Station, Michigan, USA - C4-5 metaG | ecosystem: Host-associated > Plants > Roots > Rhizosphere > Soil | place: USA: Michigan... | reverse complement strand
GTTGCCGCTAATTTCGTTATTATTGAGCACGATATTCTTTATGGCGAAGTCGCCCGGAACTTGGTCTTTGTACATGCTAAAGCCGTACTGACCGTTATCCTTCAGGCAGTTGTATTGCACAGTATTCTGACTGCCAACGAATACCGCAGCGCCGTCGTTGTTGTGCGCGTAAAGGTATTCCATGGTCCAGCCAGTGCCAGAATCATGGTTAATGACACCTTCGTTGTTATTGTCGAGGCCACGTCCAAAATTACGAACTTCTAGGTACGCAATACGGACATTACTCGCTGATCCACTGAACGCATATTGGTTGTTATTTTTTCCATCAAGAACAGCGCCGGGAGCACCAATGTATGTGCTATTGCTGCCTGGCTCAATTTGCGCAAACTGGCCTGGCCCGAGTGTATGCTCGCCGGGAGCAAACCAATACGTCTTGCTCGTTTGGCTAAAGTCAAAGCCTGCATTATTACCAGCAGGCACAGTTATCGAGCCAGCGGGAGCCGTTGTTGGCCCGCCATTCCAGACGGCATTGCTACATACTTGCATTGTGCTCGGAAGCGACGCCCACCAGCCGCCTGCGGTGCGCGTTGCCATGGGTGTCGTGTTGCCATTGTCCTGATTTCCATTACCAGTGTTACCAGAAGATCCGTTGCTGGTATTTGCTGTTGTTGACGGAGGGCTACTGCTACTTCTGTTTCCGCTTTGACTTGAGCCAGCCTGCTGCTCGTCAAATGAAATACTCTCGTCGACGATTTGTTGAGATTCGTCGTCAGCAGGAGAGACTGAGTTGTTGTCGTTAATGGTAAATGTAAAGACCTTGGTTTTGGTGGTGCCACCCGAAAAGTCATAGGCAACTGCCTGAATAGTGTGCTTACCAGGCTTTAGATGAGAAATGGTGATTAACACGCGGAATGGTGGTTCGATACTTTTGGCAGAGACTTTTCCATCCAGTAGGTATTCGACGCGAGCAATGCGCGAAGCATCTTTCGAACGCAGTGATACCTCGATGGCGCCTTTTGACTGGACTTGGTCCAGGCTTGTTTTGGGGATGTTTAGCGTAACGGTTTGGGAGTTCTGTGCGTGCTTTTTAACAGACGGAACAATAAGAAAAGCAATGACGCCTACTATCGCCAGAACGCTAATTACAAATATAGCGACCGCTTTTTTGCTCATCGTCCCCCTTGATCCTCTATAGAATACCACGAACGCGTGCTAAGCGTAAGCAACTCTAATAGTCGTTTTGGTATTGCCGCTTGAGATACCAGCCATAGTTAGAGTTGAAGGAGCACTGCTCTTCGCTACTACACACGCTTGGATCGTACTTGGCATATGCAAAGAAGGCGCGCTCTTTATCGCGCAGATCCTGACCGGTCACGTTAGCGGGCATGTTTTGAATAGGATAGCCAGTGTAGAACGTAAGTGGAATAAGTGGCTTACTATCAAATTGTTGATCGATATAGCTCTGGTAGGCAGCTTTGGCAATGCGCCCAACGGCCATATGATCGCTGTGGTCGGGGTGGCTTCTGCTGGCAAGATTTGCTTGCGTGCGTATCTCGGTGGGCTGGTAAAGACGCATAAATGTCGTGAGCGCTCCGCTCAGGTCTTCTGCCGAGAAAGTCGACTGGTGATCGATGCTATGAATATTCTGTATCTGGCCCGCCTCTAAGCTGGCGAGACTTTCGTGGTGCGATGAGCGAAAGCCTTGGCCTTGGAGATTCCCGTCAGGCAAATGCATAAATATGAGCGATACGCGGAAATTACCGCGAGGATTGGCAACGGTAACGAATTGGCCGGTGGGCAATTTGACAATGCGTTCAACCCATATGCTATTAGTGTGGAGCATTGCAGAGTAGGCGGCCTCTGATCCTTGTTCACGTCCTACCCAGTAATACTTGTCGGCTCCGGCATCACCGGAGGTAACGTATATAGTCCGGACACAGTTATTGCCCTCGAGGCTGTGCTGCAAGTCTGGACTCATAAAGAGGAGGTCGTCATCTTGGTGAGCGACGATATTCATAGTGGTGGTTCCAGCGCAGGCCGTATGGGTGAGGTCATTGACGCTTATTGGCAAGACGGTTGACGGTGTTTTTGTCGGTGATGGCAGCGGTGCGCTCGAATGGGCTCCGCGGTCGTAGATCAGGAGTAGTTCGGTCGGCTGCTTGAGGCTGCCGGCAATAAGCGTGCTGGCGTTCGGACGCCCGTATTGTTTAATGACAGTATCAATACTGCACGCAGGGTAGCCGGTTAGGCTTTTATCGAGAGTGAGCAGATACGCAAAGTGCTGTTTGCCGAGGTCGGGCTTCCAGACAGAGCTGTTTAAGGTATCTCTAAATTGACCGCAATCACTTAAGGGTACTACACGCAGATTCTTATGAGCTCCAAGTCTTGTGGGCAGTACACGCCAGTAGTCGCCGACAAGTGTATCTATGTGATGTTGCTCGATAGCCTTGCTGATTAGCGCATTGCGCTTCGTGACCGAATCCATGGCTGTATGTTCGGCAGTTGATGTGTGGCTTGTTGCAATAATGCCCGCCACAATGCTCACGCAGAACAGAAATCCGATGAGCATGATGCGTCGTGGTTGCCAGTTTATAGTGCGAGTGATAGTAGCAATTGCGATAAAAGCTGTAAACAGTACGATCGCTACATACCGTGCGTCGACAGGATAATAGTGCTTGCTGACGGCAAATATGCCACAAGCTGCCACTGTTGACCAAATGAGCATCAGTGAAAGTTTAAAGTAGGCATCATGTGGTATCGTACTTTTTGTCTTGCGCCGTGCAATGCTCGATAGCAAGAGCCGAATGACAGCAACGCAGGCAGCGACAACGAGGGCAGCGTTCATCAAGATTGCCAATCCCTCTACGCCTGTAAAGCTTTGTAGTATTTGCCTTGGAATGTCGGCCAAGAGCCGTGTGTCGTTTGCGGGGTTAGCCCCTAGGTTAGTCAGTATGCCCAGTATCATGTAAATGCAGCCCAGTAGTAGATCCTTTATGTTGCTAACGTATCCGTATGGCCCAGCCAGTGGTCCGGCGACGGTGTGAGTGAGGCCACTTGTATTAATGAGCCACAGCAGCCCAACTGCGCCAACAGCTCCAACAAGACTGGCCGCAAACCAGCGCGCCGACAGTTTTACGAGCGGCCACTTGCCCGCAAGAGCGTAGACGGTCATCGCCAGTATTGCTGCGCCAACGCCGAGGCTCAGGAATAATTTGTCGCTGGCAACCAGCAGCACGAGTAGCCCAATGCCAAGGCCAAACTTCCAGTGGCGCACGCGTGGCGTATATACAAACAAAGCGAGTGAAGCAATAAATACCATGTACTCTATATTTCGCGTGGTGAGCATAGCCATATTTACAGGTAATATGCCGCCGCTATATGGCTGAGCAGGCACCATAAGGAGTACCGAGGCGAGTGCGAGGCAGAGCGTGCCGAACACGAGTGGTCGGTGCTCTATGCGATACATAACAAGGGCTAGCAGGCTGACCGTTAGTAGTACTGTTGCGACGGTTAGCGATGCAAAGGCGCTTGGTGTCGCACCGAAGAGCTGGACAGCAATAAACAATGGCCATTTTAGTAAAAAGGTATGCTGATCGGGCCACTGTGCACCATGAAAAGTCTTGAGATTATCAAAAAGATAGCTGTTGACGAGCTGATCGGCATTGCTCATATGCACATGAGCCCCCAGTAGTGCCCAATACCAACACGATCCCAGTAGGATGATTACGCTAGCAATAGCGTATGCATGCGCTGGTGTAAGGGTGCTAATTATTGCAGTGACTGCGCGCCGTACTTTACTTAGCGTCTTTTTCATCTTCAAGTTCCAAGGTGGCAGGCGCTGGATTGTCGTCTGAGGTAAAAATGCGTGTTCGGTATAAGTAAAAGTTCCAAATGGTCGTGATGCCCAGTGCAATTGTTCGGCTGACTGCTGCTGGCGCTATATCGCTGAGCAGTCGAGCTACCAAGAGTGTGAACAAAAAGTTAACGAGAACAAGGCCCATAACTGCAACAAATTGCGCTAATACGATCCGGTGGTGCATACGCCGATCACGGAAGGTGACGAGTTTTTGCAGCGCAAAAGACACAATAAGCCCGAGCCAAAAGCTCAGACCAACGGCTACGACTGGCCCGGTGCCAGCATGTTGCGCCACATAAATAACAGCCAGCTCAAACAAATAGACGGCCACTCCTATGACTAAATAGCGACCAAATGGGCCACGCAATTTGGCCTTAAGCTTGTCGATCATTGCGCCACCTTGCTTTGCATGCCTTTGGAGGCGAACATACTAAACCGGTCACTCCTATCGAGTGACCGGGCAATTTGTACTAGTAAAATGCTATGTGTAGCCATCGGTATTATTGCTATCTATTATAGCAAGCACGAAGCCATTGCCATAGCGCTATTTCAGCTTATGGATCGACCGTGTAGTAAACGAGCTACAGCGCGTTTTCGACGAGGTTTTTAAGACTCTCCAAGACAGCCTTGCCGCCCTCATCATCTTCGCTACTACTGCCATCACTACTAGCATCATGGCGAGGATCCTGCTGGATGATGGTGAGTGTTGTTTTGCCACTATGATCGTCAAGCTTATATGTCATGGTAAAGTAATTTTCTGGCTTATCTTCAAGGCCTGGCTGCGGCGCAAAGAGAGTATAGGAAATTTCCTTGAGAGGGGCGACGTTGAGTACAGTACCCCATTGCTCAAAGACGGTTTCTTGCCATTGATTACGAAATCTAAGCGGCTCCCCAGCTGTCCAGCTGTTGATGATAAGATCGCTGCCGTATTGCCATTGTTTGACAAGCGCAGGGTCGGTCAGCGCTTGCCAAACTTTTTCGGCGGGCGCATTAATTTGAATTTCCGAAGTAGTGATTTTCATAGAGCCCATTATATCAGGCATCGAAAATAGCTAGTCGGCAATTGCACCGCCCGTCACGTTGACGGTTGTACCTGTTATTGTACGTGCGCTGTCGGATGCAAGAAATGCTACGATTTCGGCAACTTCAGAAAGTGTAGGCAGGTGCTTGACCATAGTGCCTTGGGCCATGCCATTCATGAACTCTTCGGTTGAAAGGTTCGCGGCATTCGCCATTGGCTTAAATACGTCTTTGGTGTACGAGCCAGCCGCAGGTGCATCGCTCATAGCGTGGGGGCGTACACCAACAACACGAATATTGTTTGGCCCGAGCTCGGCAGCCAAAACGCGCGTAAATACTTCTTTGCCTGCGCTTGATACTGCGTGGCCCAAAATGCCGCCAATGGCAAGCTTGGCGCCCGGCTCTGACATATTAATGATGACACCTTGGTGCTTGCTGCCCATGTGCGGTGCGACTGCCTTGCTGGTGTTGAACTGAGCTTTCAAAAAGCCATCAACCGGACGCATAAATTCGTCCCAGCTGAGGTCGGCAAGCTGTGTGCCTTGGTCGTGCGGGACGCTTACGGCATTAAAGGCGATATCAATACCGCCCGTTTTTGCGGCAACCATTGCGGCGTGTTTTTTGACTGCTGCAAGATCGAAGACATCAAGAGTGTTCGATTCGATGTCGCCACCAGCGGCCGTGATTTCTGTCGTGATTCTATCAAGTTTTTCTTGTGAACGATCAACAAGAAAGACGCGGGCGCCTTGTTTTGTAAATACCTGTGCTGCAGTGCTGCCCAGCGCACCGCCTCCTCCATAAATAATGGCAACTTTACCAGTAAGCATGTGAATTTTCTCCTTAATACGAGTCTAAGTATAGAGGAGGTGATTATAAAATGCAACCTTTTGGTTGCGTAAATGAAAGGTATATAGTACTATAGATATATAGAGAACAGTATTGCAGTAATAAGATAAGGAAAAGACGACATGCAAGATGCTATTACTAAAGAAATTATTGTTAAGGCTCCCAAGGAGCGCGTATACGAGGCTATCACAGACCCACAGCAAATTACCCAGTGGTTTCCTGATGCAGTAGATGGAACGCTCGAAGTGGGCAAGCAGGCTATTTTCACCTTTGAAGGGTATGGTAATAGCTCGGTGCTGGTGGTAGACGCTCAGCCATATGACTATTTTGCATATCGCTGGATTCCCGGTGGCGCTAACATTGTTGACGATCTGACGACCGTCCAGACAACACTTGTCGAGTTCCGCCTTACTTCTGAAGGTACAGGAACGAAAGTTAGCCTGACTGAATCTGGTTTTGCGTCGCTGCCGAGCGACATAGCCGAAAGCAGCTTGAAGGACAACTCAGGCGGTTGGGAACACATGATGAATCGCCTCGGGGAAATGCTAAACTAAGACCTATGATTGCTGCCCAACGTTTTCATGCACTTGGAGATCCGACCCGAATTGAGATAATTCGTCGTTTGTCGACGGGCGCAGCACATACGATTACGAGTATTTCACAAGGGCTAGAGATGAGCCGTCAGGGCATCAGAAAGCACCTGCAAGTATTGGCCGATGCCCAGCTTATTAGGCTGCAGTCTAAGGGAAGGGACACGCACGTGCAATTAGAACGACGTTCGCTCGAAGAGGCTCGGGCGTTTATCACCGAGCTCGAGCTGCAATGGGATAACCGTCTTGAAGCGCTCCGCGATTTTGTAGACAAAGAGTAGCCTACATACAACTAAAACTACTAAAGTATCAACACGGCTCTACCCAGATTGCCGTGTTGATACTTTTAGGGTATAATTATCTTATATACATTTCTCTCTTGCATGCCAACCCAAGGCGCATTAGCTCTTGTATCAAAATAAAAAGCATCTACACCACTTGCTGTAACCGTAGCACAACTCCTTCGGGGTGTTTTTATATGGTTACGCTGTTGTTTCCAAATGCCTATAACGACAGCTTATGCTGAGAAAGAAATTTGTATGATTGATAAGTATATTGAAATTGTTGGATCTAGTAATCATCGACTGAATGCTATGGCGGCAGGCTCGCGAGAGGCGATCCGCGTGGCGCTCAGCAAAAAATACGCCAAAGTTGGCGTGACAATTGTTGATGATATAGCTGATCTTGAGGCCCTTGTTGCCAAGAAGCCGGATCTTGTCGTATTAGGCATGAAGCTGATCCTTCTAGATCCCGCACAAGGCTATGACGATAGTCCCAAAGTATGGCTATCTGATTATCTTGAAGAACATGGCATCGCCTATACAGGCTCTGATGCTGCCGGGCTCGCTATTCAGGCTGATAAGCCAGCTGCCAAGCAAAAGGTCATGGACGCGGCATTACAGAGTTCGGCCTACTTTATATCAACCATCAAGCAGCCGACGTTTGCTCATAATCTTGAATTTCCGCTATTCGTAAAGCCTACTGATCTTGGCGGCAGTAAGGGCATTGATGAGATGTCGGTCGTGTACTCACAGTCTGAGCTAGAGGCTAAAATAGGTGCAATTCATGCAGAGTATGGTTCGGACGCGCTTGTCGAAGAATACCTATCCGGCCGTGAATTTAGTGTGGCTGTTGTCATGCAAAAATCAGGCGACCTATTAGCTATGCCTATAGAGATAGCAAGTCCTGCTGATACGAAGGGCAATAGCTTTTTGAGCAAAGCTGTCAAGAAAGCCGATTCAGAGCGCGTTCTAGCTGTTGAAGATGCGCAGCTCAAAGATAAGCTCAGCGCTCTTGCAATAGGCGTCTTTGAAGCTTTGGGCTCACGCGACTACGCCCGCATTGATATGCGACTTGACGGCATGGGTACCCCAAGCTTTATAGAAGCTAACCCTATGCCTGGTCTCTCGAGCCATGGGTATCTATCGCGATGTTTTGCTATTAATCATGATGTCGGGTACGAAGACATGGTTTTGGCTATCACGCATCTTGGTTTGGAGCGAGCAGGTAGCCGGGGCTAACCATTTGGCGTTAGCGACGCACTGACGCAACGGCTTGTATTTTGTTAAGGCATGGCGTACACTCGGTATTTTGACATATTTATCCGAAGATTATATTGACTATGCGTGAAATACAATTTGAAAACAGATTCCCCGATACGTTGGCTGTCCCCAATCTTTACCTCAATATGAGGGATGATATCCATACGCCCAATGACAATGTTCTGAGGGTCTTAACGGATGAATCAAGGGTCACTATCGCTGATTATAGCCTAGCGGCACCAGGCGGTCTTCCGATGTACATGTTCGGTGCGTATCTGGAACGACCTGGTTTACTGCGTGCTGTAGTGCGTGCACGCGCCCCCGGAGATTACCCGCACCGCAGGCATCCTGATATTCGGCCCACTGAGCAGATGGGGCAGATAATTGAATACCTCGATAGTGTCGATAACCCTGTAGCGGCTTTTAGGGTCAATTGGACGGCTGATAATCCGCTTTATGATACAAATGCAATGCTATTTCGTCGCTACATGGACGATCCGGCATATAGCCAGCTCAGCGTTACCCAGCGTCAGGAGGCTGCAGCACTACGCACACCTACGGGCAGAATGATGACGCGGCTTGGTTTTATTTTTGATGCCGAAAGCGTATTTGACTATGGAAACGTTATAGAGGCTGATTTTCTAAGGCACGAGAGTGTTGAGCCTCAAATGCCCGGATCCATATATAGCTAAACGTAACACCGCAAACTATTTGGACCGTAAAAAGCACGTGTAGCGTGCCAAAGACGGTAAGAAGGCCGGCTACAAAAGCCGCCAGGAATATGGTGAGAGCGCGGCGAGTTCGACTGTCGCGTGGATTAACTTTGAGCGCTAGCCAAAGAGCCTGCGCTAGCATAACTCCAAAGAGCGCCAATGCGCTATATTCATGGATGCTTCGCAAAGAGTCGCTGACTTTATACGAAAAGGTACTTACCAAGACGGCTGTATAAAACAGCGCAAGCAGAAAAAGCCCGAGCTGTTTTCGCCTGCGCTGCAAAAAAGAGGATGGCAGCGAAAGTCCTGCCAAGAGCGAGCCAGCTGCTGCGGCAGTAAAGCCTATCGTGAATAGCGCCATGGTTCTCTCGTCGGTTCCGTAGTTACTCACTCCGCCCTGGTCGTGGCTAAAGAAATAGCCAGGTATCAGCACCAGGCACGCCACAAGGCATGCGCCTAGGATAGTCTGCCCAAGCAGAAAGTAACCTCTTGGATTCATCATCACTTTTATTGGTAGCATGGGTGCTAAATGTCTATTTCGACTTTCCAATGCATGGGGATAAGCGTGAGGTTGATCGGGTGAGGATACTGGCTCTCTGCCTTCCAGGCGTGAAGCTTGGCTTTTAGTTCGGCAGTGAGCGCAGTTTCATCGGTGATTTTGAAGTCACTCATCTCAACCCAGATTTCAATAGGGGCTACCTTAATTTTAATCTGTGAGCTGTTGCCATACACGAATACATCGGCAATGCCAGTAGCTTCGGAAACGACTTTTTGCGCAGCTTCGCACAGTGTGCGGGCGCTTGCTTCATCAACGACAGTATTATCAAACTCAACTCGGATAACCGGCATAAGTACCTCTTTCTTTCAGGATTATTATAGCAAAGTGTAGAGGTACGCCTAGCTATGGCTTACAGACGCCGAAGTAGCAGTCGATAAGAACTGTTGTCGAAGGTCCGGTTGTGCGGTTGCCGTCACCATCAATTGCGTAAACTTGGTACGTGTATCGCTTGACCTTGGATACCTTGTCGCTGTAGTAGCGATCGCTCGGACTGTTTACATACAGTTTCGTAAAGCTTCCATCATTTATTTTGCGCCACACTTCGTATCCGACTACTTTTTTGTCGTCAGTTGCAGCAGGCCAGTTGACGTATATGCCACAAGAAGTTCGGAAGGCACATTCGTTTTTCCACCAGTTGGTGTCAAAGCCCTTCTTTAATGTCGCATTAGCTGGCCAGACAGGTGCACCAGCTGTTGGAGTAGGTGTTGGCGTCGGAGTAGGAGTAGGATTCGGGGTTGTTGGGTTGGTCACGACTGCCGATACAGCGTTAGATACTTTTGACGCGCCGCCATTGTCAAATGCCTTGGCGGTAAAGGTATAGCTTCCCGCAGCATATTTGCTTATGCCAAAGGCGTACGGTGCAGTAGTATCTTCGCCTATCTTTGTTGTGCCGTTATAGAATTCAACTCGGCTAATCGTACCGTCGCTATCGCTTGCTCCCGCAGTCAGCGTAAATGAAGCAGGTGCCTCAAAAGTGCCAGAGATAGTTTGCAGACTTACGCTTGGCGGTGCATTAACTGGTGGCGTTGGTGTAGAAGGAGAGAGTACGGTGACAGTAACAGTAGAGGTAGCAGTGTTGTTGCTGCCAGTTGTGTCGTCTGTTGCCTGTGCACGCAGGGCGTATGTCCCGGGCGCTAATCCACTAAGCGTAGCGCTGTATGGCGCAGTCGTGTCAGTAGCGATGGTTGTTGTGCCGTTAAAGAATTGTACTTGCTTGATTGATCCATCACTGTCTGCTGCGTTAGCTGCAAAGTTTATTGTGCTGCCAGAGGCAAATTGTTGGCCGTCTGCGGGGCTTGTGATCACCACTGTCGGAGGTTGGTTAGCCGGAGGTGTCGGCGTTGTTGTCTCGCCACCAGAAGTGCGACATGGGGTTCGCGGACCACTGAGGTCTAGGTTCATTAAGTATGCATCAAAGTTTTTGCTATTAGCATCTTTACAGCTTGCGCCAGCTGCCCAGGCGCTCGCGGTACCCTTGTATTCGACGATAAATACTGCTTTGTCTGCCGCAATAAACGGCTTGTAGTTATCACATTCCTGATATTGGTAACATTCTTCTACGAGTGCGAAGTCAAAGGCACTGACAACGCTTTGTCCGTTAGGTAGTTTCTTGGTTACATAATCGCTGGCGTTTTTAAGGCCAACTGCCATGTTAAAGCTGTGGCTCGTATCGACAAGATACTGCATGTAGTCCAGCGTAGTGGTTTCGTTTAGCGGTGTGGTGCTGGAGTTGGTGTAGGCGTCAATGTTGTCGGGCTCAATGCCATCACAACCCAAGTTACTCATGGTCTGGATTCGGTTGTACATAATATTGCGAACGTTTGCAGAACGAGTATCAACAATCAGCTCGCCTGCCCAGCCAGGAAGCTGGCCAAAGGTTTCGCCAGCCTTGAACTGTGCGTGATCTGGACGCCAATCTTCATCGGTCCCGGCAGAGAAGTAACAGATGACTTTTATGCCCTTCGCTTTGATGCGTGCAATCTGGGCCGCATCTGAATGCTGGTAGTCAAAGTCGTATACTTTTGGACCTGTTTCGTTGTCCATAACTGTTTCGTTAGGGGTGCCTTGTAGCAACCATGCAAAGCGAGAGTTCGGCTTTATCTGCGGAACGCTCGACGCAGCAAAGCTGGAAATAGTAAAGATAGTTCCAACGATCACAAAGGCGGCAATCACCACGAGTACGTTTCTGTCTAGACCCAAGAATTTCCGTGGAAACGGCTTCGAACTCTTTTTTGATGATGTTTTGTTTGGCATTATTTTCCCTTATTTTAAGCGAACTTTACCCAGCACTATAGCACAAATAGCATAAGCAGAATACTACATATCCACAGTCTATCTTACGGTTTTTCTAGTAATGCCCACTATTGTCACAACTACACCACTCATCGCGAAGCCTAAATGCTATGCTAGGCGCAGTCTCGTGAGGGCTAGAGAAAATAAAAATACTAAAAAGGAGGGACCCCCATGTCTCGGAATATTAAAGCTGCGTTTGTAATTAAAGATGGGCCAAAAAAATGAAGTTGTTGGCTCAAAAATCACTCGATCTTTATATTTTAACCGCACTTGCAAAAGGCTTTCCGGTGTTTTGTACAGTGCTCTTGCCAGTGCTGTATGCACAGCATGTGATCGACGCCCGGGCATTGGGCTACACCGGCGCGCTTTTCATTGTTTCTACGATTATTGGTGCGATCATTGTTGTAAAGCGATTACATAACCTAGACACACGCCAGCTTTTGCAGCTGGCCGCAGTCGGTACTATCGGCGCCTCGAGTCTACTTTTAATTGCGATGACCAGTCGCAGTATCCCTATGCTCGCGGTGGCATATGCAAGTATGGGTGTTGCGGTAGGTGCAGCCCTGTCGGGCGTTAACGCTCTGTCAGCGCAGGCAACGACCAAAGGGAATAGATTTACGGTAATTGCACGACTTAGCATGGTGGCCGATGTTGTGCGCATTGCTTTTTCACTCATCGTTGCCGGCTTGGTGCTTATCGATGCCTCTTGGGCGGCGGTACTTTTGATTATTTTGTGTGGGTTTGTGTTTTTGTTGTATGCGTCGCGCCAACAAAAGGCAAAACCGCAAGCCGCTACAAAGGTGAGCCTGAAAAGCATACGCCATAACAGGCCATTTAAGTTCATCTTGTCTCTTGAGTTTCTCGACTCGTTTTCAAGTTCACAGCTATTTGTATTTTTGCCGCTCCTTTTTATGGCAAAGGGCTATTCTTTGGAGAATGGCATAGCATTACAAGCATGTACCTTTCTTGGCTACATGAGCGGCAGGTGGCTGGTGAGCACCTTTGCTCAGCGTTCGTCAGGGCTACGGGCGGTGGGTTTGGCTGAGGCAGGACTGGTTATGTCAATCGTGTTATTGCTGGTTGCCCAGCCTCTGTGGACGCTCTATGTGCTTACTTTCGCGCTCGGTATATTTGCTCGTGGTACATCGCCACCGATTAAGTCGTTGGCGTTCGATGCTCTTGATGACAGTCAAATAAAGCAGGGTTCTGCACTACACGTCATTGTGGGTGATGGCGGCGGGGCACTGGGTCAGCTAGTTTTCGGACTACTCGTTGCGTCGTTTGAAGCCAGGGCGCCATTTATTGTCGCTGGCTGTATCGCAGCTGGCATAGCCGTTCTGTGCTTGTCGCGACTCGGCAAGATATTTGCTGGTTCGACCGCTCAAACGGCTTGAGCGAAGGATTATGATCGGCTTTGCTGCTTCACGTTACTGAGAAACTGCTCGAGCCATTCAGTAAACAGGGTAATTTGCGCTGGACTCATGCTTTGATTAAAGCCAGCGTAAATTGTCTGTTTGATCTCGGCAATCTCGCCGACAAAAGCTCTGGATTTTTCTGTAAGATACACTTTGGTGCGCCGAGGGTCGCTTGGGTCGGGCTTACGCTCGGCCAGTTGTTTTGCGGCCAGCGAATCAATGAGCGAACTGAGCGACGCCGCACTAATGCCTAAGTGCTGCTTGAGCTGGCTCTGGCTTAGCCCTTCGTTTGTAGATATGTGATAGAGAGCCTCGGCCTGGCTTGAGGAAATACCATAGTGGCCAACCTTAGACTCCATAAGGCGGTTGTATTCGAGGTAGATTTGCTTAATAAGAAGCCCGATATTGGGTTTACTCATACGTTTGACTCCTAACTTAGTTATTAGTATACCATATGGGGTGGAGTAATGAAAGATCTGCAGTTTACTTGACAAATATAGTTAGATGCCTAACAATATAGACGTTCAAAGAAGGCAATACCATTATACCCAATAGCCTTAACAGATTAAGATAGCAATAGATGGAGAAAAACATGACAAAGATAGCACTTGTAACCGGAGCAAACAAAGGAATCGGCAAAGAAATCGCGCGCCAGCTGGCCCAGCAGGACGTGCACGTTATTATGGCTGCACGTGACAGCAAACGCGGGCAAGCCGCTGTTGATGAGCTGAGCCGCGAAGGGTTATCGGTAGAACTTGTTGTTCTCGACGTTACCGACGATAGCTCAGTGACTGCCGCCGCTAAAACTATTCAAGACAAACACGGTAAGCTCGATATTCTCGTTAATAATGCTGGTATTGCCGTTTGGCCTCAGGACGCACTGCAGTTAGACGTTAAGGCCTTTCAGACTGCCTACGACACCAATGTGTTCGGAATTGTGCGGACTATGGGCGCAATGCACGGTTTATTGAAGGCTTCGGGCGAGGGGCGCATCGTTAATATGTCTACCTCACTCGCCTCTTTGGGGCTCATCCAAAAAAATCCTGACCTCATGCTACTGCCGGCCTACAACTCTTCTAAATCTGCCGTTAACGCCCTGACAGTCATCTATGCAAAATTACTTGCCGACGATGCTATTAAGGTAAACGTGGCATGCCCGGGCTTTGTGGATACAGATCTTAACAACCACATGGGCATACGAAACGTCAAAGAAGCGGCGGCTACGCCAGTCCGACTTGCTCTGCTCGATAGCGATGGGCCTACGGGCGGCTTCTTTAATGACGACGGAAGCATCGAGTGGTAATACAAACTCGCGTAGAGCGTATGAATACCTTGCGAGTAAGCGTGAGGTGGGCAAGGTGGTGTTTGCTGTTTCTTAGTTTGCGAGTTCTTCTTTCAGAACTGGCAAAAGGTCAGCTGGAATAGCCAGATCATCAAGCTCGGCGAGCGTAACCCACCTGATGTCTGACGTCTCTCGGTCGTTGCGCTGCACAGATAGAGCCGTTGGCACCTCAACGCGGTACATGCAGTCAACGTGATAGTGCTCTTTGCCGCCATGAGTAAGGTGAACTTCAACTATTCGTGCTGGCAGGGGCACCTCGACTCTATTTTCGTCATATTGAGCTGGCTTCGGAAGGTAAGGTGTTATGTCTAGCCCTGTCTCTTCTTTTGCTTCGCGAATTGCAGCTTCAAAGATATTTTCCCCAGGCTCCACATGGCCACCGGGAGGCATCCACAGGTTGTGTTTTCGGCTCTGTAGAAGCAGAGCCTGCCTTGGAGAACTGGCCGTGACTACGAGTGCCATTGCGGTAAGTTCTTTTGGTAGTGGGGGTTGGGTCATGGTGTCTGCCTCTCTTCTTCGTTTGACTGTAGTATACACAGAGTAATTTCTTATGGCCACAAGAGGGAATGAAGGAGTCGTTGCATCAGGCCTTCTTGGGCGGCTGCGCCGGAAAGCGCTGGATATACTTGTAGGCTCGCTCCCACGGCAAATACGGGAAGAACTCTGGGGGTAAGTGACCTTCGGGCTTATCAAATAGGCCGTGCTCATACGTGACCTTTTCGTAGTCCCAGCCGGGGTGTTCTTTTTTGTAGGCTGCTGCATGGCTTTTGAGAAGTTCTTTCTCTTTTGTCCAGCCATTAAAATCAAAGGCCCACTCACCGTTACTCGCAAACATATGATCGCCTGTAAAGCCTTGCGTCGGCTTAATGTGCACGAGCTTGAATCCCTCGTGCTTGTGCATCCAAAAGAATAGATGCCCTAAGATATGACAGGCACCTGCTGCAAAGAACGCTTCGTCGGGACGTGCCCAGGCCTTAAATATATCCTGTTTTTCTTCTGGGGTACGGGTATGAACAATCCCGGGTTGATACATTGAGTAGCTCCTTTGTATTTGGTAGTTTTTGTTTCGTCGAAGAGACGATGGGTAAGCCTCTCACAGCCTGGTTCTAATAATAACACGTAGGAGATGGGGGATTCGCCACAAGTTGGCAGCAAAAGCTTCGCTGGAGCTTTTGCCCATTTTCCGTTCTCATCCCTCATAGTAGTGCCTCAAACAAAGCAAGAGACCCACCTTACGGTGAGTCTCTTGCTTTGGCTGGGGATGAGGGATTCGAACCCCCGATACTGGAACCAGAACCCAGTGCCTTACCACTTGGCCAATCCCCAACAACAGAGGCTATTATAACAAATGTATGGGGAAATGCCAATGGTTTTGGCGTTGCTATGCGCCTGGCCTTCTTTTGATTTGGCTGGCCGCCTGCGCCACGAGTTTGTCGTAGGCGAAAGTTATTGAAAACGGATGGGTGCGAGGGTCAATGGTGGTTTTGTCTCCACGGCTGACCTTGCTAGAACTAGATAAACGAATGGCGGCAACGTTGTTCGGATCGTGCTCGTCGCGTCCAGTGGTAAGTTGTGCGCGAAAGGTCCGCTCGCTGACGAGGTAATGGGTGGACGGGTAGCGGCTGCCGCTCCTGATATCAAACGTACGGTCAGTGCGTCCGCTATAGGGTATGCTGAACTCTGTCTCTTCGATGGTAGCGGCTTGAGTAAAGGGGTCGGGTGTGCCGTCGGGGTATCCGACGTCGGTAATGTGGCAGTAGTTAATAGGATCGAAAACAGAATTACGCACCAGCGCAGGGAGGTTTTGTCCGATGGTAACTAAGTTTCTGCCTGCGCTCAGAAGGCCTAGCGGGGTCGGGGTGTTTTTGGCGCGCAAGCTGCTTGCTATGACGAGGCGGCCTCTTTGAGTGGTGTGGTCGCTTTCGGCTATATCACCGTACAGGGCCTGAGCATGCTCGAGGGATCTGGCTCTACTAGTGCTGAGCTCGTCGGCAATTGTGAGGAAGCCAGCGCGTATGAGCCCATTGCCGATGGTCTGGAGGTATTGATCATAGGGTAGTTTTTGAACGTCTTCGGGCTGCGTATTGGGTAGTACAAAGTCGTACGCTTCTTGGGTCTTCAGAAAAACGGTGGCATATGACGCGTCTTGAATGCCAATGTCTTCTTGGGTGGAAATGTGATTCATAGCGGTATTGTGTATCGCTGGCGCTTATTTGTAAATCTCGTGTCTACGCTATGAAGGATTTTTCGATAGCGGTATGACGATCACTGCTAATGTACCCAAGGCGGGCGCCTGCGAGGTTTGCCATAACGGGGCCTGCATTAGGGGCGTACATGTACACCTGAGGGACTGCCTGATTGCCAAAGGAGAGACTGCCTGTGGGTACCTCGGGGCGTGCCCTAAACCCGAGGCGCGTGTACCACTCGTTTGCGCGATTGTTGCCGTGCATGGCGTCGAGTACAAGTACATCGCCTACTTCTGCATTGGCTGTCTTTAGGCACGAATCAAGCAAGATGCCACCGATGCCTTTGCCGAAGTGATTAGGGTCAACGACAACGTTGTTTATGTAGAGACCGAAGAAGTCATGACTGCCTTCGAGTCCATTTTCGCGCTGCGTCATGGCTGGCGCGGGACCTATTTTGCTGTAGCCGAGTAGTTTGCCTGGAGCTGCTGGATCGCGCAGTACGGTAATGCGCCCTCCAGCTTCGTGGATGCCTTCGGTGCGGTCCAGGAAGCGCTCATATACTCCTGTATCTCCGGTGTCGTAATGTCTTTGGACTGATTCGACAAGCAATGGATTGCCTTTTTTGTCGATGCTGTTGTTGCGCGGGTTTGCTACCTCGGCTGCATACGCTGCGCCAGTAATGCGAATGAGTTCGTCGGCCAATTCGACTGTCGCGTCCCAGCCAATTTGCTCTGTGGTGTAGCCAGGGAATGAACCTATTTCGGGGTAGTGTACACGAGTCATAGTACACATATACCAAGTCTCGCTGCCCGGTGCAACTATTCGCTTTCTTGACAGTAGTAAATAGCCACGTATGATTAAGAAGTAAATTAGTAAGCATATAGGGTATGTCATGAAACAATCTGTGAAGAAGATGTACAAGAAAGACGGCCAAGATAAGCTCTTATCGCGGCTAAGTCTTTTTGTATTTGATCGTTCGCGAACTGCCGCGGTGGCGTGGTTGGTTTTGACGGTCTTCGGCGTGTTTAGCTACACGACCTTCCTCAAACGGGAAGGATTCCCGTCTATTAATATTCCATTCGCCGTCGTTAGCGGCGCGTATTTGGTTAATGATCCAGGCAAGGTAGACAGCGAAGTTGCCAAGCCGATTAGCGACATTATCCTCAAGGATAGCCACGTTAAAAGTGTCCAAACACGTTCGCAAGGTACTTTTTATGTTGTCACTGTGCAATATAAAGAGGGCACTAATGTCGATGCCGTAGGCAAGCACATCAAGGCTGAGATCGATAAGGCTGGTTTGCCAAAGCAGGCAACAGTTAAGATAGAGGCGCCAAAGATCGGCTTTACTGAGCGTGGTGATGACGGCGTTATCTCGTTGTACTCAACGCAAAAGGATGTCTCACAAAAAGACATGGTCGCTCAAGGTGAACAGCTTGCGTCATTTATTCAGAGCAAGCACTTTGCTGATGTTGAAAATGTTTCTGTTGTTGATCCGTTTGTAACGGGCGTAGACCCAATGACTGGCCAGGTATCGGCTCGTCAGACAAAGTTCGACCGCTACGGTGAGCGCTTACATGGTGTAAACACTTTCTACGACTCTGTAGCAGTGGGCTTTATGCAAAAAGATGGTACAGATGTCATTAAGTTGAACGAGAAGATCGAAGCTGCTGTTGTTGAATACAACCAACAGCACGCTGGATCAGACTACCGCGCAGTTGTAAGTGCTACCTATGCACACGACATCGAGAGCCAGATTGGTGAATTGCAGAAGTCATTGTTCGAAGGTCTGTTGGCCATTTTGGTTATTGGATCGATCGTGATTGCTATTCGCGCTTCATTGATCACTGTATTGGCTATGTTGACTGTACTGGCACTGACGCTTGGCGTTTTGTTCGCCGTCGGATATACGCTTAACACCATTACCTTGTTCTCATTGGTGCTTTGTTTGGGTCTGATTGTCGACGACACGATCATCATGATCGAAGCAATCGACGCACAGCGCCGCAAGCGTAGTGATCCGCGCGAAACAGTGCAGATTGCCACGCGCAAGGTGAGCCGCGCTATGGTTGCCGCAACTTCAACGGCTGCACTAAGCTTCGCACCACTGTTGTTTGTCGGTGGTATTTTGGGCAGCTTCATCCGCGCTATTCCTGTGACAGTTATTAGCAGCCTTGCTATTAGCTTGTTAGTGGCGCTGATCTTCATTCCTTTATTTGCCCGATATATTTTGCTTGGCAAAAAACAAATGGGACCAAAGGGTGATGTAAGCGAGCCAGCCGCTGGTATTGAGGCGCGTATTGCGTCAATTATCTGCAAGCCAATGCTCTGGGCTCGAAACAAGCGCAAGCGTTTGTTTGGCGTAGGCATCGGTGCTGTTCTTGTTGGCCTGTCATTTATTGTGGCTGCTGGTTTCTTGTTCCAGAAGGTTACATTTAACATTTTCCCACCAAGCAAGGACTCTAATGGTGTACTGCTAACGATGAACTTCAAGCAGGGCAGTACTATTGCTGACGCTGAGAAGACCACTGACCGTGTCGATGACATTGTTGCACGCACGCTTGGTGACAACTTTAAGATGGCTTCGTACTATGCGAACGCATCAGGGCAACAGGCCCAGCTGCGTGTTGATATTACTCCGTATGATACGCGTGATGTAACCGCTCCACAGCTTGTCGACCAGCTAAAGAATGAGTTCAAACACTTTGATGGTGCTCAGGTTAAAGTTGGCCAGCTTGATGTTGGCCCACCAGCATCGGCCTTTACTGTCCGTATCGAAACTACTGATCGTGCTAAGGCTATGAAGCTTGCGGGTAGTTTGCAAACCTTCTTGCAAGATCACGAGCTAACACGTCCAAGCGGCAAGAAGGCAATAATTACCGAAACAGTCGTATCTGACCCTGATAGCATCAACCGTGCCGATGGTAAGCAATACGTCGAAGTAACTGCCAACTTTGATGGCGACGACACGACGACGCTTGTAACACTTGCGCAAAAAGCAGTCGGTGATGAATACACTCAAGAAAAGCTGTCGAGCCAGTTTGGCCTTGGCAAGGATGTCATTAAGTACGACTTTGGTCAGGAAGATGAAAACCAAGATTCGTTTAAGTCATTGGCATTAGCGTTTCCAATCTTGCTGCTCGTAATCTACTTGCTGCTTGCAGTACAGTTCCGATCACTTGCGCAGCCACTGCTCATCTTTATGGCTCTGCCATTTAGCTTGTTTGGTATTACGCTTGGCTTGTACATAACACACAATGCCTTTAGCTTCTTTGCAATGCTTGGCTTCTTCGCGCTGATTGGGCTCAGTATTAAGAACACTATTCTGCTCACGGACTATGCCAACCAGCTGCGCCGCAACGGCGAAGCTGCAGTTGATGCCGCAGTAGGTGCTTTGGCAGAGCGATTCCGTCCGCTTATTGCTACGAGTTTGACGGCTGTTTGTTCACTGATCCCGCTCGCTATCTCAAGCCCATTCTGGGAGGGTCTCACAGTGGTCCTTATCTTTGGTCTACTGTCGAGTACACTGCTCGTAATTTTGGTCTTCCCCTACTATTACTTGGGCGCCGAATTCCTCCGTATGCGCATTAGCCGCAAGGCGTGCTTGCTATGGATTGCGCTGTCAATTGCAGCTATGGTGGGCGCTGGTATGACTGGTGCTAAAATGGTAGCTCCATTGTCGCCAATCATTGTGCTGATTGTGCAGATCGCCACTGTTAAGATTCTAAGGGCGCGGCGCGCAGCGTAAGTGCTGCCGCTCCGCTGGGAGTCATCAAAAAAGACCTACCGTTAGTGGTAGGTCTTTTTGTTTTTGAGCATTTCAATTGTTTTGGCTATGTGTCGAGCCCGTGTTTCGGGCCTTGAGCTATTAATAATCCGAAATAAGAAGGCGTAGCGATTAGCTTTGGTTATGGTCTCGAAGTAAGCAGCGGCTTCAGGATTGGCGTCGAGAGCTTCTTGTAGGTCAGCCGGTATAGCTGTTGTTGCTTGGCCAGTGTAGGCGGCATCCCATCGACCATCTGCCTTAGCGGCGTTGACAGCCGCTAAGCCGCTTGGCTGCATGCGGCCTGCTGTAATAAGTTCTTCGACGATATCGCGATTAATCTTAGACCATCTGCCCTTGGCACGGCGCGGTGTAAAACGAATCGCATAGTAGTCTTCGTCTAGGGAATTAGTGAGGCCATCGATCCAGCCATAGATAAGCGCACCTTCGCGGGCCTGTTCGTAGGTAATTGTTTGTTTGTCAGACGATTTTTTGGCAAATTTGATCCATAGCCCTTCTTGAACGGTGTAGTGTTTAGCAAGCCAGGCAAGCCATTGATCAAGCGTGGTAAAGGCGCGAATTTCGAGATTTTTGTGCAATTCCATTGCCCTATTGTAGCAAACGAGTTGCTATGGCTGGCTGCGCATGATATGGTATGAGGGCTTTAACATTTATAAATATACAGAGTGCAGCGAGAGATCTAGCTCGACGACCTGCCAGCAACCTACTGTAAAGCCAGTAAGGTGCTCCATCTAGCCCGCCAAACAGCGGGGAAGATATTATACTCTTTGTAGATATATCCTTTCCGCCGGTATTGGCTGAAAGGATATTTTTTATGCCAACAATAACAGCAGGTCGCCACCAATTCGCCAGTGAGTCAGTGTGCGCCGGGCACCCCGACAAAATCGCTGACCAGATCAGTGATGCTATCTTGGACGCCCTTTTGGCGCAGGACAAGTTTAGCCGAAGCGGTATCGAAGTACTGGTGGCCAACAATCGTATTGTGCTCGCAGGCGAAGTAAAAACTAACGCTACTATAGATTACGAGGCTATTGTGCGGTCTGAGGTCACGCGTTTGGGCTATATCGAACCAGCCTGGGGCTTTAGCGACCAATCACCGATCGAAAATTATATACATCAACAATCAACTGAGATTGCCGTTGGCGTTGATGGCCATGGTTCTGGTGAGGATACCGGCGCCGGGGATCAGGGTATGATGTTCGGCTATGCTACCAATGAGACGCCAGAGTATTTGCCGCTCCCAATTGTGCTGGCGCATGCTTTAACAAGGGCGCTCGATGAAGCACGCGAAACAGGTGCACTGCCGTACCTTCGTCCGGATGGTAAGGCGCAAGTGGTTGTGAATTACGAAGACGGCAAGCCAGTTGGCCTAGAGCACGTCACCATCGCTATTCCTCACGACGAAGAAACGACTATCAAGCAAGTTCGCACCGATGTCTTTGAGCAGGTTGTAACACCAACGCTCGCAAAGCACGGGTACGCAATTACGGCAGACAAGCTTATCGTGAATGGCACAGATGTCTGGTACACGCCGGGTCCTACGTCGGATGCAGGCCTAACCGGGCGCAAAATTGTTGTCGATGGCTATGGTGGCTTTGCGCGAGTGGGCGGTGGCGCGTTTAGCGGCAAAGACCCTAGTAAAGTTGATCGATCGGGTGCGTACGCAGCGCGCTTCATTGCCAAGAATATTGTTGCCGCAGGTCTTGCCGACGAAGCTGAAGTTGCATTGGCGTATTACATCGGCGCCGTAGAGCCAGTGCTCCTGACAATTAATACCTTTGACACGGCAAAGAAGTCGGCCGAAGAGCTCTATGCATTTGCCCAGAAGCTCCTGGTGCCATCGGTAAAAAATATTGTAGAACAGCTTGATCTGCGACGTCCGATCTACCGCCAGACAGCTGCCTATGGCCACTTTGGCCGTACGGATGTGCCGTGGGAAGAGGTTGTGACTTTATAGGTCGTATTTAATGTTTGGCTAACAATTGCTTCGTATAGTTACGCTGGGTTAGGCCCGCAAACATAAACAGGAGCAAAAATATGCATCATGATCTCGACAAGCTCGGTCGACAATTTAAGGATCTCGATTCTTTACTGTCGCGCCTGGCTGCAGCTGAGCGCCGCAAGGAACTCATCCGCATTATCAAGGTGCCGGGCTGGACGACGCCCGCCGAATTCTTGCTTGTTAGCAGCATCACGCAAAGCATCACAGCACAACTAAAAGTGCTTGAAAAGCTTGAAGTGCACCTGCTCGAAGCAAGTCAAATCATAGGCAAACAAGAGCGTCAAAAATAACGAACTATTAAGCAAGCATTTCCTGGTACAAAACATCGTCAGTCTGCGCTGGACTGACGATGTTTTTATATAAGAAAAGACCGCTCAAGAGTGAGCGGTCTTTTGCCGTAGGGCAGTCAGTCGAATTAGCTGTTGCGGCGGCGGGTAAAGATACGGTGAGCTGCGGTACCAGCGATGCTGAAACCTGAGAACAAACCGATTACGTTACCTGCACCTGTGTTAGGAAGTTCAGTAGGAGGAGTGTCAACGCAGCGGATATCACCAACTGGGATGCCGGCCTTACACTCGTTACAACGGCTGTCGCCCATTGGAACACCTGGCTTACATTCTTCTACACAGCGCTTGTCGCCTTCAGGGATACCTGGCTTACACTCAGGCTGAGCGATAGTAACTTTACCTTCACAGGTAGCGCTGGTAATAACCTGAGCTTGACCCTTGATGGTAGCCTTAACGCTTGCCTTAATGGTGTAGTTGCCAGCCTTAGCGTAGCTATGGTCAACAGTGCTGTTAGCGCCTTCGTATGCAGGAGTGCTGTCACCGAAGTCGATAGTGTAGCCGTTGATTACGGCGTTTTCGGCAGTTGCCTTAACAGTAAAGGTGTACTGCTTGTTGTTGGTTGCATTAGGTGTGAATACCAACTGGTCACAAGTAACAACTGGCTTTTCTTCACAGCGCTCGTCACCAACTGGGATACCTGGCTTACACTCAGGCTGAGCGATCTTAACTTGTACAGCACACTTAGCGCTGGTTACTTTTTGGATCTTACCTTCAACGTTCATGTTTACAGAAACAGTTGCAGTGTAGTCACCAGCCTTAGCGTAGGTGTGGTTGCTGTTTGCAGTAGTAGCTGCGGTCGTAACAGTGTCAGACTTCTGGTCACCATAGTCGAATACGTAGCTTACAATTGTTGCATCCTTGGCACTGGCTTTTGCAGTGAAGGCGTATGCGTTGTCACCACTCTTTGAGAAGATCAGTGAGTCACAGCTTACAACAGGAGTTACTGGAGTTGGTACAGTTACCTTACCAGTACACTTGTCGCTGGTTACAGTTTCGGTTTTACCGTTTGCACTTACGAGGGCCTTAAGAACTACGTTGTAGTTACCTGGCTTAGCGTAGGTGTGTGAAGTGCTTGCAGACGTATCGCTTGTAGAGATAGTCTTGCTTTGGCCGTCGCCGAAGTCAAAGGTGTAACCAGTGATGGTTGCATTCTTTGCACTTGCCTTAGCAGTGTAGTTGTACTCAGTGTCAGTCTTTTTGCTGAGTGTGAGTAAGTCACAGCTATATACAGGCTTAGGCTCTTCTTTAGGTGGCTTAGGAGTAACCTTAATGCTGTTACCACATTCCACCATGACAGCGAAGGCTACTTGGCCGTTGCTCTTATATACAACCAAAACTTTTGCAGATGGGTGAGCAAATGAAGTAGTTGTCTTACGAGCGTAAATGTTGCTCGTTACGTGCACGTAACCGCTAGGACCGGTAAAGCGAGCAGTTACCCACGCGTCAGTACCGACAGTTTCACCATTAACGGTGATGTGACCGTCACGGTACAACGTACCGAAAGCGGTGTTCTTAGTTGTAAGGCCATCTACGATAGTCTTGCTTGCGCCAGCCCAGTTATAGTTGGCTTGCAAGTCATAGTAGTCCTTCTTCACACTTGGTGAAGCAGAGTGACCTGAGTTGTTGCTATTGTATTTAGCTTTGAAGGCGTCAACAGTGCCTTCGAGCGTACTACAGTCAATACCACGATAAATGATATTGTCTGCTGCGCCGTGCTGCACACATGTTGATGCGGCTTCTGCGGCATTGTTATTGACGAAGACGGCGGCGCTTGTAGCAGCGATGGCAAATACCATCACAGCTGCGGCAACCAACATCCGCGTTTTACTAAAAAACTTCTTGACCATAGGTTTGTCTCCTCCTCACCAATATGGATTCAGTGCACATTCTATACTAAAATTGCCAGAATGTCAACTCCCTAACAGATAGACCCAAGTAAAAGCAAGATATCATTGAATAGATATGCAAGGCAAGAGAAAATACAACAAAAAGCACTTTTTGCTGTAAGAATGGTCAAAGAAGGAGTTTATTTGGTGATTGCGCTGCTGTGAGGCTTCATCTGTGGAGACTGTGCGTCAACCCTGTTAAGGGCGACGACGGTCATACCAAGTAGAATGAAGAGCAAAACCGCGCTGAAGATTCGCTTCATATGCACATAAGTATAGCGCATATGCTCTGGCTGTCTACGCCTTTTGTGATATTGATCACTCTGACCAGATGTGGATGTTGCCGAGTTCGGGAGGTAAGAAACCTTGATCATGCTGAAAATTAGCCTCCCATTTGTAGCCTTTTTGATAGCCAAGATCACCCATAAGCTTAGTAGGGGCGTTACGTAAGTGCAGCGGTACGGGCAGATCCGGATGGTTTTTGGCTGCTTTTTGTGCGGCGTACATGGCGCTGGCCACTGCTCGTGACTTTTTGGTTTTGGCCAGAACACTTGCACAGTGGTAGAGCGTGTACTGACACTCGGGCATGCCAATGCGCTCAACGGCCTGATAGGTTGCGACTGCTAGGTTTAGTGCAGCCGGTGCGGCGATACCGACATCCTCCGAAGCGAAGATAATCATGCGCCGAGCAATAAACTTTGGATCCTCTCCAGCTTGTAGCATGCGGGCCATATAATACAGCGCTGCATCTACCTGAGAACCGCGCAGTGATTTGATAAATGCACTGATAATGTTGTAGTGGTTTTCGCCATTTTTGTCATAGCCAGGCACTCGCTTTTGAGCAGCAGTCTCGACAATTGCAGGAGTAATGGGCTTGGTGTGCGCAAGTTGCATAGCAAGTTCGAGGTTGCCGAGCGCCACGCGTGCATCACCGCCCGATAGTTCGGCGAGTAGGTCGATGCTGTCTGCGGGCAGCTGAGTTGTGGATAGCCCTTCTTCTTTGGCTGCATTGGTGAGGATGGCAATAATATTGTCCTTGCTGAGCGGCTCGAGCACCAACACACGAGAGCGACTGAGAAGTGGCGTAATAACTTCAAAGCTGGGGTTTTCGGTGGTCGCGCCGATGAGAATAATGGTGCCATCTTCGACGTGTGGCAGAAAGGCGTCTTGTTGAGCTTTGTTAAACCGGTGAATTTCGTCGACAAAGAGCACCGTTTGCAGACCTAGGCGCTGATTGCCCTTAGCGTGTTCGATAACCTTATTGACATCGGCCTTGCCGCTTGTGACGGCACTCAGCTCGATGAACTCGGCACCTGTTTCGCGGGCAATAATGCGAGCCAGGGTTGTTTTACCGCTTCCGGGCGGCCCCCATAAGATAAGGCTCGTTGGTTGCTTGCGCTCAATTATCTCGCGGATAATTTTGCCTTGGTCCACTAAATGGGTCTGACCAACAACGTGGTCAAGAGTGGTGGGGCGGGCGCGTTCGGCTAGTGGTTGCATATCTCTATTATACAAGGGGCCGGTAGTATACAATAAGGAACGAATGAAACAGCAACACCAGGGAGGATATATGAATAAGCTCAAAATGGCACTAGTAGCTGTCTTGCTGCTTGGCATTTCGGCATTGGCTATGGTCGGTATCGGCCACGTTCAGGCACTTGCAACAAACGTGCCAACAGGCAAGGTCGTTGATGGATCGCTGTATAGCGCCGGCAATCATGTGGTAGTAAACGGCACTATCAATGGCGATGTTTTCTGCGCCGGACAAGACATCGAAGTTAACGGTACTGTCCACGGAGATGTTATCTGTGCAGGGCGTAGCGTCGTGATAAGGGGTGTGGTCGATGGTAACGTGCGATTGGCTGGGCAGGAAGTACACCTCGAAGCCACTGTTGGACGTAGTGCTACCGTCGCTGGTCAGCTTGTGCACATTAGTGAAAAGGCTAAAATTGGCCAAGATTTGACTGTTGGCGGTAACAAGTCAACGGTTATGGGCACAGTAGGCCGTGACGCTGTTATTGGCGGCACTAATACAACCGTTGGCGCGACCGTTGGGCGTAATGTGCGCTTTGGTGGCACGCAGATTGCTCTGGTAAGGGGCACGGTTATCAACGGCACTGTTACGTACGACACCAATCGCGACATCATTAAAGAGTCAGGCGTCACTATTAAAGGCGCGACCGTACATACCGATTCTAAGCAGAAGCGCAGCGGTGGTGGTATCAGTAAGTTCATGTTTATTATTGCTATCGCTATGACTGCGTTCGCCATGGTACTGGTGCTAATTTTGCCACAGCAAGTACACAAGGTGAGCGGTGTGGCAGTAGCTGGTCTTGGCAAGGTTGTCTTGACTGGTGTTGCTTCGATCTTTGCGTTTCCGCTCGCAATCGGCATCATTGGATCAACTGTTGTCGGTCTGCCTCTAGCGGTACTTGGCGTACTGATTATGATAACTGTTATCTTGCTGAGTGGTCCTATAACAGCGTATTACCTCGGTAGCATGTTGTTTGCTAAGTGGAAGAATCCTATTCAAATCATGGCTGTTGGTGCGCTTGTATTGCTGTTCTTGTACGCACTGCCGGTTATTGGGCCACTTTGTATGCTGATTGGGTATGTCATTGGCTCTGGTGCTCTCTTACTGTCGGCGCGCCGCGCATTTCCAAAGCCAGTCTACAAAGTCGACTAGGGAGTTCGCTACGTAACAGGTAAAACGGTTGTGTATTTAGCCATCTTATGTTATAATTTACAGCAATAATCACAGATGTAATCGCTGGTGTAAGGACCGGCTAATCTATGGCTGTAGGCACACAAGATCCGGCGAAAATTCGCAACATTGCTATCATTGCGCACGTTGACCACGGTAAGACAACATTGGTTGATGGTTTGTTAAAGCAATCAAAAACCTTCCGTGACAACCAGGCCGAAATGAGCCAGTCTTTGATCATGGACAGTGGTGACCAAGAAGGTGAGCGCGGCATTACGATTACCGCTAAGGTGACCGCCGTACAGCACGATGATTACCGCATTAACATCATCGATACCCCTGGTCACGCCGACTTCTCTGGTGAAGTTGAGCGTACGCTTAACATGGCAGACGGTTGTTTGCTGATCGTTGACGCCCAGGAAGGTCCTATGCCACAGACCAAGTTCGTACTTGGTAAGGCACTTGCGGGTGGCCTAAAGCCAATTGTTATCATCAACAAGATCGACAAGCCTGCAAGTCGTATCCAAGATGTTGAGAACGAGCTTGCTGATCTATTCTTGGAGCTTGCCGTTCACGAAGACCAATTGCACTACCCTGTGTACTACGCCATCGGCCGCGAAGGTAAGGCATGGAAGCAGCCACCTGCTGACCCAACCGAAGACGCCAACCTTGACGTTATCTTCGACGCAATTATGAACGAAATTCCTGCTCCAGATGTTGAACTCGACAAGCCATTCCAAATGCTTGTAACTGGCTTAAGTTGGGACACTTTTAAGGGTAAGTACGCTATCGGTCGTATTTCACGCGGTAGCATTAAGCCTGGTCAGCAGGTTGCACTCTGCAAAAAAGACGGCACCGTTGGTAAGGCTAAGGTTGAATTAGTTTTCATGAGCCACGGTGTGACTAAATTTGAGGTTGCCGGTGGTGTCGCTGGTGATATCGTGCAGTTGACTGGTATTAGCGAAGCGCAAATCGGTGAAACCGTTGCTGACGTTGACCAGCCTGAGGCATTGCCTGTTATGGAAGTCGAAGCACCAACGCTGCGCATCTACCTTGGCCCAAACACTGGTCCATTCAAGGGTACCGAAGGTGAATTTACAACTTCACGTCAGATCGGTGACCGCCTTAAGAAAGAACTCGAAACCAATGTTGGTTTGCGCGTTGACGAAGAAGGTATCGGCTTCTTGGTTGCTGGCCGTGGCGAATTGCACCTCTCAGTCCTTATCGAAACAATGCGCCGTGAAGGCTTCGAATTTGAGGTTGGCCGTCCACAGGTTGTGACTCACGAAGAGAATGGTCAAACTATGGAGCCACTCGAAGAATTGATCATCGAAGTGCCTGCTGAGCACGTCGGTACGGTTCAGATGGAGCTCGGCCAGCGTCGTGCGATGCTGAAAGAGCAGTTTGCAAGTCCAAAGGG
>Ga0157371_10001146_pt1 | contig 28558 bp, 26 predicted proteins | sample C45metaG_FD_113462 | JGI IMG/M metagenome (GOLD analysis project Ga0157371, IMG submission 113462) | Corn rhizosphere microbial communities from Kellogg Biological Station, Michigan, USA - C4-5 metaG | ecosystem: Host-associated > Plants > Roots > Rhizosphere > Soil | place: USA: Michigan... | reverse complement strand
TTAAAGGTAAACTCGTGTTTAAAATACCCGTTGTCCTGGAAAACATTCACCATAGCGGCTATTTCAGAATTAAGCCCAATCTGGTTAGCGCCTTTTTTTGTTTTATTGATAGTCTGAAATATATTGTGCGGGAATCTGGCTTCGATAATTTTTGATTCTATGTAGTTCAATGTATTTTCTATACTTCCATTAACAGGGATGATCATATCTAAAAAACCAACCTGCTTTTCAGGTTCTTTATCAATTGTCGAAGACTTTTCAAAAAAAGCTGTTTCAATTTTATTGTCAGCCAATAATTCAATTTTTTTATTTATCTCTTTTAAAATAGCTTCCCTGTTTTCCCGATCCTTTTGGTAGATCAATTGAAATTCTGGGTCTTCTCTTAAATGGTTGTTTTTAACCAAGCACCAAACCAACTCTTCATCAGGGTTATCTTTTCCTATGCCATCATAAGGAATGAAATTATTATAAAGAAGGTTTTGGCATCTTTGTAATTCAACGTCCCGGAAACCGGAAAGGTATTCAATTAACTGGCGCCTGTAACTTTCATTAATGTCCAAAAAACATACTTGACAATATCTTCAAAGAGATTACTGTTCCTGAAGCTTTCCAATGAAAAGGCAGGAGGTGAACTTAGTAAAGTGATACAATTACCTGCCCGCATAATCTGAGCAACATATAAATCATAATATCCCATTTTGAAGTTAAAGGTGTTGGTAACCTTACCATCAATGGATACTTCTTTAATGTAGTTTTTATTGGAAATTATTTTGGTTAGCCAATGGATTTTGCGCTTTAATCTTTTCATAGCTGCAAATTAGTAGCTACAAGTTTAAATTTTTTTGATTGAAAAAGGCTTTCTGTAAAAATATTATTTCAGAAGTATGTTAAATTTTTTGTCTAACGGATTAAGCAAGCATGTATCAAATGATGTATCAAATGATGTATCAAATGAAAAAGTAGATATGAATTTTACTATATAACTGCTTGATTGTGTGTGACCCCGCAGAGGCTCGAACTCTGGACCCACAGATTAAGAGTCTGTTGCTCTACCAACTGAGCTACGGAGTCATCAGTAAAAAAACGATACAAAAAGCATCAACTTTATTGTTACCCGACCTGGATTCGAACCAAGACAAACAGAATCAGAATCTGTCGTACTACCGTTATACTATCGGGCAATAAAAAGGCAAATTTAAGTCTTAATCGGGATATTTTTTTTTGATAAAAAAATCGAAATTTATTTGCTTACGTCATTCGAAAAGAAACCGGGATTATTCCATGCCATTGCATCTGACGATCACGTCTACAAAGTATTTGTTGTTGTCAAAAAAATACTTCATCACTTCAAAGCCACATTGATGCGCAATTGTGTGTATTTCTTTAAGAGAATATTTTTGAGAAATCTCCATAAAAACAGGTTCGTTTTTTTCGAAATGAATTGTTGTATTGTCAATCATTACCGACTGTTCTTTCATTGAAATAAGATAACTTTTACATGCACCTGTTGATGGATCATACATGGCATAATGCTGAAAATTTTCAATCTCAAAATTTCCCTTTAATTCACTGTTGATTCTCCTCAATAAATTCAAATTGAATTCTCTTGTGTACCCGGCTTTATCATCATAAGCCGCCAAAATTTTATTTGGATTTTTCTTTAAATCAAAACCAATTAAAACCATATCTGCGGTAGAAAGCAGGGTTCTTAAATTCTGTAAAAACGCAGGCATTTCATCGAATTTAAAATTTCCAATGTTGGCGCCCAAAAACAAAACCAATTTCTTGTTGGAAGAAACCTGGTGGGCCAACGGAAGCATTTGAAAATATTCCCCTGCAAAACCGTGAATGGTAAGATCGGGGATTTTCGTGGGAAGGCTTGTATTTAGAAGGTTGATAATATTTTCTGAAATGTCAATCGGCATATAATTACTGATCTGCTTTCTTGACGCCAATTCTTTTAATAAATGAATGCTTTTGGTAGCGTCACCTGGCCCGAATTCTATCACATCTATTTGATTGTTGTGATGCGAAACTGTATCAGCAATTTGTGATTTTTGTTTGCAAAAAATTTCCATTTCGGCATTCGTAAGATAATATTCATCGCTGTCCATTATCTTCTGAAAAAGTTCGTCCCCTTTCTTATCGTAAAAATATTTTGAGTCTAAATATTTTGGAGAGGATTGCAAGCCTTTCAGCACATCAGATAAAAAATTGTTCATGTTTTGTTATTGGGCGAGGCGGATGCCCGTGTATTGCCAACGTAAATAGGGTTGAAAAAAATTGCGATAAGTGTTGCGGCTGTGTCCGGATGAAGTTACATCAGATGCGCCTCTAAGTACTTTTTGGTTCACCATAAATTTGCCGTTGTATTCTCCTATTGCACCAGGTGCTTTTGAAAAACCGGGATAAGGTAAATAAGCGCTTTCTGTCCACTCCCAACGACGTCCCCAATTGAATTTGGGCGAAGCGGCTTCCCATTCAAACTCAGTAGGTAAGCGCATTCTCTTCCATGAAGCGTAGGCGGCAGCTTCATAAAAACTGATGTGACAAACCGGTTCATCCATTTCCAATAATTGCATTCCCGCTAACGTATAGTTATACCATTTGCCATCAATTAAATACCAATACATTGGCATTGAGATAATATTTTCGTTTACCCATGACCATCCATCTGAATGCCAGTAATTGAAATTTTTATAGCCTCCTGCATTTATAAACTCAACATATTCTTCATTGGTCACCAAATTGTTTGCAATACTAAAATCCTCTAAAAAAACCCGATGCGTTTTTAATTCATTATCAAAACAAAAACCTTTTCCTTCAAATCCAATTTTATAAATTCCTTCCGGGAATTTTATAAAATCATTTTTGGCAAAATAAGAATCTTTCTTTTTTGCTTGCTTACTGCCAGCATCACTTTTATAAGTCGGAAAAAGAGGATTATTCCCTAAAATGTATTTAATATCGGTGATGAGTAATTCCTGGTGTTGTTGCTCATGATTGAAACCAAGAACAATGATATCTTCTATTTCTTTTGCAATCGGTTGTCGAAGAAATTGATCCATCGCCTGGTCAACATGCCTGCGATAATTGTAAATTTCATCTACCGTTGGTCGACTTAAATTGCCCCGGTCAGTACGAATGACACGCGCTCCCGCGGTTTCATAGTAACTGTTGAAAACATAATTGTAGTTTGGGTTAAATTCTTTATAATTTTTCATGTTGGGTTTTAAAACAAATGTTTCAAAAAACCATGTTACATGCCCGATATGCCATTTGGGGGGACTGACGTCCACAACCGGTTGAACTACGTAATCCTCTGTTCGCAAGGGTTTACAGATATCTTCTGTATTTTGCCTTATCGATTTATATGTTGATACTAAATCCATTTTATTTTTTACTAAGATAATTTTTTAAGTCGGAAATGGTTTCAATATTTAGATTTTGCGCTTCTTCTTTGCGCATCATTAAAGCATACGTATTATTGAAGCCAATTGGTTTTAGCCATTTTAAAGCGTACTTTTTCTGAAACTGCTGATTTACATAATTATAAATTTTTTCTTTATCACCATTAAGGTCTGAAATAATTGAATCGGGTGTTTGTAAAATTACCAAAAGCCCGGTACCTGTGTATTCCGGGTACATATCGATCTGGTCATTTTTCAATGCATCAAAACAGATTTTAGTTCCTCCTAAACCGGTTTTTGTATCCACTTTCAAATGTGTATTTCCTTTTATCAGCAGTGAATACATTGCTGTAAGAATATATTGTTCCCCAAAAATTTTTGAACCTATCCGAATTACACCTTCACTTTCCGATAGAGGGTTTTTGTACAAACGTTGGTCCATTAAAAAATCCTTTGCCACTTTATCAGGTGATTGTTTTAAATAATCGACTATATAGTTCAGTTCAGTCATTACAGAATCATTGATCCGCCCTGCTAATTGATTCAACACTTGTTCGAGTTGCGGATACTGTTTTAGAACTTCTTCCCGTACCACGGGCGCTGCATAATAAGGAGGAAAAATGTGTTTATCGTCTTTTAAAACCTGGAGATGGAATGCTTTCAAACGCCCGTCTGTACTGTACCCATCTATCACGTCCAGTTTTTTTTCAAAAGCGGCTTTGTACTTTACTGCATCACTAATCACAACGGTTCTTATATTGAGTTTGTATTTTTTTTTCAGGCCAAGGTAACCATCATTTCTTCCCATAAATTCGGGAGTAAAACCGGCAAGCATTTTACTCCTGTAAAAATCCGGAAGTAAATAGAATGAAGAAAGAAGAATGAGGCAAACAGGCAATAACCAAATTGCAATTCTCGCTTTTCTCAAATTTATTTTTTGAACTACTGATAAAATAAAATCAAAAAATATCGCCAATAAAGCAGCTGGGATTGCACCTGCAAGGATCATATTGGTATTATTCAAAGCGATGCCACCAAAGATAAATTCACCCAACCCACCAGCACCTATATAAGATGCAAGCGTTGCTACCCCCACATTGATAACCGTTGCTGTCCTGATTCCGGCGAGTATAACGGGCATGGATAAAGGCAGTTCGACTTTAGTAAGAATCTGATTTTTCGTCATGCCCATTCCTGTTGCAGATTCGACCACACTTTTATCCACATTTGTGATGCCTGTATAAGTGTTTCTTACAATCGGCAGCAAGGCATAAAGAAAGAGCGCGATAATTGCAGGAACGGCACCGATGCCTAAAAGAGGGATCATAAAACCAAGTAAGGCAATACTGGGAATGGTTTGTAAAATACCTGTAATGCCTAAAACCGGCGCTGCAAGTCTTCTCTTCCTGGAAATGAAAATGCCTAACGGTACACCAATCACTATCGCAATCAGAAGTGAGATAAAAGTGAGGCCAATGTGTTGAAGCAATTGATCCAGTATTTTACCCGATTGATTTCGCATGAATTCAAAAAGACCAGCTTCGTCATTCATTTCTTTGTTGCTTTAGTGCCTCAAGGCCTGTGAATAATGAGTTGTAGCCCACACTTTTAATTTCGCCTGATATGGTATCTTTTACCTGGAGGAAATTTTTATTCTCAAATTGTAAAAGCTCAATGGCTTCCCAAAGTGTTTTACTTTCATCGATAAGAGGTGAGCCGTTTTTGTTGTTGACATTTTCAAGATGATTAAAAATGTCTTTTAAATAAACAGAATGCAATTCAAGTTGCATTTTTTGAGCAGCAAAAAAATCAGAAACAAATTGCGTTTTCGGATGAAACAAGAGGTCGGTAGATTTTCCTTGCTGAACGATCTTTCCTTTATCCATCAATAAAATTCTGTCCCCTAATTCAAAGGCTTCTCTTATATCATGCGTTACCAAAACAATCGTTTTATTTTTCAACACTTCAAGTCTTGAAAATTCTTTAGTGATATCTCCGCGTGTAATAGCGTCCAAAGCACCGAAAGGTTCATCCATCAGCAATACGGGCGGATCTGCTGCCAGCGCTCTTGCCAAGCCAACTCTTTGTTGCTGGCCGCCACTTAATTGTTGCGGAAAAAGCGACAGAATATTTTGGGGGAGGCGAATTTGCTCCATCAATTCAAAAATTCGTTTTTTGATTCTTTCTTCAGTCCATTTTAGCAGGCGTGGAACGATAGCCATATTTTCAGCGGTCGTATAATGAGGAAAAAGCCCCGTATTTTGAAGAACATAACCAATATTTCTTCTCAATTCTTCAGGCGGAATGTCATGAATGTTCTTTCCGGCCAATGTTATTTTTCCTGAAGAAACTTCTGTAAGCCGGTTGATCATTCGCAATGTAGTGGTCTTGCCGCAACCGCTCGTGCCCAGTAAAACAACATTTTCGCCATCTTTCACTTCAAATGAAACGCCTGCAACTGCTGTTGTAATCCCGAATTTTTTCACGACATCTGTGAGCGTTATCATTTAAATTTTTTTCGGTTGTAAGTTTTCTTTCTTAATTCTGAAATGTAAAGTTTGTTTAAAATGTCATTTACTTTTCGCTCCGCCGGGAAATGAATTTACAAAAAAATTCAGCAAGGTTTTTGATTGAAAATAAAATACACTTTGCATGAAGAAAAAGAATGGAGTGAGCAGCAGGTTTAATGGCTTTTTTTATTTTGGTGATTCGGAAAAACTAAAACAGCAATGATTTTAAATGGGAGAAAATTGAAAAAATCATTATTTAACTTTGTGATCCTGTTAAATTTTCCGGTATTATTTTTTAAAACTAAAAAATTACTCCAATGAAAAAGAATTTGTTCTTTTCGCTTTTACTTGCTGTTGCAATTGCAATCAGCATAGTTTCTTTTACAAGTAAATCTGAAAACCAACAGTTGCCGGTTCCTGATGCAGGTAATGCAGGCTTAACTTTACCTCTAGGTTTTAGCGCTATGATAGTTGCGGATAATACCGGCGAAGCAAGGCACATCGCGGTGACCAAAGAAGGTAATATATATGTAAAGCTTGGTAGCGTGAAAGACGGTAAAGGCATTCTCTATTTGCAGGATGAAAATAAGGATGGGAAAATGGAAAAGAAAAGCGGCTTTGGCAATTATGGGGGAACAGGAATGGCTTTGAATAACGGTTATCTCTATGCTTCTTCCAATACAGATGTATACCGGTATAAATTAAATGATAAAGATGAGGCGGAAAATTCTGATCAGCCTGAAACGATAGTTGCGGGATTATTGGATCACGGAGAGCACAATTCAAAATCAATAACCTTTGATAACGATGGAAATCTTTATGTGAATGTTGGCGCTTATTCTAATTCCTGCCAGGAGCAGGACAGGGTGCCGGGCTCCATGGGGATTCAAGGTTGCCCGATACTGGATTCCGCAGGCGGTATCTGGCAATTTAAAGCTGACAAAACGGATCAGCATTATGGAGACGGCGTTCACTACGCCACAGGATTGCGTAATGTAGTAGGACTGGATTGGAACAACCAGGACAATGCACTTTTTGTTATGCAGCACGGCCGTGACCAACTTCACGATCTTTTTCCAAAATATTATACTACCAAGCAATCCGCGGTTCTTCCTGCGGAATGCATGTATGAAATTCATAAAGGTGACAATGCAGGCTGGCCCTATATTTATTATGACCAGATTCAACACAAGCAAATCCTGATGCCTGAATATGGAGGAAACGGAACTAAAACTTCGGGCAAAAAATATTTAGATCCCGTAATGGCTTTTCCGGGTCACCTGGCGCCGGATGGTTTGTTGTTTTATACCGGAAACCAATTTCCTGAAAAGTACAAAAATGGCGCATTCATTGCATTTCATGGTTCATGGAACAGGAGTCCTGAGCCGCAGGCCGGGTATTTTGTAGTTTTTGTACCTTTTAAAGATGGAAAGCCTTCCGGCAAATGGGAAGTTTTTGCAAATGGTTTTGCGGGCGAAAAGCAACTTTCGCCGGGAAGCGCCAAACACCGTCCATGCGGATTGGCACAAGGTCCGGATGGATCTTTGTATGTTTCCGACGACTCAAAAGGAACGATTTACAGAATCATGTATAAAAAATAATCAGAATGAATAAAATAATAGTTATTGCTTTTTTATTAATACCTTTTTGTGGGCTCTTTAATAACCCCGATTTAGCTAGTAATAATATAGATAGAAAGGCAACAATTTCTGCACAACAATCTTTAAAAGAGGGTCAAGCGGTGTTTAAAAAATATTGTATTTCATGCCACCAGGCGGATGGCGCTGGCGTTCCTCACATGGCGCCACCATTGATAAAGACGAAATATGTGTTGGGCGATAAGGAAGATATGATAAAAATAGTTTTGAACGGATTAAAAGGTGTGGAGATAAATGATCAAACTTATTACAATCCAATGCCACCACTCGGAACTGTTTTGAAAGACAAAGAAATTGCGGATGTACTAACTTACGTCAGAAGTAGTTTTGGAAACAAAGCTTCAACCGTTACTGTTGAGGATGTAAAAAAAGCGCGCGGAGATACGAAAACTGCTTTACAATAAACTGTTTTAATTACTTAAAGTTGCAGGATCCAGCTAACTTTTTTCTTTGCCGCAAGCAAATAAGCTAAATTTTTATCTGGTATTTCTACCGAAATTCGAACGTTTTTTAAACAGAAAATAAAAATTGGCTCATTTTGTCATTTTGCTGTAAATATTCAATTTCAATAGTTAACGATAATCAAACAAAATCTAAAATCTATTTATACTATTTTGTACAAACAGCAAAAGGGATTACCTTTGCTTAATAATCTTATAAAAATAAACAGTTTAAAATATAGGGTAGAATGAAAGAAGAAATGGATGTTTTGGAACAGACCGTTGCAAGCGATTACAAATATGGTTTTGTTACCGAAATAGATACTGATGTGGTTGCAAAAGGTCTGAGCGAAGAAACCATCCGCCATATTTCAGCTAAAAAAAAAGAGCCTGAATGGATGCTCAGCTGGCGCCTGAAAGCGTATGCTCACTGGCTGAAAATGGAAGAACCAAAATGGCCCAATGTTCATTATCCTCCAATCAATTACCAGGATATTATTTATTATGCCGCGCCAAAAAAGAAAAAAGCATTGAACGGTTTGGATGAAGTCGATCCTGAGTTATTGAAAACATTTGACAAATTGGGTATTTCGATAAATGAACAAAAAAGATTGAGTGGCGTTGCCGTTGATGTAGTGATGGACAGTGTTTCAGTGGCTACTTCCTTCAAAAAGCAATTGTCAGAAGTTGGAATTATTTTTTGCTCTATGAGCGAAGCGATTCAAAACCATCCTGAATTGGTAAAGAAGCATCTTGGCTCAGTGGTGCCTATGACTGATAATTATTTCGCCGCTTTAAATTCTGCTGTTTTCACTGACGGATCGTTTTGTTATATTCCAAAAGGCGTTCGTTGCCCAATGGAATTGTCGACTTATTTCCGCATCAACACAGAAAACTCAGGGCAGTTTGAACGCACGTTAATTATAGCTGAAGATGAATCTTATGTAAGTTACCTTGAAGGTTGCACCGCTCCTAAACGCGATGAAAACCAATTGCATGCTGCCGTAGTAGAACTGGTGGCAATGCGCAAGGCAGAAATAAAATACTCAACTGTTCAAAACTGGTATCCGGGTGATAATGAAGGCAACGGCGGTATTTATAATTTTGTCACTAAGCGCGGCATTTGCCAGGGAGAATATTCAAAAATTTCCTGGTCGCAGGTCGAAACCGGTTCTGCAATAACCTGGAAATATCCGAGTGTAATCCTGAAAGGCGATAACTCTATAGGAGAATGGTATTCTGTAGCCTTAACCAATCATTTTCAGCAGGCAGATACCGGAACAAAAATGATTCATCTTGGAAAAAATACAAGAAGCAGAATTGTTTCAAAAGGTATTTCTGCCGGAAAAAGCCAGAACAGTTATCGTGGCCTGGTGCGTGCAGGAAAGAATGCATTGAATGCAAGAAATTATTCTCAGTGTGACTCTTTATTGCTCGGCGATAAATGCGGCGCTCACACTTTTCCGTATATCGAATCAAAAAATAATACGGCTATAATCGAGCATGAGGCTACGACTTCAAAAATTGGTGAAGACCAGCTTTTTTACTGCCGCCAACGTGGTATTGATACAGAAGCGGCTGTGGCTTTGATCGTCACCGGTTTTGCAAAAGAAGTAATGAACCAGTTGCCAATGGAATTTGCAGTAGAAGCTCAAAAATTATTAGCCATCAGCCTTGAAGGAAGTGTGGGATAGAATGATCTGTAAAAAATTACGAATTAAATAATCAATAAACCAAATGTTATCAATCAAAAATTTGCATGCATCTGTAGAAGGGACAGAAATTTTAAAAGGAATCAATCTGCAGGTAAACACAGGCGAAGTACATGCGATCATGGGACCGAACGGCTCTGGTAAAAGTACACTTGCTTCGGTTTTGGCTGGAAGAGAAGATTATGAAGTTACTGAGGGTTCAGTGGAATTTGATGGGAAAAATATGCTGGAATTATCTCCGGAAGACCGTGCACGTGAAGGTTTGTTTCTTGCTTTTCAGTACCCGGTAGAAATTCCGGGTGTGAGCACCAACAATTTTATTAAAACTGCTTTGAATGAAAAAAGAAAATACCACGGCCAGCCCCCATTAGATGCCGTTTCATTTATGAAACTCATGAAAGAAAAAATAAAGCTGGTCGAGATAGATAAATCATTGTTAACCCGTTCCATCAATGAAGGATTTTCAGGAGGTGAAAAAAAGAAGAATGAAATTTTCCAGATGGCAATGCTCGAACCCAAATTGACGATTTTGGATGAAACGGATTCAGGGCTTGACATTGACGCACTCCGAATCGTGGCGAGTGGTGTAAATAAATTGCGTAATGAAAACCGCTCGATCATCGTGATTACGCATTACCAGCGGTTGCTAGATTATTTGCAACCTGATTTTGTTCATGTATTGTTGAACGGTAAGATCGTGAGAAATGGTACAAAGGAATTGGCTCTTGAACTGGAAGAAAGAGGATATGATTTTATCAAAGAAGAAATAAATGAAACATCAACTATTTAGGTTGATCAATTGAAAAGAAAATGGCACAAATCAAATTAGAATATTTCGGCGAAAAGTTTAACCGTCTTCAATCTTTGGATCAGGATGCTTTTTTGACCAACTTCAGAAAAGAAGCTTTTGAAACTTTCAATAATAAAGGGCTTCCTACTATTAAAAATGAAGAGTGGAAATATAGCGGCGCACTTGTCAGTAACTTGTTTAAACAAGAATATCAGCTTCCTGGAGATGCGAAGCAATTGTCTGTTTCCGCTGCAGATATTGATGAAATGAGGTTGCCTGGATTTGAAAGAGCGAATGAATTGATATTTGTAAATGGAAAGTTTGTTTCAGAACTTTCTACCATTCGCAGTTCGGAAGAGCAGCTTGTCGTGATGCCCTTGGAGGAAGCCGAGAATAGCAGTTATAAAAAGATTGTAAAAGAACATCTGGGCAAAAGCAACATCTTTATTAATGATGGCATTTATTCACTCAATACTTCTTTTATTTTTGGAGGGGTTTTCATTTTTGTAAAAAGAAAACAGGAAGTGAATAATCCTGTCTATTTGTATCACATTTCAGATGCAAGGGATAATCACATTTTAGCGCAGCCGCGTAGTCTTGTATTCGTAGATGAACGTTCCAAAGTTCAGGTGGTGGAAAGCTATAAGACCATCGGCTCAATGGACAGTTTTACAAACGAGGTAGTGGAAATTGTGGTTAATACGGATGCGATTTTAGAATATTATAAAATTCAAAATGATAGGATCTCCGCCAGCCAGGTATCCACAACACATATCAGGCAAATAGGCAAAAGTTTTGTTCACACGCTCGTTCTTTCTTTAAACGGGGGTATCATTAGGAACAATACTAACATTATTATGGAGGCAGAAGGTAATGAAGCGCATATGTACGGTTTATATTTATTGAAAGGGAAAACCCATGTAGACAATCATACACTGGTTGATAATAAAATGCCGAACTGCTTTAGCAATGAATTATATAAAGGTGTTATTGATGGAAGCGCGACGGGTGTTTTCAGTGGCAAAATTTATGTAAGGCCTGATGCACAAAAGACAAATGCTTACCAAAGCAATAATAATATTTTATTGAGCGATAATGCGAGTGTAAATAGCAAACCGCAATTGGAAATTTATGCTGATGATGTGAAGTGTTCACATGGTTGTACCGTGGGAAGACTGGATGAAGAAGCTCTCTTTTATTTAAGGGCGCGCGGTATTTCAAAAGAACAAGCGCAGGCAATGTTGCTGCAGGCATTTGCTTCCAACATTGTTGAGCAAATCAAAATAGAAGCATTGCGAGAATATGCTGAAGAGCTAATTACAGCAAGGCTTTCAGAAGTAAATAGAGAGGAATAAACCATGGAAACAACCACTACGATAAAGCCAACATTTGATGTAAACGTTCTGCGGAAAGATTTTCCTTTGCTTGAACGCGAAGTGAATAATCAATTGATGGTTTATCTTGATAATGCAGCCACTTCTCAGAAACCACAAGTCGTTATTGATGCATTGAATTATTATTATTCAAATTACAATGCAAATATTCACCGCGGTATTCACACACTTGCTGAAGAAGCAACTTCAGCGTATGAAGCAACAAGAAAGACTGTAAAAGATTTTATCAATGCAAAATCTACTGATGAAATTATTTTTACAAGAGGTACAACAGAAGGCGTGAATTTGGTGGCTTATACCTGGGGAAGAAAAAATATTGGTGAAGGAGATGAGATCATTATTTCTGGAATGGAACATCATTCCAATATTGTTCCTTGGCAAATTCTTTGTAATGAAAAGAAAGCGGTTCTGAAAATTATTCCTGTAAGTGATGAAGGCGAACTGTTGATGGAGGAATATAAAAATTTACTTTCTGCAAAAACAAAACTTGTTTCCATTGTTCATGTTTCTAATTCTTTGGGAACAGTGAACCCGGTAAAAGAAATCATTGTCGAAGCGCATAAAAAAGGTGCGGTAGTTTTTGTAGACGGTGCTCAGTCAACAGTTCATCTTGATATTGACGTGCAAAAGATGGATTGTGATTTTTTTGCCTTCTCCGGACATAAGGTGTATGGACCAACGGGAGTAGGGGTGTTGTACGGAAAGAAAACGATATTGGAAGAAATGCCGGTGTTTATGGGCGGAGGTGAAATGATTAAAGAAGTGACATTTGAAAAAACAACTTTCAATGAATTGCCCTATAAATACGAAGCTGGTACGCCGAATATCGCTGATACGATTGCGTTAAAGGTGGCATTGGATTATGTTTCAGAAACTAAAAAGGAACTTGTCCGAAATCATGAAAATGACTTGTTGAAATATGCTACTGAACAATTAAGCGCTATTGACGGATTGCGAATTATTGGTACAGCAAAAAATAAAGTAAGCCTTATTTCTTTTGTGATAAAAAATATTCACCCGCAGGATATTGGTGTATTGCTAGACAACCAGGGTATCGCCGTAAGAACCGGCCATCATTGCACACAGCCATTGATGAAACGGTTTGGAGTTCCGGGAACGGTACGCGCGTCATTTGCCATGTACAATACAAAAGAAGAAGTGGACAGGTTAGTGACAGGAGTAAAAAAGGCGATTAAAATGCTAACGTAATGGATGAAAGCAAAACAATAAAAGAAAGGGAAGAAGAGATAACGGATGAATTTTCTTTGTTTGATACCTGGGAAGAAAAATATGAATACATCATTGATCTTGGCAAGAAACTGGAACCCCTGGACGATAAGTTTAAAGTAGAAGAAAATATTATCAAAGGTTGTCAATCTACTGTTTGGTTGGTTTCTGAATTTAAGAATGGCAAAGTTTATTATAAAGCAGACAGTGATGCTGTAATAGTGAAAGGATTGATCAGTATGTTGATCAAAGTTCTGTCAGGCAATACTCCCGATGAAATACTGGATGCTAAGCTAAATTTTATAAAAGACATAGGAATGATGACGCATTTGGCTCAAACCCGTTCCAATGGCTTGTTATCAATGATTAAACAAATTAAAAATTATGCATTTGCTTTTAAGTCAGTAAGTGCGGCTCAATAAAGAATATTTAAAAATGGAAACAGAAGAATTAAAAGAAAAAGTGATTGCAGCTTTGCATGAAATTTATGATCCTGAAATTCCTGTTGATATTTATGAACTGGGTTTGATATATGAAGTTGAGATTTTACCGATCAACAACGTTCAGATTGTAATGACGCTTACCGCACCAAGTTGCCCATCCGCACAAGAAATCCCGGTAGAGGTGGAAGATAAAATAAGAGCGATAGAAGGAGTGAACGACGTTCATGTTTCTGTAGTCTGGGATCCGCCATGGGATAGGAGTAAGATGAGTGAAGTCGCTATGCTCGAATTGGGATTTATGTAGTAGAAATTAAAACAATTAATTCGTAGGTTAACAGAATTAATTCTTAGTTTATAAGTTATAAGAAAAATATTCATCATGAAAATCACATCACAGGAAGAATACGGTTTGCGGATATTACTACGTATTGCAAGATGCCATGACGAAGAAAGCATGAGCATACAGGCCTTAAGCATAGCCGAAGGTTTGTCTGCTGCTTATGTTGCCAAATTAACCAGGATCCTGCGCCAGGCGGGTTTCATCAACAGTACTCCTGGAAATGTTGGTGGTTATATTTTAGCCAAACCAGCAAAAGAAATAAACGTAAACGATGTTTTGAAAACGCTTGGAGGTTCTTTGTTTGCCAAAGGATTTTGCAGCGATTTTTCCGGTGCGAAAAAACTTTGTATTAATTCTGTTGATTGTTCGGTTCGCTCGTTGTGGCAGATGGTACAGTTTTCTGTGGACCAACTGTTGGATAAATTGAGTTTATATGATTTAATCGGAAACGAAACAAAATCAGATAATTTGCTTAATTCCCTTTTGCAGCAACATCAGTATCCGCAAAGGGAACCCGTTTCCTGATTTGATTTATTGCCCTAATGCAGTAAGCAAATAAGTTTTTGGAATTTTTATTTTTTAAACCTCTTCTTTTCTTTAAAATAATCCGTTGAATTTCATTTATTAATTGAGCACTGTTTTTGTAATACCACAAAACGTACAAAAATTAATTTATGAAAAGACTTATTATTTCACTATTGGGAATTTTTTACCTCGCAAATCTTTCAGCACAAAACACTTCATTTCCTGATTCTTCTGCAAAAGAAGACTCAGACACTTCGCAATTAATCACTTTATCTCCCAAAAGTGATGCACTATCCGTTTCACCATATAAAACCGGTTTTGTAAAAGATGGGATTACCATCGCGGCGACAGTAGGAACTACGCTGGTTGGTTATTCATTGATCAAAAATAAGCATGATCTTACCATGGCAGAGTTGGCTACAAAAACAAAAAGTAGCCTACCTTTTTTTGACAGATTTGTTGCCGGCAATTATTCTGACAGGGCGAATAGAGACAGTTATATTTTATTTGATGGATCTTATGCTATTCCTGTGGTGGCGGCGTTGATAAGCGGAAAGGAGCGTTCCAAATTTGGGCAGGTGATGGTGATGTACCTGGAAACTGTGGGAATTACTGGTGCCCTGTATACACTCACTGCAGGATTGGTTTACCGCAGCAGGCCTTTTGTTTATGGAGATAAAGCGCCTCTTGAAAAAAGGTTGGATAAAGGAGGACAGCGATCATTTTACGGAGGACATGTAGCTACTACGGCTGCCACTACATTCTTTACCGCAAAGGTTTTTCATGATTTTAATCCAAATTCCAAACTCACTCCTTATTTGTACACCGGAGCAGGAGCGCTTACTGCTTTAATGTCTTATGAAAGAATGCGCGCTGGATATCATTTTTTCAGTGATTGTGTTTTGTCAGCTGCAATCGGAGCTGTGACAGGAATTGTAGTTCCACAATTGCATAAAAAGAAATCTTTCAAAGCGGTTTCCATATCGCCTTTTTACCAGGAGGATGCAAAAGGTTTATCAATTGTCTATCATTTCAAATAATATAGTACAAAAAAAGCCAGGTCAATTGACGACCCGGCTTTTTTTATATTAAGGCTTCTGGTTTAGAAGGAATAACGAAGACCCAATTTCATGTTCCACCTTGAAGTGAAATCCGAAATAGACCATGCTTTGCCGGTATTGGCATCAACAGCATATTTTGGATTAAAAGTGAATGTTGGTTCAGTTGGGCTTGTCCATTGAGAAGGTTTTGCTACATCAACAGGTTCTGATTCCTGGTAAGAAACATAGTATGAACGCCCCCATTTCTTATTCAGTAAATTCCCTACATTGAAGACATCAACCGTAAATTCCAGTTTGTTGGTTTTGTAAATGTTCCAGCCTTCAGCCAGTTTCAGGTCGAAGTGATTTTCCCACGGTGAGCGGGCATCATTTCTTTCAAGAACCTGTCCTTTGTGTTTACTTAGGAATTTATCGCTATTGATAAATGTTTCAAGTGAAGCCCAATCATCAGGATAAAGCAACTGAGCTTCTGCTTGTGAAGCGGGTACATACATAATGTCGTTGCTGTTACTTGGATCATCATTATTTACATCATACTTTCCATTGTAATAAGCATAACTAAATGGTTGCCCTTGTTGACCGGTATAAACCAATCCAACAGATGTATAAAGAGAACCATATTTGAACACTTTGGTCACGTAAGCAATTATTCTTGAACCCGGATCGTAGTTGGAACGGGTCAATTCCGGATTGTTCAAACCATTCACCGTATAAACATAGCGCCAGTTGGAAAGTGCCTGTGAAGAAGTACCGTCATTCAATGAATAAGAATGGCCCAAAGTGTAAGCGACACTTGCGGTAAATCCTTTGCTGAACGGCCTTTGCAGCTGGGCAGTGAAGTTATATCCATAACCTTTGTTTGTGTTTTTTAACATGATAACGCGACCGAAACGCGAATCAATAGGTGTGGTGCTGTACAAGGGACGAGTAGATTTACCTATTTTGATTGACTCGGCAGGGGCAGCGGTATTGATATCCTGGTAAGTAATATCCTGTATTGTTTTTGTGAATATTCCTTCAATTGTACCTATTAAATTCCATGGTAATTTTTGGTCAACAGCCAGATTAAGACGTAGGGTTCTTGGCACTTTAAAGTTGTGGCTGGTAACGTCAATTTCAGAAGCTGCACTAGCGGCGTTGGCTGGAATATATGCGCCGAAATGTGGTTCTTTTGGATCGTAATTAAATACTTCTGCAGCAGTTGGAGCATAATCGTCAAACTTGATTGATTCTACACCTGTATTTGAGTACTGGTTGGATATCCAAACAAAGGGCACACGTCCGGAGAACAATCCCAAACCACCACGAATTTGGGTTTGATGCTTGCCTGCAACGTCGTAATTAAATCCAACTCTTGGGGAAAGCAGGAAAACGCTTTTGGGAACCTTATTGGTAGCAACGTTGTTGGCGATTGCAATTTGTGAAGAGTTGAAATCCGTGTTAGCAGAAGGTTTGTTGAAATAAACCGGGAGGTCTATTCTTAACCCATAAGTCAAATGGAAGTTATCAGAAACCTCATATTGGTCCTGTCCATAAACACCAAACTGTGCGAAATCAATCTTGCCCGGCGCGTTTGGATCTTTCACATTTGAATAGCTTACGTGATACTGATCAGGTACAGCACCGTTGATGAAATCGTTAATGCTGCTGTATTGATAAGCACCATAGAAAGCGCGAAGGAAAACGTTCGTGGTGTTGTAAAACTGGTTGTCAGTTCCAATAGTAATGGTGTGTTTGCCAGCATAAATGCTGTAATTATCAGTAAGCGTAAAGTTATCCTGGTCAAGCCTGTTGGCAGAAGAATATTGTTCTCCGCCAATGTTATAAGTCAAACCGCCTCCAGCCTTGATAGTAATAGACGGGAATGCCGGATCGCTGAAACGGTTGTCCCTGATCCTGTTATAAGTCAGGCGAAGCATATTTGAACTGTGGCTGGAAATATTGCTGTTCAATTCAAGAACGCTTGAATTGGTCACATCCTGGAAGTGATAACCGGCGTTGCCAAAAGTGATAGACTTTGCACTGCGGCTTATGTTGTAATCATTGCTCTTATTATAACTATGACGCAAAGTCAGTTTACTCTTTTCACTGATATTCCAGTCTATACGGGCAAAAATTGCATCCGATTTACGGTCCCTGTTGAAGTTGGTATAACTACCGGCATCATAACCGTAAGTGGATTTCAGGAATGTGCTGATGCTGTCAAGTGCACCCATGCTGAATAGAGATCCTGACCCATTTTCTGCCGGATTGAAACCCAAAGGCTGTGAGCGCTTGTAAGTTTCTGCATTCACAAAGAAGAATAATTTGTTTTTGATGATCGGTCCCCCTACACGGAAACCCAAGGTCTTATCGGTAAACTTATCCAGTTTATTGGAGGTTGTTACGCTTTTTCCAACGAAATTCTGGTTTTGATAATAGGTATATGCAGAACCATGGAACTGGTTGGTACCTGAGCGGGTAACCGCGTTGATTCCACCACCGGTGAAACCTCCCTGGCGCACGTCATAAGGAGAAAGAACTACCTGAACCTGTTCGATCGCATCTAATGGAATCGGGTTGGTGCCCGCCTGTCCGCCGTTGGTTCCTGATGCTGCCAAACCAAATACATCGGTCGCATTGGCGCCGTCAATTGAAAACTGGTTGTAACGGTTGTTAGCACCCCCGAAAGATGTTCCGAGAGAGCTGCCATCACTTCCGCTATTGTAGGTAACAGCTTGTGGGGTAAGTCTTGTAAAATCAGCAATGCTGCGACTGATCGTTGGAAGGCTTTGTAACTGTTGTTGGGTGATATGAGTGGCAACTCCTTCGTGTTGAGAGCTCATAACCGCGTTTTGATTTAAAGCAACTGTCACTTCAGTAAGTGATTTGGCCTCGGAAACGAGAACTGCATTAATGCTCAAAGGAGCGCCGAGCGAAAGCTCTAAATCATTGAAAGTTTTCGCTTTATAGCCCACATAAGTTACTTCAACTTTGTACGGTCCTCCAACTCTCATGTTGGGAATGGTGAATTGTCCATCAGATTGAGAGCTTGTTCCATATTGTGTTCCTGATGGAAGGTGAGTAGCCTTAATGGTAGCTCCTGCCAAAGGAGAGCCGTCATCACTTTTTACCGAACCGACAATACTACTTGTAGTAACCTGCGCTTCCAACGCGAAAGGCAACAGAAACGCTGCAAATAGAAGTGGTAATAATCGTCTTAATTTCATAAACTATTGTTTTAATTTGGTTTGAGGCCGCAAAGAAAGTAAAAAATCCGTTACACGCGATTAAGTTTTTATTAACAAATGCAAAGGCAATTTTGGGAAACTTTTCGCTGCACTGGGATGTTAACAAATTATTAAGAATGCCGATATAAACAAAGATATTTGAAAGAGATCTAACCTATTATAATGTAATAATAGTCTGTCTTTCAGAAAATTAAAAGTAAAGATTATTGCTAAAGTAAAGTGATTGAAAAAACAACCGCCCAGAAATTATTGAAAACGTTTGATTGTCTTAAAGTCATTGGTAATTGATGCTTTGACAATTCCGGTTGTATCCTTGTCCTTATACTGGATGCGCACGTGAAAACGACAATTATAAAGCTTTTGGGAAGCTTCCGGGTAGAAGGCTACGTCCTTAACCGTAACATGTGAACCAGGTAAAAGTGTTGTATCCAGGTAATTGTTCATTGTTTCGATCAATTTATTTTGTAAGGCTACGCCTGATAATATTTTTTGTTTGCAAGCGCTGATAACAATGAAGAAAAGGATGACCCAGAGAAAATATTTCATGGCAGTTTTTGAGGTTAAAGATAATTAATTGATTAATATTTTAAGCAGTAAACAGACAACAGCAACCGTATCTATTTTAACGGATAAGGGTTACGATCCCTTTATACAATTTTTTTCGCCTTTTAGTATCTATGACATAAACATAAGTACCTGTAGGAAGCTGTTCTCCATTTAACGTACCGTTCCAGGGCTGCTGATAACCCAGCGAATGAAAAACCAGCTGTCCATAACGGTTAAAGATCTTCACATCACATTTTGAATATAAATTTAAATTGGGAATTCCCCAGGTATCATTCAATCCATCATTATTTGGAGTAAACGCAGTGGGAATCTGTGGTTCCGGCAATAATTTCACTGCAACCTGGGAACTGTCCTTGCAGGCACCGCTTCCGGTAACCGTAAGAGTGTAAACAATATTATCCAAAGGTGTTGTGGTAGGCTGAAGTATCGTTTCGTTATTTAGGTACAATGCAGGATACCAGCTAAATTGTAATTCTGATCCTGAGGCAGTAGCTTGAATCTGCCCGCTTTCATTTTTTAATAAATAAAGATCGGGGCCTGCATTTACTTTCGGAGCGGCAATGATTGTTATTTGTTGAGAACCCGAATCAAAACAACTATTTGCAGCAGTAAAGGAATACAAAATATTTGCAGACGGTGAATCTGCAAGCTTTGGATTAAACATTCCGTTGATTGAAACTCCTGTTCCGCCATACGAAAAATTTCCCTGGAAACCCGGAACGGATGCATATGGAGTAATTGAGAATGAAGAAGAATTACTACAAACTGCACTAAAAGGTGTATACTGAATTTTCGGCGCACGAAGCACTTTGATGGTTTCAGTTGAAGCATCATTGCAGGAAATACCGGAAAAAGCCACCATTTTTACGAGAAAGGTAGAATCTGCTGAAGTAGTTGCTGAAGGAAAATTATGCTGATATAATTTCCCCGGATACGGATCTTCATCAATTGTAGAAATGCCTGAAGTATCTCCCCAAAATAATTGCACTTTTGTAATAGCTCCAAAATCCACGGATGATTGATTTGCCAATTGCACTGCTTTGTTACTACATAAAGCCGATGCATTATTGATCTTGAAAGACGATTTGGGAATTGCACCGTTGACAGTAAAAATTTTACTGATACTATCGCTACAACCTTTGCTGTTGCTCACTTTTAAATCTACGGAATAATTGTTTGCTTGAGAATAATGATGTGAAGGATTTTGTAAATCGGAAGTATTGGGATTTGAAGATACAGCATTTGGATCGCCAAAATTCCAGTTATATGTAAATGGCAACGTGCTGTTGTCATTCGTGTAACTACTATCAGTAAACTGCGCTAAGGCATCATGGAGGCAAATTTCAGGATTAATGAAATTGATTTTTGGTTTTGGATATACTTTTATTTTCACGCTGTCTGTAGATGCGCAACCCGGGTTGCTTGCAAAAGCAGTTTTTACATAATAGGTATGAATTTGCGAATTGGCGGAGTCATTCGTCAAATGTAGTAATGGCGAAGATGAACTTGTATCGCTTAACCCGGTAGACGGAAACCATGAATAAGCATACGAGGAATTCGTATCGCCTCCAATAGTAATAGTATCTTCAGGACAAAGACTTGCGTCATTTCCAGCAAAGGAAGGTGGCATTTCTGTATAAACAATCACATTTTTTATCGATTGATTATCTGTGTAGCCGGCAGTGCTGGCAGTAAAACCGAGATAGCCGCTAAAATTAAATTGCTGGTTACCGGTAATCATCAAAACGCTATCTACAAATACCTGAATGTTTCCATTGTCATAAGTAATTTCTGCGTGATTGTAGTTCGTAGAGCGAATGAAAGAAATCTTTCCATCGGCGTTGTCTCTTGTTGGCTGGCCTGTACATTCATCGTAACCATTACCCCATCTTATTTCAACTTTAGGCATGTCTTTATGAACCGTGCCCGGATTAAAAGGTATGCAATTATTCCAGGTATCGAAACAAACCTTTAAACCATTAGCAGTTGCGGGAATTCCCAATCCTGCACCAATTACAAAACCAGTTGGTGGCACATCGAGGAAACAAAAGGCCAGGCCGTCAGCACCTGTTCCATCATAAAGCCGGAAATCAAACTCGGCTTTCCATTTACTGCACATCGAAAGGTTGATCGGTTGCTTAAAAAAAGCAGCACCGCTTGTTTGATTAACAGGACATAATAATAATTCTGAATTGCCCGTACCGGTTACATTTGCCACTCTCGCTGCTCCTTGTAAATTCCAGCCGGAAGTATTCATTGGGGAACCGGTCAATTTTGCGAAAACATAGTTCTGCCCAATAATTCGATTGGAGAAAATGAAAAGCAACACAAAGAAAAGCAGCCTGTTGAAAAAATATTTATATGGAAGCAATGACCATAAAATTAACAGTGAAAAAAGACTTCGTAAAGATACATCTATTAGTTTTCAAATCTAAATTACTTAAAGATGATGTAAATCAGTAAAGCAACAAATTTGAGCGGTCTTTATTTTGCTAATCTGCCTTAATGATCGTAAAATCCTTTTTCAATTTTATATCTGTAGAAGAAGCGCCTATCCTTACTTCGAATTCTCCAGGTTCTACCGTCCAGTTCATGTTTCTGTCTAAAATTTGCAAGTCTTCAGGATGAAGGGTAAAATGAATGGTTTTCGTTTCACCAGGATTTAAAGGCACTCTTTCAAAACCTCTTAATTGAGAATCATAAACGGTAACGCTGGCTACTTTTTGATGCACGTACAATTGTACGATCTCATCACCTTTTCGTGTACCCGTGTTAGTTACATCTAGGCTGATGTTTATATCACCCTGTTGTTTTTGAGTTTCTGGAGTAATCTCCAATTTGCTGTATTTAAAAGTTGTATAACTTAACCCGTAGCCAAACGGATACAACGGACCATTCACACGCGTATTTCCATAACTGAAACCTCCCACACCCTGGTCGGCTTGTGAACCGGGTTTAAAAGGAAAATTCATTTCGATTTGTCCGGTGGTCTTTGGAAAGGTGATTGACAGTTTTCCCCCCGGATTATAATCTCCAAATAAAGTTTGCGCAATGGCTTTTCCTCCGTATTGATTGGGAAACCATGCTTCCAGGATGGCCGGTACATATTTATCTGCCCAATTTATGGTTAATGGCTGGCCGTTAATTAAAACGAGTACAACAGGTTTTCCTGTTGCCTGTAACGCCTCCAGTAATTGTTCCTGCCTGCCGGGCAAGTCAAGTCCGGACCGCGAAAGGCCTTCACCAACACGAGCCACATCTTCGCCCAATACAGCAATGATCACATCATTTTTCTTGGCTTCATTCACTGCTGCGTCTATCCCTTGCTGTTCGATCGTCGTAAGCGGTGTATGGATAATCTCGCTTTCAGGCCAGGTACTGTCTACCACATCACACCCCTTCGCATAATTAACTTCAACGCTTTTCCCCAGGTACTCTTTTATTCCATCCAATACAGAAGTAACCGGTATATGATTAGGTCCGTACCGGCTTATGGCGTAATTGGTTTCTACAGCAAGAGGGCCGGTGATCAAAACTTTTCTCAATTTGTTTTTATCCAAAGGCAATGTACTGTTGTTATTTTTCAAAAGCACCAGGGATTCTTTTTCCATCTGCATCACAAAATTTTCATGATAAGCTGTACCAACAATTGTGTCTGCTGCTTTCACATTTCTTACATAAGGATGATCGAACAGGCCCAGTTGGAATTTTACCCGCAATACATCAGCCACGCGATTGTCAATAGTTTGTAAATTCAGACTTCCGTCTTTGATCAGATCGCGCAATGGTAAAATGTATTCCTGTGGCGGACTGAAATTGGTATGCACATTCAAACCTGCTTCAACGACCTGCTTTACTGCATCTTTAATATCAGCCGCTACATGATGTTTTGAAAAAACATATTCCACAGCCTGGCTATCGCTAACTACATAACCGTTAAAACCAAAAGCTTCACGCAGCAATTCAGTAAGAAAATAATAGCTCGCGATGATCGGAACACCATCCCAATCATTATAACTTGCCATCACACCCAATGGATGGGCTTTCAAAATTACTTTGGCAAATGGATATAAAAACATTTCATGCAATTCCCGAGGCGCTACATGCGGATCGGTTCTTGCGTTTCCATCTCTTCCGCCTTTCGGCACACTGTACACTGCAAAATGTTTTATGGTCGAAGCCACTCCTTCGCTCTGAATGCCATCCACCATTTGAATTCCGAGTTCAGAAATTAAATAAGGATCTTCTCCATAAGTTTCGACCACTCTTCCCCAACGCGGGTCGCGGCTTACATCCAGGATAGGCGCGTAAATATTGGTATAACCAACTGCCTTGGCTTCAGTACCTTCAATTTGGCCGGCCTCAAAAACCATTTTCCTGTCCCATGTACTGCCGATGCTGATGGGCGCTGGCAGAGGAGTAGCGCGATCATGATTTAACCCGTGCACACCTTCATTTGTAAAGTCAACGGGAATGCCTAAACGCGTTTCTTCTATAAACCATTTTTGTATTTTGTTGATAGCAACAGCATGATTGGATGGGGGATAAGTTAGGCTGCTGGAATAATATCGTTGTGGCCCGTTTACAACGCCATTCAATTGTTCATCAATATTGGCGATCCCATCTTTCCAAATTTCATTTTTCCATTCCGGAGTAGGAAGACTGTCTTTCAAAACTCTTCTGTAGCCGTATAAAGTTGCCATCTGGCAAGTCTTTTCATCTACGTTCATTTGGGATAAAAGATCCTGAACTCTCTTTTCTATTGGCTGATGCGAATCTTCAAATACATCCATTTTTCCGTTTTTATTAAAATCGATCCAGCCATTATGGTAAATGTTTGACTGCGCAAGCCCCGAATTAAAAAAGAATAAAAAACACCCAATAATTAGATAAAAGGACTTTCCATTGAAGTTCATAAAAAATAAAAATTGCGAAAACAACTTTTCAATACGTCCGTATTGTTTTCAGTGAATGTAGGCAACAAACTTAAGGGAAAAATAGGTTGAATCTTTTTTGATTTACTTACTTTCCAATTTTACTGCATCAATCGCATTCAAAACTCATTCTCAAAACAATCATCTTTTAATAGGCAGAAGCATTTCTTATTTTTAGATCATCTTTCTAAAACATAAATATTCATCTCTGCTCTGATACTAAAACCCAAACGCTTATACAAATTAATCGCATGTTCATTTTCCGACCGAACATGGAGAAACGGAATATTTCCTTCCTGAACGATTTTAAGAACCTGGTCGTTAATGAGAGATCGTGCATATCCATTACCGGTATGATCAGGATGAGTGCAAACAGCACTGATCTCAACATGATTGAAAGGATGCATTCTTTGGCCGGCCATGGCTACTAGTTTTCCTGAATTGAATATGCCTTTATAATTTCCAAATTCAATGGTACGCTGTAAAAAAGGACCCGGTTTAGTAAGTTGTGTCAAAGCAATCATTTGAGCAATATGTTGATCTTTTAATGGAATGATCCCAGGATCAATGCCTGTAATAAGTGCAGGCTCTTTAAATATCATCTGCAATGCTTTAACTGTATCAATTATTTTCCAGTAGCCTGGAATTTTTACATCTTTAATGGTCGGAATAACAACTCTGCGATTTGGAGGAACTAAATCAAACAGTTCATGAAATGATTGTTCATCCTGATCTTTTAAGCCTGCAAAAGGGCCTACCTCTTCATAAAAAAATTTTACATGATCATTGCCAGAAGCCAAATGCCTGCTTCCCGAGATCATTGCATTCCATGCAGGATTATCTAGTACGTGTGGTGTCATAATTGTGCGGCGAAAATAAAGTTTTGTTACCTTAACAAAATGAAAAGGTTCATCAACACCACAAATACGCCATTACTTATAATCCGCATTGTTGTCGGTTTGATTTTTTTGTCCGAAGGAATTCAAAAATTTATCCTGGCGGGTCCAGGCGTTGACCGGTTTACAAAAATTGGTTTTAGTCATCCTTTGTTTTGGGCTTATTTTGCCGGTTCATTTGAAATCGTATGTGGCTTGATGATTTTAATTGGCTTTTTTATCCGACTTTCGGCGATTCCGTTGCTAATAGTTATGCTGGTTGCTTTTGTAACCACTAAAATTCCCATATTAACCGGCAAAGGTTTTTGGGCATTCGCTCATGAATACAGAACGGATTTCGCAATGACAATGCTTTTGATTTTAATACTTTTTTATGGAGGAAAAAATTCACGTAAAAAGTTTTACGATCGCTGAAGCAAAGTAAATAAACAAATTGCTGGAATTTTTATTGTGACACCGGTTTTCTTATTAACCTTAAAATGAATCAGCTTTAAAATGCCTGTCACTACCAGTGTTTAAAGGATGTATAAGCGCTTTGTTACAGTAAGTTGCTTTTTCAAATTCTGAAATGTTGATGGAAAGAATGGAAATGCCTGGAAATATTTCATTCAACTTTGTGATTATCTTTTTGGACAGGTTAGCCTTTTGTTCCGTCGTCCTTCCTTCCATGATATAACCAAAAATATGGATGAAATTGTTTTTATCCGCTCCTATTTTGAAATGAGTATAAGGATTGATGCGAACCTTAATGTCATTCTCAGCGAACAATTGTGTTGACTCAGCAACATCATAAATTGCCTGCATTATTTCCTGGGGCGATTTGATGTTGGTAATATCTTCTGAACATTCTATCACAAAGTGTGGCATATTGATAACTTTTCGGCCTATTTAAAAATACAGCAAACCAACTAATTGAAAAGATTACTATCTTCTGCTGTTGATAATTGCTAATATTATTCTATATTTATTGAATATTATTTACTGTCAAAACTAAATCAATGCTTATTTCTCCAAAAAATTTGATCAATAAATTTATTATACCTGCAATCTTGGCTATGATAGTGATGTTAGCTTCCTGCAAAAAAGATAAAACTTCTTCCACAACCGGCATCGAGGGAACTTATAAGTTCAAGAACCTTTCCGCTCAAACTCAAAGTAGCATCGCAGGTAACCTGGGTGACAAAATAGTTACTCTATCTGATTATACGACCACAAATAATGGTGGTACCCTTACATTCGCCAATAATACTATGACCGCTAGTGGTCTCACTTATACAGTAAACACACAGGCTGAGTTTTATGAGTATTATAATAATGACCTTCTTGATTCAGCAAGTTATCCATTCAATTTCACTTTACCTGCGAGCAATTCTAACGGTCAATATCAACTGGTTGGAGCGGATTCCATTTACTTTCCAAATGGTGGAATAACCATAACTTCTGATGGTTCGACAACTTACCAGGGACAAGCGAGTGGTGGCCATTATAGCATAAGTGGAAGCGTACTCACTATTACTCAATACGTCGTAAAAGATTCTTCTTTTACTGATTCGGGAGAAAGTTATATTTTACATGAATCCGCGACTGGTTCGATGCAACTTGAAAAGCAATAATCTGAAACAAGACTTTTTATTGCGGCTTTGGTGTTGCATTTCCTCCATCCAAAGTTACTTTCCAGGTACCGTCTTTTTGCTTTTTCCATGCGGTAAAATAATTGCCATAATAGGTTGTATCCTTTGCCAGCAGTTTCCAGTTGCCCCACGTGTAGCCAAGATCTCCTGATTGTGAAACTTCTGCTTTTACCGGCTTCCATGAAATGGTTTTTAAATCAGTATTCTTATTGAAACTTTTGGCGAAAGCTGCTTTCCCAATAACAGGGAATTCATGCACCTGAAATTTTATAATATTGGTGTCCGCATAAAAAAGTATTACATTATTAAAACCTTCTTTTGAAGCCATATCACTCATTGCAATGTCTGCATTAATTATTTCCCGTTTGCCTTGTTCAGAACTATTTTGATGCTCCTGGCAGGAAATCAAAAACAAAGTAATTAAGATGAGCTTGCTTTTCATTTTATGAAAGTTTGTCGATGATGATAAAATTGTTATCCTATAACTATAGGAAACAAATAAATTAATGCAATTTCTGTTTTGTAACTGTCACTGCGCCTCAGTATATTAAAAAAATTAAAAAAATTTCTACGGACTTTATTAATATGTATCTTCCTCTTTTTAATAAAAATTAGAACTGGTATAAAGTTTAATTAAGATGATCCAAAAAATTATTCCCCTCATTTTTCTTTTCACTTTCTCCGTCTTTGTTTCATCGGCGCAGCAAGAAAAAGTGAAGCATGATAAATTAGTTTCTACTGTTGACAGCATTTTGCAAAGCGTAGTAAACCAAAACATGATTCCGGGCGCCGTTATTGAAATAAAAAAAGGAAATAAAGTGCTATGCAAACGGGCCTTCGGTTACGCCGAAAGAAATGATTACAGAAATAAACCGCTGTCGCATCCAGTCATCATGACGACCAACGATATATTTGATCTGGCTTCTCTTACCAAGGTAGTTGGCACCACTACTTCTATTATGTTGCTGGTGGACAGGGGACTTATTAAAGTCGATGATCCAATAGGTAGATATATTCCTGCATTTAATGAAGGTGATAAAAAGCAAATTACCATCCGAAACCTGTTAACCCACACCGCCGGCCTTATTGAGTGGTACCCGCTTTTTTACCGCGCTTCCAACAAACAGGAAGCCTATAAATTGATTGGAGAGTTGCCTTTAAAATACCCGGTTGGGGCAGGAAGACATTATAGTGATTTAGGTTTTATCCTTTTGGGCGAAATCATCGAAAAAATTTCAGGAATGCCACTGGATAAATTTGACCAAAAAAATATTTTTATTCCTCTTGGTATGAATCATACGGCTTACAACCCGCTTAAAAAAGGCTTTACAAAATTTGCAGCTACCTCTCATGGAAATCCTTTTGAAACAAGAATGGTACATGATACCTCGCTCGGTTATGTGTTTAAAGAAATTGATCCTGATCAATGGAATCGCTGGCGCAACTACACTTTGAAGGGTGAAGTGAATGATGGCAATGCATGGTATGCTCTTGGTGGTGTTTCAGGTCATGCGGGTTTGTTTTCTACAGTTGATGATCTACAGAAGCTTGTTGACATGCTAAAGAACGATGGAAAAGTTGGTTCCAAGCAATTCATTTCTAAAAAGACGCTGCAATTGTTTTTAACTAAAGATGATTTTAAAAATGGCCTGGGCTGGATGATGGACACTGATGATGCAGTCATTAAAGATGGACCTGCAGGCACTTTCGGTCACACTGGTTTTACCGGAACCGGTATTGCCGTTGTTCCTTCTTTAAATCTCTCCATTATATTATTAATTAACCGCCAG
>Ga0157371_10001143_pt1 | contig 28586 bp, 28 predicted proteins | sample C45metaG_FD_113462 | JGI IMG/M metagenome (GOLD analysis project Ga0157371, IMG submission 113462) | Corn rhizosphere microbial communities from Kellogg Biological Station, Michigan, USA - C4-5 metaG | ecosystem: Host-associated > Plants > Roots > Rhizosphere > Soil | place: USA: Michigan... | reverse complement strand
ATGGAACATGCAGTTTTGAGCATCGAGCCAGATGCGCCGTCGGCTGTCTTGGACGTTCTTTTCAACGATGCCTTTTTCCCAGCCGGAGGCCACGTTGCAGAAGTCCGGATCGAATAGGTAGTGGGTACACATAACGGCAAACCGGGCATTGGCCGTGCGGCCTTTGCCTTTGTTGACCTTGTCGACAGCCGTTTTCATGTTGTCGTAGATGCCGCAACGCGGCACCCCACCTAACGCGCCAAACGAGCGGGTATGGGCATCGAACAACATCTCGTGGCCTTGGCTGGGATACGCAACCAACCAAAATGCGCGACTGGCGCACAGCTTCATATGGGAGACCTGGATGCGTCGGAACAGGCCGCCGATCAGCAGACCTTCTTCGCTCCAGTCGAATTGAAAGGCCTCCCCGAGTGCAAAGGTCAGCGACACAAAGGCCCGTAAAGACTTGCCTTGCTCGCCGCGCCACGAGCGTATGAAGGCGGTGAGCTGACTGTAGCCGCCGTCGTAGCCCTCGGCCTTGATCTGTTCGAAGAGTGCTTTGGCACTTCTGCGGTTGTGCTTTGCCCGAAACGAATCGGCCTTGAGCGCCTGCTCCAGCGTCTCGTGAAATGGACTGAGTTTGTTGAAGGTTGCGCACCGCTGGTACGCTGGCTGGGTGGCTTCGGATGCTCTGACCCATTTTCGAATGGTATTTCTCGACAGTCCGGTACGCTTGGCTATCTGATGCAGCGAGAGCTTGTCGCGGAAGTACATCCGCCGGATTTTTCCCAACATTTCCATGCTGATCACCCTGTGTTCTCCTGCTCGAAAAGTGAGCAGAAGCAGTTGAACACCTGGGTCAGTTTTCAGTCGGCAGAACAGCCTTTACTGGGTCAGTTTTCGGTCAGCGGCAACACTCACGCCCCTGTAAGGCACCAGATCCGCAACCTGGAAGACTGGTTTGACTTCCCGCTGTTTCGGAGAGATGGCCGAGGAATTTGCTTAATCGCATCGGGACAGGCGCTGTTCGACCGAGTATCTCCTCTATTCGAGTCTATGGCTGACTTCATCCAAAGGCGGCCAATTAACTTGACCGCATAACATAGCTCAGGGTGAGAGGGGAGCTTCCGCACTCATTATCGATGCTCTGAATTTAGGCCGATGCGAACCAGCCCACAGCCCCTTTTATCTCAAGATAGTCATGGATCCCCCAGTGAGCATATTCCCGTCCATTACCGGACTGCTTGTAGCCTCCAAAAGGAGCTTGGATGTTCCACTCTGGATAATTCAAATATACCGATCCGGCACGCATGCGTTTTGCAACCTCTCGAGCCCTCGCTTTGTCCGTGGACTGCACATATGCAGCTAGGCCATACACAGTGTCGTTGGCCATGCTGATGGCCTCCTCTTCTGTTGTATAGGGCATGATCACCAGCACTGGGCCGAAGATCTCCTCACGAGCCACTCGCATTCCAGGAGTGACATCGGCAAAAATCGTGGGGCGCACATAGTAGCCCGACGTTAGTCCGTTCGGACGTCCCAGCCCGCCACAAACTGGGGTAGCCCCCTCATCTAGGCCACTGGATATCAGTTCCTGAATCTTTTCGTATTGGAGAAGGCTGACAACAGGCCCAAGATTGGTATTTTCGTGACGTGGATCCCCGGTAACTATTTGCGATGCGGTACGCTTGGCAATCTCGATCACCTCGTCTTGCCGACTCGCTGGAACCAACATGCGAGTGGGCGCGTCGCACGACTGCCCTGTGTTCGAGAAGCAAGCTTGAACACCCTTACTGACAGCCATTTCAAAATCAGCGTCTTCTAGCAGGATATTCGCGGACTTTCCGCCTAGCTCCTGGGTCACTCGCTTGACGGTATCTGCTGCTGCTTTGGCAATACTGACCCCTGCTCTGGTTGACCCGGTAAATGAGACCATATCAACTAGAGGATGGCTGACCAAGTGCTCGCCGACTTGAGCACCTGTACCGTTTATTAGATTGAAGACACCTGGTGGAACACCAGCGGCATGGATTATCTCTGCAAAAATAATTCCGCTAAGGGGAGCCACCTCGCTAGGCTTCAGCACTACTGCACAGCCCGCCGCCAGTGCGGGCGCAACTTTGCAGACGATCTGGTTTAAAGGCCAGTTCCATGGAGTGATAAGTGCACACACTCCAATGGGCTCTCTGATCACGAGGGTATTTCCGAGCCGCTCTTCGAAGCTGAATGCTTCCAAAGCCCGAATGTTTTCCTCTAAATGAGCACGTCCGGAGTAAACCTGTGCAGAACGAGCAAATGCTAATGGAGCACCCATCTCTTGACTGACGGCTTGTACGAGATCTTCGTAACGCTCGTTGTATGCCACTAATATTTTGCGGAGCAAATCAAGACGCTCCTGCCTTGTGGTCTGCGAGAAAGAATGGAAGGCTCGTTTCGCAGAGTCGACCGCCATATCAACATCAGCAGCTCCCCCGCACGCTATTTGAGCAATTGTTTCCTCGCTCGAGGGGTTAACAACATCAAGCCTTAGGGATGCCTGAGACTCAACCCAACACCCGTCAATGTAAAATTTCAGATATGACTGCATCAAAGAACTCCGAATATGGGTTACGAGGCACTGAAACAAAAATCTTTATCTGCTGCAGATTCGTCGAAAAAGAAACGGGGTCGGTAGGCAGCAAGCGGTTCTCGCCGCTTGATTAGGTCGGAGGCTTTTTCTGCAATCATGATCACTGTCGCATTGAGGTTGGCACTGATCACGTTCGGCATGACAGATGCGTCGATTACCCGCAGGCCTTCAACACCATGTACCCTCAAGTCAGGCCCGACTACTGACCCCCTATCAGTTCCCATTCGACAGGTGCAGGACGGATGGAACTCGGTATTCGCACACTGACGTATAAACCGAAGAATATCCTGGTCAGTGCTCACGGCCTCACCTGGATAGATTTCCTTCCCTCGAAATTTGCTCATGGATGGTTGGCCGATGATGTGCCGAGCCACACGAACTGCGTCGATTAACTCCCTCTTGTCATTTTCTGTATTGAGGAAGTTGAAAATAATTTTTGGAGGAGATTTAGGATTGGCATCGGCAAGCTCTACCCGGCCGCGAGACTCTTGACGTAACTGACTTACGTGCAGCTGAAATCCTTGTGTTAACTTCAGTTGGCCGTTAACGCTGTTAATACCGACAGGGGCAAAATGGAATTGGATATTTGGAACAGAGATACGCGAGTCGGTTCTAACCAAGCCGCCAGCTTCCCAAATATTGGATGCAACCGGGCCCTTTTTTGTAACGAGCCATTGAGCCCCAACCACAGCTTTTACGAATGGATTCTGCAGATACGCCAATGTTACGGGCTCAGGACAATTCCATTGCATCATGAAGTCGACATGATCTTGCAGGTTCATTCCAACTCCTTCTAACTCGATAAGAGTTCTGAGCCCCATCCTGCCTAAATGCGCGCTTGGCCCTATCCCTGAGAGCAGGAGTAACTGCGGAGAATTGATCGCGCCACCACACAGCAGAATTTCTAGCTTGGCGGACGCCAATAGTTGGCTGCCATCCTTAAGGAAGCGCACGCCAGTAGCTTTTGCCCCTTCGAGAACTACCTTCTGCACTGTCGCGTGAGTCAAAACCGTCAGATTCGCCCGCTGCATGGCAGGACGCAGGTAACTCACCGCAGTGGAACAGCGTTGGCCATTCCACTTGGTACTGTCGTAGCGACCTAATCCTTCTGGTCGGTAACCATTCAAATCCTCCGATGCCCCGTAACCTGATTCCGCTCCCGCCTCGACAAACGCGTCATATAGCACGTTTGGGGAACTGCTTACGCTAACGCCCAAAGGGCCATCTCCCCCGTGCCAATCGTTGGCACCACGCTCACTACGTTCAGCCTTTTTGAAATACGGGAGACAGTGGGCGTAATCCCAATCGTGTAGACCAAAATCTTTGGCCCAGCTGTCGTAGTCAGATGGATGCCCTCTCAGGTACACCATTGAGTTGATAGACGAGCTACCGCCCAAAACTTTCCCACGCGGAATCGGTATGCGCCGGTTTTCCATTTGGGCTTCTGCCTGGCTCACGTAGTTCCAATTAAACCTCGCATCGTGCCAAGCCTTGTACACGCCTCCCGGCATGTGGATGAATAAGTTGTTGTCATTCCCACCTGCTTCGAGCAGAAGCACCGAAATCTCTGGATCTTCAGAAAGTCGATTAGCGAGGACACAACCGGCAGACCCGGCCCCAACGATAATGTAATCGTATTCTTTACACTTGGACTCCATCAGCAGCTCTCTCCTTTACGCTTCAGTTACGTTTTCGTAACGTCGCGCGCGCCGCTGGCTCATTAGGGTAATTGCAAGCATGACGCATGAGAGCAACGTCATGATGGTCGCGACCACAGCTATTACCGGATCAATGTCCGAACGAAGCGAGGTAAACATGCGCTTGGTGAGCGTTGCGCCATCACCACCACTTATGAAAAGCGATACAACTGCTTCATCCAGCGACACGGCGAAGGAAAACAACGCAGCGGCGATTACCGAAAACCGGATTTGAGGGAGGGTAATATCCACAAAAGCGCGAATACGAGATGCGCCGAGGATGCATGCAGCGTGCTCTTGAGTCATATCGTAGGTCTTGAGGCCAGCGCTTACATTGATGATTACGTAGGGCAACGCCAATAGAGTGTGCCCAATGACTAGCCCTGGTATTGAATTGTTTAAGCCAAAACGGGCAAAGACAAAAAACAGACCGAGCGCGGTGAAAATAGTCGGCACAATCATGGGTGCCATCATCAGACCACGCAGTATCCTGACATAGCGCTGCGTGCTGTTATGTAGTGCATAAGAGGCAGCCGTGCCCAAAATCGTTGCCAGCAGTGTCGTAATCGTAGCTGTGATCAGAGACACGGTGGTGGAGGATCGCCATTCCACCGATGCCACATAATTCAAATATGCCTGAAAGCTCAGCGTCTTTGGTGGAAAGCTAAGATAGCGAGCATCAGAAAACGACATCGGAATGACGATTAGTGTCGGTATCAGTAAGAACAACATTGCGAGGATCACAAGCGCATATAGCCAGGATTGACTGGCAACGCTAGTTAGTCTGCGTTTGAAATTAGATTTCATGAGGTCACCCATTTCGCCGACTTCTATCGGCAATTCTCTTAACGGTGAACAGCAAGACTAAGGTCGTTACCAAAAGCACGACGCCCAGCGACGAAGCCACCCCCCAGTTAGCGCTCAGAGACACGTCACTTTCGATTCGCATCGACAGCACCTGAACTCGTCCTCCCCCCAAAAGTGATGGGGTGACGTAGAACCCAAGACACAAGACAAATACAAGAGTTGCGCCGGCAGCGAGACCAGGTAACGACAGGGGTAAGAACACGCCAAAGAATGCCCGCAAAGGAGAAGCACCGAAAGCTGCAGCCGCTTGGACATAGATCGGATTTATGCTCTTCATCGCTGCGTACAACGGCAGGATAATGAACGGTAACATGATGTGCACCATACCAATCATCGTGCCGACTTCGTTGTGTACTAACGTGAGCGGTGAATCAACGAAACCAAACGACATTAACAAGTCATTAACCAATCCACGTCTCTGCAGCAATACCAGCCAGGCATAAGTTCGCACCAACAGCGATGTCCAGAGAGAGATCAATAGGATAGCCATTGCCAGCCCCGCAAGCTTGCGAGGGCCATGTACCATGAAGTAGGCATACGGATAGCCTATAAAGACGCATGCCGCAGTTACTAGAAGGCTGATTTTAAAAGTTTGCGTGAAAGCCAATACGTAAATGGGTTGGACAAGGCGCGTGTAGTTTTCAAAACTAAGGTTGCCTTCCGCGTCAAGGAAAGACATCCCACCTAGCCAAAGCAAAGGCAACACGAACGTGAAACACACCAGTAATACAGCCGGGAGCATAGGTGTCAGCAGCAACCAACCTTGGCGTTTTCGTGCTCGACGCAACTCGCTTGTATATAACGTACTTTGCATGTTTAGTGCCGTCATGCTGCATCCCCAACCACGAGACTATCTTGTGGATGAAGACCAAGCACTACCGCGTCCCCGCGAAGTGGCAATGGAGCACCTTCTTTATTACGAGATGGTCGGCGGATAGATACACGCTCGCCTTGACCCAAATCCACCTCCAACAGCAGGCTTTCACCCTGATAGATAATGTCCAAGACTCGCCCATGAAATTGATTGTATGAGCCGTCTTCCGAGCTAATAAACCGCAACTTCTCAGGGCGAATCACCAGGCAAGGATTTTTCATTGCGCCTGGAACTACAAAGGCGTTCACCGGTTTATCTCTGAACCATGCAGTGCCATCTCGCATGGCGACCGGAATGCAAGACGACTCTCCAACGAACTCGGCGATGAAACGGCTGGCAGGACGCTCATAGAGAACCTCCGGAATATCTATTTGTTGAATACGACCTGCCTGCATAACCGCGATGCGATCAGACATAGTCAATGCCTCACGCTGATCGTGAGTTACGTATACAACAGTCATCCCTAGACGCTCATGCAGACGCCGAAGTTCAAGCTGCATGGATTCACGAAGGCGCTTATCCAAAGCAGAAAGAGGTTCATCCATTAGCAAGATCTTTGGTTCAAAAACGATTGCCCTGGCAAGAGCTATCCGTTGCCGTTGACCGCCAGACATCTCGTCGATGCGCCGCATTGAAAGATGCGCCAACTCGACCATCTCTAACACGTTTTGAACCCGTTTCTTGATGTCGCTGCTCGAGTAGCCGCGCAATTTCAATGGATAGGCGACGTTTTGAAAAACATTCATGTGAGGGAACAAAGCGTAATTCTGGAACATCATGCCCAAATCACGTTTGTGTGGCGGCTCAAATACCATTTCGCGCTCGCCGAAGCGAACGCTCCCGGTATCCGGCTGAACAAATCCTGCGAGCGCCATTAGCAGAGTGGTCTTGCCGGATCCTGACGCTCCGAGCAGTGAAAGGAATTCTCCACTGCGGACATTTAGGGAAACGTTGTCGAGAGCAACGAACTCACCATATTTTTTTGTCACACCCTCAATGGTGATCGAGGACGAAAGGTTATTATCAGTGGTCATACTCACCTCATTTCATCTAAATCATGTGAGCTCAAAATTCGGGCGGGACAAGAGCCCGCCACCGAACATCAATTGACGATGAACAAGCTGAAGCGCTGTCGCAAAGCTGCCTCGTTTTTCATCCAGTAGTAGGGATCGACAGTTGCAACTTTCCCGATATTTTCAGGTGAAGTTGGAAGTTTACGGCTGAGCTCTGGGGAAATTAGGCCTAACTCATAAGCCTTTGAGTTGACAGGTGCATAAGGAACCAAGGTAGCTAATGTCGCCTGACTTTTAGGTTGGAGAATTTCATTGATTAACTTCATCGCTAGGGCTTTGTTCGCTGCGCCTTTAGGGATGACAACACAGTCATGGTTGAGAATCCCCCCATCCATACTGAAGTCAACTTGGTCATCTTGGGCCTTTATATCCGCAACCCGCCCATTCCAAATTGCCAGGAAATCCACCTCGCGACTGCGCAGTAGTTGCGCCGAGTCTGCACCAGCACTCCACCAGCTAACCACTTGTGGCTTGATTCTTTCGAGCGCTTTAAATGCCCGGTCAACATCAAGCGGATACAGATCTTTTGGAGCAACACCATCACCAAGTAGTGCAGCTTCGAGTGTAAGGTGAGGTTGGCGATACAGCGCTCGAGCTCCTTTTACATTTGGATCGAAGAACTCTTTCCAGTTGTGAGCAACGGGTTTACCTGTGTCCTTCGCCCACGCAACCACTGTAGCGTACGCAAAAATCCCCACCCAGGTTTTACTGACGACCGCCGGATCTACGCCTTCGACGTTAATCACTTTGAAGTCAAGCGGTTCAACCAGACCCTCCTCTTCGGCTTGTGTACATTCGCTGGTGCCTAGCTCAACCAAATCCCAAGTAGGTTTTCCCGATAGAACTTGTGCACGAAGAGCGGCCAATCCATCAAGTGTATCTTCATTGATTTTAATTCCAAGCTTCTCGGACGCAGGTACGAGATAGGCTTTTCTTTGAGCGTCCTGCAATACTCCGCCCCACCCTGCAAACGTCATTGTTTCCGCTGCTAAAGCACTCATACATACCAAGGACGAGGCAGCTATAGCAAAAAGACTTTTTATTTTGTATCGCTTCATTTTCAACTCCGTATTTTTTTTGATAATTAGACAGTTGAGGTGAAACGGTTGGACATACTTCAAAGCAACGATCTATGTCGCTGTCTATCACTGCTACGCTGCATCACAAAAAAATCCAATCAGCACTTGATGCGCGTCATTTCTGGGTCATAGAAAGCTCGAAGACTTGCCTCAACCTTGTAACGCTTACAGGCGATCTCGATTTCGTAATCACCTTGTTTGATCCAGTCAGGTGTAGCGCCGGACTGATTGATGACATAGCCCATTGCAATGTTGCTTCCGACGTAATGACCGTACATGCCAGAAGTGGTGCGCCCCACAATTAAACCATCTCTATAGATGGGCTCCTCGTGGTAGCTAATTCCATCAGGGTCGATGAAACGAAAAAGCACCATGCGACGAGTGATGCCTTTGAGCTTCTGTGCCTCCAAGGCTTCCTTGCCAATAAAACCACCAGCCTTGGTGAAGTCAGATGCGAATCCCAACCCAGCCTCCAGGGGGCTATCCTCCTCCATCACATCGTGGCCAAAGTGGCGATAACCCTTTTCCATACGCAGGGAATTGAGCGCGTGGTAGCCACATAACTTCAATTCAAACGCTTTACCCGCCTCAAAAATGCAGTCGAATACATCGGGAGCGAATTCTGTAGGGATGTACAACTCCCAGCCCAGCTCACCGACGTAGGTGATGCGAGATGCACGTATGCGGGCATAACCCAGTTCGATCTCCCTTGACGTTGCAAACGGGAAGCCCTCGTTGGAAAGGTCGTCTTCGGTGAGCGACTGCAACAGAGCCCTTGAGTTGGGGCCCATCACACTAATTACCGCCATCGAGGAGGTCACATCTGTGACCACCACTGCCGCATCATGTGGAGTATTGCGGCGCAGCCAGTTCAAGTCACGAGTCTGAGTAGTGGGGCCAGTAACGACGAGAAATGATTCTTCAGAGAGACGTGTAACGGTAAGGTCTGCTTCAATTCCTCCTCTCTCGTTCAGCCACTGGGTATAGACAATCTTTCCTGGTTCAACATTTATGTCATTGCTGCAGATACGATTGAGCATCGGCATCGCATCACGCCCTTGCACCAAAATTTTGGCGAACGAACTTTGGTCAAAAAGACCTACATTTTCGCGAACTGCTCGATGCTCAGCAGCAGACCACTCGAACCAGTTCTGCTTACCCCAGCTATATTGGTATTCCGGCTTTACACCTTTAGGCGCGAAGAAATTCGCTCTCTCCCACCCAGAGACCTCGCCATAGCAAGCGTTCTCCTTTACCAGGCGGTCATGGAGAATACTTTTCCGTACATTTCGCGCAGTCTCAAATTGGCGGAATGGCCAGTGCATGGCATACAGCAGCCCTAGACCTTCAGTCGTGCGATCAAAGAGATATTTCGGCGCTCCTTGAAATGGCATGCTGCGGCGAATGTCTACGTCCCACAAATCCATGGGAGCATGGCCCTTCACAATCCACTCAGCTAGAACTTTCCCAGCACCACCGGCGGACTGTATACCCACCGAGTTAAAGCCCGCAGCCACGAAATAATTGCGCAGCTCTGGTGCTTCGCCGAGATGATAGCGATCGTCCTGAGTAAAGCTCTCTGGGCCGTTGAAAAACACCTGAAGTCCGGTTTTCTCAAGCGCTGGAATGCGCCGAATTGCGTTCTCCAGATAAGGTTCAAGATGCTCCATATCAGCCGGAAGTTCATCGAAGCTGAAGCTATCCGGAATGCCCTCATGGCCCCAAGGTTTGGCGTTGGGTTCAAAGGTACCAATCAGAAGTTTGCCGGCGTCGGTTTTGAAGTAGTTACAGGAGTCAAGATCACGCAACGTAGGCAAAACACCAGTGACTTCTGCCATCGGTTCAGTAACCACGTAATAATGTTCGGCAGCATGCAAGGGGATATTAACGCCTGCCTTCTTTCCGAAATTCCGAGCCCACATACCGGCGCAATTCACCACAAACTCGGCATCAATGTCGCCAAATTCGGTAACGACACCTGCGGCTCTACCATCTTTTATTTTTATATCAAGAACCTTCGTGTTCTCAATAATTTTCGCGCCCCCCATCCGCGCCCCCTTGGCAAGCGCCTGGGATACGTCGACAGGGTTCACGATGCCGTCCATAGGCAGGTAAATACCGCCGACGACGTCTTCAATATTCAGCAGCGGCCACAAATCCAGAGCTTGCTCTGGACTTACAACATCACAAGGAAAACCGCAGAGTTTAGCCATGGAAGCACCACGCTTCAGCTCGGTCAAACGCTCAGCATGGGTGGCAATGCTCAACGAACCATTGCGCACGAAACCCGTTGCCTGACCAGTCTCCTGTTCCAGTGACTCATACAGGCCAGCGCTATATTTGGCGAGCATGCTCATGTTGTATGTCGCGCGTAACGTCGGCACCAAACCTGCTGCGTGCCAGGTAGTGCCGCAAGTTAGGGTTTTGCGCTCAAGTAGCACGACATCCTTTATGCCTAATTTCGTCAGATGATATGCAACACTGCAGCCGATTACTCCGCCGCCTACAATCACCACTCGAGCCGAACTCGGTACGGAATTACTCACTTTTCAACTCCAATGGGTAGTGGTTAGAAAACGACTGTTTTGTTGCCATAGACAAGAACCCGATCTTCCAGATGACTACGCAAACCTCGAGCGAGGACTGTCTTCTCGACGTCCTTACCTAGGCGCACAAGATCATCGACGTTTTGCTGGTGGCTCACGCGGACGACGTCTTGATCAATGATCGGGCCTTCGTCTAAGTCTTCAGTGACGTAATGGCAGGTCGCCCCAATGAGTTTTACCCCGCGACGGGAAGCCTGGTGATATGGCTTCGCACCGATAAATGAGGGCAGGAAACTATGGTGAATGTTGATCACCTTGTGGCGGTATCTCTCACAAAGATTTTGTGGAAGGATTTGCATATAACGAGCAAGCACGATGCAATCAGCCTGATACTCGTCAATGAGCGCCTCAGTCCGGTCAAAACCTTCAGCCTTGTTATGTTTTTCGATAGGGACATAGTGAAACGGAATGTCGAACCAATCTGCTAATCCACGCATATCTTCGTGATTGGAAATGACACACGCGATATCGCAATGGAGATCACCACTTTTCCAGCGATCCAGGAGATCAGTCATACAGTGCGATCCCCTGCTGCACATCAGCACAACCCGCTTTCTACGGTGACTGTCGACTAGGCGCCAATTCATCTGCAGTTCCTCAGCAAGCGGTAAAATCTTGCGTTTGAGGGCTTCATAGTCGAACGGAACACTGTCTGCGCGAATCAGGATACGACTGAAAAAGCGGCGACTTTCTTCGTCGGAGTGATGCGAGGCCTCAGCTATCCAGCCACCATTATCTGCAAATATCCCCGAGACCCGGGCAACTATGCCCACCTTGTCGGGGCAGTCGAAAGCAAGACAATAAGTACGATCCATGATCATGTGCTCAAATGACTATGAAAGGGCGGCTTCAAGTGCCGGCAAGGCCTCGAACAGGTCATCTACTAACGCGTAATCCGCTACACGAAAGATCGGCGCATCTACGTCCTGATTAATGGCGACGATTACCTTCGAATCCTTCATCCCTGCCAGATGCTGAATGGCGCCAGAAATACCAACGGCGATGTACAGATCCGGCGCTACAATTTTTCCGGTTTGCCCAACTTGCATATCATTGTCTGCAAAACCTGCGTCCACAGCGGCCCGAGACGCCCCAACTGCTGCACCGAGTTTGCAGGCTACTTTCTCGATGAGTGCGAAATTCGACCCGCTGCCCATTCCTCTTCCGCCAGAGATCACAATCCTGGCGCTGCTCAAGTCGACCCCTGTTGAGTCCCTCAGCTCAGCACTAACAAATTGCGATAAGCCAAGATCATGGCAATCTGTGATTTCATCAATAACTGCGCATCCCTCCCCCTGATGGCTCGACAGGAAGGCACTACCACGCACACTGATAACTTTCACCGAGTCTTGGCTCTGCACCTTAACTAACGCGTTACCGGCGTAGATGGGGCGTATGAAGGTGTCTGAAGAAACAACTTCCACCACGTCAGAAATTTGCGCGACATCTAGGAGAGCAGCTACGCGTGGCAGGAGATTTTTTCCAGAGACACTAGCAGCCGAAATGACGTGACTGTAATGCTCTTGCTCTACAAGCCGCACTACTAGAGCCGCTACGTTTTCGGCTAACTGAGCGGAATATGCCGCATCATCAGCAACCCGAACTCGAGATACACCATTTAGCTTCGCAACCTGCTGAACCACCTCATCGCAGCAGTGGCCTGCGACCAAGATGTCCACTGGAGCACCTAACTCCACGGCAGCAGTTAACGTGTTGAGAGTAATAGGCTTCAAAACGTGGTTGTCATGATCTGCAACAATCAAAACGGCCATCAGATTACCCCCGCTTCATTCTTTAGTTTATCTACTAGCTCGTGGACGGATTGCACTTGCTTACCTGCCAAGCGCACCGGTGGCGAAGAGACCGCCAATACTTTTAGGTGTGGGGTCAAATCAACCCCAAGTCCCTCAACAGGCAAAACATCCAACGGCTTTTTTTTCGCCTTCATGATGTTCGGCAGCGAGGCGTAACGTGGCTCGTTCAACCGCAAATCAGCGGTTATTACCGCAGGAAGACTAAGGTGAAGAACTTCCACTCCACCATCGACTTCACGGGTGACTTTTAAACCAACACCAGCCACCTCGATATGCGAGGCAGATACACCTTGGGAAATCCCCATAAGCGCCGCCAGCATTTGACCGGTCTGGTTGTTATCACCATCAATTGATTGCTTTCCAAGCAGTATTAAGTCAGCGTTCTCTTTCTGGACGATGACCTGTAGAAGTTTGGCAACCGTCAGCGGCTCCAGCCCGTCCGCCGCCCGAACCAACACTGCACGGTCGACCCCCATGGCAAGCGCCATGCGCAACTGCTCCTGACACGCCTCACTGCCGACTGAGACAGCAATTACTTCCGACGCCTTACCTGCCTCCTTCAGACGGACAGCGGCCTCAACTGCGACTTCGCAGAACGGGTTGATCGCCATTTTGAGATTACTAAGTTCGACGCCCAAACCGTCGGGCTTGACCCTGACTTGAATGTTCGCATCCACCACACGCTTGACAGCGACCAACACTTGCATAAAGCCCCCGGAAACCTCGCATACTTTGGAGGCGATCCTAGGGAAGGTTAAAACTTGTGACAAACGATGGATTCAGTGCCTATGGATTAGTCAGCCTTATCGATTGGCAAAGACACAAAAATTACTTGTTAGGCCCCAACGCTAACTCTATGACATTGAAAGAAAAACCCCATACCTAAGATTAAGTCTATGCGCTCACAAGAACATACAACCTGGCCACCAGATGACTTAGCAGATTACCAAGAGAAATTTCTTATAAGCCAATCTTATTCATGGCACCGATATTGATCGTTTGTCGACGTGCAAGTCAGCGAGGTAGCATTTTCCCAAAATACGAATACCGCGTGAAAACCCTGCCGTGCACGTCGGTACCCCATGCGATTTATTCAATTACGTGAAAAGGTGCCAAGTGGCTAATATTACAATCTGCGAGTCAGAGCAAGAGAACTTGCCAAACGCGAGCCTGATCGATGGGAAGGCGATGGCAGAGAGTCTGCGGTTAGAAACGGCAGCTCGTGCCGTTGCATTTCGTGTCCGTCGCGGCTATCCGCCGGGACTGGCAGTAATTCTGGTTGGAGCGCATTCTGCAAGCCAAATGTATGTGCGCAACAAGATCAAGAAGGCTCAAGACTCGGGAATAGAGTCTTTCCCTCATTTTCTTGAAGAATCAACGTCCGAAGAGGAGGTGCTCGCCCTCATCCAGAAACTGAATGAAGACCGGTTCGTGCATGGGATACTGGTGCAACTGCCGCTTCCTGCCCACATTGATGAGTCAAAAATAGTTTCTGCCCTCTCTCCGTCAAAAGATGTTGATGGATTTCACCCTATTAATGTCGGCTTACTCGCCCAAGGTCACTCCAGGTTCGTGCCCTGCACACCTCAGGGATGCATGACCATGTTGAAACATCATTACGGGGATTTGCAAGGAGCAAAGGTTGTCGTAGTGGGGCGATCCAACATCGTTGGAAAACCTATGGCAGCTCTCCTCACGCAGGCCAATTGCACCGTGACTCTTGCGCACTCTCACACAAAGAATTTGGAAGCAGAATGCCGACAGGCTGACATAGTAATTGTAGCCGTGGGGAGGCCAGGCTTTCTCTCTGCAGCAGCCATAAAACCAGGAGCTATTGTTATAGATGTCGGCATAAATCGAGTCGAAGTCGACGGCATCGTCAAATTGGTGGGAGATGTTGATCAACAATCAGTCATGCGGGTCGCATCTGCTATAGCCCCCGTTCCTGGTGGTGTTGGCCCAATGACAGTCGCTTGCTTGATGAAAAACACCTTGAGCGCTGCTGAGGAAATTGAAGGAGATGCCTACGGACGCCTTACCGGCTAGTCACACAGCGAAGCCGTTTCGACCACATTTCCTAGTCCAATACATCGATTTTTAGAAGGTGAGAACATGTCAGCAGAAACCGCAGCACTACCGAACAGTCTCTGGGCAGCGACTGCTGCAGCTCTTAATTCCTGCCAAGAATTACCGAATAGCGTCAGAACCCACCACTTGATTATCGGTGCTGGCTACGTTGGGCTAAGCACCGCACTCCATCTTCTTGAGAAAGGAGAACAGGACGTCTTGGTCATTGACTCAGCTGAACCGGGTTGGGGTGCGTCAGGAAGAAATGGCGGACAGATAATTTCTGGTTTGAAGCAGCTACCCAGTGATTTGCGAGCCACTTTTGGTAAAGAAGTAGGAGACAAAATAATTAAGGGGTTTGGTTCAAGTGGTGAGTTGCTGTACTCGTTGGTGGAGCGGTATAACATTGATTGCAACTTAGTCAAAACCGGCTGGATCCAAGTCGCTCACGCTGACAAATCCTACATCAATACCTTAGTTCCGAGGCACCAAGAATGGTGTTTGGAAGGCATTCAAGGCCGACTCTTAAACCGCGATGAGGTTGCAGGGCTTGTAGGCTCTTCCAAAGGAGAATATGTCGGCGGATGGTTCGACCCTCGTGGTGGAACTCTGCAACCTCTGAGTTACGCCCGAGGCTTGGCGAATTCCGTTATGGCTATGGGTGGGCGCATCATAAAGCACTGCCCTGCCCTGTCTATGGAACGTAGCGGTGCCGGGTACCTAATTAAAACACCGTCGACCACAATCAACGCAGCCAAGGTAATCATTGCAACTAACGCCTACACCGGGTCATTGGTACCAGGGCTGAGCAAAACGGTAGTACCAGTCACAAGTTTCCAACTGGCAACGAAACCATTATCAGTACAGCAGTTAGATTCCATCCTTCCAGGTCGTCAAGGAATAACGGATACCAGGCGCCTGTTGCACTATTTCCGACTCGATGGAGATGGTCGTCTATTAATGGGCGGCCGCTGCCCTGTTGAGGATGCGCCTACATTCCATGACGCGAAGAACATTTATCGAGCGCTAACCAAAACCTTCCCACAGGTCGAAGGCATCGAAATGGAATACGTGTGGAGTGGCAAAGTCGCGCTCACCAAAGACTCAATGCCACATATACATATTTTAGAGCCAAATCTCTTTGCAGCACTCGGCTGCAACGGACGTGGGGTGGCCAATGCAACATTCCTGGGCCGGGAAATGGCAGCGCTTGTGAGTGGGGCATGCCGTGACACCCTGTCCTGCCCGATTACTGCGCTAGACCCATTCGCGTTTCATGCCTTCCGTCGAGTCGGAATCGTAGCTACCTCTACGTACTACCAGATGCTTGACAAGCTGGAAATGCTCAGAACCAAAAAAAACGCATCATAAGTAATACGACCCGCCGCAATAGAGATCCACTGACGAGATGACAACGATACACGCAGCCACCGTTCGAAAAGCCCAGATTGTGATTGATTGATCAATCAGTTTTCTGATATCTAGACTCTGCCACCCACAATTCTGGCGCAGAGCCGATCTGCCCATGTGGAGGTCAGTCGAGCTCATGCGTCGTTATCAATTGGAGGCTTTGATGAATTCTGCACAAATGAATACTGCGACTGATGAAAAGGCGAAACGCCATCTGCTGACGCCCGCTGAGAACATGTCGACTCTTGGAAGCACGTCTCGCCCGATGCTAGCCAGTGGTGATGGGATTTATGTAACGACACCAGAGGGCCGCAGGCTGATTGATGGCCCGGCAGGGATGTGGTGCACCCAAATCGGATACTCGCGCGGCGAGATGGCTGACGCGATCGCAAAGCAGGCGATGAGTTTGTCTTATAACTCACCGTGGTACACAACAAACTCCCCGGCAGCACTCTTGGCGGAGAGAATTGCTCGCGTCACCCCAGGCGACCTCAATCGGTTTTTTTTTACAACTGGGGGCTCCACCGCAGTAGACTCAGCATTGCGTTTCACTGAGTACTTCAACAATGTACTTGGCCGTCCAATGAAGAAGCGAATCATTGTTCGAAAAGACGGCTACCATGGAAGCACATACCTGACAGCTGCATGCTCTGGGCGTGAAGGTAATTGGCAAAACTTCGATATCCATCAGGATCGCATTCGTTTCATATCGAGCCCGAATATACGTTTGGCAAACGGCTTGACCGAAGAACGTTTCTTAGATCAGCTGGTGACTGAATTCGAAACAACAATTATGGAGTTAGGCGCCGACACCGTGGCTGCATTTCTTGCAGAGCCTTTCCTTGCATCAGGTGGCGTTATTATCCCGCCAAAAGGCTACCACTCTCGTATTAAAGCGCTCTGTGAGAAGTTCGACATCATCTATATCTCCGACGAGGTAGTTTCAGCCTTTGGGCGATGCGGCGAGTGGTTTGCTTCAGAAAAAACTTTTGGCTTCGTACCTGACATCATCACTTTCGCCAAAGGTGTTACCTCTGGATATGTACCACTCGGGGGGATGGCTGTGTCCGAAAAACTAATCTCGCGAGTGTCCGGAGACTCATCAAAGGGCGGTTTCTTCACAAATGGATATACCTGGAGCGGCCATGCGGTGAGCTGTGCTGCTGCATTGGCAAACATGGACTTAATTGAAAAAGAAAACCTTCTCGAACATACACGTGAGTTAGCACCATATTTCCAAAATCAATTAAGAACTTTAGCAGACCTTCCTGGCGTTGTTGATGTTCGCTCAGTCGGCCTGGTGGGTTGCGTAGAATGCATGACTCAGCAGGATTCTGTAATTGCAAGTGATGCAGATAAAGCATTCGCCAATAGGGTCGACGACATATGCTTCGACCTGGGTTTAATTGTGCGTCCGATTGCTAATATGTGCGTCATCTCGCCACCTTTGATTATCACCCGAGAGCAGATCGACGACATCATCAGCATTTTGAGGAAAGGGATCAAACTGGCCGCCGAAGAACTTCTATAATTTATTTTTGTTCCAGTGCGTACCGAACGCGAAGTTACTCAAAGGAGCATTACTACAATGCTAACTGTTTTCTGTGAAGATCACCGCCTACACTTCGGGCCGTCTGAAATGTTTCGCGGAAAAGTTGAGCCCTGGTTTGAGAAGCCGAGTCGCGCAGACATGGTACTAAACCGAGTGATGTCGGAGAATCTAGGGGACATCGTGGCGCCACATGATTTCGGGCTTGATGTGATCCACAAAGTTCATGACGAAGCCTACGTGTCCTTCATCCGGGAAGCATGGGGCCGGTGGGTCGCCGCTGGCCGATCCGGCTACATTTTCCCATCAACCTTTCCGACACATAAAATGTCCCGACAAGGCCCGATTTCCGATGCCATTGTTGGGCAGATGGGCTACTACAGTTTTGATAACGAAGCCCCAATTAGCGAAGGGACATGGAAGGCGGTATACGGATCCGCCCAAGTGGCACTCACCGCTCAAGACCATATTCGGCAAGGTGCTCGAGCCGCATTTGGATTGTGCCGCCCTCCTGGTCATCACGCTGGCACCAATTTTATGGGGGGCTATTGCTACTTGAACAATGCAGCTCTAGCCGCACAGGCTTTTTTGGAGCATGGAGCAAAGCGTGTCGCCATTCTTGACGTTGATTACCACCATGGTAACGGTACTCAAGACATTTTCTACCAGCGTAAAGATGTGTTATTCGCGTCCATACATGCGACCCCCCAAGCTGAGTACCCATATTTTGTAGGGCACAAGGACGAACGTGGCGAAAGCGACGGTGAGGGGTTCAATTTCAACTATCCATTAGAGCTTGGAATCGCTTGGCAAGAATGGTCTGCCGCGTTGGAAGACGCATGTAAAAAAATCTCTGCTTACGCCCCTGACGCAATCTTAATTTCATTGGGCGTTGATACCTTTGAAGGCGATCCCATTTCACAGTTCAAGCTCCGCTCGACGGACTTCATACGGATGGGTGAGCGAATAGCTGATCTCGGGCTACCCACCCTTTTCATAATGGAAGGGGGGTATGCCGTGTCGGATATAGGGGTAAATGCGGTGAATGTACTTCTTGGTTTTGAGGGCAGAAGCTGCTGAAGTCATTCAGCCAGCGGCAGAAATGCACTGGCTGAATTACTCAGGGAATTTCTTTGTTGGTTCTTCTCTGCTGCTGTTTCTCGTAAGATAAATTTGGACTCGCCAATATGTCGCTCTCAAATCTACAATTGAACTGGCTGCGTACGTTTGAGGCGGTTGGCCGGCATATGAGCTTTTCTGATGCAGCAGATGAGTTGAACATGAGTCAGTCTGCCGTCAGCCAACAAATTAGGCTGCTCGAAAATAAACTGGGAAAAGACCTTTTTGTTCGCAAGACCCGGTCTATTCAGTTAACGATAGCCGGCCGCGCTTATTTAAGCGTAGTTCGCGAGGGACTGTGGCATATTCATCAAGGTGTAGTGAATATCTTTAGTTCAGTTGCCCAAGGAGTTCTTGAGATCAGCGTCAACAACTCTTTTGCTCAACTTTGGCTTGCACCTCGCATGTCCAGGTTCACTGCTTTGTACCCACAAATATCCTTACGTATCTATGGAGTAAACTGGGAAGCAGACGCCCCACCGTCAAAAGCAGAACTGGATATTCGGTATGGACTTGGTAACTGGCCACAATACGACATCACCCCACTAATTTCTTCTATATTAAGGCCTTATTGCTCGAACGCAATCGCCTCCCGACTGAAAGAAAGCGGTTCTGACTTTATGGATTTCCCATTAATTGACGTTCTGGGAACCCCTAGTGGTTGGAGCGATTGGCTGGCCACACATCCGCATAATGAATCAGAAAGCTATCAAAGATATTATGTCGACAGTTACGGGATAGCTGTCAGTATGGCTATAGAAGGTGCGGGTATTTGTTTGTTGAATGAAGAATTGATAGAGATGTCTACACTTCGAGGGCAGCTCGGCTCACCAACTCCCCTATCAATTGACAGCCATGCACGGTTCTTCCTTCTCAAGCCATTCAACAAACCTCTTTCAGCTGCTGCTCAAGCTTTTTGCAGCTGGCTCGAAATGGAACTACGATAAAGATTGTTACTAGAAGTCGTCCGGAAAATAAGATCTTAGTAAATCACGGCAGGAGTTTTTCGATAGTTTCTGCCATTCGACTCCTGTATTTCTCAACACAAGGTTCGACGTCCAAAGGCCATGGATCAGGGCATTCAACGAGTGGGCAACAAAGGTACTATCCAGATTTAGCGATCGCTGCTTTGCGAGCGCTGAAATCAGCTCCCCGTCCAGCTCAATATACCGCGCCTTGATTTCCGCGCATTTTTTTCTATAGCTTTCCACTCTCACTGATTCAGCCCAAAATGCCAACCAAAGTGCCGCGCTTCTGGGCGTGCAGACATGCGTATCAAAGTCGTTTTCAATTAAAGCATTTAGATTTTCCAAAGGTGTTGCAGTGGGAGAAATTACCTGCCGCCGTTGCTGATCATACTCTTCGGCCAAGTAATCAAGGGCCGCAAGTATCACACCTTCTTTGGATTTGAAATGAAACGCGACCACACCAAAACTGCACCCAGCAGCCTTAGCAATCGCCCCCATTGTGATCCCCGTGAGCCCTTGTTGTGAAATTACATCCAATACCGCTCGAAGAATGCTGGACTGGCGTTGAAGCACCTTATCCTCACGCAATGTCGGCTTTGACTTCAACTCTCCATAAGAAGCTTTACTGTTCAATTAACTACCCTCATTAGACGGCTCATGAAGAATCGGCACCCCTCAAGTTTAACTTAATGCGCCCTACCACTGCTATTTAGCAAGCATACGCCCAACACGTCCCCGATTAGGAATTGCAGGAGTTGGAGCTAGATGTTGGTGACTCGTGACTTTTGATATACGAGCTTGTCAGCAACACACCCTGCCTAGTCCTATCTCAAAAATCCTCAAATTGCGGATCGAATTGACGCGCTCACTGAAGCATCGGATAGCGGACAATATGGCAATGCCTAGGAGAAATGAGGCGACGGCGATTCGCTTGCGTGATTCGCCTAGTCGACCTTCTGGCGTGACCTGAAAGCAGCCCATTCGCACGGCCAGCCCGAACGCTTCAAACGTAAACGCGAGCATTTCGGTTAGAAGCGAGGCCCCGGAGGTTCGCGGCTCCAAGGCCTCTATTTTCGCCTCCATCCCTTAATGGTTTGACGAACGTGATCAGGACATTACCAGCGTCGTTTTGATATTTCACTACGACTTTGGATAAACGTGTTCGATCAGCGACGTGTTTACCATGGACGCCGTTTCAACAGGAGGACTGCAAATGGATCTGAAATTCAGTCACGTAGATGTACTGGTCAAGAATCTCGACGAAGCCTGTGCCTACTACGCGCAAATACTCAACGCCAGTATCTCCAAAACGCTCGTCTGGGAACGAGGCGGTCTGCATGTGCGCTACGCGATTGCGCTGATGGGCCAAGAGCGCTTCATGTTGGTACAGCCGTTGGCGGGGAACCTGAAAGAGCTATTGGATACGTCGGGTGAAGGGATTATTTACCGCCACTGCTACTCGACGCCGGACATCGAGAAAGCTTATGACGAATTGATGGCTGCAGGTGTTCAGCCAGAAGACGAAAATGGAAAGCCATTGGCTCGTGCGAACCTGCGATCCCCGTCTGGGGCACGCATCATTTGGTTGCCCAAACGCTTCGGTCACTTCTCTATTGAGATACTGGAAGATAAAGCGCTAGAGGCATTTATCGAGGCTGCGTTTTCCTGAGAAAAATCTGCAGTGGGCATGGGCGTCATGAGTACAATGCGCGCCCTTAATTGGCTAATGCTTTCCAATGAAAAAACTGCTTTCCGTAATAGCGCTGCTGACCTTCTCAGTAATCCCCCCCGCCTTCTCAAGCCCTCCATCGACCTTTTCCGAAGCCAAGGTCATCGCCAAGCAAAAGATCTACCTTGACCAGGCGAACAGTGCCATGGGCGAGCTGTATTGCGGCTGCAAATGGACATGGGTAGGTAAGTCGGGTGGTCGGATTGATGCTGAATCTTGCGGCTATCAAACCAGGAAACAACAGAGCCGAGCGGAACGGACTGAATGGGAACACATCGTTCCTGCGTGGACATTCGGTAACCAGCGCCAATGCTGGCAGAACGGTGGTCGAGAGCATTGTGTGGATGATGATCCCGTTTTCCGAGCCATGGAAGCTGATCTGTTCAACCTCTACCCATCTGTTGGGGAGGTGAATGGCGACCGTAGTAATTTCAACTACGGCATGACCTCCGGGATTGCGCCGCAGTACGGACAGTGCAAGACGCGGGTTGATTTTGAGCAACGTGCTGCGGAACCGCGTGACGAAGTCAAAGGGCTGGTCGCGAGGACAACCTTTTACATGTTCGACAGATACAAACTGAGCATGTCACGTCAGCAGCAACAGCTCCTGATGGCCTGGGACAAGCAGTACCCGGTTTCGGCTTGGGAAAAAGAACGGGATCGCCGTATCGCGGCAATCATGGGGCACTCCAATCCGTTTGTAACTGGCGAGCGTCGCTGGTCGCAAGGCTACAAGGCAGTTGGTGATGGGGTAGTTAGTGCCCTTCCCGTCAATCCTCCGCGAGTAGCAGCCCAGCAAACCCTGGCGAGCGCGACCGGTACAGGTGTGATCATCGGTAATCGGAAGAGCCAGGTGTATCACCTCTCAGTGGGGTGCCCTAGTTATGGCCAGGTGTCCGAAAAAAATCAGATCTCCTTCACGTCAGAATCTGAGGCCCAGGCAGCGGGATATCGAAAGGCCGGCAACTGCAAATAGTTGCTGCTTGTTGAAAGTCGGCCTTGCTAAACCGAGGCCGGCCCCCAAAATTAGACTGAGACATGCGTCCTTTTTTTGCGATTTTCATACTTGATAAAGCCATTCACCGCAGGCGATTGCAGCTAAGGCTTGGACGCGCCATCTTTCATCATCCGATGAGCTAATCGCTGGCTGCCAATTAGGAGTACAAAAATGCTTAGCCGTCCCGATAAAGACGCCCTCCGTGCGATGCTCGAATCGCAAGTACAAGAAAAGCTGCAGCACGACCCAGACGCGTTAACGACTTATGCAGCCAAGCCTGTACCAGAGCGTAAACCATACACCAGCAAACCCACGGTACAGGACAAAGCATTTCATAAAGAGCTCGAGCAGATGCGTGCGGACGCTGAAGCTGGAGTAATACACACGCCTAAGTGCGAGTCTGAGGATGGATCCGCTCCTAGCCTTAGACTTGATGATTACCCAGGCCTGTAAAAAGTGCTGCTGAGAATTTACAGGCGGGAACGGCTTGCCGACTGAACGTAACGGAGACCACACGTGATAAAGCCACCTGTGAAAATCATGATCGAAGAATGGGATGGTGACGGTGCGATTCGAATTCCCGATGAAGCATTGCAGGAGCTCGAGCTTGATGTTGGCGACTCGCTGTATTTGATAGAGGAATTTGTCGGCAACACGCGGTGCCTAGTCCTATCAAAAAAGCCTCAAATCGCGGATCGAATAGACGAGCTCACTGAAGCCTGGGATAGCGGGCAGCCTGGTAACGCCGAGGAGAAATGAGCAGTCAGGCAAAAGGTTCAGCACTACCCTGTATCAGACCAATGTGCCCTTATTCCTGTCCTTTAAGTCACGAGCCTCAGTCACTTCTCAAACCATTCCCGACGGTTTACTGAACGCCTCAATGTAGTCCTTCGCGTTAGGCCAGCAATATCGACAATCCGATCTGGTTTTAGGGTGGTTCAAAGCAAAAATCTAGCCGCGACATACGTCGCGAAGAAGCGATTTCTCCTGCCATGCGTGTGAGTCTGACTGCGCTCCTCCGCCATATTCAACTTCTTAAAGCTCTTGAAGGTAGTAGATATGGACAAAAGCAATGGCAAAGCAACGAGTCGATAGCCCAAAAATCTGTTGAAAAAATGAAGCCCCGGAGGTTCGCGGCTCCAGGGCTTCTATTTGCGCCTCCATCCTTTAATGGCTCGACGAACGTGGCCAGGACGGTCGCGGTAGGGACGGCAGTTACCTGCCGCCCCCCGCACAGATCCGTACGTGCGGAACTACCGCATACGGCTCCTGCCTCGGGTATGTGACGCGAAGCGATCCTCAGGGTAAGGATGTGCATTTCTAGGTCTAGGTATGTAGAGGTCGGCAAGGCGTCCGTAGCGTGACCATTGAAGCCGATGACGCTGGCTGCGACGTTTGAGGGCTTGCCGCCATAGACGGCAGACCGCTGAACGAAAACCACCAAGGCGTATCAGGTTTCCCGGCACCGCGTGGTAATTGAAGTAGCCCCTGACCACCCGAGTAAGCCATTGCCCATGAGCCCGGATGGGCTCATGACGTCGGCGCTTCAGCTCATTCCGAATAGCCAGCAGCGTCGCACGCATTCGCTTCTTGACCGTCAGTCGCAGTATTTGAAAACCACCGCTTCTGTTGGTACTGCAACAGTGCGTGAAGCCCAGGAAGTCAAACGTCTCCGGTTTACCTAACCCTCGCTTCCTACAATTTCTCGCAGCAAAACGACCAAACTCAATCAGCCGTGTCTTCGAGGCGTTGAGGGATAAACCGAACCTGGCCAAGCGTTCCTCCAACTGCACCAGAAACTGCTGAGCCTGCCATTGCGACCTGAAACCCACCACGCTGTCGTCCGCGTATCGCACAACAATCACATCGCCACGGGCATGCCGCTGGCGCCACTGCCTTGCCCACAGATCCAGCACGTAGTGAAGATAGATATTCGCCAACAATGGCGAGATCACTGCGCCTTGGGGAGTCCCCTTGGTCGCAGCCACCCTACGGCCATCCTCCATAACACCCGCTTGGAGCCATTTGCAGATAAGCCCGAGCAGGCGCCGGTCTGCAATCCGGTGTCCCAGAAACATCAGCATCCATTCATGGTCGATCTCATCAAAGAACGACGTGATATCCGCATCCAATATCCAGTTTACCTTCTGGCCCTTCAGCGCGACCGTCAACGCATCCAGCGCATCATGCTGGCTGCGTCCCGGCCGAAACCCGTACGAGAATCCCAGAAAGTCCTCTTCATAGATCGCATTCAGAACTGTAACGACTGCCTGCTGTACGATCTTGTCCTCCAGAGAGGCAATGCCCAACGGGCGTTGCCTGCCATCGGCTTTGGGAACGTAGACCCGCCGCGATGGCGTTGCCCGATAGGCTCCACTGTGGAGCCTTGCGTGCAAATCGGTTACCCGCTGGAGAAGACCTTCTTCATATTCTCGCCACGACATGCCGTCCACCCCCACCGCCGCATCGCGGCGAAGCGCATAAAAGCTCTGCGCCAATAACTGCGGTGTAATGTGGTGCAGCAATGCCGTGAACTGCATGCCCTTGTTCCTTCGGGCTGCTTCACGTACACCTTCAAGTCCCATCGACGCGCAACTGATCCGGCTCAGTGTCCGGGGCGCGGGGGGCGTGTCGGTGTTTCCCTTGGCTACGTCCCTTTCCTCCACTACCTCCGCCGGGCCAGGCCCTTTGTTCGATGGCTTCTCAGGTACTACGGACGTATCCGACTTCTCAGCGACGTGAACAGCAGGGTTACGGCTTTTGGCCTTTCCTGCTCCGCCCGGTGCTTGTGCACTGGGCGCCGCTGAGATCTCCCAGTTTCTGTGCGGTGGACTTCCCGACGTGCACAGGGTCTCCGACCGCGCGGGATCAGAGCATGACTGGCGTATAACGCCATGCTCCGTGTTGCCTTCTGCTTCGCTTAACAGCATCGGCATCCCGAATTCCTGATTACGCGGCTCAATGGCTGGCCCATCGGTTTCCCCTGTCAACGCTTCACCCTGCACCTCACGGTGCAACGTGCATGACTCGGGGTCTGGTTGATTCGCCATTTCTTACCAGTATCGAACTTTCATCGACTATCCTCCGCCAGCTTTAACTGGCGCACTAAGCGTCTGGCGAACTCACCTTCCGAACTCCTGCATTAAGGCCGATGGTGTCCGCCTAATTTTTAGCGGACGCGATCACCCTTATTGCTAGGATTTCCATGCGCCAACGAAGCTCTTATTCCAAACCCTTTAAAACTCAGGTAGTGCAGGAATGCCTCCAACCTGGCGCCACGGTTTCGAGCGTCGCCATCAGCCACGGTATCAACGCCAACGTCATCCGCAAGTGGCTGCCTATTTACCGCGACAAGCGCGCAGCATCGCTGCCAGCATTCGTACCCCTGCAACCGATGCCCAAGCGTCACGTTGATGAGGTGGTAGTTATCACGCTGCCGCTGGGCGACAAATCCATGACGGTCAAATGGCCGGTCTCCGACCCGGACGGCTGCGCCCGCTTCATTCGCAGCTTCTCGCAATGATACGCATCGACGCTATCTGGCTCGCCACCGAGCCCATGGACATGCGTGCCGGCACCGAAACAGCACTGGCCCGTGTTGTCGCGGTATTTGGTGCGGCGAAGCCGCACTGCGCCTATCTGTTTGCCAACCGCCGCGCTAACCGAATGAAAGTTCTCGTACACGATGGCGTGGGCATCTGGCTTGCAGCACGGAGATTGAACCAAGGGAAATTCCATTGGCCTGGCACTCATCGCGGCCTGGAAGTCGAACTCGACGCTGAACAACTGCAAGCGCTGGTGCTCGGTTTGCCATGGCTGCGGGTTGGCTCTAACGGCGCAATTACATTGATTTAGCCTCGGCTTTCAGCTGTGGCAGGGTAGGCTGCTTTGGTAAAATCCACGGCATGACTTCCTCGCCCAATCTCGACCACATGACGCCTGAACAACTGCGCGCCCTCGCTGCGCAGTTGCTGTCGAAGGTCGACACCATGGGCCGAAAGATTCATCGTGACGAGACGATCATCGAGCAGCTCTCTCACGAAATCGCGATCCTTAAACGGCACAAGTTTGCCAAGCGCAGCGAGCAAATAAGCCCGGCGCAAGGCAGCTTGCTGGATGACCTGCTCAGCACCGACCTCGAAGCCATCGACGCCGAGTTGAAAGCACTTCGTCCCGCCCCGGCGCCCGACAAACCCAGTCAGCAGCCCAAGCGTGCTCCGTTGCCTGCGCAGTTCCCACGTACCGTAATCCGTCATGAACCGGAAAGCACTCAGTGCGCCTGCGGCTGCCAACTTCAGCGTATCGGCGAAGACGTCAGCGAGAAACTGGATTACACGCCGGGCGTGTTTACCGTTGAGCAACATGTGCGTGGGAAGTGGGCCTGTCGTCAGTGCGAAACTCTGACCCAGGCGCCGATACCGGCACAGGTGATCGACAAGGGCATTCCCACTGCCGGGCTGTTGGCCCATGTGATGGTGGCCAAGTTCGCCGACCATCTTCCACTTTATCGGCAAGAAAAGATCTTTGGCCGAGCTGGCCTGGCCATCCCGCGCTCAACGCTAGCTCAGTGGGTAGGTCAAACCGGCGTGCAACTTCAGCCGCTGGTGGATGCGCTGCGCAAGGTGGTGCTGGCTCAGCGAGTCGTTCATGCCGATGAAACTCCTGTAAAGATGCTGGCGCCCGGCGAGAAGAAAACGCACCGCGCCTATGTTTGGGCTTACTGCACCACGCCGTTCTCGGCACTGAGGGCCGTGGTTTACGACTTCAGCCCCAGCCGTGCTGGCGAGCATGCGCGTAACTTCCTTGGCACGTGGAGTGGCAAACTGGTCTGCGATGACTTCGCGGGTTACAAGGCCAGCTTCGAACTGGGTATCACCGAAATTGGCTGCATGGCCCACGCCCGCCGCAAGTTCTTCGACCTGCATGTGGCGAACAAAAGCCAACTGGCCGAACGGGCACTGCGCTCAATCGGCGGCCTGTACGATGTCGAGCGGCAAGCCAAGGAATTGAGCGATGAAGATCGCAGGCGATTACGCCAGGAAATGGCGGTGCCCATCGCTGGGAAGTTGCACGAATGGATGCGGGCTCAACGCGAGCTTGTGCCTGAAGGGTCGGCTACGGCCAAGACTTTGGACTACAGCTTGAAACGCTGGGTAGCGCTGACGCGCTACCTAGATGATGGTGCTGTGCCCATCGACAACAACCCGGTGGAAAACACGATCAGGCCGTGGGCACTTGGGCGTTCCAATTGGCTGTTCGCCGGATCGCTGCGGAGCGGCAAACGGGCTGCGGCAATAATGAGCTTGATTCAGTCGGCACGCATGAACGGGCATGATCCGTTCGCGTACCTCAAGGATGTACTGACGCGGTTGCCGACACAAAAGGCCAGCGCGATTGACCAACTACTACCGCATCGATGGGCACCGGGCTCTTAATAGCCATTAGTCAGACGCTTCTGAATCTAATGGTGTCGATGTGGGTGTTTGCCATGCGGGTTGTTTGCCGTCCTGGCTGTCGAAAATGCGTCGGGCCTTGCGGAAATCCTCAACGTTTTCGACAACCCAAGTCCAGATAGGGGACATGCGGATCAACAGCTCCATCCCCAACGGCGTCAGCTCGTACTCAACGCGTGGGGGAATTTCACCAAATTCCCGCCGAGCTACCAGGCCATCCCGCTCCATAGAGCGGAGCGTTTTCGTCAGCATCCGCTGAGTCACACCAGTCATCTGCCTTTTTATTTCGGCATGGCGCATCGTGCCGTACACCCCCAAGGCATGCAGGATACCTAACGACCAGCGGCTCCCTGCGTGAGCAAGCACCTCCCGCCTGACGCCATCATCATCTTCTCTAAGCGTCCGGCAGATTGTCTCTGCCTGGCTGAGAACATCCTGATTGGTCATTTCATTCTCTGGTATCACAGGTGTGCCTTCTTACGAACGTCGCCTAATCGTGCAAGCATCTGTTCATCTTACAGGCAACAGGTCTCAGGAGAAATTATGACCGAAGTGACCCAGTTTTCCCCACAATCCATTCTCGTTCTAGGCGCCGGTGAGCTTGGGCTGCCGGTTCTGCGCAAGATTGCGCAGAACCGGCAGCCCAAGCTCACCGGCGCCTAGAACGAGAATGGAT
>Ga0157371_10001141_pt1 | contig 28613 bp, 32 predicted proteins | sample C45metaG_FD_113462 | JGI IMG/M metagenome (GOLD analysis project Ga0157371, IMG submission 113462) | Corn rhizosphere microbial communities from Kellogg Biological Station, Michigan, USA - C4-5 metaG | ecosystem: Host-associated > Plants > Roots > Rhizosphere > Soil | place: USA: Michigan... | reverse complement strand
TTCATAGCCGGTCACGCCTTGGCTAAAGAGCAGGCCCTTCAGGCGATTGACCAGCGATACGCGCTCATGGACGAGGGCCTTGCGTTCCCGGCTGTTGCGGCGTCGATCCTCCTCCTCGGGCGTCGGCACGACGACCATCGAACAGACGCGGGGATCGCCCCGCTTGAAGGCCAATAGGGTTCGCAGAAGCGTCTCGCCGTCGAGACGATCAGTCTTCGCCCGTCGCCGCCGCCGAGATGTTGCGATCGATGCGGGATCGACGACATGGCTCTCGATCCCTTCCCGATCGAGGACACGGTGAATCCAGAACCCGTCGAGCCCAGCCTCCTGGATCGACACGAACGGGAATACCCGTCCAGTTTTCGCTTCCGCTTTCGATCTGATCGCATCGAGTTGCTCGAGGAGACCGCCGACATCGCCGGCGGGCATGACGTGCTTGGACATGCGCTCGCCGCCGCCCGGCGACAGGGACGTAATCAGCCATTTCGACCCACTGAGTTCCATCGAGAAGAAGATCGCCGAAATCGTCGTCTGAATTGGTGCGTTGCTGACTGCATCGATCATGTCCATCTCGGCCTCCAATATAGTCGCCGACGTCCAAGACGGACGTCGGCTCGAAATCATCATAGTCAAGCATCTGCGGTCATCGCGTGCCGCGATGGCGTTGTTTGAGTCCTGGCCTCTGGTCGGGGGTGGGCGGTGCTTCCTGCTAGGCCCTCTTCGGCGTGCCGCAACATTCGCTTCGCTCATGTCCTCCACTCCGTTTCGGCCCTTCGGGTGCGGCCCGCCGTGCGCAGCGGGCCTTTTCGGTCGCACCTGCCGCCCACCCCCGACCGGGGCCAGGAACGCGCGATTTGGTGTCGTGTGTGGCCCGGTCTGGACCTCTCCCATGGGGTCTTATGCGGGGGACCAATGTGGGTTTTAGGGTGGCGCTTGGAGGCTAGGTATGACGTCTCATTCTTCATCCCGCGCCCTTGTCCGGCGTCGGAACCATGACCGCTCAGGCGAGCAAAAGCGCAAGAGCGCGCAAAGCCCGCGCGAGGGGCAGGCGACCAATCTCTATGAGCAGGTGACGGCTCGTATCATTTCTGAACTGGAGGGCGGGCGGCTGCCGTGGGTGCAGCCTTGGGGCAAGCCGGGCGAAGGGACGGGCTGCGCGCCTGCGCTCCCCCGCAATGCCCTGTCAGGCCGACATTATTCGGGCATCAACATATTGCTGCTCTGGGCCGAGGTGATCGCCAAGGGCTATCCCAGCCAGCGCTGGTTGACCTTTCGCCAAGCCTTGGAGGCGGGCGGGACTGTCCGCAAAGGCGAACATGGCTGCATGGTCGTCTATGCTGATCGTTTCATTCCCCAAGCCGAAAAGGCCCGCGCACAGGACAGCAGCGAGGGCGAGACGGATAAAGCATCGGTCCGGAGGACCGATGCCCGCCGAGCGCGTGCGGTTCCCTTCCTGAAGCGCTTTACAGTGTTCAATGTCGCGCAGTGTGAGGGGCTGGATGAACAGATTGTTGTCGATCCCGATCCTGTGCCTGAATGGGAAATTGTGCCGATAGCCGAAGAAGTCATCGTGGCAAGCGGCGTGGATTTTCGTGTTGGCGGCGACAAAGCCTATTATATGCCATCGCTTGACGTCGTGCAGGTTCCGCCGCAACCGGCCTTTTTCGAGCAGATCAACTATTATCGCACATGTCTGCATGAACTGACCCACGCGACGGGTCATGCTTCGCGATTGGCGCGTGATCTTGCCAACGGCTTTGGATCGCCCGGCTATGCCCGCGAGGAACTGATTGCTGAAATGGGATCGGCTTTCCTCTGCGCATCGCTTGGCATCGTGCCGACCGTGCGTCATGCCGATTATTTGGGGAGATGGCTCGCCGTGTTGCGGGAGGATAGTCGGGCGATCTTCCGTGCCGCCCGCGCCGCCAGCCTTGCCGCCGACTGGCTGCTCGAACGGCATCGCGCTTCGCGGGACTGCGATGGCGGCACCAAGCGCGACGCTCCGGCGAGTGACACCGGCGCAGAACAGGGGAGGGCGGCATGATCCTTCTTCCCGACGAACTGCGTGCGAAGCTGCGCGCCGAGGCACGGCGCAGTGCGGAGCAACCGGGCCATGATCCCTGCCCGCTCGCCAAATTCTTCAATCCGCTTGGCCCGGCGACTTGGTTGGTCACTGAATTGGCGCAGGATGGCGATAGCTTGTTCGGCCTTGCCGATCTGGGGTTTGGATGCCCGGAACTCGGATATTTCTCCCTCCGCGAGATCGAGGGCATCCGTTTGCCTTATGGCCTGCGCATCGAGCGCGATTGTGCCTTTGTCACGATGCACCCGCTCTCGGTCTGGGCGGAGATGGCCCGCCGCGCGGGATCGATCCTGCAAGCCCAGACCCTACTCGCCCGCAGCCTGACGGCGCGGCGGACTGACGAGCTTCCGCCGCCCTGATCGGCGGCAAGGCGCGGGCGGCCGCCTGCCGCCCATCCCGAACCGGCTCCGCAGCGCATCGACGCTGACCGTCTTTCGCGGCGGGATCGGCTTATCGTATAAATGAAAGTGAAACCCATGAAACTCGAATTTATCGCGCTCGACAAGCTGTGCATCAGCAAGACCAATATGCGTTATGCGAAGAAAGCGCCGGATATCAGCGATATGTTGCCGACCGTGCGCAAGCGCGGTGTCATCCAGCCCATCATCGTGCGGCCCTGCACGCAAGCGGCAACGGCAACGAACGCCAACACGCCCGGCTCTGCGCCCGAATATGAGATCATCGCGGGAAGCCGCCGCTTCCATGCCGCGCGCACCGTCCGGGAAGAACAGCGCGCGGACGGCGAGGCCGATGCCGAATGCACGGCTTTGCCCTGCGCCATATTGGACGAGGGCGACGATGCCGATGCCATCGAAGCCTCGCTTATTGAAAATGCGGCCCGGCTCGACCCCGACGAGGTGGTGCAATGGGACGCCTTCACCCGGTTGGTCAAGCAGGGCCGCACGGTGGATGATATATCCGCGACCTTCGGTCTCCCTGAAATCGCGGTGCGGCGGGTGCTTGCGCTCGGCAACCTCCTGCCGCGAATCCGGCAGCTTTACGCCCGCGAGGAGATCGACCGTGCGACCGTGCGCCACCTGACCCTTGCATCCAAAAGCCAGCAGCGCGCGTGGCTGGCCCTGTTTGACGATGAGGATGGATATGCACCGACCGGCCATCAGTTGAAGGCATGGCTGTTTGGCGGCCAGTCGATCCCGCTGCGCCATGCCCTGTTCGATGTCGAGGCCAGCGGGCTGGTCGTGATCGCTGATCTGTTCGGAGACGATGCCTATTTTTCCGATGCGACGGCCTTCTGGGACACGCAACAGGCGGAGATAGAGCGCCGCCGCGACCTGTGGCTGGACGCCGGGTGGAGCGATGTCGTCATTGTCCCGCCGAACGAGCATTTCTCGGCCTGGGAATATGAAAAGGCACCCAAGCGCAAGGGCGGGCGGGTCTATGTCGATCTGCGCGCCAATGGCGAGGCGATCATCCATGAAGGTTATCTCAGCCGCAAGGAAGCGCAGCGGCGGGCGTCCGGGCAGGGCGAAGTCGACAGGCCCAAGATCGCTCGCGCCGAACTGACCTCGACGCTCAACTGCTATGTCGACCTCCATCGCCACGCCGCTGTACGCGCGGCCTTGCTCGACCGGCCCGGCGTGGCGCTCCGGCTGATGCTGGCCCATGCCATCGCCGGGTCGTCGCTCTGGCGGGTGCAGCCCGACCCGCAGACCGCGCGCAACGAGGATGTGGCGCAGAGCCTTGGCCAGTGCCGGGGCGAAGCGGTTTTTGACGAGCGGCGGCGCGCGGTGCTGGCGCTTCTGGGGGTTGACGCCGACGAGCCGCATCTTGTCGGGGGGCATGATGCACCGGAACTTGTGACGCTGTTCCACCGGATGCTCGACCTCCCCGATGCCGCGCTCATGGATATCGTCGCGGTCGCCATGGGGGAATGTCTCGCCAGCGGCAGCATGGCCGTCGAGGCGGTCGGTCTCGTTCTCGGCGTCGACATGGGCCAATGGTGGACGGGTGACGATGCCTTTCTCGACCTTCTGCGGGACCGGGAACTGCTGAGCGCTTTGCTGGCCGATGTGGCGGGTGATGCTGTCGCCGCCGCCAATGCCAAGGAAAAGGCCAAGACCCAGCGCCGGATATTGGGCGATCATCTGCGCGGGGCAAGCGGGCGGCAGGTCCGCGCCGGATGGGTGCCACGCTGGATGGCCTTCCCGCCCTCGGCCTATACCGCGCGCGGCGGCGTCGGGACGGTGAGGGCGCATGAGGCGGCCTGCGCCGCCGCGAGCGCGGCGGAGGAGAGGGAGGATGATCCGGTGCCGCCGCAGGGCGGCGCGGCGCTGCCCCATCCCGAAGGACGGGAAGCGGACAGGCCCGAACAAAGCGCGGGGGATGGAGAGGAGAGGCTGGCTGCATGATGGAAAGGGTGGGGCCGTAGACCGGTCCCGCCCTCCGTTCCCTTGGACGGTTTTCCGAAAAATCCGCCGCGCGCCCGCGCCGTTCCGGCTTGGGCGCGCGGATTTGTGCATCTTTTCTTGCCTTGAGCCATGGTCATCCCGCATGGGTCCGCTCGACAAGAACAGGGGCAGATAATGAAGATTCTGGACGATGTGGCGCGCTTCGTCGCGCGGCTCGCGCCCGAGCCGGTGTGCGATCTATGCATCGCGCAGAAGCTGGCACTGGAGGAAGCCGCGCTTGCGGCACAGGCGAGCCATGAACTGGCGGGGAGCCAGGGCTATGAACGGATGAAGGGCGTGTGCAGCCTCTGCGGCGAACATGGCATGGTGATCCATCGGCGCTGATCGGCGGCCGAATCACTGCGCTTTCAGGAGTTCGAAACTCGCCGATCGCGCAGCGCCTTCTTGCCCATTTCATTTCTTCGAGGGGTGACACCGCCCGGTGGGCCGACTATCCGGCGCTCTCATAGCATCGAAACATAGGGCCGCCTGAATGACCGAGATTTCCGCCGATACCGACCTCCTGATCACATTGACCGCCGATATCGTCGCCGCGCATGTCAGCCACAACAGTGTCGCGCTCGGCGATGTGTCAGCCCTGATTGGCAGCGTGCATGGCGCGCTCAAAGGTCTGGCCGCGCCGGCGGCACCGGCAACTGAGCCCCTCCAGCCCGCGGTTTCGATCCGCGCCTCGGTGAAGCCTGATTATATTGTCTGCCTGGAGGACGGCAAAAAATTGAAGATGTTGAAGCGCCATTTGATGACGCGCTACGGCATGACGCCCGATGATTATCGCGCCAAATGGAGCCTGCCCGCCGACTATCCGATGACCGCGCCCAATTATGCCGAGGAACGCAAGGCGCTTGCGGTCAAGATCGGCCTTGGCCGCAAGCCCAAGGGGGAGGCGGCGCCCGCGCCGTCGAAGGCACGCGGCCGGAAGAAAGTGGAATCCGCGCCCGCCGAGTAACGGGGATCGGCATGGCTGGTCTGGTGAGACCGGCCAGCTTCATCAAAAATGTGGCGCCGGCCCTGACGGGCTGGCGCTGCTTTGTTTGAGAGAGGCAGGAAGTCTAGCGGATCGCTCCAGCGTTGCGGGCAAGTGCGCGCTCGATCTTCCGGTCGGTCTTATATTGGCTGAGCGCATAGACGGCCCAGATGGTGGCGGGCAGCCATCCGATCAGCGTGATCTGGAGCAGAAAGCAGACGATGCCCGCGAGCGGCCTGCCGATCGTGAAGAAGGTCAGCCAGGGAAAGATAAGGGCAATCAAAAGGCGCATAGTCTATAGCTCCACGTCGCGGCCATCCGGCCGCTCAGAACTGGCCGGACAGGATGGATTTTGCCCCTTTCGCCTCGCAGGATAGCTGCGAAACCGGGGGCTGGAAACCCCTTGTCCGCCACTATTTCCTATCCAAACAGGGGCTTATCCACTCGTCCGGCGGCGCGCGGAAGATCAGCGCTTCGAAGGCAGAAGGCCGAAGGATCAGAGGCTCTTGGCCGCGCCAGAAGGAGCCAGCTGCCTTGGCGGTTCCGGCTTCCCTCCGCCCAACGCCAGACAATTTGCGGCCAGGCCCCGTATCGGGCGTGGAAGCTCCGTCATGGGGATGATCGTCGCTGGCCGGGCATCGCCCTCCTCGCGGTTCTAGCTATCCTCACTCAACAGAGCCTCGAAATCGCGGCCACCGTAGAAAATCCCGACGACGATTACCGCGGTTTCATCGACCGCGAACGCGATCGTCACCCGACGACGCCAAGCGGTTGTCCGCAGACCAAGCCGCAGATCGTCCCGCATCGTTCCGCGACGAGGATAGTCGGTCAGCGTGCCGATATGATCGAGGATGCCATTGGCGAAGCGCTGTGCGATGTCCGGGGATGCGGCGGCCGCGATAGTGTCGTAAATGGCATCGAGATGGTCACGCGCTTCCGGCGTGAAGACAATCGAATATCCCACCTTCAGCCGCGCTTGGCGGCTTGCTCGTGACGCTTGGCGAGACCGGCGCGCACATCGTCGAGCGATATGCCCCGAGAGGGATCGGCCCGATAGGCATCATAGGCCGGAACAACCTCATTGCGTAGCCATTGCTCGACGGCCCGGTCGCGCGCCTGGAGCGCGCGCAATCCGTCGCGGATCACTTCGCTTTCGCTCGCATATTCGCCCGACGCTACCTTGGCGCGGACCTGCGCTGCCATGTCGTTCGGCAGGGTTACGCTGAACTGTTGGGTCGTGCGCATGGATAGGTTGCTCCTTACGGATATGATTTAATCCTACTCGCTCGAGACTTCAAGGCACGCGTGAGCGGTATCGCCGCCACCCGGCCTCTCGAAAAGACTTGTGCACCCGCTGGTCGGAAGAACGCGCTGATCATCGCCATTTTTGCGGTTCTTGGGAGAAGCGCCATGCGGGAGGAGCGTGGCGTGGTCCGCCCTAAGACAATGGTTTTGGGGCGCATGAGGATCGCATGGCTGCCCTTCCGCCATGCTCGCCCGCGTATCATTCCGGCGCCTTGGAAAGCAGGCATTTAGGCCGGTCCTGTCCTCCCGCAACCGGGTGGCTGCGCCTTATTTCCCCGCCCTGACGGGCTCCTCGCGGTTCAAATAAGGCTTGCCGCCCGGTCCTTCGCTGATCGCTCCGGCCTGCGGTGCGGGAGGCCTGCTCGTCCCGGCCTTTGCGGCCTGCTGTCGCCCGGAAATGGTTCGCGGGCGCGCAAGTGGAGTAAAGCAAATGGCTGCAATCGGTTATGCCGCCCGCAACGGCAATGGCTATAAGGGCGAGCTGCGCACCCTCTCGATCCGCGTCGGCATCGAGATCATCCCCAACAACCGCAAAAATGGCGACAGCCAGCCCGACTATCGGGTCGTCGCATCGGGTGGCGTCGAGATCGGCGCGGGCTGGATCCGGCGCGGCGAAATGTCCGGCAAGGATTATGTGTCCTTGAGCCTCGCGGCACCGGAATTCGGGCCTCGCCGGCTCTACGCCAATCTCGGCCGGGCTGCCGGGCAGGATGATGACGACGCCTATGCCATCATCTGGAACCCGGTCGACTGAGCGGCTGGGAACGCACCGGCGGCCATGGCCGCCGGTGCGCGGACGCCGGCTAAGGGGGGTCGAAATAAGCGCCCCCCATTTTCCGACCCTGCCGGGATGGTGCGGATCGACCCAGAAGGAGCCGATCTGACCCCCTATGTCCCGGCGACAAGGCCGGATCTGCGAAGGAACCGGCTATGGATGATGACGCGACAGACCGGCAGGACAACGCCTCCAAGGCGCTTGCGGCGCGCGTGAAGATCGCGCGCGAAACCTGCCCCTATCTCACCGCCAAGCAGGCGGCCTTTCATCTCGGTATCGGTGCCGCCACGCTCAAGCGCCTGCGGCTGCAAGGGCGCGGTCCGCTTGGCCGTCTGCATGGCGGGAGCTGGCGCTATCATATCGATGATCTCGATGCCTGGTCCGTTGCCCGCAAGTCGGGAGGGGGCGCATGAACCGGTCGCGCGATATGCCCCTGTTCGCCTGGGGCGACGCGCTGCGCGCTGCGCGCTTGCGCCGTCGTCGCCTGCGTCGTCTTGCGCTCTGGCTGGGGCTGGGTGGCCTTGCGCTCGGCCTGACCATCGTCTTCCCGCCGCCGCCGCGTCTGCTCTGGAATGCCACCGCCAGCGCGCCGGTCGGCTTCTATCTGCTCTCGCCCGGCGCGGGGCTTCACCGGGGCGACATGGTGGTGGCGAGGGCGCCTTATCCGGCCCGGCTGCTCGCCGCGCGGCGGCATTATCTTCCCTTGAACGTGCCGCTGGTGAAGCGGGTCGTGGGCGTTCCGGGCGACATCGTCTGCGCGCGCGGCGACCGGGTGACGATCGGCGGTAAAGAGATCGCGCGGCGCCTGGCACATGATAGTCTGGGGCGAACGATGCCCTGGTGGGAGGGCTGCGAAGGGCTGCGGCCGGGCCGCTATTTTCTGCTCATGAGCCATGTCCCATCGTCATTCGACGGCCGCTATTTCGGGCCGGTCGGTGAAGCTGAGATCATTGGAAAGGCGACGTCACTATGGGTGCGCTGAGTCGTGCCCGGCTGGCGTTCGCGCTGGGCCTGCTGGCCTGTTCGACGCCGTCGCGTGCCGATCCCGTCGCGCGCTGGGCGGAGGATATTGTCGAGGCGTCGGCGCGGTTTGGTATCGATCGGCGCTGGATCGAAGCGGTTATGCGCGCCGAGAGCGGAGGCCGCACGATATGGCGTGGCAGGCCGACCACCAGTTCCGCCGGGGCCATGGGGCTGATGCAGCTGATGCCCGGCACCTGGGCAGACATGCGACGCCAATATGGACTGGGGCCTGATCCCCACGACCCCCATGATAATATCATCGCCGGCACCGCCTATCTCGCTGCCATGCACATGCGCTTCGGTTATCCGGGATTGTTCGGTGCCTATCATGCCGGTCCCGCGCGCTATGCGGATTATCTGTCGGTCGGGCGCCCGTTGCCGCCTGAAACCCGCGCCTATACGGCGACGATTACGGCGGCACTGGGAACTCGGTGGGCTCAGGCAACGCCGCCGCCAAAGAGGAATGATCCACCCTCGTCCAGTTCACCTGCACTCTTCGTCTATCATGCCAATGGCGTGACCGGTGGGACAGCGAAGGACCGACCGGAAGGTGACGGATTATCGCTGGATCCGCTCTTCGCGCTGCGCAAGCGCTTTTGACGCAATTGCCACTGGTGCGTCTCGGAGATGAGCGGGCGGCTCCATCGACCGGTTCGCGCCAACCCATTCTCACCTGGGCGCTGGCACTTCATTCGCAGAGTTTTCAGGCCTGCTGACGCTCAATTCTCCCATGCCGGATGCCGCGATGTCGGTGCAGGATTTTTGTTCTGGAGGAGAAAGAGGACGCTGCCCTCTCTCCCCCGCAACGGCAATCGGCCGGGCGGTGGCTCGGCTGTGCCTGCGCCCGCACCACCCCGGCAGATTCCCGCTGCCCCCGTCACTCCCGCTGCTCACCGCGAGGCAGGGGTCAGGCGCCGATAGCGGTGCCGACCCCGCATCAGGAGTGAAAAGCATGTCAACGAAGCCAGATGAAGGCGACCGTTCGGCCAATTATCGGCAACATTCGCTGCCTGTTCCGCGCAACCGCATTGCCCATGGCGATTGCAGCCAGCGGTTGAAATCGCTGCCCGATGGGGCGGTCGATCTGGTGCTGACCGACCCGCCCTATATCTGTCATTATCGGTCCCGTGACGGGCGCAGGGTCGTCAATGACGATAATGAAGATTGGCTGGTTCCGGCCTTTGCCGAGGTCGCCCGCGTGCTCAAATCGGGCCGCTTTGCCATCAGTTTCTATGGTTGGAGCGCGGTGGAGAAGTTCGTCGAAGCATGGCGCTCCGTCGGGTTGCGTCCGGTCGGCCATATCGTTTTCCGCAAACATTATGCCTCATCGACCCGCTTTCTGCGCTACGAGCATGAGCAGGCTTTCCTGCTCGCGAAGGGGCGTCCGAACCTTCCGGCCCAAACCATAGCCGATATGATCGACTGGCCGCGCTATACGGGCAACCGGAGGCATCCGACCGAGAAGCCGATCGAGATATTGTCGCCCTTGATCGAGGCATTCAGCAATCCTGGCGATATCGTGCTCGATCCCTTCTGCGGTTCGGGATCGACACTGGAAGCGGCGCACCTGTGCGGTCGCGCTTTTCTTGGCGTCGAACTGGATCCGGATCATTTTCGCACCGCGAGCGGTCGGATGGGGCTTGCCGCCTGGTAGCAAAGAGGGGCGCGTCCGGCATGGACGCGCCCCTGGACGGGCGTTGGGGAAAGGGTAATCCGCTCAGGTCGTCCGATGATACCGGGACGGAACGGGCCGCCTCAAGGACGACGGGGCCCCACCATTTTTCGCGGCGTCCGCTTGCGCTCCCGCCGCGAAAAATCGTGACCCCCATCGCCGCTGGCGCGGCTGCTTCGCGGTCCTTGACCCGGCCCGCTCCACCCCGGGCGAGCTTTCCATATTTCGCAGAAATGATGGAGGTTGGTATGTTGGTTGAACAGCAGATCGAGGAACTGCGCGCTGAACTCAGCGCCTGCTGGAGCCGCCGTGAGGCGAAGCAGATCGAAGCGGAATTGCAGGCTGCGATGGCCGAACGCGACCGGCTCGCGAGGGCATTTTCGGAGACGATCGGGTGATACAGGCCATGCTCGAAACGGCGTCGATGCAGCGCTGTTTCGGGCGCTTTTTTGTTCGCGGCAGGAAGTTCTGGGAGCGGCCTCAGGCTGTCATGGTGACAGAGGGCACCATCGCGCTGGCTGACATGTGGGGTTGGTGGGGGTGGCGGAAACGAGTGGGATAGTGCGTAAGGCAAGATAAAGGTGACGGCACCATGGGCCGCTTAACCTCTTGTCTGCACATCCTTTTTCTTGGTGCCAGTTGGGCATGGAGTCGCCAGGGCAGTGCCATTATCCGTGGGAATGGCGGATTTTTGCGCTTTTTGGTGGCACCGCTTCCCTTCGGCGGAGTGATGCAGCAAAGTGGCGTGCGAGTGGGGCCAGCGCAGGATGAATGCGATGGCCGATGATGACGAATTCACCCCGAGGCTCGGCCGCCAGCATGCATCGCGCGGGCCGAAGATGCGCCGCTATGCCGGGCGCGTCATTGCCGCCGCCAATCTGGCGCGTGGCGCTGGCTTAGGCGGCAAAGGCAAAGGCGGCTTTTCCGGGCACCGCAACGGGCGCGGCGCCGGGGTCGGCCGGCTGCTGGCCAGCCGCGACCAGCATGGCGCTTTTCGGCAGCGCCGCGTGGTGGTCAAAGCGCGCATCGTCCGGCTTGCCGGAAAGGGGGCAGGGCGGGCCGCCGCGCACCTGCGTTATCTCCAGCGCGACGGCACTGACCGGGCGGGTGAACGGAGCACGCTTTACGGGCCGGAGCAGGACCGGGCGGACGGGAAGGAATTTCTCAGCCGTGCCAGCGAGGATCGCCACCAATTCCGCTTCATCGTCGCGCCCGAAGATGGCGAGCATTATGAGGAGTTGAAGCCGCTGGTTCGCCGTCTGATGACACAGATGGAAGAGGATCTGAACACGCGGCTCGACTGGGTGGCGGTCGATCATTTCAACACGGGGCGTCCGCACAGCCATATCCTGTTGCGCGGCGTCGACGAGCGCGGAGATAATCTCATCATTGCCCGCGACTATATCGGGCAGGGTCTGCGCGAACGCGCGGCCGAGCTGGTCGAACTGGACTTGGGACCAAGGACTGACCGTGAGATCATCCTCTCCCGCCGGAGCGAAATCACGCAGGAACGGCTGACATCCATCGACCGTGCGCTGCTGCACGGCGCTGAAAATTCCATAGTGAAGCCGGCAACTGCCGACCCGCTCGACCATGATCTTCAGGCTGGCCGGCTGGCGCATCTCGCCCGCATGGGATTGGCACAGCCGCTGCCGACCGGCCGATACCGGCTCGATCCCGATCTGGAAACTGTACTCCGCACCATGGGAGAGCGGGGCGATATCATCCGCACCATGCAGCGCGAATTTACGCGGTTGAATCTCGATCGCGCGGGCGCCGATCGTGTCATTTATGATCCGGCTGCGCCGGGCGCTCAGCCGATCGTTGGACGCGTGCTGACGCGCGGTCTCGCCGACGAGATGGATGACCGCCATTATCTGCTGATCGATGGGATCGACGGGCGCACCCATTATGTGCCGATCGGCACGGCGAATGGAACGGGGCTGGAGGTCAGAGGTGAGGATGCCGGTCTTGCCTCCGGCGCTGTGGTCGAAATCAGGCCATCGGTACCTGTCGTTCGCGAGGTTGATCGCACCATTGCGACGGTGGCTGGGACCAATGGCGGACGCTATGATGCCGACGCTCATTTCCGGCATGACCCGGCCGCCAGCGAAGCGTTCGTCGAGGCGCATGTCCGCCGGCTGGAAGCCATGCGCAGAAAGGGTGGAGTGGTCGAACGTGATGCCGACGGCAGCTGGACGATCGCACCCGATCATCTGGAGCGGGTAGAAGCCTTCGAACGGCGGCAGCTGATGGTCAAGCCGGTCGAGATTAGTCTGCTCTCGCCGGTGCATGCCAAGGAACTGGCGACCGCCGATGCCGCGACCTGGCTCGATCGGACGCTGGTCGCAGGCGAACCATTGCTCCTGCGGGAGGCGGGATTTGGCCGGGAAACTTCCACTGCGCTGGTGCAACGTCGGCAGTGGCTGATGGATAAGGGCTTGGCTGAGCAGGCGGACGGGGAAATCCGCTATCGCAAGGACATGCTGGCCATCCTGCGGCGTCGGGAATTGCTGCGGGTCGCGGGACAGCTATCGCGCGAACTTGGCCTTCCCTTTGGCGAGGTGGCAGAAGGGGAGAGGCTGGAGGGTGTCTATCGTCGGCGGTTGGATCTGATCTCGGGACGGTTCGCCGTCCTCGAGCGCTCGCGGGATTTCACGCTCGTACCCTGGCGACCGGTGCTCGAACGCCGTATCGGCCAGGGTGTGTCGGGGCAGATGCGGGAGGATGGTGTGAACTGGTCGGTAGGGCGGGGGCGGAGCGGCCCGAGCATCAGTTGAAACTGGTGATGGGTATTTTCTCGGTTGCCCCATCGGCCTTTTCGTTCAGTGCTCCGCTTCCAAGCTTCGGTTCTCCCGGCAATGCCAGAGGCGCAGGATGAAGAGGGTGCCGTTCGCGATCTCATATCGCATCTCATAATGGCCTACGATGATCCGCCGGACCTCGCGTGGTTCAAAGGCCTCCAGCTTCTCGCCAAGTCGCGGATAGTCGATCAAACGGTTGGGAGCATGCGCAAGCTGTTGCACGACACGCGCGGCTGCCTCGGGTGCAACAGGGCGCAGATGTTCGTGTAGGCGCAGAAGATCCGACGATGCTTTGCTGGTCCACTGGATCTTCATGCGGACGGCGGCGGTAGCGGGCTGTCCGTCGAAAGGCTGTCCGCCCATGCCTGAATGCTCTGATGGTCGATCACCCGGCCAGCGTCGACATCGGCCAGGGCTTCGAGCGTCATCTTATGCCGCTCTTCCTCCTGGTCGATCCATGCCGCCAGGGCCTGCTTCATGATCCATCCCCGCGAACGCTCGATGCGTGCTGCCAGGGCATCGACCTTGTCGGCCAGGCCCTCTGGCACATGGGCCGTCAAAACCCTGGTCCCTGCTGCCATGTGAATAACTCCCAATCCAGATGATTAAAAATTAATCGAAAATGGTCGATTGGGCAAGAAGAATGCGGTACCTGCTATCCGGGGCGGCTCTGTCTTACCGCTTCGCTCCTGGCTGATTGGGTTTACCGGTGGGGATTCGAAAAGCGGCCAATACGCGCATGCTGGTCCATATGGGCTTGCCATGAAAGGAAAATCCCGCGAGAATCGGTCCATGAAAACGGACCTTGATCACCTGCCGATATCCAGCGGACCGAACTGGATCGGGTCCAGAAAATCCTGCACGCAGAATTTGCCGAGGCAACGTCGCGGGCCAGCCAATCGTGGAAGCGCAATGGCAAGATCCAGAAGATCATCCTGTTCGGCAGCTATTCCCGCTCCGATTGGGTGGATGAGCCTGAAAATGGATACCAGTCCGATTTCGATCTGCTGATCATCGTCAGCCATTCTGATCTCACCGATATTGCCGACTATTGGTATGTCGCCGAGGACAAGATCCTGCGCGACGAAGAAGTTCGTCGTCCAGTCAACATCATCGTTCACACGCTGGACGAGGTGAACCAGGGTCTTCGCAGGGGCGAATATTTCTGGGTGGATATCGCGCGGGACGGTATTGTTCTGTACGATCTTCCCGGCAACGCGCTTGCTCTTCCGCAACCTCTCACGCCAATTGATGCTTGGGAAATGGCGTCTGCATACTTTACCGATTGGATGGGGAAGACGGATAGTGCGTTAAAGCTTGCAGCTTTCGCAGTCGATGAAGACGAATATAAAGATGCAGCATTTCTATATCATCAAGCGGCTGAGAGAGCGTACATAACTCTCCTTCTGACCCGAAGACTATATTTCCCTAGATCGCATAATGTGAAATTCCTTCGATCGCTTTCTGAAGACATCGATCAGCGGCTGATCCCAGCATGGCCGCGTCAAACGAAAACTGAACGGCGTTACTTCGAACTGCTTAAACGCGCATACGTTGAAGCGCGGTATTCAACACGTTATGAAATTACCATTGAAGACCTTAAAATGATCGCTGCATCCGTCCATGCCTTGCGGGATGCCGTCAATCTGTCGGCAGGCGAACGGATCGAGCAGCTGCGCGTTAATGCCGAGGGTTGATTGCGCGCGCGATAGTCCATTGAACAAAGCAATAGGGTCCGAATTGCCCCGATCTGCCCCGATTTGCACCCTGTCCTTCTGACGAGCTTTCACGGAGTCTGATCCCGCTCGAGCCGGTCCTGTCCGGCGAGCGGGAGCTTTTCGTGACACCGACCAAATTGCTGATCGGCCAGGTTCTGGTCGTGTTCGCCATTGTCATCGCCGGCGTCTGGGCCGCCACGCAATGGGCCGCATCCATGCTGGCCTATCAGCCGCAGCTCGGGTCTCCCTGGTTCATGATCGGCACTATCCCGGTCTATCGCCCATGGGCGCTGTTTGCCTGGTGGTATCATTTCGACGCCTATGCGCCGATCGTCTTCGACAAGGCGGGGGCGCTGGCCGCGGTCAGCGGCTTTGCGGGCTGCGGCGCTGCGATCTTCGGGTCGCTGTGGCGCGCACGCCAATCGCGCCATGTCACCACCTATGGTTCGGCACGCTGGGCTACCTATGCAGATATGCAACGTGCCGGGCTGTACCGCGAAACGGGCTTCATGCTTGGCCTGCATGGAAAGCGCTACGTGCGCCATGACGGCCCGGAACATGTCATGGCCTTTGCACCGACCCGGTCCGGAAAGGGCGTCGGCCTGGTTGTCCCGACCCTGCTTTCATGGACCGGGTCTGCGGTCATCCATGACATCAAGGGGGAAAACTGGACCCTGACAGCTGGCTGGCGGTCGCGCTTCTCGCATTGCCTGCTGTTCAATCCGACCGATATGCGCTCGGCCGCCTATAATCCCCTGCTTGAAGTGCGCCGCGGCGCTGATGAAGTTCGCGACGTCCAGAATATCGCCGATATCCTGGTTGACCCGGAAGGGGCGCTCACGACCCGCAACCATTGGGAGAAGACGAGCCATTCGCTCCTGGTCGGCGCGATCCTCCATATCCTCTATGCCGAGGAGGAAAAGACCCTCGCGCATGTCGCGACCTTCCTGTCCGATCCGAGGCGCAGCTTCGCCGCGACCCTGCACCGCATGATGACCGCGAACCATCTGGGGACCGACAAAGCGCCCCAGGTCCATCCCGTCGTCGCATCCGCCGCGCGCGAACTGCTCAACAAGAGCGAGAATGAACGATCGGGCGTCCTCTCGACCGCCATGTCGTTCCTCGGCCTTTACCGCGATCCCACCGTGGGCAAGGTCACGTCTCGCTGCGACTGGCGGATAGCCGACCTGATGGACGGCGCGCGCCCCTGTTCGCTCTATCTGGTCGTGCCGCCATCGGATATCAGCCGCGCCAAGCCGTTGATCCGCCTTATCCTTAACCAGATCGGCCGCAGACTGACCGAGCGTCTCGATCAGTCGTCGGCTAGCGGCAAGCAGCACCAGCTCCTGATGATGCTCGACGAGTTTCCGGCACTGGGGCGGCTCGATTTCTTCGAAACCAGCCTCGCTTTCATGGCAGGCTACGGCATCCGCGCCTTCCTGATCGCCCAGAGCCTCAACCAGATCGAGAAGGCCTATGGCGAGCATAATGCGATCCTGGACAATTGCCATGTCCGCATCGCCTTCGCCACCAATGACGAACGGACCGCCAAGCGGATTTCCGATGCGCTGGGCACCGCCACCGAGCAGCGTGCCATGCGCAACTATGCCGGCCACCGGCTCGCGCCCTGGCTTGCCCATGTCATGGTCAGCCGCCAGGAAACGGCGCGCCAGCTCCTGACGCCCGGCGAGGTCATGCAGCTTTCCGCCGATGAGGAACTGGTGCTGGCCGCCGGTCTTCCCCCGATCCGTGCGCGCAAATTGCGTTATTATGCCGACAGCAATTTTACCGCGCGCGTCGCGCCGCCGCCTGCGCTCAGCGACAAAGGCTATGTCGACCGCCCGGAACCAAGGACGGACGACTGGGCGGAGCAACGCTACGCCCAAGGCGGCCAGGTTGCGAGCGAAGCCACTGACGTGCCCGCAGACGAGGGCGGCAGGGAACAACAGCGCCACCCTGCTATCGAGATGGATGGCCGGTCGGAAAAGGAAATTTCAGAGGCTGAGCCTGACCGGTCGATCGTGGAAGACGAGGACGTGGTTTCCGACAAGCGCGCGATGGAACAGGCGCAACGATTGGCACCTGTCATTCGCGGTCATGCCATCGACGTGGCGTCCGATCAGGAGAGGGTGCTGGGGTTATGAACCGCGCACCCAAAATCCGCCAGAATCTCTACATCGACCGGGAGATCGGCGATGCGCTGGAGGCGCTCGCCAAGGGCCGCGCCGGCAACAAGAGCCGGCTCGTCAACGATGCGCTCAGCGCCTGGATCCGCAATCGCGGTATCAGCGAAGCCGACGCAGCCCTTCGCATGCGGCTCAACGAGCTGACGAAGGAACTGGCCGGTGCGCGACGGGACATCGACATCCTCCTCGAAAGCTTGGCGCTGTTCATCCGCTATCAGTTGATGGTGACGCCACCGCTCGCGGACAATGATGCCGCGGGCCGCGCCCAGGGACGGGAACGGTTCGAGGTCTTCATCGCGCAGGTCGGCCGCCAGATCGCGACCGGCAAGCGGACAATCGCGCCGACAGGCGTGGATGGAGGTGCCGCATGACCGACACGGCCATCGAGCGGCGCAAGATCATGCTCCGTACCGCCATGGGGCCGGCGATTGCCGCCGCGCTGGGCGATCCGCGCGTGATCGAGATCATGGTCAATCCCGATGGCGCCCTGCGCCTCGATATATTGGGTGAAGGCAGGGTCGATACAGATATCTATCTGCCACCCGCGGAAATCGAGCGGATCATCCGCTTGGTCGCTTCGCATGTCCGGGCCGAAGTCCATGCTGGCGCGCCGATCCTCTCCGCCGAGCTGCCCGCGCATGCCGAAAGACGGGCAGGGGAGCGGTTCGAAGCGATCCTCCCGCCGGTCGCGCCGGGTCCCTGCTTTTCGATCCGCAAGCCCGCATCGCGGCCCTATAGCCTCGCCGACTATATCAGCGACCGCATCATCAGCGTAGAGGCCGCCGGCCTGCTGCGCCAGGCCGTGCGCAACCGGTGCAATATATTGGTGGCCGGTGGCACAAGCTCAGGGAAAACGACGCTCGCCAACGCGCTGCTTGGGGAAATCGGGGCGACCGAGGAACGGCTGATCCTGATCGAGGATACGCGCGAACTGCAAAGTCCGGCCGCCGACACCGTGGCGCTGCGCACGCGCGCCGGCTCGGTGACAATGACGGATCTCGTCCGCTCGACTCTGCGCCTGCGACCGGACCGGATCATTGTCGGCGAGGTCCGGGGACCGGAAGCCCTTGATATGCTGAAGGCCTGGAACACCGGGCATCCGGGCGGGATCGCGACAGTCCATGCCAATAGCGCGGTGTCCGCGCTCAGCCGGATCGAAAGCCTGGTGCAGGAGGCCGTTGCCACCGTTCCGCGCGCGCTGATCGCCGAGGGCATTGACCTCATCGCATTTCTGTCCGGTCGCGGTGCCGCCCGGCGGCTCACCAGCCTCACGTGCGTCGAGGGGCTCGATCCTCAGGGCGCCTACCGGCTGACCGAACTGCTTACCGCCACAACTTTAATAGGAGAATGTCCATGATTATCAGCGCCAAATTCCGTCGCTCCTATGCTGCAACTGCCGCTATCGCATTCGGTCTGACCGTCGCTGCCGCCGCCGCGCAGGCGGCCGGATCGGGCATGCCCTGGGAACAGCCTTTGGAACAGGTGCTGGAGTCCGTCCAGGGGCCGGTCGCCAAGATCGTCGCGGTGATCATCATCATTACCACCGGCCTGACCCTTGCCTTTGGCGAGACCTCGGGCGGATTCCGCCGGCTCATCCAGATCGTCTTCGGCCTGTCGATCGCCTTTGCGGCCTCGTCCTTCTTCCTCTCCTTCTTCAGTTTCGGCGGCGGGGCGTTGGTCGCATGAGCGCGATCGAAGGCTTCGAGGTGCCGATCCACGCGAGCCTGGCCTCGCCCATATTATTGGGCGGCGCGCCACGGGGCCTTGCGATCGTCAACGGGACCTTGGCGGCGGCCATTGGTCTTGGTCTCCAGCAATGGCTGATCGGGATCGCCGCCTGGGCGATCGGTCACAGCATCGCGGTCATCGCCGCCCGGCGCGATCCTGATTTCGCGCCCGTCCTCATCCGTCACCTCCGGCAGAAAGGATATTGGGCATGCTGAATCTCGCCGAATATCGATCCCGGGCCGATCGATTGGCCGATCATCTCCCTTGGGCGGCGCTCGTCGCGCCCGGCATCATTCTCAACAAGGATGGGAGCTTCCAGCGCACATTCCGGTTCCGCGGTCCCGATCTGGAAAGCGCGACGGACGCTGAACTGGTTTCCGCCTGCGCCCGTGCCAATAATGTGCTGAGGCGCCTGGGATCGGGATGGGCGCTCTTTTTCGAAGCTGAGCGGCGCGAGGCCATCGGCTATCCGACCGGCGCTTTCGATGATGCCGCATCCTGGCTCGTCGACGAAGAACGGCGCGCGCAATTCGAAGGCCGGGGGCGGCATTTCGAAAGCCACTATCACGCCACATTGCTCTGGCTCCCGCCCGCCGACAGCAGCGATGCGGCGGGCCGACACCTGATCGACCGGCCCGATGCGGAAAAGCGGCGGGATTGGCGGCAGGCGCTCACAAGTTTCGCGGCGGAGACCGGACGCATCATCGACCTCTTCGCCGGCTTCATGCCGCAAGTGGCTCCGCTCGATGACGCCCGAACGCTGAGCTTCCTCCACAGCGCCATATCGGATCGGGGTCATCCGATCGTGGTGCCCGAGACGCCGATCTATCTCGATGCCCTGTTGGCGGATACGTCGCTGGTCGGCGGACTCGAACCGCGCCTCGGCAAAGAGCATCTGCGCACCATCACGGTCTTGGGCTTTCCCAATGTGAGTCACCCAGGCCTGCTCGATGCGCTCAACCACCAGGATTTCGGCTATCGCTGGGTCACCCGCTTCATCGCGCTAGACAAGAGCGATGCGACCCGGGTGCTCACCAAGATCCGCCGCCAATGGTTCAACAAGCGCAAGTCCATCACGGCCCTGTTGCGCGAGGTCATGTATAACCAACCCACGCAGCTGCTCGACGGCGATGCCGATAACAAGGTGGTGGACGCGGATCTCGCCTTGCAGGCGCTGGGCGGCGATCATGTCGCCTTCGGTTATCTGACGACGACGATCACCGTGTCGGATGTCGACGCGGCGGCGGTCGAGGTCAAGGTGCGGGCGGTCGAACGGGTCGTCAACGGCTTGGGATTCAGCTGCATCCGGGAAACGGTCAACGCCATCGAGGCCTGGCTGTCGAGCCTGCCCGGGCAGGTCTATGCTAATGTCCGTCAGCCGCTGGTTCATAGCCTCAATCTCGCGCATTTGATGCCGCTGTCCGCCGTCTGGGCCGGGCCGGTGGATAATCGCCATCTTGCAGGGCCAGTGTTGCTCCAGGCCAGGACAAGCGGATCGACGCCGTTTCGGCTCTCCACCCATGTCGACGATGTCGGGCATATGATGGTCGTTGGCCCGACCGGTTCGGGCAAGTCGGTGCTGCTCTCCTTCATCGCGCTGCAATTTCGTCGCTATGGCGGGTCGCGTATCGTCTATTTCGACATGGGCCGATCCGCCCGCGCAGCCATCCTGGCGATGGGCGGTAGCCATCATGCGCTCGGCACCGGAGAGGAAGAGGGCGATCCGCTTTCCTTCCAGCCCCTGCGTGTCATCGACGATGAGCGCGAGCGCAGCTGGGCCGCTGAATGGTTGAGCGGGTTGCTGGTGCAGGAACGGGTGCTGGTGACGCCCGAGATCAAGGACGCGCTCTGGTCGGCGCTTTCGAATCTGGCATCCGCGCCCATTGAGCAGCGAACCCTGACCGGACTTTCACTTCTCTTCCAGTCCAATGCCCTGCGTCTGGCGCTCGCGCCCTATTTGCTGGACGGCAGCCATGGCGCCTATCTCGATGCCGCGATCGAAAAACTGGCCTTTGCCGATGTCCAGTGTTTCGAGACCGAAGCGCTGATGGGCCGCAAAGGGCTGGTTGCCCCGGTGCTGACCTATTTGTTCCACCGGATCGAGCAGCGCTTCGACGGGCGTCCGACCCTCATGATCCTCGACGAGGCCTGGAGCCTGTTCGATGATCCGCTCTTTGCCGCGCGCATCCGGGAATGGCTAAAGACGCTGCGTAAGAAAAATGTGTCGGTGCTGTTCGCCACCCAGAGCTTGGCCGATATCAGCGAGAGCAGCATCGCGCCCGCCATCATCGAAAGCTGCCCGCAACGTATCCTCCTCCCCAACGATCGGGCGATCGAACCGCAATCCCGCACCGCCTATGAGCGTTTCGGCCTCAATGCGCGGCAGATCCAGCTTGTCAGCCGGGCGACGCCCAAGCGGCATTATTATCTGCAATCCCAACGCGGCAATCGCCTGTTTGAACTCGGGCTGGGCCCGATAGCCCTCGCGCTATGCGGGGCATCGGACCCGGACAGCCAGAACCGGATCGATGCGATTCTTGCCGAGCATGGCCCCGGCCAGTTTGCGCAACATTGGCTGGAGGGCTGCGGCCTCGGCCCTGCCGCCGATGACCTCGCCCGCTTTCCCATGGCTTCCTTTCGTCAGCCCAAGGAGAATTAAGATGAAATCCCGTTTGCTCGTCCGCAAATATCTGATCGCGTCCACCTTGGCGCTCGGCGCCGCCGGTGCGGCGGGCGCGGGCTTCCTGGTCCAGAGCCGCCCGGCGCACGCCATCCCCGTGTTCGACAGCGCCAATTATGCGCAGAACCTGCTCACTGCTGCGCGCACGCTCCAGCAGATCAATCAGCAGATCCAGTCGCTCCAGAACGAAGCGTCCATGCTGACCAACATGGCGAAAAATCTGAGCCGCATCAGCTTCCCCGAACTTCAGCAGCTGACCGACAAGCTGCGCGCGGTCGACCAGCTTATGGGGCAGGCGCAGGGCATCGATTTCAGGATCGGCAATCTCGACGCGCAGTTCCACCGCCTGTTCCCGTCCGATTATAATGCCGCGCTGCGGACGGACGTGCGCTTGGGAAATGCGCGCGACCGCTTCGACACCGCCATGGCGGCCTTCCAGCAGAGCATGGCCGTTCAGTCCCAGGTGGTCGGCAATGTGACACAGGACGCGCAGACGCTGGAAGCGCTGTCCGCCAGGAGCCAGGATGCGGAAGGCGCGTTGCAGGCGACCCAGGCGACCAACCAGCTGCTCGCGCTCGCCACCAAGCAGCAGCTTCAGATTCAGAATATGATGGCCGCGCATTACCGCGCCGAAGCGGTGGAACAGGCGCGGCGGGTTCAGGCCGATGCCGATGCGCGTGCCGCGACCCGGCAGTTCCTGGGCACGGGTTCGGCTTACACGCCTCATTGAGATGAGGCAGCGCCGGTCCCACCGCTCCCCCACGGCCGGACGCTGCCTCGTCGCGGAGCCTCGCTGCCTGTCAGCCCCTCTCGATGGCGGGACTCCGCGACACCTATTGCCAGGGATCACAGACCATGTCTGACCTCAACGTCATCGACCGGTTCATGGCGACCTTCATCGCCTATATCGACAGCGGCTTCGGCCTGCTCGGCGGCGATGTTCGGTTTCTCACCGCGACGCTGATCGGGATCGACGTCACGCTCGCGGCGCTTTTCTGGGCGATGGGTGGCGAGCAGGATGTGATCGGCCGGTTTTTGAAGAAGATCCTGTTTGTCGGTGCCTTCGCCTATATCATCAACAGCTTCTCGACCCTGTCGGAGATCATCTTCCGCTCCTTTGCCGTGGCGGGCCTGACCGCGGGCGGGGGCAGCATCACGGCGGATGATCTGCTCAAACCCGGACGGCTCGCCGGAACGGGATTCGAAGCGGCGTGGCCGCTGCTCAACCAGGCTTCCGAGCTGATGGGTTTCACCAGCTTTTTCGACAATTTCCTGATGATCGCTGTCCTGCTCTTCGCCTGGGCGATCGTCATCATCGCCTTTTTCATTCTTGCCGTGCAGATGTTCGTCACCGTGATCGAGTTCAAGCTCGTGTCGCTGGCGGGCTTCATTCTCATTCCCTTTGCGCTCTGGAACCGCACCAGCTTTCTGGCCGAGCGCGTGCTGGGTCATGTCGTCAGTTCCGGGATCAAGGTCATGGTGCTGGGCGTCATCGTCGGCATCGGTTCCAGCTTCTTTGCCGAGATGGTGGGCGCATTGAACGGGCAGGAGCCCGATATCGGCGCGGCGATGAGCCTGGTTCTCGCAGCGCTCGCTCTGTTTGGCTTGGGCATCTTCGCGCCGGCCATGGCGTCGGGACTGGCTTCCGGCGCACCGCAACTGGGGGCGGGCGCTGCCGTGGGGGGGGTAGCCGGTGCGGCCGGTGTCGCGATGCTGGGCGGCGCAGCAATGATGGGTGCGGGACGCGCGCTGTCCGGTGGCGCGCTGGCCGCGATCCGGGCTGGCACGAGTCTGGGTACTACCGCGCAGGCCGCCTATCAATTGGGGCAGGAAACATCCGGTTCCACCAGCGTGTCCGCCGGCCTCGGTGGCGTGGCCAAGGCTGCCGCGCACGGGCTGCGCAACAAGGCCGAACAGGCTCTCGGACTTGGCGAAGCCGCTGAGCATGGCCGGGAAGCAGTCTGGTCGGCGCTGGGAACCGGCGCAGCCGATGCATCCGACTCATCGTCGCCCGGTAGTGTGCCGAACTGGGCGCAGGCCATGCAGCGGCGGCAGGACGGCAGGCATCACCGGCATCTCGCCGTGCAGACCCTGAAAGAAGGTGATCGCGGCGGCGCGGCAGCCACCCCCGACATCCATGAAAAGGACGACTGATCATGATCTTTCGACGAGCGATCCAGCGATATGGCAAGACACCGCAGCCCGAGACGCCCTACAGCCGAGCCGGCCAGGTCTGGGATGAACGGATCGGCAGCGCGCGCGTGCAGGCCCGTAATTGGCGGCTGATGGCCTTTGGAACCCTGACCCTGTCGAGCGCCATGGCGATTGGGCTTATCTGGCAGTCGTTGCAGAGCCGGGTCGTGCCTTATGTCGTGGAGGTCGACCGATTCGGCGAGGCAAGGGCGGTGACAGAGGCGGAAGGCAATTATCAGCCCACCGATCCCCAGATCGCCTGGCAGCTTGCCCGCTTCATCGAGAATGTCCGCGGGGTATCGCTCGATCCGGTACTGATGCGCCGCAACTGGCTCCAGGCCTATGATTTCGTGTCGGAGCGGGGCGGGCTGTTCCTCGGCGAATATGCGCGTGTCCGACAGCCCTTCGCGCGGATCGGGGAGCGCACGGTTTCCGTGCAGGTGACCAGCGTGCTGCGCGCGTCGGGCCGGTCCTTCCAGCTCAAATGGATCGAAAGCGAATATGAGCGGGGGAGCCTCGCGGGCACCTCACGCTGGACCGCGATCCTTACCGTCAGCACCCGAATACAGCGGACGGCCGACGGCCTGCGCCGCAATCCGCTCGGCATCTATGTGGATGGCATCGATTGGAGCCGGGAGGTGGATAGCGATGCCCCCGGTGCCGGGCAGGCGGCCGCACCTGCGGCGCCGAAACCGTTCGTCGTTTCTCGTCCATCCACCGATATGCCGGAGGTAGCCCGATGAAACCCTATCATGTCCTTCCGCTTGCTCTGCTGCCACTCATCGCGTGTCCGGCAAGGGCAGCAGATGCCACCGGGGCGAGATCATCCACCATCGTCAATGCGGCCAATCAGGCGGCGACGTCGAGTCCAAAAGCGGACAGGTTCCTCAACGCGGTGCAGGTCTATCCCTATGCCATCGGCACCATCTACAAGCTGATTGCCGCGCCCGAACATGTCACCGACATTTCGCTCGAACCAGGTGAGGTACTGGTCGCGGTGGCGAGCGGTGACACCGTGCGCTGGATCATCGGCGACACAAGCAGCGGCGAGGGGGCTACGAAGCAGATCCATGTGCTGGTCAAGCCGAGCATGGCCGGGCTTTCGACCAATCTCATCATCACGACCGATCGGCGCGCCTATCACCTGTCACTGGTGAGCACGGCCCGGTCGGCGCTCACCGGCATTTCCTGGTCTTATCCCCAGGATGCGTTGCTTGCGCTGCGCCGCGCGACGGACGAGGCGAAGGCCCGGGAGCCGGTGTCGGCCGGGATTGCTGTCGAGCAACTGCATTTCAATTATGAGATTTCCGGTGACAGGCCTGCCTGGCGGCCCCTGCGTGTGTTCGACGATGGCCGCCAGACCTTTGTCGAGTTTCTCGCATCCATTGTCGTGGGTGATGCGCCGCCACTTTTTCTGGTCGACCAGAAGGGGGAGGTGCAACTGGTCAACTATAGGGTCAAGGGCCGCTTTTACGTAGTGGACCGGATTTTCGATCAGGCGGAACTCCGGTTCGGGTCGAAGAAACAGCAGATCGTTCGGATCAGCCGCGTGGCCCCCGGCAAGTCTGTGAGGCGCTCATGACGAAGATCGGACATGAGGAGCCAGCCTTGGCGGCGGGGCCGGGCGAGGAAGCGGCAATGGCGACCACCACGGCAAACGCCTCCCGAAAGGAAAATCCTGCTTCCTTGCAATTGCGTGGTCAGCCAGTTCGTGCCTTGCGGTTCAAGCGAGAGGTCTTGATCGGCGCGGCTGCAGTCGCTTCCTGTATGCTGGCAGGGACGGCGTGGTGGGCGCTTTCTGCAGATCGGCATGGCGGTCAGGCAATGTTTGCCGATGGTGCGGAAAAGACGGGATCGCCTGCCGATGCCCTTTCTGGTCTGCCGAAAAGCTATGACGCGGTGCCACAATTAGGGCCACCGTTGCCGGGTGATTTGGGACGGCCTATCCTCAATCGGCGGCGCGAGATCGCGAACCAGCCGCCAGCCGGGGATAACACAGCCGCTCTAGCCGCAAGGGACGCAGCCGCAGCGCGGGAGCGAGCGATCGCTGAATTGCGGTCAGCCCGGCAATCGGCCTTGCTGGCAACGACTTCAGCGCAAAGATCGAAACCGACAAGCGATGGAATTGGCATGCCCGCATCCATGGATCAGTCTGCTCCGGCATCGGTGACTGAGACTCCCGTCGATCCGGATAGCGATCCAAACGCCCAGGAGCACAAGCTGCGTTTCATGGCAGCGGCAGACAGGGGAGGCACCACAAATCCTTACACTCTCGAGCAGCCAATTTTGGCGAGCATGGTCTTGGCGGGCAGCGTAATTGCCGGGAGCCTTATAACCGGTCTTCGCTCCGATTTGCCGGGTCTGGTTACCGCACAAGTGTCGGAGCGGGTCTATGACAGTGCGACTGGCCGCATCTTGCTTATTCCGCAAGGCGCGAGGCTGATCGGGAAATATGATAGCGTTGTCGCCTATGGTCAAAGCCGCGCGCTCATTGCGTGGCAGCGGATCATCATGCCGGACGGCAGTTCCATCCGCTTGGATAATGCACCTGCCACCGATCCGGCCGGCTATGTCGGGCTCAGCGACCGGGTGGACCAGCACAGCAGACGGTTGTTGAAAGGCATTGCCATGGCGACGTGGCTTGGGATTGGAGCCAATCTCAGCTTTTCGGGGGAAAGCGATCTTGTTCAGGCGATCCGCGAGGCGACGCAGCAAAATGTCGCGCGAGCGGGCGATCAGATCACGCAGCGCAATCTTCAGGTCCAGCCTACAATCACGATCCGGCCAGGAACGCCGGTGAGACTGTTGGTGCAGCGTGACCTGATCCTGCCAACGTGGAGAGAATAGGAGTATATCATGACGGAACTAAAGTTGCCGCGAATTCCAGATCGTACTCCGGTGAAGTTGACGATATTGGTTCTGCCGGATCTTCATCAAGCGTTGGTTGATTATGCGACGCTGTATAGACAGGTCTATGGAAAGGAGGAGCCGCTGGTCGAGTTGGTCCCCGCAATGCTGGTTACCTTTTTGGAGAGCGATAAAGTCTTTTTGAAGGGAAGGGCAGCGCTGGAGCGCGGAGCATGATCGAATTCCAACGGCCTGACGTGCAACGTCCTTCTCGTCTCGCCCCGATAGAGAGGGCCAGGAGCGGCGGACCCGTGTCGGGTGGAAGGGTACGTTCTTGGTTGCCAGCATGCGCATCATGTTGAGCATTCGACCTTCAAGAAGATCGTCGGAAGGGAATGCGCCCCGGAAAGATGGTTGCCGCCAAAATGGACCAAATTCTCCTGTCCCGGTCCTGCCTTGGCAGGCCGCCCTATGCGGTTTGAAAGCGGGGGCTATCCGCAGGCTTGCCCCCATGCCCGCTTGACTTCCCGAACGGCACCATCCAACAGCTCAATTGACCTTGGGGAAGGTCGAAACGGGGGAAAATCAATGAGATCGATCTATGTTGCACTGGCATGCGCGATGGCCGTGCCGACCTTGGCCCATGCGCAGCCCACGACGCCTGCTCCCGGGACCCTCGCGGTCGGCGCAGCCGCTGGCAACATGCTGCGCACCGGCACGGAAATTCAGTTGAAGCTCGAGGAGCCGCTGACAACGGAAGGCAAGAATCTGCGCGTCGGCCAGCATTTCCGGCTTTCCGTGATCGAGCCGGTAGTCGTCGACGGGCAGGTCGTCATTCCGGTGGGCTCGCCTGCCATGGGCGAGATAACCGAGGTGCGCAACAAGGGGATGTGGGGCAAGTCGGGACACCTGACCGCGTCGCTGCTCAATGTCAGCGTCAATGGCCGCCAGATCAGGCTGAGCGGGACGTTTGACGACAAGGGCGTCACCGGAACCGCGGGTGTCGTCGCTGCCGTCGCCTTCGTGCCGGTCGTCGGCTTCTTCACCACCGGCACCAGCGCGAAAATCGCGGCCGGGTCGCAGGTCAAGGGATTTATCGGTGAAGATGTGCCCCTGGTCTTTGCCGAAGCGGTTGCCGCGCCGGCGATGTCCGTTCCTGTCGCAACGGCAGCCTTCGCTCCGGTCGCCGGACAAACGGCATCGGCTGCGACCGCGCCAATGGGTGCGAAGTAAGACAATTCCATCAGTAAGGATGAAGATCATGCGTTCACTATGGTTCGCGGCGCTGGCCGTTGCTGTCGCCCCCCCCCCCCCGGTCCTTGCCCAGCCGGCTCCGGTCGCGCCGCTGGTGAACGAGGATGTCGGTGTGCCGGTATTTCCCTATGATATCACCGATCGTCCCTATGAGGTCCTGGGTGAAGTGAAGGCCGGTGTCCGCAAGGCCACGGTCTTCAGCAAATCGCCCTCGCAGGAAAAGATCTACAAGGAGCTCTGGGAGCGCGCGCGGAAGCTTGGCGCGGACGCAGTGGTCAAGGCACAATATGGCGACGCCCATGTGTCGGCTTTCAGCTGGGGCAAGGCCAATGCGACCGGTGTCGCCGTGAGGTTTTTATCCGCCGGTGCCACCCCCGCGCCTGCTGGCGTGTCCGGCAGCAATTGATTTTCATGCTGCGGGCCGCGCTTGTTTCGGGTCTCCTGCTGACCAGCCGATTGGCGCTCGCGCAGGAGATCCCGGCAACGGCCGGTTCTGGTTCGGTTTCCTCCGACCAGCCTCCACGCTGGATTCGCGGGACGGACGTTGAACTCATGGTCATCAAGGAGGTAAACAGCCGGTCTGCCAAAATTGGGGACCGGTTCAAGCTGCGCGTCAATTCTCCGATCATGTCGGACGGAGCGGTGATCATCCCCATCGGAACCATGGCCTGGGGCGAGGTAATTTCGGCGCAGGGGACAAGTGCCGCCGGGGGCAGGGGACAGATCAGCTTGCGCCTGCTTCATCTCGATACGCGCTGGGGCCCGGTCGCGCTGAGCGGAACGAAGGGCGCGGAAGGCGACGCCAATACCGGGGGCGTCATCCTGGGGGTGCTTGGTTTTGGACTTCTGGGGCTGCTCAACAAGGGTGGCAATGCCACGTTCAAGGCCGGCGATATCATTCATGGCTATATCGCCGAAGGCGAGGCTCCCGTGGCCGCGCCGCTTTCGATCG
>Ga0157371_10001140_pt1 | contig 28616 bp, 20 predicted proteins | sample C45metaG_FD_113462 | JGI IMG/M metagenome (GOLD analysis project Ga0157371, IMG submission 113462) | Corn rhizosphere microbial communities from Kellogg Biological Station, Michigan, USA - C4-5 metaG | ecosystem: Host-associated > Plants > Roots > Rhizosphere > Soil | place: USA: Michigan... | reverse complement strand
CGCTTATCGAGGCGGTTAAACACGCGAATCTAATGATTAATGCGGGTGCCACCATCATTGACGTTGGCGGCGAATCGACGCGTCCTGGTGCGGCTGACGTGTCTGTGGAAGAAGAGCTGGCGCGTGTGGTGCCGGTGGTTGAAGCGATTGCCCAGCGGTTTGAAGTGTGGATCTCCGTCGATACCTCCAAACCGGAAGTGATTCGTGAAGTGGCGAGAGTGGGCGCTCACATTATTAATGACATTCGCTCACTGACTGAGCCTGGCGCGATTGAGGCGGCAGCGGAAACTGGCCTGCCGGTCTGCCTGATGCATATGCAGGGCCAGCCGAAAACCATGCAGGAAGCACCGAAGTATGACGATGTCTTTGCCGACGTGAATCGCTTCTTTATTGAGCATATCGCGCGCTGTGAACGTGCAGGTATCCCAAAAGAGAAATTGCTGCTCGACCCGGGGTTCGGTTTCGGTAAAAATCTCTCACACAATTATGCGTTGCTTGCGCGCCTGTCGGAATTCCATCACTTTGATCTGCCGCTGCTGGTGGGTATGTCGAGAAAGTCGATGATTGGGCAGTTGCTGAACGTGGGGCCGAGCGAGCGCCTGAGCGGCAGCCTGGCCTGCGCGGTGATTGCGGCAATGCAGGGTGCGCACATAATTCGTGTCCATGACGTCAAAGAAACAGTAGAAGCCATGCGTGTGGTGGAAGCCACATTGGCAGCGAAGGAAAACAAACGCTATGAGTAATCGTAAATATTTTGGTACCGATGGTATCCGCGGGCGTGTAGGCGATGCTCCCATCACCCCTGATTTTGTCCTGAAGCTCGGCTGGGCTGCCGGTAAAGTGCTGGCGCGTCATGGTTCCCGTAAGATCATTATCGGTAAAGACACCCGTATTTCGGGCTATATGCTGGAATCTGCGCTGGAAGCGGGTCTGGCGGCGGCCGGACTGTCCGCCTCCTTTACGGGGCCAATGCCAACGCCTGCAGTCGCGTATCTGACGCGCACCTTCCGTGCGGAAGCGGGGATTGTCATCTCGGCTTCTCACAACCCGTTCTACGACAACGGGATTAAATTCTTCTCCATTGACGGCACCAAGCTCCCGGATGACGTGGAAGAGGCTATTGAAGCCGAAATGGAAAAAGAGATCACATGTGTTGATTCCGCAGAGCTGGGTAAAGCCAACCGTATCGTTGATGCGGCGGGTCGTTATATCGAATTCTGTAAAGGCACCTTCCCGAATGAGCTGAGCCTCGCTCACCTCAAAATTGTGGTGGACTGTGCAAACGGCGCGACCTATCACATCGCCCCGAATGTCTTCCGCGAGCTGGGTGCGAAAGTGATCACCATTGGCTGCGAGCCGGATGGTCTAAACATTAACGAGCAGGTAGGGGCAACTGATGTTCGTGCCCTGCAGGCGCGTGTTCTGGCAGAGAAAGCCGATCTGGGTATTGCCCTGGACGGCGACGGTGACCGCGTGATCATGGTCGACCACGAAGGTAACAAGGTCGACGGCGATCAGATCCTCTACATCATTGCACGTGAAGGTCTGCGTCAGGGCCAGCTGCGCGGTGGTGCGGTGGGTACGCTGATGAGTAATATGGGGCTGGAACTGGCACTGAAACAGCTCGGTATTCCGTTTGTCCGCGCGAAAGTGGGTGACCGCTATGTGCTGGAAAAACTGCAGGAGAAGGGCTGGCGCATCGGTGCAGAAAACTCGGGTCACGTGATCCTGCTCGACAAAACCACCACCGGTGACGGTATCGTGGCCGCGCTGCAGGTGGTTGCCGCGATGGCGCGCAACCATATGAGCCTGCACGATCTGTGCAGTGGGATGAAAATGTTCCCACAGATCCTGGTAAACGTACGTTTCACTGCCGGTAAAGGCGATCCGCTGGAAAATGAGAACGTCAAAGCGGTGATGGCTGACGTTGAAGCGGCCCTGGGCACTCGTGGACGCGTGCTGCTGCGTAAGTCCGGTACCGAACCGCTGATCCGCGTGATGGTGGAAGGTGAAGACGAAGCGCAGGTAACCGAATTTGCACATCGTATTGCGGATGCGGTAAAAGCAGCATAAAACTGACGGTAAGCGTTCTGAGAGGCGGCTTTTGCCGCCTTTTTTCTTTTAGTATGTCCTCAATTATTACCCTAAATTATCCAGATAACATCCCTCTTGATTCACAGTCATGAATATATTTATGTATAACTAATTTTCTGGATGAATATTATATATTTAATGATTTGTTTCGCTGTTTAAAATTATCGAAACGTATTTTTCTTTGCCATTTTAGTGTGTTATAAAAAATTATAAGACTAGCTAAACTTAACATGGAGTGGAGTTAAATGCAGATGGGTAATAAATTATATGAAGGAAGTATTGCACCGAAAGAACGTATAAATATTAAGTATGTTCCAGCAACAGGTGATGAACAAGCTGAAGTCGAACTACCTCTTAATATTCTCGTTGTCGGCGATTTCAACGGTGGGAACGAAGATTCTGCCATTGAAGAAAGAGAGGCGATCTCAATTAATAAGCACAATTTTGACTCGGTCATGGAGACGGCAGGTTTACATCTGGATTTTTCAGTGGCAAACAGATTGCAGGATGGTGCTGAGGAAGCACTACCGATTAGCTTAAACTTCAATGCGCTAAATGAATTCTCTCCAGACAACATCGCCCGTCAAGTCCCTGAACTGAAAAAACTACTCGAGTTGAGGGAGGCTTTGGTCGCATTAAAAGGTCCATTGGGTAATATTCCTTCTTTCCGGGCAAGTTTACAGAAGTTATTAACAGATGGCGAAATGCGTGCACAACTTCTCAAAGAACTTGATATCGCTCTTGAAGAAGAACATTCCACAAAAGAGTAATTTACTCAGAGAATTAATAAGGTGCGCGTATGACAGTTCAAAGTGTTATTCATGATAGTAAATTAAAAAACGAATCGTTCTCTTTACTTGATCACATAATGTCTCAGGCAAGACTTCAACCTGAGGATGAGGGGTATGATATTGCTAAGCAGGGGATATCGGCATTTATAGCGAATTTACTGGAGTCAGGGCAGGAAGATGTTCCAGTAAATAAACTGCTTGTCGATCGAATGATCGTGGAACTCGATAAAAAAATGAGTGCCCAGATGGATGCGATTCTGCATTCTGATGAGTTCCAGAATATGGAATCCTCCTGGCGGTCGTTAAAACTGCTGGTAGACAGAACGGATTTCAGAGAAAACATCAAAATCACGATCCTGCATGCCACAAAAGAAGAGCTATTAGACGATTTTGAATATTCACCTGAGATAGTGCAATCCGGATTCTATAAACATATCTACGCGAGTGGCTATGGTCAGTTTGGCGGAGAGCCGGTGGGGGCTGTTATTGGCAATTACGCATTTACACCCTCAGCCCCGGATATGAAGCTTCTGCAGTATGTAAGTTCCGTCGGCGCTATGGCCCATGCGCCATTCATCTCCTCAGTATCTCCAGCCTTCTTTGGCCTCAAAAGCTTTACCGAGCTCCCCGCCATTAAGGAATTAAAGGCTGTTTTCGAAGGTCCGGCATACGTCAAGTGGCGTGCATTGCGAGAGTCAGAAGATTCACGCTATTTAGGACTCACGGCACCGCGTTTCTTGTTACGTCTTCCTTACGACAGTCAGGATAATCCGGTTAAATCTTTTGATTATCATGAGACCATACAGGGTGAACATGATAATTATCTGTGGGGAAACACGGCCTATCTCATGGCCTGTAACCTGACGGATAGCTTCGCACGTTATCGCTGGTGCCCGAACATCATTGGACCTCAAAGCGGTGGTGCCGTGCATGACTTACCCGTTCATAAGTTTGAATCTCTTGGGCAACTCCAGGCCAAGATCCCAACCGAGGTTCTGATAACCGACCGTCGTGAGTTTGAACTCGCTGAAGAGGGATTCATCACGCTTACGATGCGTAAAGGAAGCGATAACGCAGCTTTTTTCTCGGCAAACTCAGTACAGAAATGCAAGGTATTCCCTAATACACGCGAAGGCAAGATTGCTGAAACTAATTACCGCCTTGGCACTCAACTTCCTTATATGTTCATCATTAACCGCCTGGCTCACTATGTAAAAGTACTCCAGCGAGAACAGCTTGGCGCATGGAAAGAGCGACAGGATCTGGAGAGAGAACTAAACCGATGGATCAGGCAGTACGTTGCTGACCAGGAAAATCCGCCAGCAGAAGTGCGTAGCCGTCGTCCTTTACGCGCCGCTCAGATAACGGTTTCTGATGTTGAAGGCGATCCAGGCTGGTACCAGGTATCCATGGCGGTACGGCCACACTTTAAATACATGGGCGCGAGTTTCGAGCTCTCTCTCGTTGGTCGTCTGGATAAGGAATAAGGGATGTCAGCGCTTACTGCATGGCGAAGAAGTCGTTCTGCCAGTCTTTTTGAGCGCATTGAAGAGAGCAAAACCACCAGGTCTTCGGATGACACTAACGACCTGGTGGACTCTTTGAAACGCAATCTTCAGGCGATTCTCAACACCCGTTCCGGTAACGCGCAGAGTTGTCCCGAATTAGGCATTATCGATTTCAACGATGCAACTGGGAGTTCTGTTGAGGTTTATTCTGCTATATGTAGGGCAATTAAACGATGCATAGAGGATTACGAACCGAGAATAAGCAGGGCAGAAATCATCGCACAACCTAATGAAGCCGATCCTTTAACACTTTATTTTTTGGTGAGGTCTTATGTTTCGTTCGAGGAGCACGAGAGCATTATCAATTTCAATTTGCGTATTGATGGAAATCACAAATATAAACTGGAATGAATATACATAATATTTATGAAACTAGATGAGTTTTTCAGAGATGAATTGTCGTGGTTGCGAAGGCAGGGTGCTGATTTCTCCAGAGCATGGCCTCAGCTTACGCGTTTCCTCGCGGAAAAAAGTGCCGATCCTGACGTTGAACGACTTCTGGAAGGTTTTGCGTTTTTGTCTGGCACATTGCGCGCGAAAATTGAGGATGATTTTCCGGAGCTCACCCATGGTTTGCTAAATATTTTATGGCCAAATTATTTACGGCCCGTTCCATCATTTACCATTATCGAATGCCAACCGAAGGTGGGCTCTATTACCGAGGCTTGCCAGGTCAAAAAAGGCATTAAACTAGGTTCAAAGGCAATAAAAGGAACTGCGTGTACGTTCTCTACCTGCAGGGACATCGGGATATTACCCGTAGAATTGACCCATCTGACGATGGTAAATACTAACGAGAATGGATGCCTGTCGCTTTCACTTAAGCCCTTCACCGCGATGCCCCTCGATAAGATTGGCCTGGAAAATCTTAGGTTATTTCTCGGCTGCGACTATTACGTCGCTACGCAGCTGTATCTATACATGCTAAACCATCTTAAAAAAGTGACGATTAAGCTGAATGGGGCAGAATTTGCGCTACCAAATGCCAGCGTTAGCCCTGTGGGCTTTTCTGAACACGATGCTTTATTGCCGTACCCTAAAAATGTCTACTCCGGGTACCGTATTTTGCAGGAGTTTTTCTGTTTTCCTGAAGGATTTCTGTTCGTTGACATTAATGGCTTTGACTCGCTTCCGCAGACGATACCGGTTAACGATATTGAGTTATGTTTTCATTATGACAAACCTTTTTCTTCAGATTGTCGTATTACACCTTCATCTATTAAGTTGAATTGTGTGCCTGCGGCGAATTTGTTTGAACATCATGCGGAGCCCATTCAACTTGACGGGAAGCGAATCCACTATCCTCTCAAGGCAAGCCATATGCTACCCGAGCATTATGAAGTGTTTTCTGTCGAGAAGGTCGAAGGATGGAAAAGTGAACACGCAGGAAAGAATGGGGAACGTACCAAGGGCGAGCTCAGAACGTATCATGCCTTTGAAACGTTCAAACACGAGGTCGAGTTTGAAAAAAAGAGGACGATGAGTTATTTCAAAGTGAGCGTTTGCAACTCGCTCAAACTTAAGGGCTATGAGCATAACATTTCATTTCTGCGTAGTGATGAGAACATCCTGACGAGCAGTGATGAAATTGTCGCGGTGAAAATGCTCTGTACAAACAGGAATTTGCCCGCCGAGCTAAGTAGCGGTGAGATCTGTCTCCCTTTGGGAGATTCACCACCCTGGCTTGCTTATAGCAATATATCGTTACCTTCGCAGACATTGCGCCCTTTGATTGATGAGAAACTACACTGGACTTTGATCTCCAGCATGGCGTTAAACTACCATTCTTTATTAGACAAAGATGCGTTGTTACAAATTATTCGAAATTATGATTTCCCCGCAATGAACGATCAACATGCGGCAAAAATTGCGCAAAAGAGATTTAATGGAGTGGAAAAAATTGATACGAAACCTGTCGACAGATTGATTCGAGGCATGCCGGTCAGAGGGATTCATTCAACATTATTTGCAAGACAGAGCGCTTTTCTTAGCGAAGGTGAATTTTACTTATTTGGCTGTATTCTGGCCCGTTTTTTATCACTTTTTTCTACTATCAACTCCTTTCATGAACTGTCATTAATAGATACTGAAAATAACTCAGCCTATCATTGGCCATTGCAACAAGGTAGTCATTCATTGATATAATGAATAATAACTTAAAAGATTATAATTTTTACCAGCTTGTAGAGTTGCTCTATCGTATCGAAGGGCAGGATATCGAAAAGCTTGATAATCAGTTACCCAAAAATGAGCGGGTCCGGTATTCCGCCAGTGCGTCATTAGGATTTCCTTCTGGTGATATTATATCCGTCAGTAAGCATGATTATGGTTATGATCTGGAGGTGTCATTCCTCGGATTGCATGGGGCTCAGTCGCCACTGCCAGGATATTACCTGGAGAATCTTGCCTGGCAGTATATGCATCAGGAAGATGGACCCGGACAGTTTTTGAATTTTTTCAATCATCGTTTTTTGATGCTTTTGCATCGAGGATGGCGGAAATATCGTTACCATGTTCGGTATCGCCCTGGCGGTGTCGATAGATTTTCTCAATGTATGTTTTCCCTGATAGGTCTGGGAAGTGAAGCTCTACGCCATTCGGTCGCGATAAATCACAGTAAAATGTTAGCCTATGCTGGCCTGCTTTCTGCTCCAGGCCGCTCTCCTCAGGTTGTTGAGGGATTGATTTCCCACTGTTTTGATTTGGATGACGTTAAGATTTTATGCTGGCAATATCGCCGCGTTGCTATTGCAAAGCAGCAGCAAAATCGGCTTGGCCAGGCAAATATGTCGATTGGGAACGATTTTGTCGTTGGAGAATACACGCCAGACATCAGTAGTAAATATATATTAAAAATAAATAATTTAAGCTATTCCACCTTTTTGCGTTTTCTTCCAAATGGCGATCTGTTCGCACCGCTAACAAAAGTGATGTCTTTTATCATGAGAGAACAGTTTGCGTGGGATTTAGAGTTGAATTTAGCACACAACCAGTCTGAAAAGACGAGTCTCGGTCGTGGAAAAGGGTGTCTACTCGGATGGACAACTTTTCTTGATCCTTTGCCAAAAAATTTAAAAGTCACTCTCTGTGTTCAGGAATAATTTATATGAATGATTCAATGGAACTGATTCTAAATATTGTTGATTTAAACAGTATCGGCAGAAAAATCGATCGTTCTCATCGTTTTAATAAAGAAGGCGGAACGATTGGAAGCCAGGATGCGGGAGAAGCCCTGCACTGGCATGTGCAAGATAGCCGTCAGGCGATTCAAACTATTCACGCCAGAATTCTCTGGCAAGATGGCCAATTCTGTCTTGAAGATGTGAGTGGACAAACCTTTATCAACGAAGCTGAGCACAGCATTGGCGCGAAAAATATGGTGGCATTGTCCTCTGGAGACCAGATCAAAATGGGGAGCATCGCATTCACTACCCAAATAATCGCTGGCACAGAAAAAATGGATATTGCGGACTATCAGCGTACCCAGAGTCTTATAGCTATGTCGAGCCCCAGCGATGTGAACCAAATAATTGAAGAGCCCTCCGGGGCAAGTGCTCCTTCCGCTTTACCGAAATCGATGGTTTACAGTCATCACCCTTACGATCCGGGCACACTGGGTATGGGAGGCTCGCTTTCATCTCCGGAAATGATGCCTTCAGGAAATAATAATCTTGAAACCGGGGCTACTTTTACGCGGTCAGAGCCCATGTTGGATGAAGAATTTATTGATATCCCCACGCCAGCGACGTCTCTTTATGGTGAGCGTCACGAATCTCAGCCCTTTGAAAGTGTAGCCATCACGCCATTGATGCGGGGAATGGGACATTTTTTGAACCTTTCTGATAGCCAGCAGGCAAATGGCTTTTTAGAAGAGGCTGGACGTACGCTAGAGTCCGCGATTAAAGGCATACTGCTTCTTGAGCAGGATCGTATTCGAGTGAATAAGCAACTCCAGCCCGTAGAAGATAACCCGCTACGGCTTGGCTTAGATTACGTCGGCACGGTGGACGCACTTTTCGGTGACCAAAAAAGCCAGGTTCATTTGTCACCTTCAGCCGCGGTAACGGAATGCCTCTCTTTTTTACGGTTGCATGCGTATGCGTCCCGTCAGGCAGTAGGTGAAGCGCTCGCATGTGTGATTGACACCTTCTCCCCTGACGTCCTTATGGCGCGCTTTCAGCGTTATCGACGCGATCACCTGGTTGATATAAACGATCCGGCTTGGATCTGGGAAATGTATAACCACTATTTTGAAGAGCTCAAATCGACAAGGCAGCAGGGAGTCGACCGCCTGTTCCAGGAGGTTTTCGAACAAGTCTACGATAAAGCGCTGCGTGACTTACGCGATGAGGATAAGGCATGAGGCGGCTGCGAATGTTGATGACAGTTCAACTGCTCATTCTTTTTTCAGTGCTGCTCTCAGGGTGTAAAAATCCTCTCTGGCCTGCAGATGAAACGACGACTGTCTCGAAGCTTCCCTCACAGGTTGGGCTCACATTGTTGGCCGACAGTGACATCAACCCCAATGAGAGTCTGGCTGCTTCGCCCGCCTCTTTTCAGGTTATCTGGATGTCAGATGATTCCAAACTTTTAGCCACAGATATCGATCAGCTCACTACAAAAAAGCTGGAGGATGTCCTTGGCAAAAACTACCTGAACCACCAGGACTTCACCCTTATACCGGGGCAATATAAATATCTTCCCCCCGTTGAGCTGGATAAAGAAACACGATTCATAGGCGTTGCCGTTTATTTCAGTCAACCGAATGCGACGCAGTGGAAAAAAGTGATAAAAGTTTCACCGGTCGGCCATCGTTATCAAATTTTAATTCAGCTGCATAAGAATAGCGTAGATATTCTCAAGGAGAGCGAAGACTGATGTTAACCCGCAATCGAATTATCTGGGGGGAGGGGTTATTCATTAAGCCTCAACATTTTCAGCAGCAGCAGAGGCATAACGATTATTTGCTCTATACTTCGCTTTCAGCTTTAACTGAGCATTTTTACGGTGTATCTGAGCTTAAAATCAACGAAGATCACTTAAGCTTTGGCCGAGTTACACTTGTCTCGGCGTCAGGGATCATGCCCGACGGGACCTTCTTTAGCCTCCCTTATGAAGATGTTCTGCCTCTTCCATTACAGGTCTCAGAGGCTAACCTGGTTGGACAGGTTGTTTATCTCGCGGTACCTCTGGCGAGCGATCATATTCTTGAGATAAATACTTCTCAGGAGCATAACGGAAGCCGAACGCGATATCAGGCGTGCCTTGAATCCGTTCGCGATCTGTATTCTCAGAGTGCAGAAATAGCGGCAGTGAATGTCGCTAAAGTTAACCTGCGGCTAATGCTGGAAAGTGAAGACAGAAGCACCTTTGCATCGATCCCTGTCGCGCGAATTGCGGATAAAAGACCTGATGGTAGTTTGCTGCTGGATCCGCATTTTATTCCAACCTGTTTGACCATTAATACCGTGACGCATTTGAAAAACTTTTTGTCTGAAGTCACCGGTCTGGTGGGGGAGCGGGCAAAAAACCTGGCTGACAGGATTGGATCTCCAGGCCAGCAAGGCGTCGCAGACGTGGCCGAATTCATGTTGCTGCAGCTCTTAAATCGTATGCGACCCGTCCTTGAGCATTTAAATAGCCGGGCCGTTTTGCATCCCGAACACCTTTTCACTTTGTTATCGGGATTTTGCGGCGAATTAATGACATTTACCGATCTTAGCCGGTTGCCCAGGAGCATTCCGCACTATTTCCATGATGATTTACAGCGTAGTTTCCGCCCGCTTATGCTGGCACTCAGACAGGCTCTGAGTACCGTTCTTTCACCTCGGGCACAATCTCTGCAATTACTTGAGCAGCGCTTTGGCGTATTTGTTGCTGCGGTGGCACAAGAAGAATTACTCAGTGATGCCGATTTTGTACTCGCAGTAAGAGCAAACATGCCGCTTGATATTTTGAGTAAGCAGTTCATTCAGCAAAGCAAAATCGCAACGCCTGAAGCTATTATGAAACTGGTCAGCACGCATACGCAGGGTATTCCTCTTCGCCCGCTGGCAACCTCGCCTCGTCAATTGCCATACCATAATGGCTATATCTACTTCTCTTTAGATCGTCAAAGCCCTTACTGGCCCAGAGTGGGTACCCATACCGGGTTTGCTTTTCACATCGGCGGGAAATTCCCGGAGCTGGATATGCAATTCTGGGCTATCAGGAGATAAATTCAAATGCATGCTTCACACACGACGTTTATTCAAGATCCTGGCTTCAGGTACCCCCCAGTGTCAGGGGAAGTGGATGACTTTTCTGGCATGATTAACCATCCCAATCCGTTAATCAGAGAGTCGTCTCCTTTGCTGGGTTTTACTGTCCGGGTTAAAACATTGCTTGAGCCGCCTGATGATAAAAATCTTATCGATTTGGTTGAGCAGGATATTCGCCATATATTACGGCGCCTTGAAGCGGAGCGCTATGAACCGGGAGTATTAATATCCTGGAGTTATTTCTTCTGTACGTTTATTGATGAAATGGTTATGGCTCGCCCATGGGGAATCGAATGCTGGGCGCAACACACTTTGCTCGTGCGTTTTCACAGTGAAACCTGGGGCGGAGAAAAATGCTATCAACTTATAAACCGACTATTGCTCGAACCCTCACGCTACCATGACCTGCTGGAGTTTATTCATCTTTGTTTGTGCCTGGGCTTTCAGGGGCGCTACCGAATGACGGTGCAATACCAGGAAGAACGGGAACGCATTCTGCGGCTCATTCATCAGAAGTTACAAAGCGTCAGTGCACAGCAACCAGCAGAGCGTAACGTTCTTCTTGGCAATACGATCATTCACTTAGGCTCAACGGAACGAGAGAAGAAATATGGGCTAAGAGGATTGCTCTCGGTAAAGAAAATTGCCTGGCTGATGACTTTTATCGCGCTGGGGGGCTTTTTACTTTTCCATTGGCAGTTACATATTCAGACAGAAAATATCATAGACAGGCTAGATATTTTACTGCAGTAGGCCAATAAACCATTTTATATAAATATATCTAAGAGATAAAAATGATCAGGATTGAAATAGCCGCTCTTGTAGAACGGTTGCATCCTCTCGTTCGTCGTGCGCTTGAGCAGGCAGCGGCGGTGAGTGTAAATCAACATGCAACTGAAATTAGCGTAATTCATTTATTAAATGAATTAATTGACACTCCGCTTTGTGATATTCGATTCATTTTCCATGAATATGGAATAGAGGCCGAGCGTGCAAAATCATTACTGCAGGTTAGTCCTCTCGATCGTACTGATTATCCGCAGTCATACCCTTCATTTTCGCCCCTGCTTGTCGAGTGGTTACAGGATAGCTGGTTACTGGCGTCAACGGAATTGAATCAACATGAACTGCGTAGCGGGGCTCTTTTTTTGGTCTTACTGACGCACCGTCATCGGTACCTTCCGGTTGATTTTTGCCGCTTGATCGAAGGAATCCACCGCGAGCAATTGACTGCAAAAATTAACTCCATCACCAGGGACTCGGCTGAAAATTGCACCTCGGACGTATCCCTATCCCGAACGACACCAGCTAACCTCGGTGGTGAGGGCTCGCTACTTTCTCGGTTCACTACGGATATCACCGAGGCTGCGCGTGAGAACCGGCTTGACCCCGTTTTATGCCGGGATGAAGAGATAGATCTGATGATCGATATTCTTTGTCGTCGTCGCAAGAATAATCCCATCGTTGTTGGCGAAGCTGGCGTGGGCAAAAGTGCGCTTATTGAAGGGCTGGCGAGTCGTATCGTGGCGAACCAGGTGCCGGACCCGCTCAAAGGAACGGTGTTGCTTTCGTTGGATCTTGGCGCGATGCAAGCGGGAGCCTCAGTGAAAGGCGAATTCGAGAAGCGATTCAAAGGGATTATGCAGGAGATCTTTGACGCGCCAGCGCCAGTTATTTTGTTTATTGATGAAGCGCATACCTTGATAGGTGCGGGCAATACGCAGGGAGGGCTGGACGTTTCAAACTTACTCAAGCCTGCTCTGGCCAGAGGGGAGTTAAAAACGATCGCTGCCACGACCTGGCGGGAGTACAAAAAATACATTGAGAAAGACGCAGCATTAACCCGACGTTTCCAGCTTGTAAAAGTCAACGAACCAGATCTCGTTCAGGCAACAACCATTCTCCGGGGTTTGGTGGCTCGTTATGAACTCGCGCATAACGTTCTTGTTGATGACGAGGCGCTGGTCGCTGCGGTTCAATTAAGTGCTCGTTATCTTTCAGGCCGACAACTCCCTGATAAAGCTATCGATGTTCTTGATACCGCCTGTGCGCGCTGCGCAATTAACCTGACGGCTCCACCCCGAGAGTACACCAGGCTGGAAACCCGGTTGAAAGAGACTGAACAAGAAATTCATCATATTGAACGTGAGCAGCGTATCGGACTAAACGAATACGCGGAACGCTTGGGTGAGCTTTTTTCATTGCGTCAACGCCTACAGTCCGAACGGGAAATGCTCGAAAAGCAGTGGCAAAGCCAGAAGACGCTGGTTTCAGAAATAATCGCCTTGCGCCAGTCTCTTCTTAAAGAGGAGGCATCTTCCGATACCGCGTTGCAACTAGCGGGATGTGAAGAACAGCTGATTGCTTTACAAAAAACGCAAAAATGCCTTTCAGCACATGTCGACAGAGATCTGATTTCGTCAGTCATCGCCGAATGGACAGGCGTACCTTTACAGCAAATCACGCAAAATGAACTGAAGGTCATCACCGAGCTGCCTGACTTTCTTTCTAAAACCATTAAAGGTCAGGACCTTGCGATAGAACATCTTCATCGACATCTATTGACCGCGCGCGCCGATTTAAGGCGAACCGGACGTCCTTTGGGCGCTTTTTTGTTGGTGGGACCGAGCGGTGTTGGCAAAACCGAAACCGTATTACAACTCACTGAACTCCTTTTTGGAGGCCATGCCTGGTTAACGACCATCAATATGTCGGAGTTTCAGGAGAAACATACCGTTTCAAGACTTATTGGCTCTCCTCCGGGCTACGTTGGGTTCGGTGAGGGGGGGATCCTGACCGAGGCTATCCGTAAAAAGCCCTATTCAGTCGTGCTGCTGGATGAAGTCGAAAAAGCGCATCCAGACGTGCTGAATTTATTCTATCAAGCCTTTGATAAAGGGGAGATGGCGGATGGAGAAGGGCAACTTATTGATTGTAAGAATATTGCCTTTTTCCTTACATCAAATCTCGGTTACCAGACAATAGTTGAAATGAGTGCTACTCCGCAGCAGATACCTGATGTGCTCTATCCGGAACTGGCTGCATTCTTTAAACCGGCCTTGCTCGCGCGCATGGAAATCGTGCCTTTTCTCCCGTTAGGCAGTGAGATATTGATGTCCATTATTCGCAGCAAACTTGCTGAGTTATCGAATAAATTATCCATACGCTTTAAAGCGGAAGTCATTATTGACGAGGCGGTATATCAGGAGATTATTGACCGGGCAACGCGCAAAGAGAATGGCGCGCGCATGCTGGAGTCCGTAATCGATGGGGCATTATTGCCGACTGTTTCAAAGGTTATCTTACAAAAACTCTCCACCGGTGATGCTATCAGCCGTATTCATTTTGGCATTGAGTTGGGTCATTTCACCGTTGAGGTCGAGAGCTGATGCCTGAGCCAGTACTGCCCGCGATTCTGGAGTTGCTTTCCTGCCAGCATATAGACGGTCTTATGACATGTTTTGCGGGCAGGATCGCAATGATGGTCCCGGGCAGGAGCCAAATCCTCGGGGTGCTCTCCTTCGCGGGATCTGAGATGGCATGTCAGGTCACCGGCGACAGGGCTGCTCCTCTCCATTTGAGCGTTGACGATTTCAGGCATCCGCTGGCGCAGGTTATTCGAAGCGGTAAACCTGCCGTGTGGCTATCGCTAAATTACGGTGCAAGGATCGAACATCCCGATTTTCGTGAGCTGGTACTACGCCAGAGCGGGGAGTGCGGACTGTACGCTATTCCCCTGCTTGATGGTCAGGGAAAAGTATTTGGGATTTGGGCAATACTGGCTTGTGCAGCAACGCTTGAAGCGTTGCTGAATGTTGAAAATCAGTTTTCCTCCTTATTGCAGGTTTTCCTGCTTCGCTCAAGGGAACTGAATAAAACAGCTATCCAGAATGGGCCAGCGACCTGTCGGCAAGCGTCGGAATCCCCGACATGGCGCAGGTCGTATGAGCGTATGCAACATCTTGTAGAGGCGCCGTCCCCGGGAAAGCCAATACTGATTGTCGGTGAAAAGGGGACAGGAAAAACCTGGCTCGCCCATTATTTGCACCGTTGTTCAGCGGGGCAGACATCGCTGTACACGCTTGATTGCGCAGTACTTTCAGAAGAATGGCAGGGCATAAAGATTTTTGGTGAGAAAAACGTTTCAGGAAGTGCTCTGGTAAAAGCTCATCGGGGATTTTTACTGATCGAAAATATCGACAGGCTGGCACCTCGCTGGCATGGATATTTCCAGCATTTTCTTGATACCAATGAGGTGCTGAGTACAGATGGGCGAGACGCCGGGCATGTTCATTTAAAGCTCATTCTTACCAGCCTGGGTCGCGAAGAATGGAAAAGAAAACACGTCGGCTTTTATCATAGGCTTGCAGGTGGTGAAATATTTCTTCCACCATTACGGGAACAACCACAGGATATTAAATCGTTCACGGAGACTTTTTTAACCGAAAACCAGCGCAACCTTCCTGGGGACTTTTCTCTGCCTGAGGAAGTCGTTGAGACTTTGTTGGAATACTCATTTCCCGGCAATATTAGAGAGCTAGAAAATATTCTCTATGATTATGTTTTTCGCGTGAAAAGTGACGGTATCGCTGCTGCATATACGGCACTCAGAGAGAAAACAATCTGTCGCTCTGCTGGTATCTTTCCGCCATTGTCCGAAAGCCACGACTCCGGTTCGCTCAAAGCAATTCTCGCACGTTACGAGGCGGTAGTTTTACGTCAACGTCTGGAGAAATACAATTTTGACAAAGAAAGAACGGCCTCCAGTCTCTCAATATCAAGACGTTCATTGGATATGAAGTGTAAAAAATCAGGGATAGTGCGATGAAATTAAAAATATTCATGGCAATGATATTTTTTCTTCTTTTTATTAATAAATTTTGTGCCGCTGCTGCGGAAAAAACGGCGATGGAGCCATCATTTACGGATGAAGTAAAAGCGGCACTGCTGGCCTGCCGCCAGCAATCATCTCCATTACCTCGTCTCCAGTGTTATGACGAGGCATGGCACCCTGAAATTAAAATTAATCAGGCGGTCAGGCCTGACCGCTATTGGTTGCAAATTATGGAGCAGGAAAAAGAACGCCAGAAAAGCGATTCCGTAATGATACTCAAAACATTCAAAGCAGAGGACTCCGCCGGGGTCGTGATGTTGACGGTGCCAGGAAGTGGCAACTATCCGGCACGGGCGATATTTGCCATCAGTTGCATAGAGAATATCACCCGTATGCAAATCGCGTTTACTGCTCCACTGGGGAAAGGTGACCAGATGCTGGAAATGCATGCTGATGGCAGAGCGCTCACCAGCCGCTGGTTCTGGCGAGGAAGCGGATACCGGCTGGAAGCAAGCCGAGGGTTACAAGGTATTGCGGAAATACAGCAGCTGTTTGGCGCGAAAGAGTTGGTCATTTCATCCGATCGGCCTGCGCTGAATGATCTGCGTTTTCGTATCGATGGCCTGAAGCAGGCGCTTGAACCTTTACGTCAGGCATGCCGCTGGTGAAGCTGGAACAAAAACGATGACATTAAATAATCACCCCTGGCTGCAGCGGATCCTGACCCCGTTGTCTGCGGACAAAACGTCGGCAAAAGTTAACGATGAATCGCCTTTGTGGGAAGAGGTCGACAGCAGTATTGCCAGGCTGGGGTCACTTACGCATGAACATGTTGATATTCCTCGCATACAGGAGAACTGCCTGATCCTGCTGGAGCAGGAAAGCAAAGATTTTCGCATCTTAATCCATTTATTACGCACGCTTCAGCATGGCGGCCATCCCGAACAGGTTGTGCTGGCTAGCGTATTGCTCACCGGGTATTTACGCCATTTTGCGTCCAGCGCCTGGCCGCAAGATGGCCGGATGAGAGTCAGGCTTCTACAACAAGTTCTGAAGCGTTTTGAAGGTGTAGTCGGATACTTTTCGCAGCGATGTCAGGACACAGAAAGAAAACAATTCCGTGAGACGATGGTCTCTTTATCAGAAATGCTTTCTTCGTTTGATGCAACCCTTTCCGCCGAGGTGAGTTCGTTGGTGCAGATCTATGACAGATCTGCGAATGCAGCCTCCGTCAGAAAGGATGAAGAGACGCAGAAGATTAAGCCAGCTGTCGCTGCGTTAAGCCCGGCAGCCATAACGAATTTCGACATCGCGGCTGACTCGGAAAGAGCGTGGCGGCAAAGCCTGCTTAAAGTGGCCGATCTCTTGTGCGAATCCCATCCAGCCGATTCGGTTGGGTATCTGGTTCGTCGTCATGCAATTTGGGGGAACCTGAATAGTGCACCGGTGAGCAAAGATGGGACCAGAACGCAGCTTGCTGCTGTCTCCCCTGACCGTGTTTCTGATTATCGCAACCGAATGGCTACCGATCCGGGCGTCTGGAAAGAGATTGAAACTAGCCTGACCCTCGCTCCCTGGTGGTTCGATGGGCATCACCTGTCTGCTCAAAGAGCAGAACAGTGTGGTTACCATGACGTGGCTCAGGCGATTCGGGAAAGCGTAACGAAGCTGATCAAAAGACTTCCCGGTGTAGAGAAAATGCAGTTCAGCGACGGGACATTTTTTGCAAATTCTGAAACCTGCATTTGGATGATGGGGGAGGAAAAAGAGAGTGAACATCGCGAGCTGACTATTAATGATGATGAATCACTCTGGCAAGAATTCCATCAACACGGGCTACAGGCTGCGCTGCGCAAACTTGAAGATATTCAGAAAAAGGGAACGCGCGGCGACCCTCGCTTTTATTATTACAACCAACTCACTACAGCGAGACTGCTGGAAGAAGCAGGCTTCAGTGAACTTGCGCAACAACAATTTTGTTCGCTCTGGAAAAGTATTCGCCCCCTCTCGCTTGAGGAATGGGAGCCTTCGCTAATGACTTTCCTGAAAAAATATATTTCTGAGACTTCACAGGGACTGGAGTAATTATTCATGTTTTTTATAAATAAGATCGCTTACTGGCTCTCTCCGTTGCGGGCTGTGAAGACATTCACAGGCAAATTAGGGCGACTTAAGCCTCTGTTACCCCGGTTTTCATTTTCTTTAACGTTACTCTGGCTGATATGGGGAATGGGGCTGCTTGCTATTTGGTTATGGGGCCCTCTGTGGACGTGGGGAGAAGTAAAACCGCTGGGATCGGCAGGCAACCGCATAGTAGCAACATTGCTCCTTTTGCTGCTGGGGCTGAGTGCCGTCAGCTGGTATCTCTATAAGCAAGTTAAGCATGCATTACCCGGCCAGCAGGCAACAGAAAATCTGCCCTACCAGGCGAGTGTCGACTATCAGGCGCGTTTTCTTGATGACTGGCTTCAACACTATTTTCAACGTAGCAACCGCAAAAATGCCATGTACAGCCGCCCCTGGTACATGATGATGGGGGAAAGTATCAGCGGCAAAAGTGCGCTGATCCGCACCTCCGATCAGGTTCTTCCGCTCAACTACCAGAGCGAAATGAAGCGAGAGATGCACAATGGAAAAGAGCTTAAGACGCTGGCGTTATCCTTAACACAGTCTGCCGTACTGCTCGATCCTCCCGGAGAATTTTTCCAGCAAGATGAAGATGATGCCGACAATGGGCACCATCGGGGCGGGCGATTATTGCACCATCTTCTGGACTGGTTAATCACCCATCGTCCTCGTCAGCCGCTTAATGGTGTGGTTTTAACTATTAATGTTCAGGAATTGATGGCGATGACCGCTGAGAATCGCCGTAAGTGGGCGCAACGGTGGCAAACCCACATTCTGGCGCTAAGCGATCGTTTTGCATGCCGTGTTCCGGTCTATATCGTTATCAATAAAATAGATGTTCTGAATGGTTTTGAGGCGTTATATCCTTCCTTATCGCAGCAAATGCGAAATAAGCCCCTTGGGGTTTCATTCTCTTTAGAGGCTGAGCAAGGAGATGCCTGGCGTAACGAGCTTAAGATGTTCTGGAAAGAATGGCAGCATCATCTTCATCAACTGATGCCAGAGCAAATGATCAACGGGACAGCTATCGATCTTCGCACGGCGTTGTTCTGCTTCCTTGGTCAACTTTCTGCGCTGCAATCGGTAATCGAAGAGACCATTAACGATCTATTAAGACATTACAATCGCGATCCGGGTAGACAAATGCTTATCCGCGGCTGTTACTTTACGTCGGCCATTCAACAAAACAGGCGCAGTGACTTCTTCCAGGATGCGATTGCAGAAAGGTATGGATTACGTTCAACGACGCAGGGTGCCTGGCAACCAAAAGATAACCAGAACGGATATTTTCTTCACGATCTTTTTTCGAATATTCTTTTTTCGGAGCCTAATCTTGCAGGTGAGAACGATGAGTTTACCCGCCTTCGCCGCCATAATTTAACGCTCGCAACGGTCATTGCTGGTGGAGTGACGTTATCGCTGCTCAGTGGCTGGTATTATTACTATCTCAAGAATTATCGGGCAGGAGAGTTAGCGCTCAAAAAAGTCGAGACTTTCCAGAAAATTGGCTCGCCTGATTCCAGTCAACCGCTCGGGGCAGACTGGTTACCGCACATGGACATTATTCGTGACGCAACCCTGTCTTATGGCGATTACCATGATAAGAACTCGCTGTTTTCAGATATGGGGTTATATCAGGGAGACAGAATCGGACAGCTGGTTGAAAAGACATATCTGCGTTTTCTGACGCTACGTTTTTTGCCACAGTTAATGGCAGATCTGCAGAAGCAACTGGAAACTGCACCCGATAACAGCGACGAAAAATTAGCGCTACTGCGCATTATGCGCATGCTTGAGGACAGGAGTGGGCGCAGTATCCCGCTCGTTGAAGAGTACATGCGCGGACGCTGGCAAAAAGCATTTACCGGGCAGCGAGAGGTGCAGGAACGTCTGATGCAGCATCTGGACTACGCACTTCAACATACCGACTGGGCAGGAGAGCGGCGTAAAGGCGATCGAGACGCGATTACAGCCTGGGAGCCGTTTGCCGGCAACGTGCAAAGTGCCCAGCGTGAGTTGAGTAAGCTCCCGCTATACCAGCGTGTTTATCAAAACCTGGGCATTAAGGCTCGAGAACAACTTCCGCCAGATCTCGATCTTCGCACCGAAATTGGGGCCCAGTTTGATACGGTATTTGTTGCCGATGATGACGCTCTGTTGAAAATACCTCAGTTCTGGACGCGCTATGGTCTGGGGCACTACTTGACCAAACAAATGGATCGTCTGGTAGATATCACTGGGTTAGATGCATGGGTGTTAAAACTGGCTGAGCATACTGACTACAGTGAGGCGGATAAGCGGGAGATCCAGCGTCAGATTACTGACCGCTATGTTGGCGATTATGTGAGCCGCTGGCGCAATGCGCTCACTAATCTCAATGTTCGACCTTTTACCGACATCTCTGAAGCGACTGATGCGTTAGATGCGGTATTAAATAACGGACAGCCAATCTGGCGAGCCCTGCTGTTATTACGCGATAACACGCAAACTCAGCTTCAGGCCGCTATCGTTGATCCTAAAATTCCTGTTCCTGACGTGGCAAAAAAGGAACGAAAGGTTGCCGAAACGCTTAATATTGCACAGAAAAATTCGCTGGAACAAATCGGTAACCAACCCGAGTATATATTGCTCAACCGCATTGGTCGCTCATTTATAGAACAGAAAGCGCTGGTCGATCAGAGTGAGGATCAGAATGGGCAACTGCGGCAGGCATATAATGCACTCGCGGCAATGAATGCCGAGTTGCATCGCATCAGTAATGCTCCGGAGCCTGGAAAGGCGGCGCTGCTACTGGTACAAATGCGTTTCCAGCAAAACAATGCCGATGCGTTCTTCACGGCGAAACAGATGTCGAGAAACCTCTCAGACCCTCTCGGACGTTGGGTTGGCCAACTGGCAGATAATAGCTGGGAAGCCGTTATGGGTCTTGCATTGCAATCACTTGAAAAAGAGTGGTCAGGTAAGGTTGTAACCCCATTCCTTTCACAGTTGGCTGACAAATATCCGTTTAACAGGAAAGCGACGAAAGATGTTGCTCTCAGTGATATGGAGCGCTTCTTTGCCCCGGATGGCGTTATCGACAGCTTCTATAACGATAACCTTAAAGTGTTTGTTGAGGGCCATGCCAGTGCTGTGGATGGGCGCTCGGTGATTCGTCCAGAAATCGTTAAGTCTCTCCAGCAAGCGGAGAAAATCCGTTCGGTTTTCTTCTCAAAACAAAATGGTTTTGGTATTCAGTATGCTATCTCACCGATAGAGCTCAGTGCTAATAAGCGTCGTGCTGTCCTGAATCTTGATGGCCAGCTGATCGATTATACTCAGGGGAACCATGCGACGGCCCATCTTGTCTGGCCAAATGCGATGCGCGCCGGAAATGAAAGTAAAATTACGCTTGTACCGAATGCCGTGGAAGCATCTCCGCGGAGTATAGGGTATTCTGGTCCTTGGGCAACCTTCCATATTCTCGATAAAGGCGAATTAACCAGTATTCAGGATGGCAGCTTTGATATCCGCTTCACAGTTGATGGCGGTACGATAAGCTATCGTATTTATATGGATGCATCCGATAATCCATTCGCCGGGGAAATATTTAGTCAATTTACATTGATGGATCAACTTTACTGACAAGGAGTCGTATCGGGCTTATTTATAATATAACTGAGCCCGATTAATTTCTATGGGATATTTTGATTATCAACCTGTCGCCACAGGTAAGGACCCGCGTGCTTTTGAAGCATTTGAGGTAATTAGGTCTGAGATTAACAAGTTAAATCATCCGCTTCATCCAGTCATTGACTGGCATCTCCTGCAATCTCAGGCGATCGCGTTGTTTTCCTCAAATGGCATTGATTTGCAAAGCGTGGTTTATTACTCGCTGGCGCGTACCCGGTTAAATCAGTGGAAGGGTTTTGCCGAAGGGTGTGAATTATTGGCTGTACTTATTGTTTCCCAATGGGACATATTTTGGCCACCGGAAAAACCTGGCAGGGCAAGACGCGAAATCCTGGACTGGTTTGCGGCGCGAGTCGGTGCCGCCATGCGGCAATTGCCTAAAAATAAACAGTCGCTGCGCGATATTTATCGTGCTGAATATGCGTTGGGTAAAATATGTGAAAAGCTGAGTTCTATTGGTGATATCAATATCACGCTTCTGCAAAGCGTCCATTTTTATCTGGAACAAGCGATTAATATCATTCAGCCACCGGATGTATCACCGACGAATAATAACGTATCAACCGTCACCTTACCGTTGGTGTATCTCCCGGAAAATAATAAAGAGAGTCATCCCCCCTCAGTGGAGGCTGCCCCGCAGTTGGACAGGCAGCAACAGGTATTCTCTGATACGTCTTCACGCAATACGCCTGCCGGAGCGCGTTCCAATGCAAACGGGAAAGGTGGGTGGCAAATGATGGCTGGCATCGTGATTGGGGCTGGGCTCACGCTATTGGGAACGCTAGTGGCTAGCCGTTTTCATCAGCGCAATATTGTTGATGAAATGCTCATGAGTGCACAACGCCCTCCTGCGGTGGTGAAGACGGCAACAGCCGAAAAGCATCTCCCGGAGCTGACGGCCAATCGCCCGTTGATTCTCGAAAAATACCAGCAAAAGCTGGGGACCCTTCTTACGCAATCGCCAGTGGAATCGATGAGTGAAGGGCTTCAGATGGCGAGGTTGCTGGAAGACATTTATCCGGGAAACACCGTCACTCGAGGGTGGTATACGCAATTAGAGCAACTGTCTTCTCAGGGCCTTGCGCCTGGCTATGGGCAGGCAAAAGTGATGCTTCAGTCACTCATGGACGAACTGCTCAATAATGAAAAGCAGCATCGTACCGTTACGATTTCTTATCTCAAAAGCGCCATTTACGACATTCAACAGCGTCTGTCAGAGACAGAGCCGCTCTCCTACCAACTGGCTTCAATCGAGCAGTCTATCCGTAAGGGTAAACAGCCTTCCCCGGCCAATCTCCAGAAAGTGAATGACCAACTGAAAGGGATCCAGGCCCGATATCTGCAAGTTGTGCAGACGCTTAAGTCAGTCAACACACCACTCTCTTATCAGGATGAAAAGAAATGAAAAAAGTGACCCTTCTTGCTCTTGCTGCGGTATTACTCATGGGTTGCCAGACCCGGGCCGCCAGCAAACCTTCGGTAACTGAACAAATGAATGCCCTGGCGAATCTGATCGGCAGTGCAGGCTATCTGCGCGATCACTGTGGTCTTGGCGACATTCCTGCTGATAAATCCCTGGCGGCCATCGCGGACGTGACGGCAATGGATATGGGATGGGATCCTCGCGATTACACCACTGGGGACTGGAACTCGCAGCTCTATAATCCCACGTTGATGCAGATGGGTATCAACGTCGAGAAATCCCTGGAAAAAGATAATCCTGTTCCGGAAGCAGCCTGTCAGCCGCTTGCAGAAAACAAACATATCGCCGCCTTTGTCCAGTTAGCGAAACAGCGAGGATAAGGTCATGGCTGACAGTACTGGCCTTCAGTACACCTTTGTCGCGAATACGTTAACGCCAGGCGCATTAACCGTCGCTGCATTTGAGTTAACGGAAGGGCTTTCTGAGCCCTATGAATTGAACCTTGAGCTGGCCACTCAGCATGACGATATTGCTTTCCCACGCGTGCTGGACGATAGCGCTGAGCTGCAGATTTGGTTTAACGGCGAGTTGAAGCGTCGAGTTCACGGTTTGGTCACCCGATTCGCCCGCAATGATACCGGACACCAGCGTACGCGTTACAGCGTGACGCTCCGGCCGGATCTGTGGTTACTTTCGCTTGAGCATCACTCCCGTATTTTTCAGCAGCAGACGCCCCAGCAAATTATTACGCAGCTGCTGCAAAAAGCAGGGATCACGGCGTTTCATTTCTCACTGCGCTATGACCATCCGGTGCGTGAATACTGCGTGCAATACCGTGAATCCACGCTGGACTTTATCTCTCGCCTTGCGGCCGAAGAGGGGATTTCGTGGTTCTTCCGTTTCACCGGCAAGGCGCATGAGGTGGTGTTTATCGATGACTACACCTTTTTACCAAAAGGGGAGGCCCTGCCCTGGAATCCTCATAGACGGGGTCTGAATGAGGGTGCCAGCGTACAGCGGTTCAGCTATGAGGAAAATTTACGCGTTTCCCAGGTGCTGCTAAAAGAGTACACCTTTAAGAATCCGGCATGGGCAATGCTTTATCGTGAGCAGGGTAACAAAGCACCGTATCGGCATCATCAGATGCAACACTACGATTACCCCGGCCGCTATAAAACGGATTTTAATGGCGATGCCTACAGTGGCTATCGCCTGGATGCGCTACGGCGTGACGCAATGCAGGCGCTCGGAGTTTCTGATTCCCCGTCATTGACGGCGGGGGATTGCTTCTCGCTAACATCCCATCCTCACGATGATTTTAACTGCGTCTGGCAAACCGTATCCCTGACTATCACGGGCCAACAGCCACAGTCGCAGGAGGAAGAGGCCGGGGTGAAGGGGACCTGGCTTGAAAGTCATTTCACCGCTATTCCGGACAAAATCACCTGGCGACCACAACCCAACCCGCGCCCACGCGTCGATGGCCCGCAAATAGCCACTGTCGTCGGGCCAGAAGGCGAAGAGATCTGGTGTGATGAAGTAGGGCGGGTGCGCGTGCAGTTCCCCTGGGATCTGGAAGGAGAAAACAACGAAAACAGCTCCTGCTGGATCCGTGTGGCGCAGGGATGGGCCGGAAGTCGTTATGGTGCAATGGCCATCCCGCGTATCGGTCATGAAGTGATTGTATCGTTCCTGGAAGGCGATCCTGACCAGCCGATCATCACCGGCAGAACGTATCACGTTGCGAATGTCCCGCCTCATTCTTTGCCGGTGCACAAAACCCGTACCGTATTACGCACCGACACCCCTAAGGGAGCGGGTTTTAACGAATTATCGTTCGAGGATGAAAACGACAACCAGCTGATCTATTTCCATGCGGAAAAAGATTTCCAGACCAAGGTTAAAAACAATGAATACCTGGTCGTTGAACAGGATCGTTTTGCCACCATCCACCATGACCAGCGTGAGGAAATCAAGAACGACAAAACGTCCATCGTTGAACACGATCACATTGAGCGCGTTCACCACGATCAGATGATCAACGTTATTCATAACCAGCAGATTCAGGTTGATAACCAGTATCTCTTTCATGTTCTGAACCAGCGTAAAGACACGATGGGGGCCGATTACACCGAAGAAACGGCGGGCGATCATCATCACACCGTTGCGGGCTGGTATGAGATGCAGGCAGGGAAAAAGGTGACTGTCACCACCCGGGAGCTGCAGCTTATTGGCTCAGAAAAGGTCGTGATTCAGGGGCCAAACGGCAAGATTGTCATGGATAGCAGCGGGATATCAATATCCAGCAGCCTGCTCAGAATCAATGCCATGACAAAAATTACCGGCAGTTCCAGCGGCGCGCTCAACTCGCTTGAAGTGGCCGCTATGAATGGCGATCCGCTGTCGGAAATTTGCCCAATCTGTAAACAATCATTGAGTTAAGGAGAACAAAATGGGAATTCCCGTTTCTTTAAAAGGACATCAGCATACCTGCCCGCTGGATAAACACATCGGCGGCCCCATTCAGGATGGCGATCCCGCGTTGACGGTAAACGGTATTCCGGTAGCGCTGGTAGGGCACCGCTGTGAATGTCAGAAAGAAAGTCCGGATGTCATCACCGGCGGGACGTCATTACTTACCGTAAACGGTATTCCAGTCGCGCTGGTAGGGTCGCCGACCGCGCACGGCGGCAAGGTCATTGAAGGCGATGCAACGCTCACGATTGGATAAGGATGTCGGCAATGAGTAGTCATGAATGTCGCCAGGGATGTCAGTGCAGGAAACAGGTTATTCCGGTTATTTTTGTTCCTGACCTGATGGGCACCCGGCTTTACAACATTACTGAAAACGCAGTGGTCTGGGATCCGCTGGCAGGGATGGGCAGTTACCACACGCCCCTCGGCACGGCGGTAGAAGATCTGAGCGGTAAGGTCACGAGCACCACGGCGGCCATCACCAGCTCTCCGGTGATAAAGAAGTTAATTGAGTTACAGACTGTCCTCAAAGGATTACAGGGGGCACTGAATGAACTGTATATGCTCAGTAGCCACGTTCTAAAAGCGGTCGGGCTTGATGATGTGGCAAAACGTCTTGAGGCGGCCAGTCAGGATGCCAGCGCTGACACCAAAGGCGCAATGGCAAAGGTGAAAGAGCAGCTTGCTGATATTAAAAAGAAAATTGCGCGCATAGAAAAGGAGATTAATAGCGCCTTTGAGAAAATGGGCAGGCTTGAAGAGGTATTGCGCATCGCCCGCAATGTATGGGGGATGATCTCGGTACTGGAGTGGATGTTCCGCGATGCGTCTGAACGACGCAAGCTGCTGGTGGGTGAAAAAATTGGCCGCGACGATACGATCCTGGCCATCCCCCAGGATGCCGAGAAAGGCATCGCGAGCTACGACAGAAGCTACTATTTGGGGCAAACCGCCATCCGGCCGTTAGAATCGAAAGACCGCCATTTACGCGGCTGGGGAGAGGTATGTTGGGAGCAGTACGGCGAATTTTTGATGACGCTGCAGCGTCATCTGGACGCACATTTTAACCTCCGCGAGGTCGCGCAGGCCGGGGCCACGACGGAAATGGGGAGCATCCCCAAGCCTTCCATGGTGACGGGTAAGGCACTGAAAGATCTCTTTGCAGCCATCGAAAAGCTGTTTGATTTCACGCCCGCTGCACCGGCCGCTGCGGCTGCCACTCCGGCGGCCGCGACGACAGCCACCAGGCAGGACGAATCCGCGAAGAAAGAGGAACCGTTACCCTGGGGAGCGAACCCAAACTATGCCAAACAGATGGCTGGATATGCCTTTCCTCTGCATGTCGTTGGTTATAACTGGATGCAGGGTTGTGCCGATGGGGCGCAGCGGCTCAAGCGCCGGATCAAACAGATCGCTGGATCTTATCAACCGGGAAGTGATGACGAAACATGGATGACAAAGGAGCCGGTAAGGCAGGTGATTGTCATTACGCATGGTATGGGTGGACAGGTGATGCGGGCTTTGCTGGCGGATGTTGGGCCAGAGACGAATGGCGAAGGGAGCGATTCTGGCGAAAAAAAAGCTGAAAAACAGCCATCGCCGAAAAATAACTTTGCGAAACCTGATCCAGTTATTAAACCTGATGCCGCTAAACATGCTAAAGAGGATGAAAGTCCGCAATTCAGCATCAAAAAAGAGCCAAATCCCTTCAGCAAAAATCTGGAATTACTTAAAGCCATTCATGTCGGTGTTCCGCAAACGGGTATGCCCGAAATATATGCCTGGTTCCGGGCCGGCATTCAGACTCCCGTTAAATCAGACAGTATGTCTGATATGGCGGTGGCTTATGTGACAAATCAGGTACTAGGGTCAAATGCCGCAGAAATTACGGCTGTGCTCAGTTACAGTCAGTGTGGGCTTGAGGCTTTGCCGAATAATGATTACCCGAAAGGTTGGTTATGTTGGCAGTCTATGCCTTTTAATATTGTAGAGGGAGAAAAATCACCTGAGTTAAATCCTATTACGATTGATGAAAACGTTTATAATTTCTATGAGGATGATTTATTCTGGTATCGCCTGATAAACAAAGAACTCGTTAATAATGATAAAAATAAGGTCAATAAAAGTTATAAGTTCATCAGGCAATATATTTATAAATCAAAAATATTTCAGTCTAACTTGCAAGTGATCTCGGATAATGCTTCTCTTGAAAAATTAATTATTGGGCAAAACAATAAGGCAACTACACGAGGTAAAATAAACTGGCAAGCTCAAAATCAGACTTTGCCTAATAATAAAGATGCACAGACATGGGACTTTTACTGGCAAAATGTATCTAGCGATAATTTGTTAATCAAAGGAGTGAACACATTTTTTGATATGAGTCTCTTTAGCAAATTAGCTGATAATGGTGAAGGAAGCATTTATTTATCAGAAAAAAATATCTGTACAATCTCCCCTCCTGTTAAATTTGAATTGCAAAAAGGATCTGAAAAAGGTGATGGCATGTTAAGTTCTGTACCAAATAACAATGCAGAAACTATCTTATGTAGTGAGTATCATACAGATATTTTTCAGGATGAGAATGTTCGCAAAACATTTTATAAAGAAATGCAGCAGGCTACCTGGGATTTTAACGAAAGAGCTAAAGGGAATAAAGGTTGATAATATGAAATGGTTCAAGGCGGCATTTTTATTATTCGGGATGGCTTTTTTTTTACAGGGGTGTACTCATATGGGGAAAAGTAAGGATACAATGATAACTAATAAGATACAGACCCAAAAACATTGTTTCGGACGTTATGAAGTCGAACTGCCGGAATATATGTTTATGCGTAGCGGGAATTACAATTTTGATAATTTCTACCTTGAAATAGTACAATCTTTAAAGGCAGGCCGACCAACAATAGAAAAAGACTGGATACGTTATATTAAATCTGTCATTGCACCAGATATGCGTAAGGATAGCATCAGTGCCGGAAGTAAAATAGTACATCAGGATATGAAAAGTAACCCTCGCGTAATCGTAGAATATATTAATACGACGATTGGCAATAGTTCATTGGCTAGGCTGTATATGTTCAGTTCATTTTATTTAAAACATTTCCCTGAGAGAAATGAATGGCTTTTATTGAACGGCGGTTCTATCGAATTACCTCGCCCTCTGCCAGATGACCAACTCCGCCAGCAGGTTCAGCATAAGCTTGACGCTCAGATGGATGACATTAATAAAATCACCTACAAACCTTACCCGCACTTTGCACCTGGGTTCTGTCTGGATAATGAATACCACTACTATCCAGGACGTCTGGAAAAAAATGAATCCTATTCTATTTACTGGCACTCAAAGCGAGAAGGCTCAAAAACGTTCCT